>OFLS01000004.1_pt1 | contig 364041 bp, 352 predicted proteins | sample 1540891 | NCBI WGS metagenome assembly OFLS01 (sample SAMEA4413038, study PRJEB24355) | metagenome | biome: human; feature: gut; material: faeces | place: United Kingdom | collected 2010
CGATCTCCTCAGGGGACATAATCAGTATGTCGGAAGATCTCTAAAAGTGAATGGTTCGTTTTTCAGGGATACTTACATCTTTATCCAGCCTTATTGTAGACCGCTGTATATATAGTTTTGAATGCGTCAGCCACACGCTCAGCGGTATTGTGCCCACTAGGGTTCGCTTTTATTAGCTCTATTGCCATGCTTGCAGCAATTTCAGCTAGTTTTGTCTTTTCGTCTACTGAGGCCATAGTAACTCCATTTTTTGATTGGTATTGCGAATCATATATGGGGTTGATTTTGTTATTTCAATGGAAAAAAAGATAAATTCACCTCAAACACTGCTGCCTGATGTAGTCCTGCAAGTAGTTAACCTGGCTGGTCACTGTTTCGATTCGCTCTCTGAGGGTGAAATAATCCCGTTCAGCGGTGTCATTAAGTCGGGGGCCGGAAGCATCGACCACGCCGCCGGCGCTGGTCGCTCCGTTCGCGGGACATTTTGCGTTGAGCTGCAGCCGCTTACGGCCAGCAATGACATCGCTATGCAGACGCTCAATGGTTTCTTTCGCATCAGCCAGTTCTCCGGTGTATTTAGCATCCAGCGCAGCGACATCGCGCTGGCGGTTCTGCATGTCAGTGATGGTGGCGTTCGCCAGACTGAGCTTTTCAGTGGCTTTATCGCGCTGCTCTTTGAAGGTGATGGCGTTGTCGTGGTAATGGTTGATAGCCCAAGACATTGAAACCAACAGGCAGATAACGACAGCGCAGATGATTGCTGTTAGTCGGCTCATTTCACACCATCCAGGCAGAGCGCCTTTTCTTTCCCGGCGCGAGTTACCAGACCAGGAAGAACCTTGCCGTCCCCCCATACCCAGCGAGGGAACTGGTTGCATGCCGCCGTGATGTCCCCACTTCTGAGAAGCGAGAACATCGTGGAGGTGCGCATGTTTCCGCAGCCAGCACGAAACGTTACCGATACAACTGCTGAAAAAGTATCGTCAGATAGCTTTCGGCCATTTCCGTAGCGGTTAACACAGGACTCAGCATCAAGGATGTTGTGCTCCCACTCGGCTGCAATCTGCTGGTCAGACTTAACGGTGCCGAGCTTCACGCCGTGCGTATTACCCATACCGTCAGTCAGCACACCTGCCGGGCACACATACGGATCACGTCGGCAAGATTCAGCATTGCCGATTAACTCCAGCCCGCGCTCGTTAGTCCTTACATGGCCCGCATTCATCACAATAGCGATGATCGCTCCGACGGAGCAGACAATGCCCGCAGCGCCGCTTTTCTTACTCAGTTTCAACTGTGCCACTGGAAATTCTCCGCATTGCCTCCGTAACCACCTCGGCGGCAGCCGGACGATCGGAGTGAGGTTTTTTACCTACATCAGATAAGTAGTTTTCCAGCAGTTGGGTTCGTTTCCTTTCCTCCGCCATACGCTCACGCTCTTCTTTCCGTTTTGCGTAATAGGTTTTTATCGTGAAGAACGCCGATACCAGCGCGCCGATAATAAACACGTAATCCTGCAGGCTAAGCAAAGAGAACAGACCCAAGGCCGCCGACCACCAGTACGGCAGATCGTGTCCATTTGTTGGGTTCATACGTTGCATTCCACACCTCCGGGTCCGGGGTGCTGTGTGTGTTTAAAAGGGGTCAGGCCCGTCGGGCTGGATTTTCAACAAAGCGTATCGATGATGATTCCCGCGGGACCTGATAATAAAAAAGCCCGCGAAAAGGCGGGCAATAAGCATGAGGGTAATAGCAATGTCGGCTGATGGCCGAAAATACCCTGGCTGGGTCTGGCGGCCTGCGGCATTGCGCCAACAATGCCCCTGATGGGTTGGATTATGAGCCCGTCATCAGGTCAGGCCATTATCTGGCGGGACAGGAAGGATTCGAACCTTCGACCATTCGGTTAACAGCCGAACGCACAACCGCTGTGCTTCTGACCCTGAAATGACAAAGCCCCGACGTTTCCGCCAGGGCTTTTTTGTTCATCATGCCGCCACTTAAAGTTAAGGCAGCATATCAAAGTAGACTCAAATATGACGCATTTAATCCAGTTTTGCAAGAGTTGAGTCTAAATTTGTCGCCTTTTGTTGTGAACGTGATCGCGTAACCTGCAAAAGAGAATCGCTATCAAGGCGCCGCAAGGTGGTTTTCATCTCTTCCCACCGCTCCGTAAACGTTTCTGACCAGTTCTTCGGGGTCACCCCGACCAGGGCGGCAAGCTTTTGGTATTCATACGTCTCCCGCCCTGCCAGCTCGGCTTTGACGTCCTGCGCGGCCAGCCAGATAAGTTGACGGAGGCGATCGACTGTTTTCTTTGCAATGCGCACACCAGCCAGCTTTTCGTTGAATTGCTCCCACGCCCACCGGGTGATCGTCTCCTGGTGCTCCCAGCGGATATTGTCGCTGTAGTTCCACAGCAGCCAGGCTTTTTGATGCTCCTCCAGCGACAGGAGGGCGCGGCGCCAGCTGGCAGTAGAAAACTCAACAGGCTGCACCAGGGCTATGGCTGAGCCTTTGGCGCGGGACTGCTTACCGGGAACCGGAGGATTACTCGGCTTAACCATTCTCCCTGTTGAAGGGTCGACTACCTTCATGCGCTTATTGCTGCGAGCCGTCGCTTCAAACATTGCATTCTCAGCAAAGGCTACAAGTTGCCCCTTCGTCGCACCGCTCAGATCGGCGGTGGCCACTATCAGCTGCTGGCGAACATACTCAAGGTACTGGGTATTCATGCTTTCTCTCCTGAAGCCTGATAGATGCGGACGAAATTCTTCAAAATGCGGTAGTCAACTAGGACGGTTCCGCGGTGCCGGCAGAGGCGGAGCTTTTGCCAGCGGTCGCGGATGCGTTCGATAACGTCACGGCTCATGCGGCCTCCAGTTCGGTGATGGTTAATTCAAGCCGACCACCTTTAACCATCGGCATCCTCTTCACGCTGTAGTAATCCACCTGCTGGTCATCGAGCCAAAAACCAGATTTCGTCAGAGCGTCGAAGGTAGCCTTTTGCAAGTTGTCCAGGTCCCGGCGACGCCGATCAGGCATGTGGCACTCGATGCGGATTTTTACTGGTGTGGCCAGGCCAACATCCAGCATTGAGTCTTTGATGATTCTGGCGACGCTGTCGCGGTACGCCTGCCCTTCTGCGCTGATGTGCGTGCGCCCGCGGTTATGCCGGTAGTAACGGTTGTTGCTCGGCGGCCACGGGAGGCTGATGCGATATTCATTCATGCTTTTACGAGTCCCTCTTTTAGCCAGATAACCTGGGTGCGGGCCATGCCTTCAAGAGCGCACTCCTTTGCATATTCCGCATCGACCAGGCGCGTACGGCGATCAATCTCGTCATGGCAACTGCTGCATGCGATGGTGGCGATCAGGTCAGGCGGTTTGATTCCAGTACCGCACAGGCCAACCAGGCGGATGTGTGCCAGCACAGTGGTTTCAGGATTTCCGTTGCATACGCCGGGGATCCGCACCTGACATTCGCGGCCGCGTGCCGCTTTGCATAAATTAGCCATACGCCCTCCTTGCCGCGAGACGCAGCCATTTCTGATCCACCAGGCGGGCGGTGTAGCCCTTTAGTGTCGGGATATCGGAAGGCTTAACATCTGGCTTACGCTTGCGACGCGCCGGAACACGGAAGATTTCATTGGTAATGACGCGGGAAAGTGGAGTAGACATCAGGCCTCCTGCTTGTCGCGAAGTTGCTGGTACTCGCAACTTTGGGGGATGGTCAGGTGACAGCCGATATTCATCGCCCAGGCTTCGACTTTGCACAGGAAAATGTACATCTCGCCGGTTTCAAGATCGGATGTGTGGCGAAGGGATTGCACGGTGGTGACCTCGCCGGACACGACGTCGACGCGGTCTTTGCTTTCGTAGCCGAGATAGGTGTGCTTCATCGCTTCTTTGACCCACTCAGGCGTAGCAAAGGTCTTGCCGCGGGTGATGAGGTATTCGCTGATTTCGCTGTACCACATATGGCTGAGCGCGTTCTGAGAAAGGCTGCGCTTCTCGCGCCACGGCTTCACCTGCAGGCGGAAACATTGCCCGGCATCCAGCAATGGCTGAATCTGCTGGCCGATAGCCGCGAAGTTGCCGCGATGGAGTTTGATACCGTCTACTGGCAGAGTCATACGGCCTCCTTAACGGAAACCGCAGAATGCATAAAATCGCCGGTGACTTTCGCCATCGGTGACAGGTATTGCTTTAAGGTTTTGTGCGCCACGTGTCCCCACTTGGCGCCGGATAATCGCGTCAGTTGCTCAGGCTGACGAGGTAATTATCGCCCTTCCCGGGGATAAAAGCAAAATGAGCATATACGAGAAAAACCCCTCAGGAGAGGGGTTTGATTTCAGCTGGAGGCTTTGCATTCTGCGGGGGATTTAGGCATGCTCCCACTCCTTCTGGCGCTGGTCTTCATTGCTGAAGTCGTCGCCGTCGATTGGCATGAGCTCTTCATCGTAGAAATAAGAGAAACCACCTGAAGGTGTGTTTGTATAAATCGATACATCTCCCTTTACTAACCATCCAGGGGTTTCATCACGCCACCAATGCTTACCCACGCCAGGAAAATTAAATACATATCCATTCGTTACTTTTTCGACTAACTCAACGCATCTGCCAATTTCAGGTTTATTTTCTGAAAAAATTACTATCGCCAAGCCGCCTGCGCGTAACTCAGCCATGGTTCACCTCCTGCGGGGCGGCTGCGAGCATGGCTTTAAAAATCCCCTGCACCTGCGCGCGAGTATTGCAGTCACCGCGAGAGGCATCCCAATCAATGAGACCGCCAAGTGGATTGGCTTCCTCCAGACCGGCTATGAGCATTTTCTCTGTTGCCTCCTTCGGCACCATCACGTACCCCTCTGGAATTACCGATGACTTCAGCCTGCCAGCCAGTGGGCCATCAGGGCCGCTGTTATCAGCAAGCATTGCCGGAGCTGCCTTTTTCAGCAGCTCAACCGCATCCGCGATGCGTTGCTGTGCTCCGGGAATTACCGGAGAGTTGCCAGCCCGCTTGGTATCCTCATTGGTGAGGGGACCATCTGCTTTTTCGGCTTTGCGTGAGTAGTAAACAGGGTCATTATCTCCAGTAAATCCGTTAAAATTACTCATCGTTACCTCCGTTGAGCATGGCGGCGCGGCGGTTTACCACCTCGATTAACGACTCTTCGGCATCACCCAGGCAATAAGCGATACCGCGGCGATCGCCGTCAAAGTCATTCAGGTCGAGGTGTATACGAGCAACCTTCTGCAATGCGTCCAGCACATCATCAGGCACTACCGGTGCTGGCTGCGTGGCGGCCGCCAACACCATACTTTCAATATTGTGGAACTGGTCTTCATCCAGTAGATACGCCAGACGCGCCATTATCTTCTGCACTACCGGCTGCTGCGCGTGGCGATAGAGATTCGTCCCTGGCTCCAGCGGGCATAGCATCCTGATGGAAGGGCCAAGAGGTGCGCATATTCCTGCATTCTGTGGCTGATACACCTCAGCCACTGGCTCGCTGTCCATTGCGGCCAGCAGATGTTCAAGAGCATCAACTAACGCGCTATCGTAAGAGTGCTCTGCGATGAGAGCGACAACTCGCTCTCTGGTTATGGTTGATTTGGTCATTGGCTGGCTCCCCGAAACAAAATTGACTGCTGAAAACCGATTAAGAACCACAGCCCATCAGCACGCTGGCTCATTTCGTACCAGTCCTCTTTGTTGAGGTCTGAAACGAGGTTGTCGCCACAAAGGCAGATATCGGTACCGCGAGGTTCTGAGTCGTATACGGCGCCAGGAGTAAACCAGGCTGGCGTAGTGGAACTGACACATATCATTTTTGTTACGCCCATCACTCAGCCTCCAACTTGATGCCATGCTCTGCGAGGTAAAGGCGGAGGGTGTCGACGGATATCATCTCGCCGCCCACGTAAGTTTCTCCGCCAGGAACGTTAAATATGTCGGACTTACTCACGGTGACGGTACGGGACTCCATCTCTGCCAACCGGCGCTCAGCCAATTCCGCGCGAGCATCAAGAGTCACGTTAGCAGCACAGAGTTTTTGCTCTGCGTCTTCCAGCTCGGCGATGCGGCGCTTCAATTCCTGGTTTTCAACGTTCAGCGACGCTGCCGCCTCCCAGTCAACTATCGCTTCGTGTTGTGCCTTCTCCAGCGCCTCTACCAGCGCCAGACAATCATCCGGAAAAAGGGTGTGGCAACATCCATTCTTTGCTGCCACTTTCAAACGCTGCGCCAGTGCGGTGATATTAGTTGTCATGCTGCACGCTCCTTAATCCCACTGCAGAACAGATGCGAAATACGCACCGCGACAAGGCGTATCACGTGGATGATGCCAGCCTGAATAACCCTCCTGCCCACCAATTGGACTGACTTTGTACCAGCACTGGTAATAGCGAGCGCTGGAAGCAAAATCTTCCGCTCCCTCAGCATCAACCACATCCTGATTAACAGACGCCTGGATAATATCTGCTTCGCTATAGTCGCCCCGCATAACCAGAAAGCGAGCCTCATCAGAGCAAAGGTAATCAACCGCCCCATCAAATTTACCCTTGCTGGTTGGTTTAGTTACGTTGCTCATGCTGCACGCTCCGCCTTCTGCTTGTTGTATACGGCCCAGCTAAGGGCATCGAGTTTGCGCTGGTCCGCTTTGTCGAAGAGGTGAATTCCGTTTTTGCAGGCATGATCGGCCTTAACCTGCACCTCAAGTTGAGCCAGTTGCTCATAGGTGAGCGTTGCCAGCTTCAGGCGGTTCCAGCCGAAGTTATGGATACGGTTGCTCATTTGTCGGCCCCCTCGCGCAGCAAGCGTGAATTAACAAACGCCACAACTTCGGAAGAAAGTTCCCACGGAGAAGAGAGGTTTTCTATGTCGATTTTGTCCAGGTGGCGTAGCAGATCATTAAGCACTGCTTTCTCTTCGTCAGCCTTAATCCCGGCTACGATGCGATCGGTGTCGGGGGTTTCAGGCTTAAGTGCGTCAAGAACGGCGTGGATAACCTCTGTTTCGTTTTCAACCCATGACCACTCGGAGGTTTCATTCCAGTCATGATCCATTACTGCGGTTTCCATGAATGCATCGACTGCTTCGGATGGGATTTCCTTCTGGCTAAATACATTCTTCAGCTCCACATTCTCCGCAGCCAGCTGCTGGTAAGCTTTAGCCAGCGCCATAACCTTTGTCTCTTTGATCGACAGCTCGCCCGCACTCTCCAGCGACTGAATGAGCTCGTTTACTGTTGAGATGTTCATTTTCTTACCCCCGCCAGGCACTGGTTAAAAAGGTTGGTCAACCTGTTGGCGCCGCAATGGCGATTGCTGAACTGAAAATCCGCCGACGTGCTTTCGGTTACGGCTGTCTGAGCTGCCAGGGTGTAGCGATAGCCTTTACGCTCCCCTGCTCGCAAAACCCGGCCGTCGTTGAACGTGGCCCAAATGGCTGAGTTGACGACAGAAGAGTCCAGGCCCGTTCCGGTGCGGATCTCTGAAAAAGTGCAACCGGGATTACTGCCGATAAAATTGATGACGATTTGAGTTCCGGATATACGTTTCATTGAATCAGCCCTTTTTCTTTGCCAATCAGGTATTCGTCCCGCAGCCACTGAGCCGGGGTTAGCGCGCCGAGTGATGCGGCGCCAGGCATGCAGCCAAAGCTTTTTCCTTCCGGATGAAAACCCTGCTGGCGACTGACATGGTTTGTCGGGATAGCTTCCTGGTTGTTCTCCAGCGCCAGTACCGGTGAAGGTATTTGCTCTCCGGCGGCGACTTTCAGCGCCCAGTCTTCCAGCTTTTTAGCAGCATATTTCTCGGTTTCCGCCTCGCTGAGCTGTCGCTGATACATTGCCCGCCGGGTATCAGTGACAATCCAGTACATGACCGGGTGAGACCAGGGGAAACGCTCGGCGCCGCCCGTGTGGAGCCCCTTCTCGCGGTTGTATCGCTGAAATTCGCCCATCACATCAGCCAGCTTGATACCGAGAACTGTGCCGCTGTCCTTGCACCACTTGATGAACTGGCCCGGCGATGGCCAGAACGGCGACTCACTGGCTCTCGCATGTCGCACTCCGGCGGATAACTGCTCGCGGGTGCGGATCCCGTTTTCGGCAAAAGCGGCAATCCACTGGCGCTTCGCTGTCTTCTCTTCGGCGTCGGTGCGCAGATTGGTCTGCGTTGACGCCGGGAAGATCTGCTTCAGCTGACGGAACAGAGAGTCAACCAGCCTTTCAGCTTCGAAATCGAGAAGCCTCTGCGGCTCCGTGCTACCTGCGGCCATTCTGGCCAGCGCATCACCATCGCGATTGCTGATCGCGGTCATAAGCTGAGCGGTCATATGAAGTCCTTCCAGCCTTCAGGGCTGTTCCAGTGTGGGGAATCAGGTTCACTTCTCTGGCGCCCGGAAAGCGGATTAACTCTCGCGTTCCTGAGCCACACCCGGAATGCCGAGTTCCAGTCGATCAGCTTTGTGCCGCGGGCCTGGTGATAATCACGAAAGTTCAGCAACTCGGTTTCAATGTTGATCCCTTTCTCCGAGGCAATCGCAATGTGATCTGCCGATGGCTTGAAGGCAGGAGGGAAAGGTATTTCCCCGTTGGGTGAAATCCCGATCCGTCGCTTTGCAGCCTCGCTGATAAACTGCCCTCGCGCAGAGAGAGAGTCTGGTTCAGTGACTGGTTCAAAAGAGTGACTGGTTCTGGTGCCATCTGGTGGCATAGGGGGTGTGCCATCAGATGGCATAGGGGGTGCTATTTCATGGCATACCCCTGTGCTTTTTGGTGGCATAGGGGTGGCATCAAGGTTCAGATAATACACGTTGGATGTATTACCCTTCCCGTTGTTGACCCCAACGCGATTTTCACGTTTGAGCAGCCCCATATCCTCAAGCGCATCAATATGGTTGCGAACAGCGGATTTGCTGCATTCGCACTGATCAGCAATGTGTTGATACGAAGGCCAGCATTCGCCCTTGTCGTTGGCGTTGTCGGCCAGCTTGATAAGAACGAGCTTACGCAGTGAGTTTCCCACTTTGACCCCCATTGCTTTCGCCATAAGTGACATGCTCACGTGCTACCTCCGGATTGTTTACTCTTACAGATTTACCAGGCATAATTACCTCGCAATTACCTCTTCGTTTTTGCACCTGAAAGCCGTTAGTGCTCGAACACTGCGGCTTTCGCCCTTCTGTTCCCACTCATGCTTCAAAGTCACCTTTCTCTCCCGGCCTGTTAGAAATCAGGATGGCCAGCAGCAGCGACATGTTCGGCAGCAAGCTTTCCCGCCAGCGACTCACCGTCGACTTATTCACTCCGGCCACTTTGGCGATATTCGTGGTCCCCAGTTCGGCTATCTGGCTGTGCAACCAGCTTTCAATTCTCCTGGCCTCTACTTTGTTGCGTGTTGTTGAACTCTCCATTTGTGATACTTCCTCTGGTGTTGTTTGGAATGGCCGCCAGTCAGGCGGCATTAGCTTTTGTTGGCGGCGGAAACAAATCAGGAAGATCAGGGCGAATTTCATGCGCCTTAACCTTACCGCCGGTTGCGCTGACTATGGCTTTAACTTTTTCTGGTGAAACTAAGCCACCATTTAGCCACTTATGAACCGCAGGCTGACTTACGCCACAGATATCGGCGAGGCGCTGTTGACTGCCAACGATTTTCAAAGCTCGTTGAATAACTTTATTCATGGATTTCACCTATCCGATTACTGGATTAATGAGAAGATAACTCAAGTTATGATATTTGTCCATAACCTTTGTTATTTTACGAAACATAACCTTGGTTATATATTTGCCGTATGAAAACATTTGCAGAAAGACTGAATACAGCCATGATTGCCGCTGGCGTTTCTCAAGGTCAGTTAGCTGAAATGGTTGGGGTATCACAGCCAGCAATCCAGAAAATGACTTCTGGAAAAACTAATGGCAGCCGAAAAATGGTTGAGCTCGCTAACGCGCTTGGTGTTAGACCTGAATGGCTTTCATCTGGTCAAGGGGCAATGCGGGAAGACGGACAGCAGCCTCAATCGCAGTTGACTAAAACTGGTGATTCAGATGTGTTCCGATTGGACGTGCTGGATCTGACGGTAAGCGCCGGCCCCGGCATCATTAATCAGGAATTCGTTGAAATTTTGCATTCCGTCGAGTACGCGCCAGCTGAAGCTCGCCATATGTTCGACGGGCGCAAGGCTGAGAACATCCGGATCATCAACGTCCGGGGCGACAGCATGTCCGGCACGATTGAGCCGGGTGATCTGCTGTTCGTGGATATTAGCGTTAAGAGCTTTGATGGAGACGGGATATACGCGTTCCTGTACGACGATACAGCGCACGTCAAGCGCCTGCAGAAGATGAAAGACAAGCTGCTGGTTATCTCAGACAACAAGATTTATACGCCTTGGGACCCGATTGAGAAAGATGAGATGAACCGGGTTTTCGTGTTCGGCAAGGTGATCGGCAGCATGCCGCAGACGTACAGGAAGCATGGGTAGTCAGCATGTGGCCTGATAAGACGTTTGAATAGCTAAAAAAACACACACGGAGCAAGACAAGAGATGAAGGAACATTTCTTCAATGGACTAGTAGCGCTGATCTCGGTTATGGCTATCTCACTGCTGATTTTTCATTGGTAACGGACTGAAAGGAGAACTCATGAGGTCGCTTATCTTTGTGCTAGCACTGATAGTCATAGTGGCGGGCATATGTGTGTTTATGCTTCAGGACAATGCCTTAAAGGGATTCTCAGCATGGTGAGAAAGTATCTGGTTGTCATCATAGCTGCCGTTCTAGTCGCGCTGATTGTGTGGCAATGGGTTCTGGACTTGGGTTGATGGGGTGTCTGGGTGATCGGAAAGGCGCTCTGGTTGACGCATAGTTGGTAGTTTTGAATATTTCATAGTTATGGTGCCTATTCGGGCTAAGTTAAATATAGCGAGATAATTGCAATGAAAGATAGCAGGCCGAAAATAGTTCATTATAAAAAAGCAGTCATCCCAAGCGGGGCGTCATCATTGCAAAGCATTTTACTTGGAATCATAGGGGATGGTGGCTCCGCTGAAAACGTTTTGCTTCGTCAAGAAAAAACCTCACCCTCAGATGATAATTCTGGTATAAGGTTTTTAAATAAAAGCAATACATACAAAACAATTCTTTTTGGACAGCTGGTTCTTTTTGAGAAGGACAAGAGTCAATCTCTATTAGAAATAAGTGAAAATGTCAGATTTTATGACATTAACTCAATCACTTCGCATGATATTATTATTAATGGCGATAACGCACAAGATAAAAAAAGGGAGTTTGTTGACTCCATTTTATATTTCGGTGTTTTAAACAACCATGTGTTAATTGTTCAGTCTACATCCCTACGTTCCAGAGAATTTGAGTCTCATCTTAACTGGCTTATAAATAGCTTTACTGATTTAGAGGATTTTGTCTTACTCCTGCAAGATAAGCCATCGGAAGCGACAATGCAGAAGATGGAAAAATCACCAGCCAAAAGCATTAGAATTGGCAGTTTGCCAATAACTTCTGAAGTGAAAAATGATGACGCACCTTCCACACCAAAAACCACAGGTTCAGTTAAAACGATAAAGTACAGGCCTACTGGTAAGGGCGGATCGTTGCTTAAGGCTTTTTTAGGTGATAACTGGGCTGACGATATAAATTTGAAGGATTCCTTAGATGATGCCAATCTACAGGTAAGTCTTGAAATTACATATTTCAGAAAAACAAATGATGGAGGACAGGCTGTTATTGACAGCATAGCGACATCACTGAGACATATAGATGGGGATGATTACAGCATAAAACTTCAAGGCGGAGGGGAAATTACTGGTAAAGAAATTAAACTTTCAGGAAATATCAGTGTCGAATATAATAATGGCATTATCGATGAAAATGATTTATTCTTAAAGATGCACAAATGGTTGTTCTCCAAGCTTGAGGCTGGAGAGCTGAATGTAAAGTAAAGGAATGGACAAGGAGGATAATAATGAAATCTAAAATCATCCACTTTGTTCTTATGCTTGCTTCCTTTTTCATTGGTTATTTTATAATCAAAATATCATTGAGCTTTATAGTTGATGGTGTTGTTATTGCGGCACCATGGGCTGTAGTAGGTTTGATGCAGCTGCCATTGTCGTATTGTATACAGGCAGTCTTTAAAACAAACGAAGTTAATGATCACTCTTCGCTAACCCGATCTGAGTTGCGAAGGCTTTTGCCTCTGGTTAAATACAAAAGGCGAGTAATGGTATCCCTTTTAGCATTCTATGTTTTCTCGACGCTATTTGTAGTATTAGGCCTGATGGTTAGTGCTGGAAATCAAGAATTATTATACAAAGTACTGAAACTATCAGGTGGATTGCTCTTCGTATCGCTCTATACGAGTCTTTTCGTTCATAGAATGATGATCGAGCTTCAGAGTTTCAAGGCCCTTCTAAATAGAAGAGATTCCGATAAAAAAGAAAGAGAATCCTTAATTGATAAACTGAAATAACCCGGCCACCGCGCCGGGTTTTTACTGCCCTACTCTTCCCTCAGCATCAGCACATCCAGTGCCAGTTCCACAGGCAGATCTACCTTGTCACCATGCCACAACACCTGAATCATCTCTATCAGCGCCTCTCTTGATGGCTCGCGCTTCTCAACCAGAAGCTGCATAACCGCTATCCCGATAACCTGCGCAATCTGCGGGTGCATCTCTGCGAAAAACTCATCCTCATTCGACATGCCAACACCCCTTTCCTGATGTTTTTTTGAGCATAACAGCACGCTTTACAAAAATAAATAACCTTCTCAATCATAAATTTATAACTTATTTCGTTAATTTTATAATTTAGGTTATTGTCATAAACCATAACTAAGGTTATCTTTAACCCATCCAAACAACACCGGCAACGCCGGGTAATCGTAACAACGCTCAGCTGGCCGGCTTTAAGGCAAAGGTGAAGAGATGATCCGAGAACATGAAGTTCCTGCATGGAACAGATTCAAGTTGAAGGTTGTTCTGATTTTGATTGCGGTCGCATCGGTAAGCGTTCAGTGCTGGGGTGGCGTATGAGCAAGCATGGCATTCGTTCACTGGTTATCGTGCTGGCATTGAGTGGCGTTTTCTGGTCGGTGATAGTTGCTTCGATTCTCCATGCTACGGGGGTGTTCAATGGTTAGTCATCATTACGGGACACAGACCGTTAACCGCGGCGCCGTTCTGCCAGGGATGCTCGTTAAGCATCGGGAAAGCACCTGGACAGCATCAGCAAATAAACGCGGCCGCCTGTACCTGCATCGCGGGATTGAGCGGACTTACACAACCGATTTGCTGGTTGAAGTTTATCTGAACGGGTTGGGACAAGGTCTCAGCCGGTAATCGAAACGAAGAATTTAACTGAACTATCAGGCGGCTTTTATCGCGCCGGGGATTCTTACAACCTTTTTAAGGAGTAAACCATGCAACCTTTACCGCGTTTAACTTCTGAACGTCTTGCCTCTTTGCCTGCAGGTACACGCCTGAAAATGGGTGGACACATCGTGAAACTTGTCGGTCGTGGAGTGTTTACCAACGATGCCGGCATCACCCAGAACATGGTCGATTACGTCGATTCCCGCGGCGTACCGGGTAGCTTTGAGGAAAAAATTTTCCTCTCCACGGCAACCGAACACCTCAACGCAGTCATGTGCGAACACTGCTACGCACTTCGCCATCCGAATGATTGTGTCGTCCGTAACATCACGAACTACATGACCAGCCGCCAGGCGCATTTCTGCGACGACAAAGGGTGCGCCGAGAAATATTTCATTAAACACCCGGGGCGCCAGAAGTCCTCACGGAGAACGAGATGGTAAGTCAGGAAAGCGGAATGCTGGCTCTGGCCATGGTGATTGTTGCCTATGGACTTCAGCCAGAAGACCTCGATAACGCGGCCAGGCAACTGGCCGAATATGACGCAGTAAGCGACGCCAATACGGAGATGAAAGATGTTGCGCGTAATTGATACCGAAACAACCAGCTTTGAAGGCGGAATTGTGGAAATCGCCAGCGTCGATATTGAATTTGGCGCGATCTGCAACCCGATGAGCGATTTTGTTCGCCCTCCGGAAGCGATCGGTTTTGAGGCTATGGCCATTCACCACATCACCGAAGACATGGTTGCCGATGCTCCCTTCATCAGCGAGGTAATCGGCCGCTACCTGGGTGCCAGCGTTTATGTGGCTCATAACGCCGCATTCGACAAGGGCAAGCTTCCACAGATTGATGCCCCATGGATTTGCACGCTGAAGCTGGCGCGAAAGCTTTATCCGGAGTTTGAAAGCCATGGCAACCAGTACCTGCGTTACCGCCTTGGGCTTAAACCCACCCTTCCTGAAGGGCTCTATGCACACCGCGCTCTGTATGACTGCTATGTCACCGCAGAGCTGCTGATGTACATGGGCCGCGAGGCGCAGTGGACGATCCGCGAGATGCGCGAGATATCGGCAAGCCCCTCCCTTCTCTACCGAATGCGTTTCGGTAAGCACAAGGGAAAAACCTTTGAGGAGGTTGCTGCAGAAGATAAGGGGTATCTCCGCTGGCTTCTTGGGACTGATCTGGACGAAGACATGGAATTCACCGTTAAGCACTGGCTGAAAGGAGCCTGATATGGGAACGCCTGTACTCATCCTGGGTGATAGCGGCGCCGGCAAGTCATACAGCCTGCGCAACTTCACACCTGACGAAGTGATTTTACTGCAATGCATTCCGAAGATGCTGCCATTCCGCGCTACCGGCTGGAAGCTCAACGGGAAAGAGCTGCCGGATGGCTCTGTGCAGCGTGGAAACATCATCCGGTTTGACGCCTGGGATGCGGTGCTGGACTCCATCAACCGCATGGTGCTTTCGAAAACAAGACGCGTACTGGTTATCGACGATTTCCAGGTCGTCATGCAGCACGAAAACATGATGCGCGCATACCAGACCGGGTATCAGAAGTTTACGGAAATGGCCGATCACGTGTGGCAAATCATTATGGCCGCTACACGGCTGCCGGACGACTTCAGGGTTTACTTCCTGGCCCATACCGAAGAGTCGGACGGGAAAATCAGGATGAAAACCACCGGCAAGATGTTGAACGAAAAGCTTACGCCCGAGGGCTATTTCTCCATCGTTCTCCGGGCCATCAAAAAAGACGGAAAGCACGTTTTTTTGATTAAGGGCGATGACAACGACACCGCAAAAGCGCCTCCGGACCTGTTCCCGGGGCTCACTGAAATGGATAACGACCTTAAAGCCGTTGACGTCGCTATCACCGAATTTATGACCGAATTATAAGGATCACAACCATGAACCAGCCAATGTCTTTTGTATGGAATACCGAAGCCGCCACCCTGGCAAAGAAAGCAGGCACTACCGGCGGAATTAGCGAAACTGGCGCTTATGAGGGATTCATTACCTCAGCCATTTATACCTTCGGTAAGGATGGCAGTCAGTCACAGGCGCTTGAGCTGAGCCTGGACAGTGACGGCGCAAAAGCCAACTACCTGCGCATTAACTACATCGGGAAAGATGGACAGCAAACTTTTGGCATGGGGTTGATTTCTGCCCTTCTCTGGGCTGCACAGATTAAAAGCGCTCAGCCAGAACAGGTGCAAACCGAAAATGGTGTTGAGTGGCATTGCCCGGCACTTATCGGCAAGAAAGTAGGACTGTTCCTGCAGAAGGTCCTGTACACCAAAGGTGATGGAACCGACGGCTATAAATTCGAGGTCCGCCACATTTTCCAGCCGGGTTCGCGTCGCACTTATGCCGAATACAGCGAAAACGAAGCGGCAACCGCTATCGCCGCCCTGGAAAAGTCGATGAAAGATAAAGACGATCGCGTTCAGGGTAATCCTCAGTTTTCCGGTGGCGGTCGCCAGCAGGCTGGCGCTAACCCTTATTCGCAAAACCCTAATGCAGTACCTCATTCCCGGCTGCAGCAAGCTGCCAGTCAGCACGCTCAGAACATCCAGATTCCGCCGGACTTCGACGACGACATTCCCTTTTGACGGGGTAGAGCATGAAACACGCTCAGGACGATATCAGGGTTGGCGCGGTGCGCCTTCCCTTTTTGAAAGAAGTGAAGGGCTGGCTTATGCCATGGGGTGAAGTGATCAGCAACCCTTTAAAGGCTCAGCGGATGGCTGAAGAGCTCGATACGAATGAAGATCTGGACACGAAAAGAGGTGCGCAATGAATCGATACTCCCTGATTTACGCCGATCCGCCCTGGGCTTATGGGAACACAATCAGCAACGGAGCCGCTGTGGACCACTATTCGACGATGCGACTCATCGACCTGAAGCGCCTGCCTGTGTGGGAACTGGCTGCCGAAAACGCGGTGCTGGCGATGTGGTACACCGGCACCCACAACCAGGAGGCAATCGAGTTAGCCGAGGCATGGGGATTTACGGTGCGCACTATGAAGGGCTTCACCTGGGTGAAGTTGAATCAACTGGCCGAGCTGCGCATTAGCAAGGCTCTTGCAGAGGGAGAGGTCGCAGATTTTTACGAATTCCTCGACCTGCTGAACGCCGAGACGCGCATGAACGGCGGAAACCATACCCGCGCTAATACCGAAGACGTGCTGATCGCCACCCGCGGCGCCGGTCTGGAACGCAAGCACGCCGGCATTAAGCAGGTGGTCTACAGCCCACTTGGCGCGCACAGCGAGAAACCGTGGGAGGTTCGCCACCGCCTGGAGCTGCTCTACGGCGACGTGCCGCGGATAGAGCTTTTCAGCCGCAGCGCAGCGCCAGGCTGGAGTCATTGGGGCAACCAGTGTCCCACCGCTTCAGTAGAGCTGATCCCCGGCTGCGCCATCGACGTTGTTAAGACGGAGGCAGCATGAGCAAAGGAACCATTATCTGCCTGTGCGATTTCACTGGCGTCATGGCTGAGCCATGGGTCGAAGCAGGTTATCGTGCCGTTCTGGTGGACCCGCAGCACCTTGAGACTTCGATCGACGGTCCCATTGAGCGCATATCGGCAACCATCCTTGAGGCTATGCCGCGGCTTTCTCAAATTATTCGCACCGAGAACATCGTTATGGTCATTGGTTTTCCGCCGTGCACTCACGTTGCGGTATCGGGCTCCCGGTGGTTCGAGGCTAAACGAGCCAAAGACCCACATTTCCAGGCCAAGGCCGCACTGGTCGCTGAGCAATGCCGCATGATTGGAATGGTGACAGGTTGCCCGTGGGCATTCGAAAACCCGGTGAGTGTGTTCAGCAGCATCTTTGGCTCGGCCGATTACACATTCCACCCGTACCAGTTCACTGGACTCGCGGTTGAGGACAACTACACCAAGCAAACCTGTCTGTGGACTGGATGCGGTTTCGTAGCTCCGGAAGAAAACACTCACCCGATGGTCGCGGACGCCATTGAACGCGTGAGGCAGCACTTCGGGCGGATGGTTCCGAAGAAGAAGGCACTGGAGGTTTTCGCCAGTAGCAGCATTGTTGCTGAATGGTATCCGGACAACCGAATTCACGAATGCCCGCCCAGCGACGAGCGCGCCAACATTCGTAGTGCAACTCCTCTTGGATTTGCAAAGGCGGTTTTCCTTTCGAATGCACCCCACCTAAACGGGAAACGGGAGGCAGCATGACGCCAGAAGAAAAGAAAAATGCGCTCAGAAGCATCGCGCGCAGGGCAAACGATGAGGTTAAGGCAAAACGGCGGTCATCCCCTGCTTTAAGTTGCGACGAGATATCACGGCCGATCCTCAACGGATGCATGCCGCTGATAAGGCAGCTTGGGTTAACGCCAAGCCATCTCTATGTGGAGATCGGCATTTTGAACGGAAAGATAAAGGAGCGCTGACATGCCAGAAATCATCGATCAGGCCAACGAGCTGGCAGAGCGTAGGCTGGAACTGACCATCCAGAACATGCGCATCAACCATAACGCTGTTTCGGCTACTCACTGCTGTGATTGCGGGGAAGAGATACCAGAACAGCGCCGGGAAGCAGTGGCGGGATGTCAGCGCGCGCTGATTGCCAGGAAGAAGAGGAATTGCGCGGTAAGCATCGGAGGTGATATGGCGTCAGACAAACCGATAACAGCTCAGCAGGCCGCCGACTTACTCATCGTGTCGGCGCGGGTAATCTACCGCCTGATTGAGTCAGGAGAACTCGCCGGCCGCAAGGTCGGCAACAAGTACAGAACGACCGAAGCGGCATGTATTGCGTATTTGTCATCCCCGCAGGAAACTAAACGAGCGAACGCGGGTGAGCATAAAGGAGATATTTTATGTCCATCACCCTCAGAGGCGGCATGTGGCACTGTCATTTCTTTACGCCGTCAGGGAAAAGAGTTAGGCGATCTCTTGGCACGGGGGACAAAAAACAGGCGCAGGAGCTCCACGATAAGCTAAAGGCTGAAGCATGGCGGGTTGACCAGATCGGCGACCTGCCTGTCAGAACCTTCGAAGAGTGCTGTATCCGGTGGCTGCGGGAGAAAGACCACAAGCGGTCGCTGGATGATGACAAAACAAAAATAGAGTTTTGGCTGCAGCATTTTTCCGGCCGCGACGTTTCGAAAATAACGGTGGAGGAAATTCACGAAGCCGTTAACGGGATGATCAACCGTAAGCACCTGCAGGTGTGGGAGAGTAAACGTGATGCCGCGTTGAGGAAGGGTAAGCCGGTACCGGAGTACAAACCACGGCAGGTTTCGCAGGCTACAAAGGCTCAACACCTTTCCTTCATTCGCTCCCTTCTCAGGGCCGCGGCGAATGACTGGGGCTGGATAAAAACAGCTCCTGTTATCAAAACCCGCAAGCCGATCAGTAAGCGGATACGGTGGCTGACCAGAGAAGAAGCTGAGCGGTTGATCGAGTGCATGCCGGAGAGCATTAAGCCAGTGGTGATATTTGCACTGGCAACCGGCCTGCGCCGCTCAAACATCATCGGGCTTGAGTGGCAGCAGGTCGATATGCAGAGAAAGGTTGCATGGGTAAATCCGGAGAACGCAAAAGCGGGCAAGGCGATCGGCGTAGCTCTGAATGATACCGCATGCAGGGTATTAAGGGATCAGATAGGGAAGCATTCCCGGTGGGTGTTCGTTCACACCACGGCAAAACATCGACCGGATGGAACGCTGACGCCCGCGGTGAGAAAAATGCGGGTGGATGACAATAACGCCTGGCGCGCCGGACTGAAAAAAGCGGGGATAGAGGATTTCCGTTTTCACGACCTCAGGCATACCTGGGCAAGCTGGTTAATCCAGTCCGGCGTCCCGCTTTCAGTTTTACAGGAAATGGGAGGATGGGAGAGCATCGAGATGGTGCGCCGTTATGCTCACCTGGCACCGAACCACCTGACCGAACACGCACGGAAAATTGACGCCATTTTTGGCGCTAGCGACACAAATACGACACAAGGAGGAAATCAGGCTGGACTAAAACTTGCGTAAGTGACTGTTTCTTAATGGTACGCCCTACAGGGTTCGAACCTGTGACCTACGGCTTAGAAGGCCGTTGCTCTATCCAGCTGAGCTAAGGGCGCATTGAGAAGCGAGCTTCATGATGTGCAATCGCCGGAATTATACGGTCCACGCCTGATGAGTCAATGTATTTTGCCGCGAAACTGCACTTGCCTGTGCAGGCTGGCGGCTTATGCCGCAAAAGCAGTATAAAGTTTATCCAACCTTATGTTTCTGCACGTTAACTTTTCTTCGGCTCCCGGGCTCCTTTTTGCGCCATTCGCAGCGCGGTCAGGGCCGTTTTTCAGCCTCTGCAACACCTAAGAAAGATAAAATCTTAAACGAAGACTGACAGCGGGGCTGGCTTCTGACAAAATATCGCCATCCCCCTTTCGTAAAGATACAGATGGAATCCTCTCTCTGATGGCAGCAAAAATTATTGACGGTAAAACGATTGCGCAGCAGGTACGCTCTGAGGTTGCGGAAAAAGTGAAGGCGCGCGTTGCGGCCGGATTTCGTGCTCCAGGGTTAGCCGTCGTGCTGGTCGGCAGCAACCCGGCATCGCAGATTTATGTCGGCAGCAAGCGCAAAGCGTGTGAAGAGGTAGGCTTCGTCTCCCGCTCGTACGATCTCCCGGAAACCACCAGCGAAGCGGAGCTGCTGGAACTCATCGACACCCTGAATGCGGATAGCGCCATCGACGGCATCCTGGTTCAGCTGCCGCTGCCCGCCGGCATTGATAATGTCAAAGTGCTGGAGCGCATTTCGCCGGACAAAGACGTTGACGGTTTCCACCCGTATAACGTGGGCCGTCTGTGCCAGCGCGCGCCGCGTCTGCGTCCGTGCACGCCGCGTGGGATCGTCACGCTGCTTGAGCGTTACAACATTGATACCTACGGCCTGAACGCGGTGGTCATTGGCGCCTCCAATATTGTCGGACGCCCGATGAGCATGGAGCTGCTGCTGGCAGGCTGCACCACCACCGTCACCCACCGTTTTACCAAAAACCTGCGTCATCACGTCGAAAATGCCGACCTGCTGATCGTGGCTGTCGGTAAACCGGGCTTTATTCCGGGCGAATGGATTAAAGAAGGCGCGATCGTGATCGATGTCGGGATTAACCGCCTGGAAAGCGGCAAAGTGGTTGGCGATGTGGTCTATGAAGATGCCGCCGCGCGCGCGTCGTACATCACGCCGGTTCCCGGCGGCGTCGGCCCGATGACCGTAGCCACCCTCATTCAGAACACGCTGCAGGCGTGCGAAGAGTATCATGACATTCAGGAGGCCTGAGATGGCGAATTTTTCTTTAGGCAAACACCCGCACGTTGAACTGTGCGACCTGCTGAAGCTGGAAGGCTGGAGCGAAAGCGGCGCGCAGGCGAAAATCGCTATTGCCGACGGCCTGGTCAACGTTGACGGCGTGGTGGAAACCCGCAAGCGCTGCAAAATCGTCGCCGGTCAAACGGTGAGCTTTGAAGGTCAGAGCGTTACCGTTACCGAGTAAAACGTTCAGGCGCCGCAACAGGCGCCTGTCCCCCCACCCCGACAGATGATCTCTCGTTTTTCTGCACTTCAGTCAGCGCCACCATCTTCCGATATCACGTCCTGTGTAGCACAGCCGCTCCCCTGGCTGCCTCCGGCAACCTGCACTTCCGCCTGATACCTCTTCTTCCCAACGAACGCTGCAGCCGCTGGCCGGGAACGTACGAAGGCGAAATCAGGACCGCGCTTCTTTTCTTAGCCTGAGTCAGGGCAAAAAAATGCCGGGGATGGCCCCGGCTAAAAAGAGAGAATGAGACTACTTACGGCGCCAGGTGGTGCCCTGCGGGCCATCTTCCAGCACGATGCCCATCTCGTTGAGACGGTCACGCGCGGCATCCGCCGCCGCCCAGTCTTTCGCTTTACGCGCGTCCAGACGCTGCTGGATCAACGACTCAATTTCCGCCACTTCCCCGTCGTCCGCCTGCGCGCCGCTCTGCAGGAAGGCATCCGGCTCCTGTTCCAGCAGCCCCAGCACCGAAGAGAGCTTGCGCATATGCGCCGCCATCGCGTTGGCCGCGGCGGCATCTTCGGTTTTCAGGCGGTTAACCTCACGCGCCATATCGAACAGCACGGAATAGGCTTCCGGAGTATTAAAATCGTCGTCCATCGCTTCGATAAAGCGCGCCTCAAACGCCTCGCCGCCGGCCGGCTCTGCGGTTTTGTCGGTTCCGCGCAGCGCGGTATACAGACGCTCCAGCGCGGAACGCGCCTGCTTTAAGTTCTCTTCACTGTAGTTCAGCTGGCTGCGATAGTGGCCGGACATCAGGAAGTAGCGAATGGTTTCCGCGTCGTAGAACTTCAGCACGTCGCGCACGGTAAAGAAGTTGCCCAGCGATTTTGACATCTTCTCGCGGTCAACCATCACCATTCCGGAGTGCATCCAGTAATTGACGTACTCGCCGTCGTGGGCGCAGGTGGACTGGGCGATTTCGTTTTCATGGTGCGGGAACATCAGATCCGAACCGCCGCCGTGAATATCAAAATGGTTGCCCAGCTGTTTGCAGTTCATCGCTGAACACTCAATGTGCCAGCCTGGACGGCCCGCGCCCCACGGCGACGGCCAGCTTGGCTCGCCCTCTTTCGACATCTTCCACAGCACAAAGTCCATCGGGTTATGCTTGACGTCAACGACATCAACCCGCGCGCCGGCCTGCAGCTGATCGAGATCCTGACGCGACAGCTGACCGTAGTTCGGGTCGGTCGGCACATCGAACATCACGTCGCCGTTGTCGGCGACATACGCGTGGCCTTTGGCGATCAGCTGCTCGGTAATCTCAATGATTTCCGCGATATGGTGGGTGGCCCGCGGCTCCATATCCGGGCGCAGGATATTCAGCGCGTCGAAGTCTTTGTGCATCTCGGCAATCATGCGATCCACCAGCGCAACAAAGCTTTCGCCGTTTTCATTAGCACGCTTAATGATTTTGTCGTCGATATCGGTGATATTGCGCACGTACTTTAGCTTATAGCCCAGGAAACGCAGGTAGCGCGCGACCACATCGAATGAGACGAAGGTACGGCCATGGCCGATGTGACAGAGGTCATAAACGGTAATACCACACACGTACATGCCAACTTCCCCGGCATGGATAGGTTTAAATTCTTCTTTTTGGCGCGTCAGTGTATTAAAAATTTTTAACATCGAAGATTCCGTGTAGACGTGTGTGGATATAAGTCGCGTATTCTAACCTTAATTCAACCCCGAAGCAGCACACATTGCAAGGTGATCCAGCCCCGCGGTTATGCTATAACAGCCCCCTATATCTCACCCGACTCCGGGTGCAGGCACCACAATCATCGGAACAGGATGCAAAAATGGTTACTTTCCACACCAATCATGGCGATATCGTAATCAAGACGTTTGACGACAAAGCGCCGGAAACAGTTAAAAACTTCCTGGACTACTGTCGTGAAGGTTTCTACGACAACACTATTTTCCACCGTGTAATCAACGGTTTTATGATTCAGGGCGGCGGTTTTGAGCCGGGCATGAATCAGAAAACCACCAAATCTCCTATTCAGAACGAAGCGAACAACGGTCTGAAAAACACCCGCGGTACGCTGGCGATGGCCCGTACTCAGGCGCCCCACTCCGCCACCGCGCAGTTCTTCATCAACGTCGCCGATAACGACTTCCTGAACTTCTCCGGCGAAAGCCTGCAGGGTTGGGGCTACTGCGTATTCGCAGAAGTCGTTGAAGGGATGGACGTGGTCGACAAAATCAAAGCGGTCGCCACCGGCCGCAGCGGCATGCACCAGGATGTGCCGAAAGAAGATGTTGTGATCAAAAGCGTCACCGTTAGCGAATAATTCGTGGCGACACTTTTTATTGCGGATTTGCATCTGCAAACGGAAGAACCGGCGATTACCGCCGGTTTTCTGCGCTTTTTACAGGGAGAAGCCCGCAGGGCGGACGCCCTGTATATCCTCGGCGATCTCTTTGAAGCCTGGATCGGCGATGACGATCCTAGCCCGCTGCATCGGCAAATCGCCTCAGCGCTCAAAGCGCTGGCCGATTCCGGCGTCCCCTGCTACTTCCTTCACGGCAACCGCGACTTTCTCGTCGGCAAGCGCTTTGCCCACGAAAGCGCGATGACCCTGCTGCCGGAAGAGAAGCTTCTCGACCTCTACGGGCGCAAGGTGCTGATTATGCACGGCGACACCCTCTGCACCGACGATGCGGGATATCTGGCGTTTCGCGCGAAAGTCCATAATCCCTGGATCCAGCGCCTGTTTCTGGCCCTGCCGCTGTTTATCCGCCGCCGTATCGCCGCCAGAATGCGCGCCGACAGCAAAGCGGCCAACAGCAGCAAGTCGATGGAAATTATGGATGTGAATCCACAGGCGGTCGTTGACGTTATGGAAAAACATCACGTTCAATGGCTGATTCACGGGCATACGCACCGTCCTGCCGTCCATCCGCTAGAAGCCAACGGTCAATCCGCATATCGCGTGGTTCTGGGCGCATGGCATCACGAAGGCTCCATGGTCAAAGTGACGGCCGAAAAGGTCGAACTGATTCAGTTCCCCTTCTGAGTTCCAGCAAGCACTATTCCGAAAAAGCACTTCAGGCAGCAGAATGGCTGTCCTGACGTTTAACCCCAGGTTAATTTTACAGCAAACCACACTCAAGGAACGAGCATGCAAAAATGGAGTCAGCCCCTGATCTGGGGCATGGTTATCGCCGTCATCGGCCCGATTACCGCCAGCTATTTTGGTCTGGTGTTTATCTACTTCGGTTCGCTGACCGTGCTGGGAATCGCAGCGCTACTTTGGATCCTCTATTTTTACGCGATTTATCTGCTTTGTACGCGGCCGCACGATGAGCGCTTTGTGCAAATCTACATGCTGGTCATGAGCATTCTTATGCTGCCCTGGGGAGTGGTGCTGGTTTTTACCTTTTTTGCCAGCGCAAACACCGCCCATAACCGGCGCGTTGCCCCCAGTCACGACGAGACAAAAGAGGGCTAACCATGCGCACGCAACCGTTTTCCTTGCCGGGAGTTCATGCTATTCTCTGTGGCCTCTAAAGCAGTGTGAAACACACCCACAGGAGTTTTAAGACGCATGTCTTCCCGCAATAATTCGGCGCGTATCGCCATCGTGATGGGGTCCAAAAGCGACTGGGCTACCATGCAGTTTACCGCAGAAATCCTTGATGCCCTGAACGTTCCGTACCATGTCGAAGTGGTCTCCGCCCACCGCACGCCCGATAAACTGTTCAGCTTCGCCGAAGGCGCGGAAGAAAACGGTTTTCAGGTGATTATTGCCGGTGCCGGCGGCGCGGCGCACCTGCCGGGCATGATTGCGGCGAAAACGCTGGTGCCGGTGTTAGGCGTGCCGGTTCAGAGCGCGGCGCTGAGCGGCGTAGACAGCCTCTACTCCATCGTCCAGATGCCGCGCGGCATCCCGGTGGGTACGCTGGCCATCGGCAAAGCCGGGGCCGCCAACGCCGCCCTGCTGGCGGCGCAGATCCTCGCCCAGCACGATGCGGAACTGCACCAGCGCCTCAGCGCCTGGCGTCAGGCGCAAACCGATGAAGTGCTGGATAACCCGGATCCGCGGGGTGCGGCATGAAGCAGGTTTGCGTTCTCGGCAACGGTCAGCTAGGCCGGATGCTGCGCCAGGCCGGCGAGCCGCTGGGTATTGCGGTCTGGCCGGTCGGTCTGGAAGCCGACCCGGAAGCGGTGCCGGTACAGCAAAGCGTGATTACCGCAGAGATTGAACGCTGGCCGGAAACAGCGCTGACCCGCGAGCTGGCGCGTCATTCCGCCTTCGTTAACCGCGACGTTTTCCCGATAATCGCCGACCGCCTGACGCAAAAGCAGCTGTTCGATAAGCTAGCGCTCGCCACCGCGCCGTGGCAGCTTCTGGCGGATAAAAGCGAATGGCCTGCGGTATTCGCCCGCCTCGGGGAGCTGGCTATCGTTAAGCGCCGCGTCGGCGGCTACGATGGCCGCGGCCAGTGGCGTTTGCGGGAAAATGAAACCGCGCAGCTGCCGGAGGATAACTACGGCGAGTGTATCGTTGAGCAGGGCATTAACTTCTCCGGCGAGGTGTCGCTGGTCGGCGCTCGCGCCCGGGACGGCAGCACGGTCTTCTATCCTCTGACCCGCAACCTGCATCAGGACGGTATTTTACGCGCCAGCGTCGCTTTTCCGCAGGCCAATGCCCGCCAGCAGGCGCAGGCGGAGCAGATGCTGTCGGCGATCATGCATGAGCTGGGCTACGTTGGCGTGATGGCGATGGAGTGTTTCGTCACCGCTGATGGCCTGCTGATTAACGAACTGGCGCCGCGCGTGCACAACAGCGGCCACTGGACGCAAAACGGCGCCTCCATTAGCCAGTTCGAGCTGCATCTGCGGGCGATTACCGATCTGCCGCTGCCGCCGCCGGTGGTAAACAGCCCGTCGGTGATGATCAACCTGATCGGTACCGATCTGAACTATGACTGGCTGAAGCTGCCGCTGGTGCATCTGCACTGGTACGACAAAGAGGTACGTCCGGGTCGTAAAGTCGGCCACCTGAACCTGACCGACAGCGATACCGACCGCCTGAGCGCGACGCTGGAAGCGCTGAAGCCGCTGCTGCCGCCGGAATATGCCAGCGGTATCTTCTGGGCGCAGGCGCAGCTGGCGTAATCCAGCTCTCCACAGTCCCGGAGGCGGTGCTGCGCACCTGTCCGGGCTACCTCTCTGGCGTACTCCTTCGCCTGAATCCCGGCTTGCGGCGCGCTGCGCCTTAGCCGGGCTACCAGACCAACCATCATTCGCCCCGTAGCCATTCAACCAAATCCATAAACCGCACGAATCCGTAGCCCGGGCAAGGCGCGTCGAGCGCCGCCCCCGGGGAAAGAGCGCAGGATATTTCAGCGTCTGCTTCGCCGCTTGATTTCACCTGTGCATCAGGGCTTAATGCAGGTTCCCGCCAGCCCGGCGAGGGTGTCATCGATACGCGACAGCGCCCCAATCCACGCCCGCTTGCCCCGACGGCGCACATAGCCGCTTACCGCCGCGATTTTCGGCCCCATCGCGCCGTCATCGCGGGCAAAAGACGCCAGCTCTTCCGGCGTCGCTTCGCGGATCGGCCGCTGCATGGGGGTGCCCCAATGTTCATATACCGCATCCGCGTCGGTCAGGATCACCAGGCCATCGGCATCAATCTGCTCCGCCAGCAGCGCGGCAGCGAGGTCTTTATCAATCACCGCCTCTGCGCCCTGCCCGTTCTCAAGCACCGGAATTCCGCCGCCGCCGCAGCAAATCACCGCGTGCCCCTCGCCCAGCAGACGCTCAATCGACTCGCTCTCCTCAATCCTCACCGGTGTCGGCGAGGGAACCACCCGACGCACATATTTACCGTCGCGCTTCATCCTCCAGCCGTACTCATCTTCCAGCCGTTTTTGCAGCTCCGGATCGTAAACCGGACCAATGAACTTCTCCGGCGCTGAAAAGGCCGGATCGTTCGACGCTACCGCAATGCGGGTCATCACCGTCGACACCGGCGGCATTTGTGATTCCTGCGCCAGGCGCTGGGCCAGCATATAGCCAATCATGCCCTGGCTCTCGGCGACCAGCACGTCCAGCGGATAGGGCTCAACGTCGCCGTAGGCCAGATTTTGCAGCGCCAGCAGACCCACCTGCGGCCCGTTGCCGTGCACAATGGCCAGCCGATACGTCTGCGCCAGACGCGCCAGCGCGGGAACCGCGCTATCGATATTGCGGTACTGATTTTCTACGGTCAGCGCTTCCCCGCGCTGTAATAAAGCGTTGCCGCCAAGGGCAACAACCAGCGTTTTCATAAAAAGTCCTTAGATAAGATGTTGCGCCAGCCAGAATCCCAGAAGCGTGTCGGCGCCGGAGGTATGCCCCATTGCCAGCAGGGATTCGACGGCGGGCTCGAGTCGTCGTCCACGTTGCAGGGCGCAGGCAAAATGCATCAGCGGCGAAGCGAAGCGTCCCTCGCTGGCGTAGTGTAAATAGTTGACGCTCACCTGAGTGGTGGCCGCGTACAGATCGCCGGAGGCGCGAAAAAATGCCCTTCCGCCGCAGGGTGACATTCGCCCCGAGCGCCACGCCGCCAGCATCATGCCGATCAGCATGTCGTCCAGGCTGGGCGTCAGGCCCGGCCCCTTGCCCAGCCACAGCCGCCAGTCGACGGCGTTGCCGGCCAGCGCGGAGGCAAAACAGTGGCGAAGCTGGCGCAGCTCGGGATGCTGCCGCAGCTCGATAGCCTGCGACAGCGGCCCGAACAGCCCGGTCTCCTCCCGTCGACTCATCAGCGCTGGCGGGAGATAAGCGCTTACGGATTGACAGCGGAGCCGCAGGGAGCAGCGCCTGCGCGGCGGCATCAGCAAAAGATCGCCGACCTGAATACCGTCATTCCGCGCTATCGGCGACGCCCCCGTCCGCAGCGCCGCGTGTAGCCGGATAAAATCGCGATGACGAACAACCCATCCGCCGGGGCTCACGCCCTGCCCCCGATGATGCAGCGTCAGCAGCGCGCCGCCTGCAACATAGAGGTTAATGGTGCGCCGCCAGAGGCCGCCGGTTCGCCACGGTTGGCGATGATCCGGCGCATCGACGCTGCCTATCAGCGGACGGATCCTCTCCATCGCGCCACCTCAGCTCACGCCCAGTTCGTCCGCCAGCGCTTCCAGCGCCTGCTCGAAACAGGCCAGCGGCGCTCTGACGGTTCCGGCGCCAATCTGGCCGATCCCCGCTTCTTTATGGGCGATCCCGGTGTTAATGAGCGGCGTAATGCCGGTTTCAACCACCCGGCGAATATCCAGTCCCAGACAGGCGCCCTGGAAATCCCAGCCAGGAATCTGCAGCTGCATATTGCGCTCAAGGAAGATTTCCGCCATCTCCTCCGAAACCGATTTTGCCGCCTCCATTCCGCCAGCGCCGACAAAGCGGGTCACCCCCGGCGCCGCGATCATCGCCGCACCGCCGATGCCGAAGGTTTCGGTAATGGCGCTGTCGCCCATATCCGGGTTGGCCTGTTCCTGAGAGAAACCGGTAAAGAACAGCCCCTGCGGCGTATTCACCGGTGCGGTAAACCAGCGGTCGCCCAGTCCGCTAACGCGAATACCGAACATATCGCCGTTGCGGGTCATCGCGGTGACAATACTGCCGGCGCGGATCTGCGCCCCGGCATCCATCGCTGATTTGCAGTAGGCCATCGCCAGGTTGAGGAAGAACTGATCGGTGATGGCGAGAAAATCCATCACTTCGGCGATCTGTTGTTTGTCGTGGTCGAGTCGCGCCAGATGCGGTGCCAGCGTGCGCATCAGCAGCGCGGAGGTGGCGATATTGCGCTGGTGGAACTCATCGCCCATGGTGATGCCCTGCGCCATCATCGCGGTGAGATCAATGCCGCGCGTCATCTGTTTCAGCGCCGCACTGAGGACGGGCATCAGCACATCGCGCATCCAGCGCAGGCGCTGCTGCACGTCTTCGCCGTAGGCGCCGAAACGCATCACCTTGCCAATGCCTTCGTTCAGGTTGCAATACGCGCGGTTACCTTCGGCGATGTTCTCCACGACCAGCATCGGCATATTCGGCGAAGTAATACCGCCCATCGGCCCTACGGCATTAACGTGGTGGCAGGGAATAAAGGTAATCTCGCCGTTTTCCAGCATCGCGTGGGCCGTTTTCTCATCCTGCGCCCAGCCTTCGAACAGGCAGGCGCCAATGCAGGCCCCTTTCATCGGACCGGTCATCTCCTGCCAGCGCATCGGCGGCCCGGCGTGGAGCAGCGTTTTGTTTTGATTCAGCGCCCCGATTAAAGAACCCGCCGGCTTCACATCCAGCCAGTGCGGACGTGCATTACGAATTCGTTCTATTACTGCGTCATTGGCCTGCGCCACTGATGTAAACATAGAGACCTCTTATTGCAAACGTTCTAATAAACGAGCCAGTTTCTTATTCCCACCGGCAATCGGCGCCCACTGATAGTGAACAACCGGCGTTCCGGCGGTCTGTAAATCGAGCGCAAAGCTGCGCAGGCCGGCATTAATCACCGACACGCCGTCCAGCAGGCCGGCGCGCGGGGCAGGAGCGGCTTTCCGCGGCGGGCTAATCAGCGCGGCGGCAAGCAAGGTAGCTTCAGGCAGGCTATCGACCACGGCGATCCCCGCATCTTCAAGGACTGAAATCTGACGGGAGCGGCACTGCGGATCGCTTTCGGTTCCGGTCACCGTCGCGATAACGTGCAGCGGACTATCGTCGGCTCTGGTCGCCCACGCCCGCTGGCATGCTTCGACCAGCGAGCCGGCCGGATCGGCGGTGGCGCCGTAGCCAATCACTACGTCCAGCAGCAGTACGCCAACCTGAGTTTCCGCGCCAAGTTCGGCAATCAGCTGGTTGCGCAGGGAGGGGTCGATCATCGGATGCGGACGGCCGACAGTGTAAAAATCGTCACCAAGATCGACGACCCGGTGCCCCTGCGCGTCGAGCATCATGCCCTGCGGGTGATGCGCATCAGGGGTAATGTTCAGCCGTTCTGCCAGCAATCCTGCGGATTCAGCAGCCAGCGTACCGCCGGTGTATAAGCCGCGAATCTGCTTGCCCGCCACCGCGGGAAGGCTTGCCTGACGCCGCCCCACTCGCGCCAGCAGGCAGGCCAGACGCCCGGCCTCGTCAAGCGTGCGGGCGAACCAGACGTTTTCATCGCGGGCGATCGGCGGCGTATAGCCGAGAAATAGCGCCACCACCGGTTTCGCGCTGCGCTTCATGGCGGCGATGATCTTCAGACGCACCGCTTCGGCGGGAGGTTTAGAAACAAAGGCCAGCACCTGGCTCTGCGCATCCTGGGTCAGCATTTCCAGCGCCGTTTGCGCGCTGATGCCGCCCACTTCGGCGCTCAGATCGCGGCCGCCGAGACCGATCGCATGGCTGATCCCTTCGCCGCCGAGGACAATCTGCGAGACCAGCTCCTGAATACCGGTGCCGGACGCGCCAATAACGCCGATGTTGCCTTCCGGCGTAACGTTGGCGAAAGCCAGCGGCGTGCCGGCAATCATGGCGGTGCCGCAGTCCGGCCCCATGACCAGCAGCCCTTTGTCACGGGCGCGGGTTTTGAGCGCGATTTCATCTTCCAGCGTGACGTTGTCGGAGAAGATCATGACGTTTTTCTCGCTGCTGAGCGCCTGATGGGCAAGCTCCGCGGCGTACTCCCCGGCAACGGAAATTAAGGTCATATTGGCCTGCGGTAGCTTCTGCGTTGCGCTTTGCCAGCGGCGAACCACGCTCAGGCTCTGACTTTGCCCGCTCCCCTGCGCCAGGGCGGTAAGGGCCTCATCAAGACGGGCAGCGATCATTTGCGTAACCGACGCATCCGCGCAATCGGTGCGGATCGCCACGCAAATGTCATTTGGCGTCGCGCTGGCAAAATCGTCGTGCCAGAACCCGGTCGTTTCCAACAGCGATTTATTTGCCGGTGTGCCCATCATGACTGAAACATCATCGACATTTTCCGACTCGCTCAGCTTGCGTGAAATAATCATTAAGCTGACCGAATCCTGGAAACAGCCCTTTTTAATAAAGGCATGGATCATAATAACTCCCCAATAATTGCACCCATTGCAATTGAATGAGCATGGTTAATCTGCCATCAGGCTAACGGGATAAAATTATCGACGGCGTGACCGGAATCACATGAGAATTATTACAAGACGCTTTCAAATAAAGCCGAAGGCATTAGCCCGAGTTTTTTAATGAATAGATTAACCGGGTCCCTTCTGACAAACCCACGGTGATTATTAAATAAAATCTAACTAACTATTTTTACCAATACAGATCACAATTTAAGTTTATTTTCCCCGTATTTTATTTGGCAGTCAGGCTCTACACCGTCGTTAAAAGGAAGACAGATGAAAGTCAGTCGGGAAACACTTCATCAGCTTATTGCCAATAAGCTGAATACAGCAGGGCTTACTCGCAATCACGCGGATATCATTGCCGATGTACTGGTTTATGCCGATGCCAGGGGTATTCATTCGCACGGCGCGGTTCGCGTTGAATATTATGCGGAACGTATTTCAAAAGGCGGAACCAATCGTCATCCCACCTTCACCTTTGAAAAGAACGGCCCCTGCAGCGGTATTTTGCATGCCGATAATGCCGCCGGTCAGGTGGCCGCCAAAATGGGCATGGAGCACGCGATAGAATTGGCCAGGGAAAACGGCGTGGCCGTGGTCGGCATCCGGCGTATGGGCCACAGCGGAGCGATCTCTTACTTCACCCGGCAGGCCGCCCGCGCCGGGCTAATCGGGATTTCGCTATGCCAGTCGGACCCGATGGTCGTGCCTTTTGGCGGGGCGGAAATCTATTACGGAACCAACCCGCTGGCCTTTGCCGCGCCCGGCGAGGGTGACGATATTATCACCTTCGACATGGCCACCACGGTGCAGGCCTGGGGAAAAATTCTCGACGCCCGCTCGCGCCATGAAACCATTCCCGATAGCTGGGCAGTGGATAAAAACGGCGCGCCGACCCGCGATCCTTTTGCCGTTCACGCCCTGCTTCCGGCAGCCGGTCCGAAAGGCTACGGCCTGATGATGATGATCGACGTCCTTTCCGGCATTTTGCTCAACCTCCCCTTCGGCCGCCAGGTCAGCTCTATGTACGACAACCTGAGCCAGGGACGCGAGCTGGGCCAGCTGCATATCGTCATCAACCCGGCATTTTTCTCCTCCAGCGCGCTATTCCGCCAGCATATCAGCGACACCATGCGTGAATTAAACGCCATTACGCCAGCGCCCGGATTTAACCAGGTTTATTACCCCGGGCAGAACCTGGATATCAATGAGAAAAACAGCGCCGTCAACGGCATCGAGATCGTTGATGAGATTTATGACTATCTGGTTTCGGACGCTTTATATAACCGCTCTTATGAAACCAATTCCCCGTTTGCCCAATAAATTAAAATACAGGAGTTGCGTATGGCTCATTATTTTCGACAGGCAATAGAAGAGACATTGCCCTGGCTTTCCTCTTTCGGCGCCGACCCGACCGGGGGCATAACCCGCCTGCTCTATTCGCCAGAATGGCTGCAGGCGCAGCAGGCATTCAAACAAAGAATGAGCGAAAGCGGACTGGAAACGCGCTTTGATGAAGTGGGCAACCTCTATGGTCGCCTGCCCGGCACGCGCTTTCCCGATGAGGTTATCCTCAGCGGTTCGCATATTGATAGCGTCGTTAACGGCGGCAATCTTGACGGCCAGTTCGGCGCGCTGGCGGCCTGGCTGGCGGTTCGCTGGCTAAAAGAGACCTACGGGGCGCCGCTGCGCACCGTGGAAGTGCTGGCGTTAGCGGAAGAAGAAGGTAGCCGCTTCCCTTACGTCTTCTGGGGCAGCAAAAATATCGTCGGCATCGCTAATCCGGCGGACGTACGCGAAATTAAAGACGCTAAAGGCGTGGCGTTTATCGATGCCATGAAGCAGTGCGGTTTCAGCCTACCCGCCGCTCCGCTGGCGCCGCGCCGGGATATTAAAGCCTTCGTAGAGCTGCATATTGAGCAGGGTCGCGTGCTGGAAACCAATAAGCAGTCTATCGGCGTGGTCAACGCCATAGTCGGACAGCGTCGCTACACCATCACCCTCACCGGCGAGTCTAACCATGCCGGCACGACGCCAATGGGCTACCGTCGCGATACCGTCCATGCCTTTAGCCGTATCTGCTGCGAATCTATCGCCAAAGCAAAAGCCCACGGTGACCCGCTGGTGCTCACCTTCGGTAAAGTCGACCCGCAGCCGAATACCGTCAACGTGGTACCGGGCAAAACCGTCTTCACTATGGACTGCCGCCATACCGATGCTCTGGAGTTAACGGCATTTACTGAGGTCATTGAGGCCGATATGCGGCGGATCTGTCAGGAGATGGATATCGGCATTGAGATCGACCTGTGGATGGATGAGGCTCCGGTTCCCATGGATAAGAAGCTGGTGGCCCAGCTCACCGCGCTTTGTGAAAAAGAGAAGTTGAATTTCCGCGTGATGCACAGCGGCGCGGGACACGACGCGCAGATATTCGCTCCCTGCTTCCCGACCTGCATGATCTTTATGCCGAGCATCAAAGGAATCAGCCATAACCCGGCGGAAAGCACGCATATCGAGGATCTGGCGGAAGGCGTAAAAACGCTCGCCTTAATGTTGCATCAACTGGCCTGGACTGAATAAGGAAACGATCATGGGTTATTTAAATAATGTGCTTGGCTATCGCGATGATTTACTGGCCAGCCGTTCCATCGTGCGCCACGGCAATTACGCGCTGCTGACGCCGGACGGTCTGGTCAAGAACGTTATTCCGGGTTTTGAACATTGCGATGTGACTATTTTGTCAACGCCAAAATTAGGCGCCACCTTTGTTGATTATCTGGTCACGCTGCATGAAAACGGCGGTCATCAAAGCGGTTTTGGCGGCGAAGGCATCGAGACCTTCCTGTATGTGATTAAGGGGAAAATCACCGCCGGGGCGCAGGGTAAATCCTTCGCGCTGACAGAAGGCGGTTATCTTTACTGTCCGCCGGGTGAGCGGATGACTTTTAGTAATAGTCATTCAGCCGATAGTCAGCTCTTCCTCTATAAGCGCCGCTATATTCCAACAGAGGGCCATGCGCCTTATCTGGTCACCGGCAACGTCAGCCAGCTGGAGCGTATTCATTATGAAGGAATGGAAGACGTTATCCTGATCGATTTCCTGCCAAAAGAGCTGGGCTTCGATATGAATATGCATATTCTCTCTTTCGCTCCGGGGGCCAGCCACGGCTACATTGAAACCCACGTCCAGGAGCATGGCGCCTATATTCTCTCCGGCCAGGGAGTGTATAACCTCGACAACAGCTGGGTTCCGGTCAAGCAAGGCGATTATATCTTTATGGGCGCTTACTCTCTGCAGGCGGGATACGGCGTCGGACGGGAAGCGTTCAGCTACATCTATTCGAAAGACTGCAACCGCGACGTTGATATCTGATGGCTGACAAGCGGAAAACGTTACTATTGCCCACGGGCGCGGTGTTCAAAACAGGTTGGTTATCAACCGCATAGAATTCACTTTTTTGTTTAGCTATGTTGGATTTTGCCACGGTGAGAACCGTGGCATTTTTTATTCAGGCAGGCAGCGTCTGGCCAAGCTTGATAGCGCAGGCGATATTGCGTGCGCAGGCGTAAAGATTTTGCTCGCCGCTATCCAGCACCTCGGCCAGCGGCGCCAGCGCGGGAAGAATGCTAAAGACCGCATCAATGCCATGCTGGTGCACCGCTTCGACGCCGTCACCCAGCACGCCGGCGATGCCGATAACCGGGATGCCGTACTTTTTGGCGATCCGCGCCACGCCAACCGGCGCTTTTCCGCCGACGGTTTGCGAATCCATACGCCCTTCGCCGGTGATCACCAGGTCCGCATCGCGCAGCGCCTCCTCCAGATGAACCGCCTCCAGCACAATATCGATGCCCGATTTCAGCGTGGCGTTAAGGAATACGCGAGCCGCCGCGCCCATCCCACCGGCTGCGCCGCCGCCGACCATCGCGGTCACATCCTGACCGGTTGCCGCCAGCAGCACCTGAGCATAGTTTTCTAAACCGCGCTCCAGAACGGCGACCATGCCTGCGCACGCCCCTTTTTGCGGGCCAAAGACCGCCGCCGCGCCACGTTCGCCGAGCAGCGGATTATCCACATCGCAGGCTACGTCAATCCGGCACTCGCGAAGTCGCGGGTCGAGATCGCATAAATCCACGTTGACCAGCCGCTCTAACGCTCCGCCGCCGAGGCCGACGCTCTCGCCGCATTGATCAACAAAGCGTGCTCCCAGCGCCTGAGCCATCCCCATTCCGCCATCCACCGTGGCGCTGCCGCCAATACCGAGAATTATGTGGCGGACGCCGGCGTCCAGCGCATGGCGAATCAGCTCACCGGTGCCGTAGCTGGTGGCCTGCAGGGGGTTGCGTTCGTCGGGAGGAACCAGCATCAGCCCGCTGGCCGCCGCCATCTCAATAAACGCGGTGTGTCCGTCGCCGCTCAGGCCATAGAAGGCGCCGACAAAATCGCCCATCGGCCCCATGACCGGCAGCATCACCATTTTACCCCCAGTGGCCTCAACCATTGCCTCCACCGTCCCCTCGCCGCCGTCGGCGATCGGCAGACAGATGCACTCCGCCTGCGGGAAAATAGAGGTAAAGCCCGCCTTAATCGCCTGGGCACAGCGGCTGGCGCTTACGCTTTCTTTGAAAGAGTCCGGTGCAATAATTATTTTCATGGTTCATCCTTTTTAATGTCATTACTTAATACGATCCCAGGGAATGAGATTTTCCATCACCACCGCCAGCAGCACGCCGATTAATAAGCCGTTGCCTAATAGCGGCCGAATTGTCAGGGGCAGCGTCTGGAGATAGACCGGCGGCAGGCCCATTAAAAAGATGCCGATAAATAACGGCAGCGCCAGCCGGTAGATATTTCGTGCGGTGAAGGTGATTTGTTTACTGAAAGATAAGCTGGAATATAACAACGGAAGATAGGAGACCAGCATGACCGCACTGCTAATCGGCAAAGGCAGCGTGGTAAAAAAGTGGGTCAGCGGCGTAAATAGTCCCACCAGCAGACAGCACAGGCAGCCGATAATAAACGGCTGGCGCGAAGTCTCTCCAGTTTGGGTTAATAAACCTATCGATGAAACAAAAGGCGAAAACGGCACCACGCTGAGCGGAACCGTTATTAAGGTCATCAGGCCGGAGATAATAAAGCTTCGTCGGTAGCGGGTATTGCTGGCGCCCTGCTGGGGATAAAAAACGTCGCTACCGCGAATTGCGCCGTAGGTATTCGTAATATTCACCAGCCCCGCCAGCAGCGCCGTCAAAATAATGCCGGGGCGTAGCTCCCCGCCGTAGCCAAGTGGAAACCACTGCCAGTGAATCGGCCCGGATGCCATCGTGGCGGGCGGAGTGCGAAACAGCAGGTACCAGCCAGCCCAGCCTACGAGGGTGCCAAACAGCAGGGCATAGCGAGCAATGCCGTCCGTAAGAAAAATGATCATCCCCAGCACCAACAGCATCACCGCCAGCGCCAGGCTAAACGGCGCCAGCTGAACGCCCACGTTAGCCTGGGTCGAACTGAAAGGCAGCCCGAGCATGCCTTTAAAAAAGATCGTGGTGAGCTGCGCGCCGAGCAGCAGCATAAAAAAGACCATGACCGTCGGGCTGAAGAGCTTCGCCAGACGGTGACCGATGCCGCTCACGCCGATGATGATGGTGAATATCGCCGACAGAGAGATGCCAACCGCCAGGCTTGACGCAATGCTGGCAAACGGAGTGCCGCGCGCGGCTTCACCGACGGTGACGGTCAGGATAGTGCTCCACCATAGTCCCGTAGGCCCTTCCATAATCGCCCGACGATGGCCCAGCAGCGCCTGCGCCAGGCAGGCCAGCCCGGTGGTGATAAAGCCGTACTGAGTCAGCGTAATCAGCGCGCTGGCGGGCAGCTGAAAAGCAGACTGTAATGTCGGCGGTACCACGACGGTGTTGCAGAAAATAAAGAAGAACCATTGAAATCCCGCCAGGGTGTTTCGTTTATTGAGCGGAAATACCACCATGATTGAATCCTGAAAAAGCGCCTGCCGTTAAACAGGCGCTGAGCATGGAATGGGGCAAGTGATTCCCCGGGTCGCGGCTTGCGCCTTATCCGGGCGACAAATCGGCTCGTAGCCCGGAGAAGGCGTTTACGCCGCAAGCCGGGAATTCACCGGATCCCCGTTACTGCTGATGCTTAAGGATAAATTTCCCCTTCGGCGCGTGCGGGAAGCCCTGCTCGATGTCATAGATCACATCGCCGCGCAGGAGGGTTCTGGCGATCCGCGCGCCAATCGTACGGCCGACGTAAGGGCTGACTTTATGGCGATATTCGAGGTCTTCCGCCTGCAGAACGTAGCTGCTGTTCGGCTGAATAAACACCAGGTCGGCGTCTTTGCCCGGCGCGATGCGGCCCTTATGCTTCAGGCCGAAAATATCCGCGGCGTTGGTCGCCATCAGGCGAGCAAACTGCGGCAAAGGCATACCGCGCTTCTGCACCGCTTCATCGAACATGACGTCCATACAGTTTTGCAGACCGGCAATCCCGCCCCAGGCCTGCATGATATTGCCCGCCTTCATTTCCGGCGGGCACGGAGAGTGGTCGGACACCAGGCAGTCGATCTCACCGTTGAATAGCTTTTCCCACAGCCCTTTCTGATTTTCCGCGTCGCGGATCGGCGGAGAGCATTTCGCCAGGGTGCCAATCTTTTCAAACTGTTCGGTATCCAGTACAAAGTAGTGCGGGCAGGATTCGCAGGTGACATCCTGACCTTCCTGACGGGCGCGCGTCACTTCGGCGACCCCTTCCGGGCTGCTGACGTGGCACACGTGCAGGCGGCAACCGGCGACCTTCGCCAGATACAGAACGCGGCGGATCGCCTCAACTTCGGTGAATACCGGACGGGAGGCGACGTAATCATGGGCGGTCACGCGCCCTTCTCTTTTCGCCTCTTCGCCCAGCTCATCGCAGATCAGCGCGTTTTCGCAGTGCACCAGTACCGTCTGCTTCATCTCGGCCAGCTTTTGTACGCCTTTGAAGAACTGCCAGTCGTTAACGTCGCGGAAGTCATTGTCAATCCCGCGATCGCCGCAGGTCGCGACGAAGCATTTGAACCCCACCACGCCCACTTCATCCAGCTCGTGCAGCCGGTCCAGGTTATAGGAGACCAGGCCGCCAAGCTGCGCGGCATCGATGGTCAACTTGCCTTTCGCGGCGTCGAATTTCAGCTCAATGGTCTCTCGATCGACGGTTGCTGGCAGCTGGTTCAGCGGCATTTCGATCATCGTAGTGATGCCGCCTTTTGCCGCCGCGCGGGTGCCCGTTTCGTATCCTTCCCAGTGGGTACGGCCCGGCTCAGAGATGTGCGTATGCGCATCGACCATCCCCGGCGAAACGATCATCCCCGTGGCATCCATGATCTGCTTCGCTTCGCCCAGGTTTTCACCGATAGCGGCAATTTTGCCGTCAGCAACCGCGATATCGATCATCCGGGATTCGTTTTCCAGAATGACGGTGCCGTTTTTAATGATTAAATCAAAAGACATATAAAACTCCTTGTATGTGTACAGACGATTAAGCCGCCATACTTCTGTCTGCAGCCATGTGGACCGCAATATCAATGGCTTTGGCTCTTGAAGCTTCATCCATGAAATAAACTTTCCTGATTATAATAAAATCAATTCACAGCATTGGGGCGCGCCAGGTTATTCGGCTGGGCCCGTTTTTTCAGCAAGGCGTAGGCGGCAAAAGCGACAATAACACCAACAAACCACGACACGCGGGAGAACGGTTCGAGCAGCGGAATGAGTTTTCCGCCGAGCGATAAAACAACCGCCACAATCGTTACCAGGAATGCGGTAACGTTAAATCCATTATCGAAATATTTATAATCTCCAGGCGCGGTGTAAAGTTCATCAAGATTAATTTGCCCGCGCATGACGATAAAATAGTGCGCCATCATTACGCCAATAACCGGACCCAGCATGCCGCCGATAATATCGAGAAAAAGATAAATACTGTCCTGATTTTCCATTAATTTCCAGGGGCAGATCAGCAGGCTAATAATACTGGCAATCAGCACGCCGTTTTTATAGGTCAGTTTCGTGGGAGCAATCGCCGCAATTTGATAGCCCGCAGGAATAATATTACCGGTGGCGTTGGTGGAGATCGTGGTCATTAATATCACCAGCACCGCAAAGAACGAGGCAAACAAGCTGTCCCATTTCTGCACAATATCCAGTACATTCCAGGTATCCATACCGTAATGGATACTGGCGCCGGCGATAATGCATACTCCGGCCACCGCGAACAGAATATAGGCCACCACTAAGCCAAGGGTTTGCCCAACGGCCTGCTCGCGAAACGAACGCGCGTTCTGGGTAAAATCCGAGGCGCTCACCGCCGGCGCGGCCCAGACGGCAACGACCGCATTGATAACGACCAGGAACAGGAAGCCGGTATGCTCCGCTTTCGCCACCCCGGTCGGCAGATAGTCGAGGATCGGACCGATCCCGACCAGCGAGATAGCCCAGATAGCCATGCCACCGAAGACAATGTAGATACAGGGATTGAGGATTGCGGTAAATTTATTGAGAACTTTTCCGCCGCCGAAACCGATCCCCACGTTAATCAGCCAGAAAACCAGAAAGGCGATCATCCCCGGCAACGACAGTCCCAGCAGCTTAAAATCACCGCCGAGCGTCAGAAACTCGGGCCACAGTTTGCCTAATAAGATCAGGAATGCCAGCGAGCCGGCATAGCATTGCAAACCAAACCACATAATTGCCGCAATGCCGCCTCTGAGCAGGCCGGGTAATAATGCTCCACGCACACCGTAGGAGGCTCTTAATATCATTGCAAAGGGGACGCCGTATTTACTTCCGGCAGCACCATTAAACACCATAACCAGGGCAATAATAAAAGCACTCAATATTATCGCCATCATTATACTAAACGTTGACAGCCCGAGAATAAAAAAACCACCCACCATCACATAATTAGGTACGTTGTGTACGGAGCCCATCCATAAGGTAAAATAGTTAAATGTTTTCCAGTTACGCTGCGAGGCTACTTTGGGCAGTAGATCGTCGCTATAACCCCTGGCTTTGTACAGGTCTTGAGTTTGTTCCATAATTCCCTCTTAATACGCATCGGATTACGTTTGTAGGTTTAGCTATGTGGAACAACAAATTTTAATTATTTATTTTTTATTATACTGGGATTGTCTTTGACTGTATTTTGTTCTTACGCAAGGTAATTAGCGCAAACAGTATCGTTCCGGTAATAACTAATCCGGCAGACATCACAAAACTAATTTCTTTTGAACCGGTCAGGTCGGAAATAAAACCGGTGAGCGTCGGTGCGACCACTGCTGAACTCATGCCAAAGAAATTAAACAAGCTAAAGGCGCGGCCTAATGTTTTCGCTGACGCCTGCTCGGAAACGAACGAGATAAGAATCGGGTCAACGGCCATTTTGCCCAGCAGTCCGTACAGCACCAGGCTAATCATCAGCATGGTGGTATTCGGCGAGAGAACGGTAAACATCAGCATGGCCGCGGCGACAATCTCCAGCCCGAGAATCACTTTGACTTTACTGTCGCGGAACTTATCCGAGAGATGGCTGAAGAACAGCGCGCCCGGCACCCCGACCACCGCCACCAGCGCGGATGCAAAACCAATGGCGCCGCCGTCAAAGCCGCGTTCGGTCTGGAGATAAGAAGGCAGCCAGGTGACGATCAGGTAGTAGCCGTAGCAGGTGCAGAAATAGAGAAAGTAGACGCTGCACAGCAGCGGCGAAAACAGCGGCGCCGATTTCTCTTCAGCGACCGGAGCGGCAGCCGCTGCACCAGGCTTATTCTCCGTTACGGCGGGCTCTTTTAGCTTGCGGCGAATCACCAGGGTAAACACGCAGAGCATCACCACCAGGATCGCGGCGACGATAAACAAGACGTTTTGCCACGCCATGTGCATGCTTTTGACCAGAATGCTCGAGCCAATCAGGCCAATCCCCATGCCGATGGCGGAGCCGCTGTTAATGATGGCGTTCGCCAGCGCCCGGCGTTCCTGCGGCACATTGGCCGAGGAGAGCGAATAGGCGGAACTAAAAAACGACGCGCAGCCAGCGCCGGCCAGCAGCGAGCCGATATAAATCAGCGTCAGGTTTCCCGCATTAGCAATACTCAACGTACCAATAATAAACAGCGAGAAACCGCACATCAGCATAATTTTTTGCCCCAGCTTATCGACCAGAATGCCGCAGGGGATCTGCATTCCGCAATAGGCCAGAAAATAGAAGCTGGCAATCGCGCCGATTTCAGCATTACTGACGTTACCTAAGGACGCCTGAATTTCCGGATAAATAGGTGTTAATACGGTACGATAAATCCATATTGCCACCCAGCCCAGACTCATGACCACGACTATTTTCTTCCAATAGTCGACACCCGTTTTATTGATAGTATCCATAAATTCACCCGTGAGGTTTAAAAAACGCTGCCGGAACCGGCAGCATTTTCTTATTACGATATTTTATGATTTGCCATTAATTCCAGCGCCTGAACTAAAGACGAGTGGTCTAATTCACTGCCACCGTTGGCGGCGCAAGTGTTAAATAACTCCTGACAGGTTGCCGTATTCGGTAAATTAAGCGCCAGTGCTTTCGCGCTCTGCAATGCCAGATTAAGATCCTTCTGGTGCAGGGAAATTTTAAAGCCGGGATTAAACGCCCGGTTCAACATTCTTTCGCCATGCACTTCCAGAATACGCGAGGAGGCGAAGCCGCCCATCAGCGCCTGACGCACGCGAGCGGGATCGGCTCCGGCTTTAGACGCGAAAACCAGCGCCTCGGACACTGCTTCAATATTCAGCGCGACGATAATCTGATTGGCGACTTTACAGGTCTGACCGTCGCCATTACCGCCTACGAGGGTGATGTTTTTACCCAGAATATCAAACAGCGGTTTCACGCGGGCAAAGACGTTTTCATCGCCACCGACCATTATTGAGAGCGTGCCTTCACGCGCGCCGATTTCGCCGCCGGATACCGGAGCATCCAGATAATCCGCGCCCAGCTCGCGCACCTGCTGCGCAAACCGCTTGGTTTCAATCGGCGAGATAGAGCTCATATCCACGATGGTTTTCCCCTTCAGCGCCGCTTTGGCGCAGCCGCGCTCGCCAAACAAAACGTCGGCAACCTGTGGGGTATCCGGAACCATGATAAAAATAATCTCCGACTGCGCCGCAACCTGCTCGGCGGTAGCCAGATGCTGCGCGCCTTGCTTAAGCAGGTCGTCAGCAACCGGGCCGATGGTAGTAACGTGCAGAGCGTGGCCTGCCCTGGCAAGTCGGAGCGCCATCGGGGTGCCCATAATACCCAGACCAATAAATCCAAGTTTCATAAGTTTCCTCTCAGAATTTCTGTTTCGATTTACCCGGGCAATAGTTATCCCTTCCTGTTGTCAGGAAATAAAACCCCTGAGTCTGGAATAATAAATACTGCCCAAAGATAAATTAAAAATTAGCGGTAGTGATTAAACCATGTCAAACCCGCTTCGGTGGTGGTCAGCGGTTTATATTCGCAGCCCACCCAGCCGTCATAGCTTGATCTATCAATAAATTTAAAAAGATAATCGTAATTAATTTCACCGGTCCCCGGCTCACCGCGATTCGGATTATCAGCAATCTGTAAATGACCAATACGGTTAGCATAAGTTTGCATCGTATGGGTTAACTCCCCCTCCATCCGCTGCATATGGTAAATATCGTACTGGATTTTCAGATTATCGCTGCCGACCTCATCAATAAGCGCCAGCGCCTGATGAGTGGTATTCAGATAAAAGCCCGGCATATCGAAGTAATTAATCGGTTCGATCAGCAGCAGAATACCTTCCTGCGCCAGCGCGGCAGCGGCAAAACGTAAATTCGCCACCAGCGTGGAACGAATATGATCCTCGCGGTAGCCAGGCGGGGTTTTACCCACCAGGCAGTTGATTTTGCGATTGCCCAGCGCTTTGGCATAGCGGATTGCGGCATCCACGCCTTCGCGGAACTCCGCTTCGCGACCGGGAATACAGGCTATGCCGCGCTCTCCCGTCGCCCAGTCGCCGGCGGGTAAGTTATGTAAGGTATGCTCCAGCCGGTTGTCGCTCAGCTTTTGCTTTAATACCTCGGGCGCATAATCATACGGGAACATAAACTCAACGGCGCGAAAACCGCAGGCCGCCGCTTTCTCAAAACGATCCAGAAAATCATATTCCAGAAATAACATCGAAAGGTTGGCTGAAAAGCGCAACATAGGTTCACCTCATTTATTCATATTTTATAAAGCAGGTTTCGGTTGGCGCATCGATGGCGCTATCGGCAACATCTTCAAACTCCATCACGTTATCCAGCTCGCTACCCATGGAGATATTGGTGACCCGCTCAAGGATCACTTCCACAACAACCGGTACGCGATACTCTTTCATCCAGGCTTTCGCCTGCGCCAGGGCGGGCGCGATATCCTCCGGCTTGAAGACGCGAATCGCTTTACAGCCGAGACCCTCGGCAACCTTGACGTGATCGACGCCGTAGCCATTCACTTCGCTGGAGTTGATGTTTTCGAACGCCAGCTGGACGCAGTAATCCATATCGAACGCGCGCTGCGACTGACGAATCAGGCCCAGATAGGCGTTGTTCACCAGCACGTGGATGTAAGGAATATTGAACTGCGCGCCCACCGCCAGCTCTTCAATCAGGAACTGGAAGTCAAAGTCGCCGGAGATGGCCACCACGTTACGCTCCGGGTCAGCGGTGCAAACGCCCAGCGCGGCAGGAAGCGTCCAGCCCAGCGGCCCGGCCTGGCCGCAGTTGATCCAGTGGCGATCTTTAAACACGTGCAGCATCTGCGCGGCGGCGATTTGCGACAGGCCGATGGTGGTGACGTAGCACACGTCACGACCAAAGGCTTTATTCATCTCTTCATAAACGCGCTGCGGTTTGACCGGCACGTTATCGAAGTGGGTTTTACGCAGCAGCGTACGCTTGCGCTCCTGACACTCGGCAACCCAGCGCTCGCGACGCGGCAGGCGGCCCTCTTTTTGCATCTGCTGTGCGATATCCACCAGCTGAGCCAGCGCCGCTTTCGCATCGGACACAATGCCTAAATCCGGACACAGCACGCGGCCAATCTGCGTCGGTTCAATATCGATGTGGATGATTTTGCGACCTGCGGTGTACTTCTCAACGGAACCTGTATGACGGTTAGCAAAGCGGTTACCGATGCCGAATACCAGGTCGGAGGCCAGCAGCGTGGCGTTACCGTAGCGATGCGCGGTTTGTAAGCCGACCATCCCGGCCATCAATTCGTGGTCATCCGGGATACAGCCCCAGCCCATCAGCGTTGGGATGACCGGAACTTGCATGATCTCAGCAAATTGCTGCAGCAGCGCTGCGGCATCGGCATTAATCACCCCGCCGCCGGCGACAATCACCGGACGCTCCGCCATCAGCAGCATCGCCAGCGCGCGTTCGATCTGCGGACGAGTCGCCACGGGTTTATAAGCCGGGAGCGGCGCATACAGCTCGGGATCAAATTCGATTTCCGCTACCTGAACATCATAAGGCAGGTCGATCAATACCGGTCCCGGTCTGCCGGAACGCATCAGATGGAAAGCCTGCTGCAGCACGCCCGGTACCAGCGCCGCTTCGCGCACGGTAACCGCCATCTTGGTCACGGGCTTAGCAATGGATTCAATGTCGACCGCCTGGAAATCTTCTTTATGCAGACGCGCGCGCGGCGCCTGGCCGGTGATGCACAAAATAGGAATGGAGTCCGCGGAGGCAGAATAGAGCGCGGTGATCATATCCGTTCCCGCCGGGCCCGATGTCCCCAGGCATACGCCGATATTACCGGCTGCGGCACGCGTATAGCCTTCTGCCATATGGGACGCGCCTTCCACGTGGCGAGCCAGAATATGGCGGATCCCGCCGTGCTTGCGCATCGCGGAGTAGAAAGGGTTAATCGCCGCGCCAGGCACGCCGAATGCGGTGGTAATCCCTTCTTTTTCGAGTACATGCATTGCCGCGTCGACGGCTCTCATTTTTGCCATTTTTTACTACCTCACTATATTGGAAAATTTTTCCAAACTTGAACAAAGCCAAAAAATCCCCGCTCCTCAGAGCGGGTCTGTTCGGCGATCACTCTGCCTGGGGTTTCAGTCCCAGCGCGGTGCTGATATTCCTTGCCGTCTCCCTCACCAGCTCTCCCTGGCTGACAAAACGGTCCGGGGTTAAGCGGGACGCCGGCCCGGAAATCGAAATCGCCGCCACAACGGATCCGACATCATCGTAAACCGCTGAAGCAATACAGTTTAATCCTGTCACGTGCTCCTCCTGGTCAATGCTGTAGCCGCGGTCGCGCGCCTCATCCAGATTTCGCTGCAGGACCGGTAAATCCACGATCGTCGTCGGCGTAAAGCGCTGCAGCCCGGTCTTCACAATCACATCCACCAACTCATCCGGAGACAGCGGGTACAGCAGCGCCTTTCCAGCCCCTGAAGCATGCAGCGGCAGCCGGCTACCGAGCGGCGCGCACATCCTTACCATCGATTTGCACTCCTGCTGGCCAATCAACACCGCTTCGTTGCCGTTACGAATCGCCACGTTTACCGTTTCCCCCGACATCAGCATCAGCCGCCGCATAAAAGGTCCGCCGACGGATAAAACATCCCGGTTGTGGATGTACGCCGAGCCGATATTGAATGCGCCGAGCCCGATGTGCCACCAGCCTAGCTGCGCGTCCTGATAGACAAAATCCGCGCCCTCCAGCACTTTTAGCAGGCGAAAAGTGGTCGATAACGGTAAGTCCAGATTCAGGGAAATATCGCTGACCGACGAGCTGCCGCCGCTCTTTTCAAGGTATTGCAGTATCGCGATCCCTCTCTCCAGCGCCTGTGCGCCTTTTTGCGCGGAAGGCTCCTGCTGGCCCGGCCTTCCCCGCCTTCTCACTTCTGTCATACCTCGATTATCTCCGGCTCAAAACCTGAGCATAAATAGTGTGTAAGCGCCCACATGTTATGCAAGATAATCGACAGCGTCACGTGCAACCTCACGCAAAGCTCAGCTCCACGGTCGGGATCTCCACGACATCGCAGTTATCTTTTCCGCCGCGATCGACGGTTAAAAAATCGGTTTCGCTCTGCCAGGCAAACAGCGGGTGATGCCAGACATTACGATGATAATTTACCCCCTGACGGCCATTGGAGATAAACGCCCGCAGCGTGTTCATGTCCGGCTCATCGCCTCCTGCCGCCACCACCACCACAAAGGCTTCGCCGTTCATCGGCACAAATGCCTGGGTACCTAGCGGATGACGTTCCAGCTCGGTGACGACAATCGGCAATACCGCCGGCTGGGCCCGATTAATACTGATTAGCGTGCGATCCTGCTGCAGGGTCTCCACCATGGCCAGATCGTGAAAACGCTGCACTTTGCCATCATTAATATGAAAAAAATCCTGCCCTTCCGTTTCGATAACGTCCCCGTAGGGGCGGAATGCTTCGCGCGTCAGCGGCAATACCTCTAGCTTCATTGCAATATCCCTTAGTCATTAAAAACCGTCGCCCTCCTCATACCTTGAGGGTGATAGATGTACCGGTCAATTCATGGCCATCTCAAAGTGGTATCAACTATAAGTTGGAATAATTTTCCAAAACCTGATTTAAGCCACATAATTGAGAAGGTTATTATGAAAAAATACTTAAAAATCATGGGTGAATTATTAAATTACGAGGAACATGGCGATGCTAGACCCCGAAACACTACGTACCTTTGTCAGCGTCGCGGAGACCGGCAGCTTCTCCAGAGCAGCGGAAAAACTCTATAAAACCACCGCCACGATTAGCTATCGCATCAAACTGCTGGAAGATAACACCGGCGTCGCGCTCTTTTCGCGCACCACGCGCAGCGTCCTGCTAACCCCTGCCGGCATGCATCTCCTGGCGCAGGCCAGAGAGTGGCTGGGCTGGATTGACAGCATGCCCGGCGAGCTGCAGCAGATTAACGACGGCGTGGAGCGGCAGGTGAATATTGTGGTGAATAACCTGATGTATGCCCCCCAGGCCATTGCGCGGCTGCTGGCCTGGCTCACCCAGCGTTACCCTTTTACGCAATTTCATTTTTCACGACAAATTTATATGGGCGTCTGGGATACGCTCCTGCACGATGACTTTTCGCTGGCCATCGGCGTCACCGGCACCGAACCGTTAGCGGAGAATATTGCCGTCGCCCCGCTGGGCGAAGTGACCTGGCTGTTCGTGATGTCGCCGCAACATCCGCTCAGCCAGCAAACCGACCCGCTGTCGGAGGCCCAGCTGCGCCGCTATCCTGCGGTCAATATTGAAGACAGCGCGCGGAGATTGACAAAGCGCGTCGCCTGGCGCCTGCCGGGACAAAAAGAGATCGTGGTTCCCGATATCGAAACCAAAGTTGCCGCCCATATCGCTGGCGTCGGCATCGGCTTTTTACCCGAGCCGCTGTGCCAGACGTTTATCGCTCGCGGCGAGCTGGTTTCCCGGCAAATTCCGGCCATGCGCCCCCCCTCTCCGCTGAGCCTCGCCTGGCGTAAAGATCATCATGGAAAAGCGGTGCAGGATATCGCCTCGCTGTTCGGCCATTCGGCCCCGGAAATTCAGGGATTCCTGACGCTATTCAGCGACACACCGTGAAAAATCAATTCAGCAGGGCGCTCACCGCGTACAATAGAGGAATTATCGCGTCGAGCGACGCGTCTGATGGCTTAACGGTTTAAATGATGGAATTAGTCCCACAGAATATTCGGCAGATTCTCGCCAGCGATACGCCACTGATTGACGTACGCGCCCCGGTTGAATTCAGGCAAAGCGCCATGCCCGCGGCGATCAACCTGCCGCTGATGAACGATGACGAGCGTGCCGCCGTCGGCACCTGCTATAAGCGTCAGGGGCCGGACGCCGCCCTCGCGCTGGGCCATCAGCTGGTCAACGGCGAGATTCGCGCCCACCGCCTCGCCGCCTGGAAAGAGGCCTGCGCGCGCTATCCCGAGGGCTACCTGTGCTGCGCTCGCGGCGGCCAGCGTTCGCATATCGTCCAGCAATGGCTGAAGGAAGCGGGCGTGGATTACCCGCTGATCGTCGGCGGCTACAAAGCGCTGCGCCAGGCGGCGATACAGCTTACCGAAGAGCTGGTGCAGCGCCCTATCGTGCTGATCGGCGGCTGTACCGGTAACGGTAAAACCCAGCTGGTCGGCGCTCAACCGGACGGTATCGATCTCGAAGGGCTCGCCCATCACCGCGGCTCTTCATTTGGCCGAACCCTGCAGGAGCAGCATCAGCAGGCAACCTTTGAAAATCACCTGGCCGTGGCAATGCTCAAAAAGTCAGGGCAGCAGACGCGCTGGGTACTGGAGGATGAAGGGCATATGATTGGCGCCAATCACCTGCCGGAGTGCATGCGTCTTCGCATGGCGCAGTCGCCGCTGGCGGTGGTGGAAGATCCGTTCGCTGTCCGTCTTGAACGGCTGCGGGAAGAGTATTTTGCGCGCATGCATCATGATTTCCTGGCGGCCTACGGCGAAGAGCAAGGCTGGCAGGCGTATAGCGAATATCTGCATCATGGTCTGTTCGCAATCCGCCGCCGCCTCGGGTTACAGCGTTTTGCCCAGCTCACCGCCCGGCTTGATGAAGCCCTGCTTGAGCAGCAGCGAACCGCCAGCACCGAAGCCCACTTCAGTTGGCTGGTTCCCCTGCTGAACGAGTATTACGATCCGATGTACCGCTACCAGCTCGGCAAAAAAGCGGAGAAGATTATTTTTCGCGGCAGCTGGCAGGACGTCGCCGCCTGGCTGGCGGAGTAATCACATCCTCTCTTGTCCCGGCTTGCGGCGTAAATGCCTTAGCCGGGCTACGGGTCCGCAGACAGCGGTGAACCTGTAGCCCCGGCAAGCGCAGCGTCACCGGGGAAGTGTCAGCGCTTAGAAGTCGTAGCGCAGACGCACCAGGTTCATATCGCCCAGGTTGTCGGTGCTCGACGTGAAGACGTGTTCATAGTCAACGCGGAAACCATAATCCAGCTGGAAGCTCACGCCGACGCCGTTATCAATCCGCTGATAGTTGCGGCCGTTCACGTACTGCAGGCGGTCGCCCATAAAGTACGGCTGAATAGATTTCACCGCATACTGACCAATCGGGAATTTATAACCGGCAAAGTACTCAATACCCCAGGCATCGCCCGCGAAGTAGTTATGAACATCGGTTTTTTTGGTGGTCAGGAAGTTCTGATACCAGCCGCCGCCGAAGGAGAAGGTCCAGTTATCCGGCGTCCAGCTTAGCGCGGTACCGACGATATTCTGATCGTATGATTTGCTGTCTGAACTGGAGGGGTTACGCATATCGGCGCGGGTATAGTTCCACGCTGCGCCCCAGGTCAAATCCTTCATGATGTGGTAATCGGCGCCGATGGAGCCGCCGCCTTTACGCTTGTAGCGCAGGCCGTTGCCCGGCAGATATTCGCTGTCCTCAAACAGATAAGAGGCGTAAAGATCGACATCGCCAACGGTTTTCTTATATTTCAGCATATTGCGTGAGCGATAGGAGCCATCGTAGTCGCCGTTGATGCCGTTACCCGGCGCCTGGCCTATCATGTCGTAATCCCAGATATCGGTTTTTACCCCGACCACGTCGTAATAAACGCTGTTCTGCTGACCGTAGGTTAACGTCCCCCAGGTATCGCTTTTCAGGCCGGTATAGAGCATACGGCGGCTGGTGTTATTCGCGCCTTCGGCGTAGTGGTTATCCCAGTCGAAAAGCGCCGGAATATTGACGCCCAGCTCGTAGTAGCTGATCCAGCTAATATCATCGAACAGATAGTAGTCGGCGGCGAAGCGGAAACGGGTACCGCCATCGAAACCGTTACGTTTATAAGAGCCTTTGTCTCCGTCGCCGGACATCATGTTGAACTGGGGACGGATGCTCCCGCCGACGGTGAAATTAAGCCGGCTTAACGGATCGCCCGCCTGCGGATCTTGTTTTAAAAGCGTAATTTCCGCCTGGGATGCAAAAGAGGTTAACGCCAGGGCTGCGCCGATCGTTATCGCCAGCGCTTTTATTTTATGTGCCATACTTTTTCCTTGATTAATAAGCAACCTTATATTTGCCAGTTGAATATTAACTGCGATCGAGTATGGCGTGTTGTTGAGTTTTTAATGTTTCGTGCGGTTAAAAATCAGTGACTTACCATTTTGTGCCGTTAAAAAAACTGTGGTTATCTTTTCATCGCCATGTCATTAAAATGGTCTATTACCGCGCAAACATCATCCATGGAGGAAGTATGTCGAAAAAACTACTGCAGCTGCACTTTGCCTTTAACGGTCCCTTCGGCAGCGAGATGTCCCGTCAGCTCGTGGAGCTGGCCGAGTCCATCAATCAGGAGCCGGGTTTTATCTGGAAGGTCTGGACGGAAAGCGAAAAAAATCAGGAGGCGGGCGGGATCTATCTTTTTGCGAATGAAGAAACCGCGCTCGCTTATCTCAACAAGCACAACGCGCGTCTGAAATCTCTCGGCGTAAACGAGGTTATCTGCAAAATTTTCGACGTTAATGAGCCGCTCACCGCGCTGAACCACGGTCATCTGCAATAGCAACGCGCATCCGTACCGGGTACCCCCGGGTTGCGGCTGACGCCTTACCCGGGCTACTTTCCCGCATACAGTGAACCCCCCGGGTGGCGGATAACGCCTTACCCGGGCTACATAGCTAACCCTATCCCTGACTAAACTGGCGGAACAGCGCCTTACCTTTCAGCAGACGCAGCCCCAGCCAGCCGCCGCACAGCGACAGCAGTATCGCCCCGCAGAGCGGCAGCATCACCCACAGCCGCCAGTCCGGAGACCACGGGAAGTCAAAGATTTTGCTTTGCAGCAGCGCCAGCGCCACCTCAGCGCCAATCGCCGCCACGACGCCGGACACCACGCCCAGCAGCGCGAACTCCGCCCACAGCGTGGTGCGCAGCAGAGACTTCCCGGCCCCCAGCGTGCGCCAGACCACCAGCTCCTGATAACGCTGACGCATCCCGACCTGTACCTGCGCCAGCAGCAGCAAAACGCCGCAGGCGGTCACCAGAATCACCATCACCTCAAGCGCGCGGCTTACCTGGGTCAGCACCTGGCCAATCTGCTGCAAAATCGCGCCGATATCCAGCAGGCTGACGGTGGGGAATTCGCGGTTGAGCTGCGTGAGCATCCCGTTGCCGTTATCCCAGCGGAAGCTGGTCAGCCAGCTTTGCGGCTGGCCGTCGAGCGCCCCCTGAGGGAAGATAAAGAAGAAGTTCGGCCGCAGGCTCTCCCAGTCGACTTTACGCACGCTGGACACCTTCGCGCTAAAGTCCTGAGTATCCCCGGTAAAGGTCACGCTATCGCCGAGCTTGACGCCCAGACGCTGCGCCAGCCCCTCTTCAATCGACACCTCGCCCGACTTCGGCGGCCAGCTACCGGCAACCAGCGGATTATGATCCGGACGCTCGCGGCTCCAGGTGAGGTTAAGCTCCCGGTTCAGGGCTTCATCTTTATTGCCCTCCGTCACCTGACCGTTAATTTGCGTCAGGCGGGCGCGCACGATGGGGTAGAACTCGGTGGCGCGGGTCTGATGTTCGGCGAGGAAGGTTTTCACCGGCACCACCTGCTCCGGCGCGATGTTAATCAGGAAATAGTTAGGACTTTCCGGCGGCAGTTGCTGCTGCCAGCGGTCAAGCAGATCGCCGCGCAGCACCAGTAGCAGCGCCAGCAGCATAAACGACAGCGAAAAGGCCGCCAGCTGGCTCAGGGTCGACCACGGCTGACGCAGCAGACGGTTCACCGCCAGGCGCAGCGGCAGCGCTTTTAACGTCAAACGCTTCAGTAGCCACAGAACGCCCCATCCCGCCAGGCCGCACAGCAGCGCCAGCACCACGGCGCCCGCCAGCACCGCCCATAGCAGGGGGCTGCCGCCCATCAGCAGCGCCAGCAGGGCTACCACCACCGCGCACACCACTGGAATATAGATCGTCAGCGGCCAGACGTTGGCGACGACATCCTGGCGCAGCACCCGCAGCGGCAGCGTCGCCAGCAGCAGTCTATAAGGACGCAGCCCGACCAGCAGGGAAATCACCACCATCGCGCCGATCGCCCACAGCCACGGCCAGCCGCTCGCCGCCGGCAGCGCCGCCGGGAGCACCGGCTTAAGCATCAGCAGCAGAATATGCTCCAGCCCGACGCCCATCGCCCCGCCGGCAACCACCGCCAGCGCCAGCAGCATCAGCCACTGGCCGACAATCAGCTTGCGCAGCTGCGCCCGCCCGGCGCCGAGGGTTTTAAGGATCGCCACCAGATCGTAACGACTGCGGCAGTAATGACTCATCGCCACCGCCACCGCGGCAACCGCCAGCAGCAGCGTTAACAGCGCCGACAGCAGCAAAAACTGCTGCGAGCGCTCCAGCGATTTACCCAGCGCGCTGTCATCCTGCTCCAGGCCGATCCAGCGATGTTCAGGCCCCAGCTTCGGCAGCAGCCACTTTTCGTAGTCCGCCAGCTGCTGCGGGGTTCCGGCATACTTATAGCGCCAGGAGACGCGGCTCCCGGGCTGCACCGCGCCGGTTTTCGCCACGTCTGCGGTATTCATCATCAGCCGCGGCGCCATCTGGAAGGGGTTAAATCCGGCATCCGGCTCCTGTATCACCTCGCCGGCAATGCGCAGCGTGGCGTCGCCCACGTCGATGGTGTCGCCGGTTTTCAGATTCAGCAGCGCCATTAATCGCGGCGCCAGCAGCACGGTGCCGGCGTGCGGCTTCAGCCCCGGCGGCTGGGTCTGCAGCTGACCATATAGCGGATAGGTGTCGTCAACCGCTTTGACGTCCGCCAGCTGCGGCGTATCGCCGGAAAACGTCATAGTGGCGAAGCTCAGCTGTTCGCCGACGGTTAAACCAAGGCGACGCGCTTCGTCAATCCATGCGCCTGGGACTTCGCGCGAGCTGCGCAGCGTGCGGTCGCCGGCCATAAATTCCCGGCTCTGCTGGCTGAGTCCTTTCTCCATGCGGTCGCTTATCGAGCCCAGCGCCAGCACGCAGGCCACCGCCAGGCTCAGCGCCAGCCAGACGATCAGCAGCGACGGCGAGCGCCATTCGCGCCAGAACCAGCGGGCGATCATGCTTCCTCCTGCAGCTGGCCATCCACCAGCCTCAGCCGTCGGTCGCAGCGCGCCGCCAGCAGCGGGTCGTGGGTGACGAGGATCAGCGTGGTGCCGTGCTCGCGGTTCAGCGAGAACAGCAGGTCGGCGATTTTATCCCCGGTGTGACGGTCGAGGTTGCCGGTGGGTTCATCGGCGAACAGCAGCTCCGGGCGGCCGTTAAACGCGCGCGCCAGCGCGACCCGCTGCTGCTCGCCGCCGGAGAGCTGTACCGGCAGGTGATGCAGGCGTTTGCCCAGCCCCAGCTGCTCCAGCAGCGCCCGGGCGCTGCCGCGGCTCTGGCTATCGCTTTCGCCGCGCAGCAGCGCCGGAAGCTCGACGTTTTCCAGCGCATTGAGGGTGGGTATCAGCATAAAGGATTGAAACACAAAGCCGACGTGCTTTGCGCGCAGCTTCGCCCGCGCCTCTTCGTCCATCTGATGCAGCGGTTGTCCGAGCAGCGAGACCTCCCCGCTGCTGCCATCGTCCAGCCCGGCGAGGATCGCCAGCAGCGTTGATTTACCGGACCCCGACTCGCCAATCAGGGCGATGGTCTGCCCCTGTTTGACAACCAGCTCAACTCCGGTAAGGATGGAAAGCTGATGCTCACCCTGACCGACGGATTTCTTAAGATGATGAACTTCAAGTATGTTTTCCGCTGGCATTTGCCTTTCCTGTTTCTGGTCCTGTTTACCTGCCGCGCGATGGCGGCCGACACGCTGTTGGTTCTCGGCGACAGTCTGAGCGCCGGTTATCGCATGGCGGGCAATACCGCCTGGCCTGCGCTGCTTAACGATAAGTGGCAGACCAAAACGCCGGTGGTTAACGCCAGCATCAGCGGCGATACCTCGCAGCAGGGGCTGGCAAGGCTGCCGGCTCTGCTTAAGCAGCATCAGCCGCGCTGGGTGCTGGTAGAGCTGGGCGGTAACGACGGGCTGCGCGGTTTCCCGCCGCAGCAGACGGAGCAGGCGCTGCGTACCATTATTGAGCATATCAAAGCGGCGAACGCCCAGCCGCTGCTGATGCAAATTCGCCTGCCCGCCAACTATGGCCGCCGTTATAATGAAGCCTTTAGCGCAATTTATCCGGCACTGGCCAAAGAGTTTGATATTCCTCTGCTGCCCTTTTTTATGGAAGAGGTTTATCTGAAACCGCAGTGGATGCAGGACGATGGAATTCACCCTAATCGCGACGCCCAGCCGTTTATCGCCGACTGGATGGCGACGCGTTTGGCTCCCTTAGTTAATCATGACTCCTGATAACAGCGAGTCATTTGCAGGTAAAGTTATGCAAAAATCGGTTTTAGTTACAGGATGTTCCAGCGGAATTGGTCTTGAAAGCGCCCTTGATTTAAAGCGCCAGGGCTTTAACGTGCTGGCCGCCTGCCGCAAAGCGGAAGATGTCGCACGGATGCAGGAGCTGGGGCTGACCGGTGTGTTGCTGGATCTTGACGATCCGCAGAGCGTTGAACGCGCCGCCGCCGAGGTGATTGCCCTGACCGACAACCGCCTGTACGGCCTGTTTAACAACGCGGGCTACGGCGTCTACGGCCCGCTGCCGACCATCCGCCGCCAGCAGATGGAGCAGCAGTTTTCCGCCAACTTTTTCGGCGTCCATCAGCTAACGATGCTGCTGCTTCCGGCAATGGAGCCGCACGGCGAAGGGCGTATTGTGATGACCTCATCGGTGATGGGAATTATCTCCAGCCCCGGCCGCGGCGCCTATGCCGCCAGCAAATTCGCGCTGGAAGCCTGGTCAGACGCGCTGCGCATGGAGCTGCGCCACAGCGGAATTAAGGTCATCCTGATTGAGCCGGGCCCGATCCACACCCGCTTCACCAACAACGTCAACCAGACCCAGACCGATAAGCCGGTGGAAAATCCCGGCATCGCCGCCCGCTTTACTCTCGGGCCGGAAGCGGTGGTGGAAAAAGTGCGCCATGCTTTTGTCAGCGATAAACCGAAGCTGCGCTACCGGGTCACTCTGGTGGCGCATGCGGTCGCCCTGCTGAAACGCCTGCTGCCGACCCGCGCGATGGACAAAATTATCCAGGGCTAAGTTGAAGCGCCTGCCGTCGCCCCCATATATCTATACAAATATCGATTAAAGAGACTTGCTCATGTCCGCACAGAATATTGTCAATATTACCGAAGCTAACCTACACCAGACGCTACAGCAGTCCGCGACAACGCCGGTGCTGTTCTATTTCTGGTCCGCGCGCAGCCAACATTGCGAGCAGTTGACGCCGGTACTGGAGAGCCTCGCCGCCCAGTACAACGGCCTGTTTACCCTCGCTAAAGTTGACTGCGATGCCGAACAAATGCTGGCTTCGCAGTTTGGCCTGCGCGCAATCCCTACGGTTTACCTGTTCCAGAACGGTCAGCCGGTCGACGGCTTCGAAGGCCCGCAGCCGGAAGAAGCGGTGCGCGCGCTGCTGGATAAGTTCCTGCCGCGCGAAGAGGAGCTCAAAGCGCAGCAGGCGCTGGCGCTGATGGAGGAAGAGAACTACGCCGAAGCGCTGCCGCTGCTGAAAGACGCCTGGCAACTGTCGAACCAGGAGAGCCAGATTGGCCTGCTGCTGGCGGAAACGCTGATTGCCCTCCACCGTTCCGATGAAGCGGAAACGGTGCTGAAAACCGTGCCGCTGCAGGATCAGGATACCCGCTATCAGGGACTGGTGGCGCAGATCGAGCTGCTGAAAAAAGCCGCCGACACGCCGGAAATTCAGCAGCTGCAGCAGCAGGTAGAGCAGAACCCGGAAGACGCGGCGCTGGCCTCCCAGCTGGCATTACAGCTGCATCAGGTTGGGCGTAACGAAGAGGCGCTGGCGCTGCTGTTCAGCCATCTGCAAAAAGATTTAGGCGCCGGAAACGGCGAGGTTCGCAAGCTGCTGCAGGAGATCCTCTCCGCCCTCGGCACCGGTGACGCGCTGGCCGCGAAGTACCGCCGCCAGCTCTACTCTCTGCTTTATTAATCGTAAAAAACCCGGCTCGCGCTGCGCTTAGCCGGGCTACAGATTCCCCGCCGTCAGCGGGACGGTAGCCCGGACAGGCGCGTTCAGCGCCGCCTCCGGGGAAAAAACTTACGCGCGTTTTTTCAGCTGAGTCACCACCAGCTGATGGCGAGCATTAAAGAACTTCAGGTAGGTCAGATACCCGGCGATAATCGTTGACAGGCTGGCAGTCGACAGCAGCATAAACGTCACCATAATCTGGTACTTAATCGCTTTTACCGGATCAATCCCGGCGAAAATCAGCCCCGACATCATCCCCGGCAGGCTCACCAGCCCCACCGTTTTCGCCGAATCTACCGTCGGGATCAGCGCGGCGCGAATGCTATCGCGGATAAGCCTTGCGGAAGCCATCTTCGGCGTCGCGCCCAGGCTCAGCTTCTCCTGGATCTGCTGCTGCTCGCTGCTGAAGCGCTGCCCCATGTTGTTGTAGCACAGCCCGACCGCCACCATCGCGTTACCGGCCACCATCCCGGCAATCGGAATCACCTGCATCGGCACAAACGCAATCGATCCGGAAAAAACCAGCACCGCCAGGGTTAACCCGGCGCCGGTGGTTATCGCGATAAACGAAGAAACAAAGGCTTTATCGATATATTTGCTGCGCTTTTTCGCATTCCACGCCGCGTTAAAGCAGATAAACAGCACCATCAGCAGCGTCAGCACGGCGTGATTAACGTTAAAGATATATTTCAGCACGTAGCCGACGATAATCAGTTGCACAATCGCCCGGCAGATACTCCAGATAATATCTTTTTCCAGCGCCAGCTTTTCCCGGTAGCTGACCACGATCGCCACCAGCACCAGAACCATGGAGAGCGCCAGCGATTCGTTAGTAATATTATGCCCGTTCATTTTTTTTCTCCTCCTGCGCTTTTCCGCCGGCAGGCTTTAGGGTAATCACTTCATCCGCATGGGCAATTTCATTGCTATCGTGAGTGACCCACAGAACGGCGATATTTTTTTCGGTCGTGTAGCGATGGATAATCTCATTCACGTTTTTTTTATTGCTCTCGTCCAGCGCGCTGGTAATTTCATCGAGCAGCAGCACCTGCGGTAAAAACTGCAGATTGCGAATCAACGAAACTCGCTGCTTTTCCCCGCCCGAAAGTTCATTGATTGACTTTTCCAGCGTATTCTCCGCCAGCCCGAAGCGCAGCAGATCGGCGACCAGCGCGTTGGGATCCGGCTGTTGATGACGGATCTGCCACGGGAAGACCAGGTTGTCATACACTGAATCGCCGAACAGCGCCGGGGTTTGCGCGCAGTAGGAAACCTGCTGACGATAGGTTTCCGGCGTTAAGTCATTAATGTTTTTACCGGCGAAGAAAATGCTTCCCGCGGTGGGGCTCAGCAGCGAAGCGATTATTTTTAATAACGTGCTTTTTCCGCAGCCGGAAGGGCCGGTAATCAGCTTAAATTCCCCTGCCCTGAGCTGAAAACTCATCTCATTAAGGATGGTCACTCCATCGGCCTGAAAACCCACATTGTCCAGGCGCAAAATAGCGTTACTTTCGGTCATTATTATTCCCAGTTTTTCGACAACGCCTCTAGTTTACTCCACTTTTCTTTCACCCGGATGCGCGGAAAGATATACTCTGGTTAAACGCGCGCCACTCTCCCGGCGCATCAACAGGCAACAAGACAGGAGGTTTTTGATGCTGATTTTTATCCCCATTCTTATTTTCGTCGCGCTGGTTATCGTCGGAGCGGCGGTAAAAATCGTTCCTCAGGGCTACCAGTGGACGGTAGAGCGCTTTGGCCGCTATACGCAAACGCTGCAGCCGGGGATGAGCCTGGTGGTGCCCTTTATGGATCGTATCGGGCGCAAAATTAATATGATGGAGCAGGTGCTCGATATCCCTTCGCAGGAGGTGATTTCGCGCGATAACGCCAACGTCACCATTGATGCGGTGTGCTTTATTCAGGTCATCGACGCGCCGAAAGCCGCCTATGAAGTCAGCAACCTCGAGCTGGCGATTATCAACCTGACCATGACCAACATTCGTACCGTGCTGGGCTCCATGGAGCTGGACGAAATGCTCTCCCAGCGCGACAGCATCAACACCCGCCTGCTGCATATTGTCGATGAAGCGACCAACCCGTGGGGCATCAAAATCACCCGCGTTGAGATCCGCGACGTACGCCCGCCGGCGGAGCTTATCGCCTCAATGAACGCCCAGATGAAAGCCGAGCGCACCAAGCGCGCCTATATTCTTGAGGCCGAAGGGATACGTCAGGCGGAAATTTTAAAAGCCGAGGGCGAGAAGCAGTCGCAGATCCTCAAAGCCGAAGGCGAGCGTCAGTCGGCGTTTTTACAGGCAGAGGCGCGCGAACGTTCCGCGGAAGCCGAAGCGCGCGCTACGCAGATGGTCTCATCCGCTATCGCTTCCGGCGACATTCAGGCCATCAACTACTTTGTCGCGCAGAAATATACCGATGCGCTGCAGCAAATTGGCGCGGCCAACAACAGCAAAGTGGTGCTGATGCCGCTCGATGCCAGCAGCCTGATGGGCTCCATCGCCGGGATCGGCGAGCTGCTTAAAGAAGGCGCTGGCGCGCAGAAAAAATCATGATCGCGCTGATTCTCGCCCATCCGCATATTTTCTGGCTCAGCCTCGGCGGGCTGCTGCTGGCGGCGGAAATGCTCGGCGGCAACGGTTATCTGCTGTGGAGCGGCATTGCCGGCGTCGTAACCGGGCTGCTGGTCTGGATGCTGCCGTTGAGCTGGGAGTGGCAGGGTACGCTGTTTGCCGTCCTGACTCTGCTGGCGGCCTGGCTGTGGTCGCGCTGGCTGCGTAACCGCGTTAAGCGCCAGAAGCCGGCGGACGCTCAGCTTAATCAGCGCGGGCAGCAGCTGCTTGGCCGCCGCTTTACGCTGGAAACGGCGCTGGTTAACGGCCGCGGACACGTCCGCGTGGGCGACAGTTCATGGCCGGTTATTGCCGATGACGACCTCGCGGCGGGCAGCAAGGTTGAAGTGGTCGCCATCGAAGGGATTACGCTGCGGATCAGGGAGCTCCCTAACGGCCGCTAGGCCTGCGCCTTGCGGTGACAGCAGCCTGAGAGATTATCGATGATCGGGCAATCCGCGCTGTCATCGCCGGGGCAGGAGTCCGCCAGCGCCAGCAGCTGCGTACGCATGCCCTGCAGCTCGCTGATATGCCGCTCAATTTCCGCGACTTTCTCCAGCGTCCGGCGTTTCACGTCGGCGCTGTGCCGCGAGGGATCGTTGAACAGGAATATCAGCTCGCGACACTCTTCCAGATTAAACCCCACCTGGCGCGCCTGGCGCAGCAGGGTCAGTTCATCCAGATGCTGCTGGCTGTAGCTGCGGTAGCCGTTTTCGCTACGCAGCGGCGGCGTCACCAGCCCCTTCTCCTCGTAAAAACGGATCGCTTTGCTGGTTAAACCGGTCTTTTTCGCCACATCGCTAATATTCATCTTTCCCCCTTGACCTTCCCCTTGCTGGAAGGTTTAACCTTGTTAATACTCGATGAAAGAGTGTGTTCGGTCAATCATTAACCGGAAATTTATTCAGGAGTTATGTATGTCTACCACTATCGACCTCGCGCTTGATGGCCTCTCCTGCGGTCACTGCGTTAAACGGGTGAAAGAGAGTCTGGAGCAGCGTCCCGACGTTGAGCAGGCGGAAGTCACCGTTACCGAAGCCCACGTCACGGGCAGCGCCAGCGCGGAAGCGCTGATTGAGACCATTAAACAGGCCGGATACGGCGCGGAGCTCAGCCACCCAAAGGCTAAACCGCTGGCAGAATCATCAATCCTGCCGGAAGCGCTGACAGCGGCCACCTCTGAGCTTCCGGCAGCCCGTGACGAAGATGACAGCCAGCAGCTGTTAATCAACGGCATGAGCTGCGCCAGCTGCGTATCCCGGGTACAACACGCGCTCGCCGCGGTGCCTGGCGTCTCGCAGGCGCGGGTCAACCTGGCGGAACGCACTGCGCTGGTGATGGGCAGCGCGTCCGCCGCAGAATTAGTCCAGGCCGTAGAGAAAGCGGGCTACGGCGCGGAAGCTATCGAAGACGACCTCGAACGCCGCGAGCGCCAGCAGGAAACCGCCGTCGCCACAATGAAGCGCTTCCGCTGGCAGGCTATCGTCGCCCTGCTGGTCGGTATCCCGGTCATGGGCTGGGGAATGATCGGCGACAATATGATGGTCAGCGATGATAACCGCTCCCTGTGGCTGGCTATCGGTGTTGTCACCCTGGCGGTGATGGTCTTTGCCGGCGGCCATTTCTACCGCAGCGCGTGGAAAAGCCTGAAAAACGGCACCGCGACCATGGATACTCTGGTAGCGCTGGGTACCGGCGTCGCCTGGCTCTATTCAATGAGCGTCAACCTGTGGCCGCAGTGGTTTCCGATGGAAGCCCGCCACCTTTATTATGAAGCCAGCGCGATGATTATCGGTCTGATTAACCTGGGCCATATGCTGGAAGCCCGCGCGCGCCAGCGCTCTTCGAAAGCGCTGGAAAAACTGCTCGATTTAACCCCGCCGTCAGCGAAGGTGGTCACCGACGAAGGCGAAAAAGATCTGCCGCTGGCTGAGGTTCAGGCGGGAATGATCCTGCGTCTGACCACCGGCGATCGCGTACCGGTCGACGGCGTCATTAGCCAGGGCGAAGCCTGGTTCGATGAAGCGATGCTCACCGGCGAGCCGGTGCCGCAGCAAAAAGGCGACGGTGACGCCGTTCATGCCGGGACCGTAGTGCAGGACGGCAGCGTACTGTTTACCGCCAGCGCCGTCGGCAGTCAAACCACCCTGGCGCGCATTATCCGCATGGTGCGCCAGGCGCAGAGCAGTAAACCTGAAATCGGCCAGCTGGCGGACAAAATCTCCGCCGTGTTCGTCCCGGCGGTTGTGGCGATAGCCCTGTTCAGCGCCGCGATCTGGTACTTTTTTGGCCCGGCGCCGCAAATTGTCTATACCCTGGTGATCGCCACCACGGTGCTGATTATCGCCTGTCCGTGCGCCCTGGGGCTGGCAACGCCGATGTCGATTATCTCCGGCGTGGGCCGCGCGGCGGAGTACGGCGTACTGGTGCGCGACGCCGATGCGCTGCAGCGCGCCAGCACTCTCGATACGCTGGTCTTTGATAAAACCGGTACCCTGACCGAGGGTAAACCGCAGGTGGTGGCGATAAAAACCTTTACCGCCATGGATGAGTCCACCGCTCTGCGTCTGGCGGCGTCTCTGGAGCAAGGTTCCAGCCACCCGCTGGCGCGCGCCATTCTCGACAAAGCCGCGGACCAACGCCTGCCTGCGGTAGAAAACTTCCGCACGCTGCGCGGGCTGGGGGTCAGCGGCGAAGCCGAAGGCCGCCGTCTGCTGCTCGGCAACCAGGCGCTGCTTAATGAGCACAAGATTGCAACGGCTGAAATAGAAGACGACATGACCGCCCAGGCGTCACAGGGTGCCACGCCGGTGCTGCTGGCGGTAGATGGTCAGGCGGCGGCGCTGTTCGCCATCCGCGATCCGCTGCGCGAAGATAGCGTGGCGGCATTAGCCAGGCTGCACCGCCAGGGCTATCGTCTGGTGATGCTGACCGGAGATAACCCCACCACCGCCAAAGCTATCGCCAAAGAGGCGGGCATTGATGAGGTGATTGCCGGGGTGCTGCCGGACGGGAAAGCCGATGCGATTAAGCGCCTGCAAAGCGAAGGGCATCAGGTGGCGATGATCGGCGACGGTATCAACGATGCGCCCGCGCTGGCGCAGGCCGATGTGGGGATCGCCATGGGCGGCGGCAGCGATGTCGCCATTGAGACGGCGGCGATTACCCTGATGCGCCATAGCCTGAACGGCGTTGCCGATGCGCTGGACATCGCCAAAGCCACGCTGCGTAATATGAAGCAGAACCTGCTGGGGGCATTTGTTTATAACTCGCTGGGCATTCCGATTGCCGCCGGGATCCTGTGGCCGCTGACCGGAACGCTGCTCAACCCGGTGGTGGCGGGCGCGGCCATGGCGCTCTCTTCAATTACCGTCGTGAGCAACGCCAACCGTCTGCTGCGCTTTAAGCCGAAAGAGTAGATGTTGTATCCCATACGCGCTAGCATGAAGCCTTCACTTCATGGAGCACGTATGGGCCTGTTAAACCGAATAAAAATGCTGTGGCAAGCCGCCGTCGGCTCGTCTTATTCCTGGCCCGCGCTGGATATCACGCTTCCCGGCGAGCGCTATCTGCACCTGGTCGGCAGTATTCATATGGGCACCCGCGACATGTCGCCGCCGCCCGCCAGGTTATTAAAAAAGATCCGCCAGGCCGATGCGCTGATTGTGGAAGCGGATATTAGCGGCAGCGAAACGCCGTTCAGCAACCTCCCCTCCTATCCGCCGCTGGCGGAACGCCTGAGCGCCTCCCAGCTTGCTGAACTGCAAGAGCGGGCAGGAGAAATGGGGCTGTCCATCGCGCTGTTCGACAGCCAGCCGCTGTGGCAGGTGGCGATGGTATTGCAGGCGACTCAGGCGCAAAAACTGGGCCTAAGGGCGGATTACGGCATTGATTATCAACTGCTGATGGCGGCGCGCGAGAGCAATATCCGCGTGATGGAGCTGGAGGGAGCCGACAGCCAGATAGCGCTGCTGCGGGATCTGCCCGACGGCGGCCTGGCGCTGCTGGAGGATACCCTCACCCACTGGCGCACGAATGCGCGTCTGCTGCAGGTGATGATCGGCTGGTGGCTGGAGCAGCCGCCGTCAACGGGCGCAACCTCGCTACCGACAACGTTTAGCCAGTCGCTGTATGATGTGCTGATGCATCAGCGCAATCTCGCCTGGCGCGAAACGCTGCTGGCGCTGCCGCCGGGGCGCTACGTGGTTGCCGTAGGGGCGCTTCATTTGTACGGGGAAGGAAATCTGCCGGACATGCTGACGTAAAAAAATGGCCAATATTGCTATTGGCCCGTCAAAGAGGAATTTCATCATTATTATTATTCCGGGGTTCGCGCCCCGGATCGTCTGATTGTCGCTCAAAGTGACCATCACTGCCAATACTATTGCGCAAGATGATACTATTTTTTAGACAGCCGTCGGGCGTATGCTTATGTCACATTAAATCGGTTGGTAAGAAGGATAACGATGACTCCCGCCGTAAAATTACTCGAAAAAAACAAAATTAGTTTTCACATTCACAGCTACGATCACGATCCGAACGAAACCAATTTTGGCGATGAGGTGGTGCGTAAGCTGGGGCTCAACGCGGACCAGGTCTATAAAACGCTGCTGGTCGCCGTCAACGGCGACATGAAGCATCTGGCCGTCGCGGTGACGCCGGTTGCGGGTCAGTTGGATCTGAAAAAAGTGGCGAAGGCCTTAGGCGCAAAAAAAGTGGATATGGCAGACCCGATGGTCGCGCAGCGGGTTACCGGCTATCTGGTGGGGGGTATCAGCCCGCTCGGGCAAAAAAAACGTCTGCCGACGGTGATTGACGCACCGGCCCAGGCGTTTGCCACCATCTATATTTCCGGCGGCAAACGCGGGCTGGATATTGAGCTGGCGGCCAGCGATCTGGCGAAGATCCTTGAGGCAAAATTCTCCGATATCGCGCGTCGCGATTAATTGACGGTTTTTCGTCAGGGAACACTCCCGGAGGCGGCGCTGACGCGCCTTGTCCGGGCTACAAAATCCAAAACCGCTCAGACCTGTAGCCCCGGTAGCTACGCAACCGGGGTTTGGCTCAAACGTTACTGCCAGCTTACCTCGCCTTTCGGTTCATAAGCTGCCGCGTCCAGCGGTGAGTTTTTCTGGATATACTCTTTCAGCACCTCGGCGTCGATGAAGCCGGTATTCACATAGCCGGGCTTAGTATCAATATGCGGGTAGCCGTCGCCGCCGGTGGCGTTAAAGCTCAGGGTCGCCATACGGTAGGTCTTCGCCGGATCGACCGGTTCGCCTTTGATAGTCAAATTATTAAGCTTACCGTCTTTGGCCACAAAACCGACGTTGGCAAACTGCGGATAGGCGCCAGAATCGGGCTTCATCTGCGCCACGGCGGTCAAATACTCCGTCACTTCCTTACCGCTCATATCGACATACACCAGCACGTTGCCGAAAGGCTGTACCTTCATCACGTCTTTATAGGTGATATCGCCCGCTTCAATCGAATCACGCACGCCGCCGCCGCTCATCACCGCGAAATCGGCATTGCTGCGCGCCATTTGCGCCGCCAGCAGCAGACGTCCCATATTGGTTTGCACAAAACGCACTTTGCTGCGATCGCCCTCAAGGTGCGCGTTTACGCTACCGATTTTGACCTGCAGCTGCGCTTTGCCCTTATTCTGGAACGGCGTCAGCAGGGAGAGCATCTGCGGATTTTCGGCAATTTGCGGCGTATAGAGCACGCGCTCGCTCTCGCCGTTGTCGTAAGTGACCTTTTTCTTCAGGTTGACGGGGATCAGCTGATAGTGCACCAGCTTCATTTCGCCGTTGCGGAATTCGAAGTCGGCGCGGCCCACATATTTGCCCCACTCATGGGCCTGGACGATCCAGATACCGTTCTGCTTGTCCGGCGCGCACGGGCTGCCCGGAACGTAATCCACCTGTTTTTTATTCTCAGAGGCCATGCATACCGGGTCCTGCGAGTGGCCGCCGACGATCATCGCCAGCGAACCTGCCGGCAGGCTGCGCGCCATCTCGACGTCGCCCGGCGCATTCGAGCCGTGGGCGCCGTTGTCATAATGGCCCATGTGGGTGGTGGCCAGAATGACGTCCGGTTTTTCATTCTGCTGCAGCTCCTGGATAACGAGTTTGGCCTCTTCCGCCGGTTTGCGGAACTCGATATCCGTAAAGAACTCAGGGTTACCAATTTTGGCCGTATCGTCGGTCGTCAGGCCGATAACCGCAATATTCAGCCCGCCGCGTTTGAACAGCGCCCACGGCTTAAACAGACGCTCGCTGGTGCTTTTCTGGTAAATATTGGCGGAGAGGAACGGGAACTTCGCCCATTTTTCCTGCTGACGCAGTACGCTAAGGGGATTATCAAACTCGTGATTGCCCACCGCCATCGCATCATAGCCAATCAGGTTCATCCCGCGAAAATCGGGTTCCGCGTCCTGTAAGTCGGATTCCGGCACGCCGGTGTTGATATCGCCGCCGGATAACAGCAGCACGCTGCCGCCCTCTGCCGCCACCTCTTTGCGAATGCCGTCCACCAGCGTTTTTTGTGCCGACAGCCCGTATTCGCCGTAGTCGCTGCGCCAGAAGTGGCCATGATGATCGTTAGTATGCAGGATGGTAATTTTATAGGTTTTATCCTGCTCATAGGCCTGCGCAGACAGGCTCCCCAGCGATAACGCTGTGAATAGCGCCAGCGCAACGCCTTGCTTCATAAAGTGCATATTTCTCTCCCTGACGAAATGACAAGTGCCGAAAGTATAGCGAGTTAGCCGATTAGACAAATATGTTTTCAGAATTGCGACTTCCTTCAAACCTTAGGGGCAGGTATGTTAGGCAGATAATAATTCCACCTGCATCCTCTATAAAAAATACTTAAGCGAACCTATGGCAATGAATCAGACCGCACAACCCTTATCCGGCCCTGCTGCTGCGCCGCAAAAAGCACGCACCTCGTTTCGCATTCTCGGCGCTATCAGCCTCTCGCATTTGCTAAACGATATGATCCAATCGCTTATTCTGGCTATCTACCCGCTGCTGCAGGCCGAGTTTTCGCTGACCTTTGTGCAGATAGGGATGATTACCCTAACCTTCCAGCTGGCCTCATCGCTGCTGCAGCCGGTCGTGGGCTATCTGACCGACAAACACCCGATGCCGTGGTCGCTACCGATAGGCATGTGCTTTACCTTAAGCGGTCTGGTGCTGCTGGCGATTTCCGGGAGCTTCGGGATGGTTCTGCTGGCTGCCGCGCTGGTCGGTACCGGCTCTTCGGTCTTTCACCCTGAGTCTTCACGCGTGGCGCGAATGGCCTCCGGCGGTCGCCATGGCCTGGCGCAGTCGATATTCCAGGTCGGCGGCAACTTTGGCAGTTCGTTAGGCCCGCTGCTTGCGGCCCTGATTATCGCGCCCTACGGCAAAGGTAACGTTGGCTGGTTTGTCCTGGCGGCGCTGCTGGCGATCGTCGTGCTGGCGCAGATCAGCCGCTGGTATGCCGCTCAGCACCGTATGAACAAAGGTAAACCCAAAGCGGTCATTGTCAATCCATTGCCGAAAAACAAAGTCATTCTGGCGGTTAGCATTCTTTTGCTGCTGATTTTCTCAAAATACTTCTATATGGCGAGCATCAGCAGCTATTACACCTTTTATCTGATGCAAAAGTTTGGATTATCGGTGCAGAACGCGCAGTTTCATCTGTTTGCTTTTCTTTTTGCCGTCGCGGCGGGAACGGTGATTGGCGGGCCTGTAGGCGATAAGATTGGGCGCAAATATGTTATTTGGGGCTCTATCCTTGGCGTAGCGCCGTTTACTCTTGTTTTACCCTACGCATCGCTGGAATGGACCGGCATTTTAACGGTGATAATTGGTTTTATCCTCGCGTCGGCTTTTTCCGCCATTCTGGTCTACGCTCAGGAGCTGTTGCCGGGGCGGATCGGTATGGTTTCTGGTTTGTTCTTCGGATTCGCTTTTGGCATGGGTGGCCTTGGCGCCGCGGTGCTGGGGCTGTTAGCTGACCATACCAGTATCGAGCTGGTCTATAAAATCTGCGCTTTCTTGCCACTGATTGGCATCCTGACGATATTTCTGCCTAACAACCACCAAAAGTCCTGATTCTTCGGCAGCCAAAGTGTAACTTTGGCTGCCTCAATCCCTTACTCCACCAGCATTACCCCGCATAAGCTGCTGCCATTTTGCGGTCCGTGCTTTTTTGCATGCCAATTCCATCTTTCTGCAAAATTCAACGATTATTCATAAACAAAACCGCTGAAATTGTCATAAACTATTATTCGGTTTTTTGGTTTTATACCCTAAATAATTCAAGTTGCAGGAAGGCGGCGACGCAGGGAATCCCCTGGAGCTTACTGAAGTAAGTGACTGGGGTGAGCGAGGAAAGCCAACGCCCATGCAAATTGAAGTATGACGGGTATATGCCGAAAATGGATCAGCTCACCACTGCAAGGAGACGGAATGCACCACGCAACACCGCTAATCACCACCATTGTCGGCGGCCTTGTGCTCGCCTTTATTCTCGGCATGATTGCCAATAAGCTACGTATTTCTCCTCTGGTGGGATATTTATTAGCGGGCGTGCTGGCCGGACCTTTTACCCCAGGTTTCGTTGCTGATACCAAGCTGGCGCCGGAGCTGGCCGAGCTTGGCGTGATCCTGCTGATGTTCGGCGTGGGTCTGCATTTCTCCTTAAAAGATTTGATGGCGGTCAAGGCCATCGCTATTCCAGGGGCTATCGCCCAGATCGCCGTGGCAACGCTGTTGGGTATGGCGCTCTCTGCCATGCTGGGCTGGTCGTTAATGACCGGGATCGTTTTTGGTCTGTGTCTTTCTACCGCCAGTACCGTGGTGCTGCTGCGCGCGCTGGAAGAACGACAGCTTATTGATAGCCAGCGGGGGCAAATCGCTATCGGCTGGCTGATTGTGGAAGATCTGGTGATGGTGCTGACGCTGGTGCTGCTGCCGGCGGTCGCCGGCATGACCGAGAAAGGCGACGTTGGCCTGGCTACCCTGGCCCTCGATATGGGCATTACCATCGGTAAAGTCGTTGCCTTTATCGCCATAATGATGCTGGTAGGCCGCCGCCTGGTGCCGTGGATTATGTCACGCAGCGCGGCAACCGGCTCGCGCGAGCTGTTTACGCTGTCGGTGCTGGCGTTAGCGCTCGGCATCGCCTTCGGCGCCGTTGAGCTGTTTGACGTCTCCTTCGCCCTCGGCGCCTTTTTCGCCGGTATGGTGCTCAATGAATCCGAGCTCAGCCATCGCGCGGCCCACGATACCCTGCCGCTGCGCGACGCCTTCGCCGTACTGTTCTTTGTTTCCGTGGGAATGCTGTTTGATCCGATGATCCTGATCGATCAGCCGCTGGCGGTGCTGGCGACGCTGGTCATCATTATTTTCGGTAAATCGGCCGCCGCTTTCTTCCTGGTACGAATGTTCGGCCACTCGCCGCGCACCGCGCTGACCATTGCCGCCAGCCTGGCGCAAATCGGTGAATTTGCCTTTATTCTCGCCGGGCTAGGAATGGCGCTGGATCTGCTGCCGCAGGCGGGGCAAAACCTGGTGCTTGCCGGCGCCATTATCTCCATCATGCTCAACCCGGTCCTGTTTACCCTGCTGGAAAAATATCTCGATAAAACGGAGACGCTGGACGAACAGACGCTGGAAGAAGTGCTTGAAGATGAGAAACAGATCCCCGTCGATATCTGTAACCACGCGCTGCTGGTCGGTTTCGGTCGCGTCGGGAGCCTGCTCGGTGAAAAACTGATGGCGCAGGGCGTGCCGCTGGTGGTTATCGAAACCTCGCGTACCCGCGTTGACGAACTGCGCGCACGCGGTATTCGCGCGGTATTAGGCAACGCCGCCAATGAAGAGATTATGAATCTGGCGCATCTTGACTGCGCCCGCTGGCTGCTGCTGACCATCCCTAACGGCTATGAAGCCGGGGAAATCGTGGCTTCCGCGCGCGAGAAGTGCCCGAATATCGAGATCATCGCGCGCGCCCACTACGACGATGAAGTGGAGTATATCGTTGAACGCGGCGCCAACCAGGTGGTGATGGGCGAGCGGGAAATCGCCCGCGCCATGCTGCAGCTGCTCGAAACGCCGCCAGCAGGCGAGCTTATTACCGGTTAATGCTTCCGGCCCCGACTTCTCGGGGCCGGCTTTACTTACCGGCTTAGCGATCCCAGTAAGCCTCTTCCAGGCTATCTTCACGCTCCGGCAGGCCGCGGGTCAGACGCGGCGAGTGCTGGTTCAGCACCTGATAGCTCACGCGGTTAGCGTATTTACACACCTGCGCCAGCGAGGAATAGGTCAGCCACTTGCATTTGTGCTTGCTGGAGTTCGGCACGTTGTTGCGATGATAGTTATTGGCGGTGATATCGTGCAGCAGCGCCGCCAGCGCGCCGTCGCCCGCGCCGTTGGTATTCATGATCTTCTCCGGCCCGCCCATATAGGGTGCGATATGCGAATAAATACGCAGCGGATTTTCGCAATCCTGATGGCGCATCGCGCGGCTGAATTCATACTGGTTAAACTCGGCAATCGCGCCCGGCAGCAGCGGATGCTGCGTTTTGCGCTTAGCCTCATCCTCGGTAAAACTGGCCATATACAGCCCGGCAGGCCCGGCGGTGCACAGTACCAGGTCAACCCACTCCAGCGCCTTGTCGGAAGCCAGCAGCGGATCGGATAATCCGGTCAGCGCTTCCGCCTCCTCTTCGTTCATCGCCAGAATAGAGACGTGCTCCTTGAGGAACGCCTGCCACCATGCCGGATTATCGGCGATAACGTATTTGGTCCCCAGAGTCAGGACCACCGGTACATCGTGCTTTTTCGCATATGCGATGGCCTGCATCGTCGCGTCCGGCATCGGCTCGCCCGGCTTGCAGCGCACGAGATAGGAGGTCAGCACCAGCGCGGAGGCGCCGGCGATGACGCTTTCCGGAATGCTTTCCGGACGGAGCTTGTTCATATGCCCGGGGCTGATCGCAAAGGTGCGCTCGCCGGAGTCGCTAATCAGCGTAAAGCAGCGCCCAATCGCCCCATCCACCCCCTGCAGGTAGTTCAGATCGGTACGGCTGGAGGTGTTGCACAGGTAGCGGTAGGCGTAGCCGCCGATTTCAATATTGCTGCACATGACGCCAAGCAGAACCGAACGGTCATCCGCCAGCACCGAGTAGTTGTGCATGGTGTTACCGATGGTGCCGCCGGCAAACTGGTGGGTAATCAGGTCATTGCGAACCAGTTCCTGATACAGCGCTTCGGCGACATCGTCTTCAATCACCAGCGAATGCCCGGCGCTCAGGCCGTAGCGTACGATAAACGCCTCATCCACTTTCGCTTCGATATCGACCAGGGTTTGATCGATGCCGACCACCCAGGCGACGTTAGACTCGTTGTCCGGCTGAATTTGCTGCAGCAGCGGATCGCGAGCGTTGACGGGAAAATAGTGTTTGGATTTGCGTTTACCGGGAAATTTCATAGTGGCGATTTATTGACAGTGAACAAGCGGGGAATAGTAGCATACTCCCCGCCGCACGCGCGATCAGCGATATTTCGCCGTCAGGTTGACCATCATTTCAATATGCGCGGTGTCCGCATTAAGCGCCGGAATGTACTCATATTGCTGGCCGCCGGCTTCGAGGAAGATTTCCCGGTTCTGCACCGCGATCTCCTCCAGCGTCTCCAGGCAATCGGCGGAAAAGCCGGGGCAGATAACCTGAATATGCTTCACCCCTTTCTCACCGAGCATTTTCAGCGTTTCGTCGGTGTAGGGCGTCAGCCAGGGCTCACGACCAAAGCGCGACTGGAACGTCATCATCACCCGCTCAGGCGGCAGCCCCAGGGCTGAAACCAGCTCACGGGTGGTATCGCGACAGCGCTGAGGATAGGTATCCCCTTGCTGGGCGTACCGCTGCGGGATGCCATGATAGGAGAGCAGCAGTAAATCTGGCTCACCGTGCACCGCAAAGGATGCCCGCACGCTGGCGGCCAGCGCGTGAATATAGTCCACGTCATCGGCGTAGTCGCGAATAAAAGAGATGCCGGGGATGGCGCGCTTTTTGGCAAGGATACGCCCTAGTTCATCCCAGACCGCCGCCACGGTGGAGCAGGAGTACTGCGGATAGAGCGGTAGCACCACGATGTGATCCACGCCCTGCTCCAGCAGTTCATCAACCGCGCTCTCCAGCGACGGCGAACCGTAGCTCATCCCCAGCGCCACCGGCGTATCCGGAAGCCGCGCGGCCAGCGCCTGCCGCTGCTGCTGGCTATAGACCATCAGCGGCGAGCCGTCTTCCATCCAGATGGACTGATAGAGCTTAGCGACCCGGGGCGCTCGCAGGGGCAGTATCACGCCGCGCAGCAGCGGCCACCACAGTAGACGGGAGGTATCCACCACGCGGCGATCGCTAAGAAACTGTCGTAGATAGCGCTTTACCGCGTCGGGCGTGGGCGCATCGGGAGTGCCTAAATTGGCTAATAAGATACCTGTTTTCGTCTGATGCATTACCGCCTCTTAACCATTTGAATCGCTGACAATTGTAGCTGAAATGGCGCTAAACGGAACCAATCATAGAAAAAGGTAAAATGAGAGGAGTTCTCACCCCGCCGCGGCGGGGTGAGAACTAACGGAATTAACCGAGGATTTTTTCCAGTTCAACGCGAACGTCGGCCACCGCTTTGGTGCCATCGACTTTCGCGTACTGGGTATTGCCCGCTTCGGCTTCTTTCTGATAGTAGCCGATCAGCGGAGCCGTCATCTGATGATACTCAACCAGACGCTTACGCACGGTCTCTTCCTGGTCGTCTTTACGGGTGGTCAGCTCTTCGCCGGTCACGTCGTCTTTGCCTTCAACTTTCGGCGGATTAAATTTGATGTGGTAAACGCGGCCGGAAGCTGCGTGAACGCGACGCCCGATGATGCGGTCAACGATCAGTTCGTCAGGAACATCGAATTCCAGCACGTAATCCACGGTGATACCCGCTTCTTTCATGGCGTCAGCCTGCGGAATGGTGCGCGGGAAGCCGTCCAGCAGAAAACCGTTGCGGCAATCTTCCTGAGTAATACGCTCTTTGACCAGGGCGATAACCAGTTCGTCGGTGACCAGCTTACCGGCGTCCATAATATCTTTCGCCTGTTTGCCCAGCTCGGAGCCTGACTTCACCGCGGCACGCAGCATGTCGCCGGTGGAGATTTGCGGAATACCGTATTTCTCCATGATGAACTGAGCCTGAGTTCCTTTACCCGCGCCCGGAGCGCCAAGCAGAATAATACGCATTACGAAAATCCCCTCAAAAGTTGATTCAATTTTTCAAAAAACGCTAAACCATACCACCAGAACGCGGATGGCTCAAGGAAGGCGGGGCGGCTGAAACGGTTAATGGTGAGATATTTTACGTAGAGTGCGGTTTGATGCCCTCACCCCGGCCCTCTCCCAGCGGGAGAGGGGTAGAGTGAGGGTAAAGATTACGACGCCAGCAGCTGGTTCATGCGGCGGATAAACTGGTTCGGATCTTCCAGCGTACCGCGCTCGGCCAGCAGCGCCTGATCGAGCAGCAGCTCAACCCACTCGCCGAACTGCGCATCATCCTGGGTATCCGCCGCGCGTTTTACCAGCGGATGCAGCGGGTTCAGTTCAAAGATGTACTTCACTTCCGGCGCGGCCTGGCCCGCAGCGGCAAACAGTTTTGCCATCTGGGTGCTCATTTCATCCGCGTCGGTGGTGACGATGGCCGGCGTATCGGTCAGACGATGCGTCAGACGAACCTCTTTCACCCGGTCGCCAAGCAGCGTTTTGGCACGCTCAACGAACGGCTCCAGCGCCTTCTCGGCTTCTTTAGTGGTTTCATCCACTTCGTCCGTCAGCTTATCCAGCGACTCATCGGCTTTCGCCACCGACTGGAACGGCTTACCGTCGAACTCGGTCAGATAGCTCATCATCCACTCGTCGATGCGATCGGAAAGCAGCAGCACTTCAATGCCTTTCTTACGCAGCAGTTCCAGATGCGGGCTGCTTTTCGCGGCGGCGTAGCTGTCGGCGGTAATGTAGTAAATCTTCTCCTGCCCTTCTTTCATGCGGGAGACGTACTCTTCCAGCGACACGGTCTGCGCGGCGGAGTCGGTATAGGTGCTGGCGAAACGCAGCAGTTTGGCGATGGCCTGCTGGTTGGCCTGATCTTCCGCCGGCCCCTCTTTCAGCACGAGGCCAAACTGCTGCCAGAAGGTCTGATATTTTTCCGCGTCGTCTTTCGCCAGTTTTTCCAGCATCTGCAGGGCGCGTTTGCTCAGCGCGGTACGCAGATTGCGGGTGACGCTGCTGTCCTGAAGGATTTCACGCGACACGTTCAGCGGCAGATCGTTAGAGTCGACCAGGCCGCGGACGAAACGCAGGTAGTTCGGCATAAACTGCTCGGCGTCATCCATGATGAAGACGCGCTGCACGTACAGCTTCAGGCCGTGTTTATGATCGCGATTCCACATATCCCACGGCGCCTGCGACGGGATATACAGCAGGCTGGTGTACTCCTGCTTACCTTCAACGCGGTTGTGGCTCCAGGTCAGCGGATCGCTGTAATCGTGGGCAATGTGCTTATAAAACTCGTTGTACTCGTCGTCTTTGATTTCCGACTTATTGCGCGTCCACAGCGCCTGGGCTTTGTTAATTTTCTCCCAGCTAATGACGGTTTCGCCATCAACGTCTTCGCGTTTTTCAATTTCCACCGGCAGCGCGATGTGATCGGAGTATTTGCTGATGATCGAACGCACGCGCCAGTCGTTGAGGAAATCGTCCTCGCCTTCGCGCAGGTGCAGCGTGATCTCGGTACCGCGATCGGCTTTGTTAATGTCGGCAACGGTATATTCGCCTTCGCCAGCGGATTCCCAGAAGACGCCGTTTTCGGCGCTGTCGCCCGCCGCGCGGGTACGGACGGTAACTTTATCGGCAACAATAAACGCCGAATAGAAGCCCACGCCGAACTGGCCAATCAGCTGGCTGTCTTTCGCCTGGTCAGAACCCATGGACTCAAGGAACGCTTTGGTGCCGGACTTGGCGATGGTGCCGAGATGGTCGATGACCTCATCGCGATTCATACCAATGCCGTTATCGGCGATGGTCAGGGTGCGGTTGTCTTTATCAAATGAAACACGCACGCGCAGCTCGCCGTCGCCTTCGTACAGATCCGGCTGGGACAGCGCGCGGAAGCGCAGCTTGTCGGCCGCATCGGAGGCGTTGGAAATCAGCTCACGCAGGAAAATTTCTTTATTGGAATAAAGAGAATGGATCATCAGGTGCAGAAGCTGCTTGACCTCTGACTGAAAACCACGAGTTTCTTGTCCTTTCATCTAAATCAACCTCAACAATGCCATTGTTAATGGTAAAAAAACCGTTGAGGGTGAGATGGGGACAGAGGGAGAAGTTTTCAAGCGGAGGCCCCGAAAAGCGCCTCCGTTTGATTAAAAACGAATCTTATGCCGCCCGGCGAGCGAGTGGGATAGCGTCGTGCCGTCAACCATCTCCAGCTCGCCGCCGACCGGTACGCCATGGGCGATACGGCTCGCGTCTACGCCATACTGCGCGCAGAGCTCGGCGATATAATTGGCCGTCGCCTCCCCTTCTACGGTTGGGTTGGTCGCGAGGATCACTTCCTGCATCGATTCGTCACGCAGACGCTGTTCCAGACGATCGAGCCCAATGTCATCCGGCCCGATACCGTCAAGCGGCGACAGGTGGCCCATCAGCACAAAGTAGCGACCGGAAAACTGCCCGGTCTGCTCGATAGCGTAGATATCCGCTGGGCTCTCTACCACGCAGATCTGGCCGTTTTCCTTGCGCCGAGGGTTGCTGCAAATATTGCACACCTCCTGCTCGGTGAAGGTACGGCAATCGGCGCAGTGGCCGATTTCCGACATCGCGCGCGTTAGCGCCTGCGCCAGGCGCATTCCGCCGCTGCGGTCGCGCTGCAGCAGGGTAAACGCCATGCGCTGCGCCGACTTCGGGCCGACGCCCGGCAGGCAGCGCAGTGCTTCCATAAGCTGCGTTAACAGCGGACTGGTCTGCATCAGAACGGCATCTTAAAGCCTGGCGGCAACTGCATACCGGCGGACACGGACGCCATTTTTTCTTTCTGCGTCTCTTCGATGCGGCGGGCGGCGTCGTTAAACGCGGCAGCCACCAGATCTTCCAGCATCTCTTTGTCGTCTTCCAGCAGGCTCGGGTCGATCTCAACGCGACGGCAGTTGTGCGCGCCGTTGATGGTGACTTTTACCAGGCCTGCGCCGGATTCACCGGTCACTTCCAGCCGGGCCACTTCTTCCTGCATCTGCTGCATTTTTTCTTGCATCTGCTGGGCCTGCTTCATCAGGTTACCCAGACCGCCTTTTCCACCAAACATAGGCTTCTCTCTCAGTAAGTCATCGTTAAGGATGCTGACCGCAAGTCAGACTTGCAATCAAATGGGGCGAATACTCTCTTCATCCAGGTCCGCATCGAAGAATCGACGCAGCGTCTGAATGTTATTATCCGCAATAATCGCTTCACGCGCCTGCGCGAGCTTTTCTTCATAAATTGCCTGCCGCCACTCAAGCGGCGTGCGCATCGCGGGATTATCATCTTCCACGATGGTCAATTCAACCGGCGTACCGTACAAAATACCGAGCGCTTCCGCCAGCTTTTGCTGCGCGCCCGCCGAATTCAGGTGACGCTGGCTCGGACGCAGATGCAGGCAGACGCGATTGCCCTCCTGCTCTTTCCAGGCGTTCAGGGCGACCTGCTCAACCAGTTTGGGTACCGCAAGCCGGCTGACTTCCGCCGCCCAGCTATCGCGCTCGACCGCTTCGACTGCCAGCTTTGCCGCCAGTTCCGGCGTTTTTTCATGCTCCAGCGCTTTTTTCAGCGCCTTCGGCGTCGCCACTTCTTCTTTTACGGCTTCAACAACCGTCGTCGATTTCCAGCGATAGGCTTCCTTTTTCGCCGGCGCTTTCTCCAGCGCAGCCGCCGCCGGACGCGCCTGTACGCGTTCGGTAATTGAACTCAGTCGTTCCAGCGCAGCGTTATTCACCGGCCGCGCGCGGGAAGCGGCTGCCGGTTCACTCTTTTTTGGGGTGGGCGCTCCCTGGCTACGCTGCAGCTGGCTGCGGGCCGCCAGCACCTGGCTGGTGGTCTGCGGCAAATTCGGCGGCGGTGACGGCGGCGCGGATGCCGGGACAGCCTGCTGGGCCGGTGCGGCCTGAATAGCCTGCACCGGCGGCGCCTCCGGTTCCGGCAGCGGCATACGCGGATGGAAAGCCAGCGCACGCAGAAGCGTCATCTCGACGCCCATTCGTCTGTCCGGGGCGTACGGGAGCTCTTTGCGGCCAATCAGTAGCGTTTGATAGTACAGCTGAACATCGGTTGGCGGCACCGTCCGCGCCAGCTCGCGCATGCGCAGCTCAATCGCGGCCATATCCGTTCCCAGCGCCGACGGCGAGAGCTGAACCATCGCAATACGGTGCAGCAGGCTTTGCATCTCCACCAGCAAGGCCTCCCACTCCACGCCGCGGGCGGCAGCCTCATTGACGCCGGCCATGACCCGCTCGCCGTCGGCAGCCACCAGCGCCTCAATCAGCGAAAGCGCCTGATCGTCGTCAAGGGTGCCGAGCATGGTGCTGACGGATTCAGCCGTCAGGCGACCGTCGCCGCTGGCAATGGCCTGATCGGTCAGGCTTAACGCATCGCGCAGGCTACCGTCCGCCGCGCGCGACAGCAGCTGCAGCGCGCGCGGTTCAAAAGCGATCTGCTCGGCGCCGAGAATATGCTCCAGCTGATGGCGAATCTGCTCGACGTCCAGCGCCTTAAGATGGAACTGCAGGCAGCGGGAAAGAATAGTCACCGGCAGCTTCTGCGGATCGGTCGTCGCCAGCAGAAATTTAACGTGCGCCGGCGGCTCCTCCAGCGTTTTTAACAACGCGTTGAAGCTGTGGCGCGAAAGCATATGGACTTCATCGATCAGATAGACCTTGAAGCGACCGCGGGCCGGCGCGTACTGGACGTTATCCAGCAGATCGCGGGTATCTTCGACTTTGGTGCGCGAGGCGGCATCGATCTCAATCAGATCGACAAAGCGCCCCTGTTCTATTTCACGGCAGTTATCGCAGACGCCGCACGGCGTGGCGGTAATGCCGGTTTCGCAGTTTAATCCTTTTGCCAACAGGCGCGCGATAGAGGTTTTACCGACTCCGCGGGTACCGGAAAAAAGATATGCGTGGTGAATGCGCCCTAACGACAAGCCGTTCGCCAGTGCGGTCAGCACATGTTCCTGGCCGACGACGTCAGCAAAGGTTTGTGGGCGCCATTTACGGGCTAAGACCTGATAACTCATGGGCTGGCTCTGAAACGCTGGAAGGTGAAATCACGAGGGGTCATGCTATCACAGCCCCGCTCAATCAGCGAGGCTATGTGGCGGGATTTGCTTAGTGGCCCGGGAAAGGGACCAGGCTATAGCAGTTGATTCCCAGTTTTTCCAGGCGCTGCTCGCCGCCCAGATCGAACAGATTAATAATAAAGGCCGCATCGTGCACTTCACCGCCCAGGCGACGAATAAGCTTCACGGTGGCGTCAATGGTGCCGCCGGTTGCCAGCAGATCGTCAACCACCAGGACTTTATCGCCTTCTTTGATCGCATCGACATGGATTTCCAGCTGATCGGTGCCGTACTCAAGCTCGTAGCTTTCTGCGATAGTTTCACGCGGCAGCTTACGCGGCTTGCGTACCGGAACAAAGCCTACGCCCAGCGCCAGCGCAACCGGTGCGCCAAATAAGAAGCCACGCGCCTCGGTGCCCACCACTTTGGTAATCCCCGCGTCTTTATAACGCTCGGCCAGCAGCTCAATGCTGAGCGCGTAGGCCTTCGGGTCTTCCAGCAAGCTGGTGACATCACGGAAAAGGATGCCAGGTTTCGGATAGTCCTGGATGCTTTGGATGCTGTTCTTCAGATATTCAAGCTGCTGTGCTGTTGCGGTCATAAGTGTATGCCTGATTAAAACGGTATTACTCACGGGCATGCCAAATGGGCCAAAGAAACATTTGTTTAACCTTTGACCAGGCTTACCCGCGCTCGAAAACGCCAGAATTTACTGGCTGTCAGCGACAATTGCAACCATCATTATTGCGCATCAGTGCTTTTGTTGCTTTGCATCAACCACCGGAATGCGCCACATAAATATCAGCAGACAGGTCAGAATGATCAGCAGCAAGATGCGCACCCAGGTAAGATTAACCAGCCACAGCGAAATGGCAAAGGTCAGCAAAATCATCGCGACCGCCCGCGGCTTCGCGCCCGGCGGCATGGCGCGGTATTTCTGCCAGTGACGCAGGTAGCCGCCAAACCATGAGCGATACAAAAGCCAGTGGTGAAAGCGCGGCGACGAGCGCGCAAAGCACCAAGCGGCAAGCAGGATAAACGGCGTCGTCGGCAGTAGCGGTAAAAACACGCCCAGCGTTCCCAGCGCTACCGCCAGCCAGCCAATGATGATCAAAATAATACGTGGCATAATGCGAATCGTTATCACGAAGATAACGCTAATGTAGCACAGTTGCTTATCAGGGGATGGAGGAGTTATTTGAAAACCGCCCGGCTTTTACATTCACTGGAAAACCAGCTTGCGGAGCTGGCCGCTCAGGTGGCGCCCATGGCCAATCACGCGACCCTCAGCCCGCGCTTCGATCGTCAGCTGTTCCGTACCCGCAGCACGCAGATGCAGGCTTATCTCAATGAGGCCAGAGACGGCTTAACGGCGTTAAAACAGGCGGCCGAACGCCAGCAGCTTGCGCAGGTCGCCTGGCTGGCAGAACGTCTCGTTGCTCAAATCGCCGCGATTAACCGGGAAACGGCGACCTGGTCATTACGCGCCTGGGATAGCGCGTCGCCAACGCTTAGCCGCTGGCAGCGCCGACGTCTACAGCATCAGGAGTATGAACGGCGCCTGCTGGCCATGCGCAACGACCGACAGAGACGACTGGCGCAAGCCATAAGCCTTGATGACCAGCAGCGGCTGGCAAAGGAAGTTGAAGCCTATACCGGGCGTCTGGCCCGCTGTCGCGACGCGCTGGAAAAAATTGAAAACAGACTGGCCCGCTTAACGCGCTAACGGGAGGAAGAAGTATGTCGCTGGAAAATGCCCCTGACGAGGTCAAGCTGGCCGTCGATTTAATTATGCTGCTTGAGGAGAATAAAGTTCCTGCGCAAACCGTGCTAGCTGCGCTGGAAATTATCCGTCGAGACTATGAAAACAAAGTAAAAAGTGCGGAAGAGGCCTCGCAAAACGCACAGGAGTAGTCTGTTGGCGGATCTTTGGGGGTGGCAGAGTTGTCGCCTGCCCCTTACCACAACGGATAGATGCTCATGGAAAGATTCTCACGTACGCCGCACGATGCTATTTTTCGTCAAATGCTGGCCCAGAAAGAGGTCGCTCGCGATTTTTTACAGCTTTATCTTCCCGCGCAGTTTTTAAGTATCTGCGATCTCAATACGCTGCAGCTGGCTTCTGGCAGCTTTATCGAAGAAGACCTGCGATCCAGCTACTCCGACATTCTCTACTCCCTGCAAACGCAGCACGGCGCGGGATATATCTACGCGCTGATTGAACATCAAAGCTCGCCGGATAAGCTGATGGCTTTTCGCCTGATGCGCTATACGCTGGCCGCCATGCAGCGCCACCTGGATGCCGGCCACAATACGCTGCCGCTGGTGGTCCCGATTCTGTTTTATCACGGCACCGTCAGCCCCTGGCCACATACGCTCAACTGGCTCCAGCTTTTTGACCTTCCTGAGCTTGCCGGCGCGCTGTACGGCGGAGATTTTCCGCTGGTGGACCTGACCGTTATGCCAGATAATCATATCCTCCGCCACCAGCGTATGGCGATGCTGGAACTGTTGCAAAAGCATATTCGCCAGCGCGATCTGGCCGAACTGCAACCGATGCTGATTACGCTGCTGGCGCAAGGATATCTGACGGAAAACCAGATCAATACCCTCATCAGCTATATGCTGCAGGCGGGAACCACGGAAAAACCCGGGTCCCTGATTCGAGAGCTGGCGAAGCAGTCGCCCAAGCACAAGGAGCTACTGATGACAATTGCCGAATGGCTGGAAGAGAAAGGCCGTAAAAAAGGTAGAAAAGAAGGCAGACAGGAAGGTTTGCAGGAGGGCCGTAGAGAAATCTCGCGCAGCATTGCCCTGAAAATGCTCGCCTGCGGGCTGGAGCCGAAGATGGTGATGGAACTGACCGGTCTGAGCCAGGAAGAACTCTCCTCGCTCAGCCATTAACATCTGCGGGGCGGATACCCACCGCCCCGTTATGCTTAGCTTATCGCCGGGGAGGCATCGTCGCCCTTATCCCGCTTCACCTCTGTCACTTCATCGCCCTTCTCATTGCGCAGATGCACCTCCAGCTGGTTAAAGGCGATGTCAATATTGTTCTCGCGGCACAAACGATCGATAGCGCGGTTAAGCTCATCCACCGCATAGCTGCGATCGCGAAGTTCACGCACGTACAGGCGCAGTTCATGATCGAGCGTGCTGGCGCCGAAGGTGGTAAAGAAGACCGAGGGCGCGGGCTCTTGCATCACTTTCGGATGCTCATGCGCGGCCTGGAGCAGCACTTCTTTAACCTTATCCAGGTCGGAACCATAGGCCACGCCAAGGCGGATGACCACGCGGGTGACGGTGTCGGAGAGCGACCAGTTGATCAAGCGTTCCGTCACGAAGGCCTTATTCGGGATAATGACCTCTTTACGGTCAAAATCGGTGATCGTCGTGGCGCGAATGCGGATTTTGCTGACGGTACCGGAGAAGGTACCAATGGTCACCGTATCGCCAATACGCACCGGGCGCTCAAAGAGAATAATCAGACCGGAAACAAAGTTACCGAAGATTTCCTGTAAGCCAAACCCTAAACCAACCGACAGGGCGGCCGCCAGCCACTGAAGTTTGTCCCACGAAACGCCCAATGAGCCAAATACCGTCATCGCGCCAATAACAATAATGGCGTAATTAAGGATGGTCGTAATTGCATACGACGCCCCCTGGCGCATATTGAGTCTCGATAGCACCAGCACTTCCAGCAGGCCCGGCAGGTTGCGGATTAACGCCCAGGCGACCATCGACGCGACAATCGCAAACAGCAGGCTGCCCATGGTGACGCTTTTCACGGCGCTGACGCCGGCTTCCGTACCGTTGTAATGCCACAGCGTAATACTGTCGAGATAGGCGAACACGGTGATCAGATCGGACCAAATCGCCCAGAACAGCACGGCAAACAGCGCAATCATCACCAGCATCGTAATACGCAGCGTTTGCTGGTTAACCTGCTCCAGGGCAATCGTCGGCTCTTCCTGGGGTTCGGCCCCTTCAGCGCCCTCTTTAACCAGATGCTGACGACGCGCCAGCGCACGGCGCCAGGCAATACGCCGGGCGGCCACGCTCAGGCCGCGCAGAACGGTCTGGTACAGCAGGTTCCACAGCATCACCAGGTAAACGGTTTCAATCCAGCGGCCGGCCAGACGCAGCGTCGTGTAGAAGTAGCCGGTTGCCGTCAGCACCATCAGGGCGATGGGCACAATCGATAGCACGGTGACGGTGATAAGGCGCAGGCTGTGGGACTCTTTATCACGCCAGCTCTCGCGGCACATCGGCAAAACAAGCACCGCAATCAGCAGCAGGTTGAGGAAAATAACAAACTGCCCGAGCACGTCATCCATCAGGTGCAGCGGCGACAGCTCCGACATCACCGACCAGAAATTGAGCGGCAGCAGCGCAAGGCTGACGCGGACAATCTGCCGCCGCCAGTGGCTGGTCAACTGCGACGGCATATTAAAGTGGCGCACCGCCACGCCGTCTTTTTCCAGCACCTTCCAGCACAGGCCAAACACCAGCCAGAACAGCGCCAGCTTCTTACTATAGGCCCACAGCAAATCGCTGATATTCAGCTGCATGGTCAGCAGAATCAGGCCAATGGCCAGAATCACCAGCACCACAGGCAGCGCGCGGATCAGATCGATAAGAATCGCTTTCGGCGTATGAAGCTGAGTGTCATTGCGCAGTTGCCCCACCTGTGAAGCCAGCTTCGCCTGATACGCTTTCAGCCAGTTAAGGCGCCAGCGAATCAGACCGGCAATCAGCAGCAACGGCAGGCCGGCAAGGAAAGCGATAAATACCGCAGGCCAGGCTTTTTCCCAGTTTACGGTGATTTTCATCGCCTTAAACTGCCCTTTCAGCGCTTCCGGGAAGGCTTTAACCCACTCCCAGTCCATCGGACGGTTACTGTTTACCCAAAAAATCTGCTGCGTCAGAATGGCTTTCAGGTTGGTCGACACGCTCATTAACTGCTGCTGATTGATCTGCAGGTTAATGGCCATCATCAGCTGGTTACCCAGCTGTTTGTTGAACTGATCGAGCAGCTCCCGGCGCATATCAACGATTTCGAGAAGCGCGCTATGCACTTCGGCATTGACATCGCTGCTGTGCCCTTCCTCCAGCTTCGCGACGTACGCATCGCTCTGGAACAACGCATCGCGCTGCTGGTTAACCTCAAACTGTTCGAGGCGCAGGTCGGCGATGCGGTTCGTCATATCGCTCAACTCCTCCGCAGAGGGCAGCGTTTGCTGCTGCTGATAAAGGATACGCGACAGCAGCAGGCTGCCTTTCAGCACGGAAATCTGCTCTTTTATGTCACGCTCGGATTGCAAAGCGCGATCGAGCCAGGTCTTCACTTTGATGTTGCGCTGAACCAGCTGATTACCATTTTCCGTCGCCGAAATCAGCCTTTGGCTAAGCTGGTGGTTAATCTCCAGCTCCTGCTTCACCAGCGGGTTTGCCTGAATACGCGCCGTTTCGTCCGGGGAAACCGCTTCCTGAGCCGTCTTTTCCGTCAGCGTCAGGCGCTTGCTATTCACCGCTTCCTGCAATAACTGAAGCTGGTGTTCAAGACGGTTGCTGTAGGCGGTGATGTAATCACGCTGCTTTTGCAGGGTATCCTGCAGGACCGTGTTACCTTCCAGGCTTTTGCGCTGCTGGTCTATCTGCGCATTCAGCAGAGCCTGCTGAGCCAGCAGCAAACTCTGCTGGGTAGGACGCAGCGTCTCCTCGCCCGTCGAGGTGCCATTCAGGCGGTTACGGATCTGCTGCAGCTGCTGCGAAGCGGAGTACATCGCATTCTGCACACGTTCCGGCTGGGTTTGTAGGGAGACTAACTGGCTGTTATAGGTTGCCAGATCGTTCTGCGCGTTTTGCAAATCGTCCAGCGTCTGAGAGACGCGTGATTCCAGCTGACGTAGCGATAACGTGCTCAACGTTTTACGCGTCGCCTCATCATCGGGAACATCGCTTAGCGCGTTGAGGCTATCGATAGCCTGATTCATTTTCGCTGGCGCCTGAGCCACCTGCTGACGCAGCTGCGTCGTTTCCGACTTAATGCGTTCGATTTTATCGAGGGTTTCCAGGGTCTGGGTCAGGTCCTGCTGAACCAGCTTGTCCTGCGGAGTCAGCTCTTTTTGCTTATTCAGCGTCGTGAGCTGGCTTTGCACCTCGGAACGTTCGGGTAAGTCAGCCGCCAGCGCCGTGTTAACGCTAATACAGCCGATAAAAAACATCAGGGTAAGAACAAAAGCGGATATGGCGTTTCGCCAACGGATAGTATGCAGCATAGTGTTAACATGAGTGATTGCAAAAGCCGGAGAATACCGGGGATCGTCGCAGCGCGAAGAATAGCACTTCTGTTATCGCGCGAATAGCGGCGGACAGCAGGAAAAATACCCCTTTTGTCCGCGAGGATACTTAAGCTTCCGCGCCTTCAGAACTGCGCAAGGAGGGGCATAATTGATACATTTCAAGCAGCGTTTCGACATATGCCCGCGCTTCATGCTGCAGATCGAAAGCGTTGGGCGCCAGCAGCCAGTTCTCCATCAGGCCAGAAAGATAGCTGCGCATTAAAATCGCCGCCCGCCGGGTGAGTAAATTGGCGGGCAGCATCTTCGCCGCAATGCACTCGTTTAATGTCTGCTCGATACGATCGTAGCTCTCAAGGCATAAACTTCGCTGCGCTTCTTGCAGCGTGACCATCTCTCCGACGAACTCGCATTTATGGAAAATGATTTCCATCATCAAGCGCCTGCGTTTTTCTGTCACCGTTGCTTCAAGGATATACACTAAGGAAGGTGCGAATAAGCAGGTCATTTCTTCCCAAGCTGACTCGCTGATTAAAATTTCGCGGATCTGGGCCGATTTTTTTCCCGCAAACACATCGAATCAGCCTATTTAGGCTATTTTTTCCACCATTTCTGGCGTTATTTCCGGTTTTTACTGAGATCTCTCCCACTGACGTATCATTTGGTCCACCCGAAACAGGTTGGCCAGGGTGAATAACATCGCCAGTTGGTTATCGTTTTTCAGCAGCCCCTTGTATCTGGCTTTCACGAAGCCGAACTGCCGCTTGATGATGCGAAACGGGTGCTCCACCCTGGCACGGATGCTGGCTTTCATGTATTCGATGTTGATGGCCGTTTTGTTCTTGCGCGGATGCTGCTTCAAGGTTTTTACCCTGCCGGGACGCTCGGCGATCAGCCAGTCCACATCCACCTCGGCCAGCTCCTCGCGCTGTGGCGCTCCTTGGTAGCCGGCATCGGCTGAGACAAATTGCTCCTCTCCATGAAGCAGATTACCCAGCTGATTGAGGTCATGCTCGTTGGCCGCGGTGGTGACTAGGCTGTGGGTCAGGCCACTCTTGGCATCGACACCAATGTGGGCCTTCATGCCAAAGTGCCACTGATTGCCTTTCTTGGTCTGATGCATCTCCGGATCGCGTTGCTGCTCTTTGTTCTTGGTAGAGCTGGGTGCCTCAATGATGGTGGCATCCACCAAAGTGCCTTGGGTCATCATGACGCCTGCTTCGGCCAGCCAGCGATTGATGGTCTTGAACAATTGACGGGCCAGTTGATGCTGCTCGAGCAGGTGGCGGAAATTCATGATGGTGGTGCGATCCGGCAGGGCGCTATCCAGGGATAATCGGGCAAACAGGCGCATGGAGGCGATTTCGTACAGGGCATCTTCCATGGCACCGTCGCTCAGGTTGTACCAATGCTGCATGCAGTGAATACGCAGCATGGTCTCCAGCGGATAGGGCCGTCGGCCATTGCCCGCCTTGGGATAAAACGGCTCGATGACAGCGGTCATATTCTGCCATGGCAGAATATGCTCCATGCGGGAGAGGAAAATCTCTTTTCGGGTCTGACGGCGCTTAGTGCTGAATTCACTATCGGCGAAGGTGAGTTGATGGCTCATGATGTCCCTCTGGGATGCGCTCCGGATGAATATGATGATCTCATATCAGGAACTTGTTCGCACCTTCCCTAAGATCTCTCTGACAACTGACAGTGGATCGTTGGGGAATTTTGCCCGATACTCAACTTCGAGATCGTTGATGTTGGCTTCTGAAAGCACCCATATTTCATTAAATAAATCTGATTTATTTTTGAAATGCCAATAGATAGCGCCCCTCGTCACACCGGCCTCTTTTGCAATTGCGGCCAGCGAGGTGGATGATACGCCTTGCTGCGAAAACAGACGCAGAGCAACATCCAGAATATGTTGCCGGGTCTCAAGCGCCTGTTGTTTGGTTTTTCGTGCCATAGGTCGATGAGTTTACAGAGGTTACGTTTACATACATTTGTGAATGTATGTACCATAGCATGACCATAATAGAAACACAGCAGTGGGTTTGTGGTCGATTGAGCCACTGAACAATTTGAAATTGGACACTCGAGGTTTACATATGAACAAAAACAGAGGGTTAACGCCTCTGGCGGTCGTTCTGATGCTCTCAGGCAGCTTAGCGCTAACAGGATGTGACGACAAACCGGCTCAGCAAGGAGCCCAACAAATGCCGGAAGTCGGTATTGTGACGCTCAAATCCGCTCCTCTACAAATTACTACCGAACTGCCAGGCCGTACCAGCGCCTATCGCGTTGCGGAAGTTCGTCCTCAGGTCAGTGGCATTATTCTTAAACGTAACTTCACCGAAGGGAGCGATATCCAGGCAGGGGTATCTCTTTATCAAATCGATCCGGCGACCTATCAGGCCACTTATGAAAGCGCGAAAGGCGATTTAGCCAAAGCGCAGGCCGCGGCAAATATGGATCAGCTGACGGTTAAACGTTATCAGAAACTGTTAGGCACTAAGTACATCAGCCAACAGGATTACGATACTGCCGTCGCGACCGCGCAACAGAGCAACGCCGCCGTGGTTGCCGCCAAAGCAGCGGTTGAAACAGCGCGCATTAATCTGGCCTACACCAAAGTCACCTCGCCAATCTCAGGCCGCATTGGTAAATCCGCGGTCACAGAAGGTGCTCTGGTGCAAAACGGCCAAACCACCGCCCTGGCGACCGTGCAACAGCTGGATCCTATCTATGTTGACGTGACGCAATCGAGCAACGATTTCCTGCGTCTGAAACAAGAGCTGGCCAACGGCAAGCTGCAGCAGGAAAACGGTAAAGCGAAGGTTGAGCTGGTGACGAACGACGGTCTGAAATACCCGCAGAACGGTACGCTGGAGTTTTCTGACGTCACCGTTGATCAGACCACTGGTTCTATCACGCTGCGCGCCATTTTCCCGAACCCGGATCACACTCTGCTGCCGGGGATGTTCGTCCGCGCGCGTCTGGAAGAAGGCGTCAACCCGGATGCGCTGCTGGTTCCTCAGCAGGGCGTAACCCGCACCCCGCGCGGCGATGCCAGCGCGATGGTCGTCGGCGAAGGTGATAAAGTCGAAGTTCGCCAGATTACCGCCACTCAGGCTATTGGTGATAAATGGCTGGTCACCGAAGGGCTGAAAACGGGCGATCGCGTCATCATCACCGGTCTGCAAAAAGTCAGACCAGGCGTGCAGGTAAAAGCGCAGGAAGTCGTTTCTGACGATAAACAGCAAGCCGCAGGCAACGCTCAGTCAGAACAACCCAAGTCTTAACTTAAACAGGAGCCGTTAAGACATGCCTAATTTCTTTATCGATCGCCCCATATTTGCGTGGGTGATCGCCATTATCATCATGCTGGCTGGGGGGTTATCGATCCTCAAGTTGCCGATAGCGCAATATCCGACGATTGCGCCGCCGGCAATTTCCATTACAGCCATGTACCCCGGTGCCGATGCTGAAACCGTGCAGAACACCGTGACCCAGGTTATCGAACAGAACATGAACGGTATCGATCACCTGATGTACATGTCTTCTAATGGCGACTCCACCGGTACAGCAACCATCACCCTCACCTTTGAATCCGGTACCGATCCGGATATCGCCCAGGTACAGGTTCAGAACAAGCTGGCGCTGGCAACGCCGCTGCTGCCGCAAGAAGTTCAGCAGCAGGGTATTAGCGTTGAAAAGGCATCCAGCAGCTTCCTGATGGTTGTCGGCGTTATCAATACCAACGGCACCATGAATCAGGATGACATTTCTGACTATGTTGCCGCCAACATGAAGGATTCGATTAGCCGTACCAGCGGCGTCGGTGACGTACAGCTGTTCGGTTCTCAGTACGCGATGCGTATCTGGATGGATCCGAACAAGCTTAATAACTTCCAGCTGACGCCGGTTGACGTGATCAGCGCCCTGAAAGCGCAGAACGCCCAGGTTGCAGCAGGACAGTTAGGCGGTACTCCACCGGTGAAAGGTCAGCAGCTGAACGCCTCCATCGTGGCGCAGACCCGTCTGACCAATACTGAAGAGTTCGGCAACATTCTGCTGAAGGTTAACCAGGATGGTTCCCAGGTGCGTCTGCGCGATGTCGCGAAGATTGAGCTGGGTGGTGAGAACTATGACGTTATCGCGAAGTTTAACGGTCAGCCCGCGTCCGGTCTGGGTATTAAGCTCGCGACCGGCGCGAACGCGCTGGATACCGCCAACGCCATTCGTGCCGAACTGAAGAAAATGGAACCTTTCTTCCCGTCAGGCCTGAAGATTGTTTACCCGTATGACACCACCCCCTTCGTGCAGATCTCCATTCACGAAGTGGTGAAAACGCTGGTTGAAGCCATCATTCTGGTGTTCCTGGTGATGTACCTGTTCCTGCAGAACTTCCGCGCAACGCTGATTCCGACTATCGCCGTGCCGGTCGTACTGCTGGGGACGTTCGCTATCCTCGCGCTGTTCGGCTTCTCGATAAACACCCTCACCATGTTTGGTATGGTGCTCGCCATAGGCCTGCTCGTGGATGACGCCATCGTGGTGGTGGAAAACGTCGAGCGTGTAATGGCCGAAGAAGGGCTACCGCCGAAGGAGGCCACGCGTAAATCAATGGGCCAGATTCAGGGCGCGCTGGTGGGTATCGCGATGGTGCTTTCGGCGGTATTTATCCCGATGGCCTTCTTCGGCGGTTCTACCGGTGCGATTTACCGTCAGTTCTCGATCACTATCGTTTCCGCGATGGCGCTGTCGGTACTGGTGGCACTGATTCTGACCCCGGCGCTCTGCGCCACGATGCTGAAACCCATCCAGAAAGGCAGCCATGGCGCCACCACCGGCTTCTTCGGTTGGTTTAACCGCATGTTCGATAAGAGCACGCATCACTACACCGATAGCGTAGGCAATATCCTGCGCAGTACCGGTCGTTATCTGGTGCTGTACCTGATCATCGTTGTCGGCATGGCCTGGCTGTTCGTTCGTCTGCCAAGTTCGTTCCTGCCGGACGAAGACCAGGGCGTCTTCCTGAGCATGGCGCAGCTGCCTGCTGGCGCAACTCAGGAGCGTACCCAGAAAGTTCTGGATGAGATGACCGACTACTATCTCACCAAAGAGAAAAACAACGTTGAATCGGTATTCGCCGTAAACGGCTTTGGTTTCGCGGGTCGTGGGCAAAACACCGGTATCGCGTTCGTTTCTCTGAAGGACTGGAGCCAGCGTCCGGGCGAAGAGAACAAAGTTGAGGCGATTACCGGTCGCGCAATGGGGTATTTCTCGCAGATTAAAGACGCAATGGTCTTCGCCTTTAACCTGCCGGCAATTGTTGAACTGGGTACCGCAACGGGCTTTGACTTCCAGCTTATCGACCAGGCGGGACTGGGGCATGAAAAACTGACCCAGGCACGTAACCAGCTCTTTGGTATGGTCGCGCAGCATCCTGACGTCTTAACCGGCGTGCGTCCAAACGGACTGGAAGATACTCCGCAGTTTAAAGTGGATATCGATCAGGAAAAAGCGCAGGCTCTCGGCGTGTCTATCAGCGACATTAACACGACGCTTGGCGCAGCATGGGGTGGTAGCTACGTCAACGACTTCATTGACCGCGGTCGCGTGAAGAAAGTGTATATCATGTCTGAAGCGAAATACCGTATGCTGCCGGAAGATATCGGCAACTGGTACGTACGCGGCAGCGATGGACAGATGGTGCCCTTCTCCGCCTTCTCGACTTCACGCTGGGAATACGGCTCGCCGCGTCTGGAGCGTTACAACGGTCTGCCATCAATGGAAATCCTCGGCCAGGCGACACCGGGCAAGAGTACCGGTGAAGCGATGAACCTGATGGAAGAGCTGGCGGGTAAACTGCCTGCGGGTATTGGCTATGACTGGACCGGTATGTCTTATCAGGAACGGTTGTCAGGCAACCAGGCACCAGCGCTGTACGCTATCTCGCTGATTGTCGTCTTCCTGTGCCTGGCGGCGCTGTATGAAAGCTGGTCGATTCCGTTCTCGGTCATGCTGGTTGTTCCGCTGGGGGTTGTGGGTGCGCTGCTGGCGGCTACCTTCCGTGGATTAACCAACGACGTCTACTTCCAGGTTGGTCTGCTGACCACCATCGGCCTGTCGGCGAAGAACGCGATACTTATCGTTGAATTCGCCAAGGACCTGATGGATAAAGAGGGCAAAGGCCTGATCGAAGCCACGCTGGAAGCCGTTCGTATGCGTCTGCGTCCGATTCTGATGACCTCGCTGGCGTTCATCCTTGGGGTCATGCCGCTGGTTATCAGCTCCGGCGCAGGCTCCGGCGCGCAGAACGCCGTCGGTACTGGCGTAATGGGTGGGATGGTGACCGCGACGGTGCTGGCGATTTTCTTCGTGCCGGTGTTCTTCGTGGTGGTTCGCCGCCGCTTTAGTAAGAAAAATGAGGATATTGAGCACAGCCATCCGGTTGAGCATCATTAATCTATCTCCTCTCAGGGCCGCATTTGCGGCCCTTTTCTTTTGTTCCTCGTTAAAACGCACGGATTGTTATTGTCTAATTTATAAGCTGAGATATAATATTTAATGATGAGTCGCGGTGCTTATCTCCATTTTTTTTCCACAATTTTCTTTCCCGTGCCCTAACTCAGAATATTCTTAATCACTGATTTTATGTATGGTTGTCTCTCTATAACGGCTAAACGCGTCGGCTAACCTGATGAAATATAAGGTCAGTATTCGTTTTTTCCGATCGGGGTAACGGCACGATATAATAAAGTCCGAGGCATTGAAGATAAAAGGACGCTGATAATTGTAATTTTTCGTAATAGCACGATGAAATCTTTTTAAGAGTGGATTATAGTTAAACAGCAAGATTACAATGTATGTGTCAGGTCTGTTAGTCGTGTTCATCCCACAACGGTGTCGATAATCGTCGTTTAAACCACTCAAAAGGGGATGCGTTATGGACGAATACTCGCCAAAAAGACATGATATTGCGCAGCTTAAATTTCTCTGCGAAACCCTGTATCATGACTGTCTTGCAAACCTGGAAGAGAGCAACCACGGCTGGGTTAATGACCCGACCTCGGCTGTCAATCTTCAACTTAATGAATTGATCGAGCACATTGCCGCGTTCGCACTTAATTATAAAATTAAGTACGCAGAGGATAATAAGCTGATTACCCAGATTGATGAATATCTGGATGACACTTTCGTCTTGTTCAGCAACTACGGCATTAACAGCGCAGATCTGCAGAAATGGCGTAAATCTGGCAATCGGTTATTCCGCTGCTTTGTCAACGCCTGTCGGGAAAACCCGGCCAGTCTTTCTTGTTAGTATTATTACAATCAAAAGGTGAATTTATGTCTGATAAAACATTAACCAAAATAGACTATTTGATGCGTTTACGACGCTGTCAGACAATTGATACGCTGGAGCGCGTAATTGAAAAAAATAAATATGAACTTTCCGATAATGAACTGGCGGTATTTTACTCAGCGGCCGACCATCGTCTTGCTGAGCTGACGATGAATAAACTGTATGACAAGATCCCCCCTTCAGTCTGGAAATTTATCCGCTAGTTTATTTCAAATGAAAGTCATACATCTCGTGCCGAAAACGCCCCTCTCTCGTGATGATAATAAGTGTGACAGTGCTCACAGATGTTGGCTCAATGCGAATATGAAACCGGTTTCTTTTTTATACTATGGCGGCCTAACGATAAGGAAATAAGGAAAGCCTCCATGAGCGAAGAGAAACAAAAAATGATTGCCGGCGAACTGTATCTGGCAGGTGACGCCACGTTGAAAGCCGATCGTCTGCGGGCCAGACAGCTGCTGCACCGCTACAATCATTCGGCGCCTGAAGAACGTGAATTAAGAAACGCATTACTTTCTGAACTGTTTGGGCACGCGAGTGACGCGTATATCGAACCCACATTTCGCTGTGACTATGGCTACAATATCTTCCTCGGCAAAAATTTCTACGCTAACTTTGATTGCGTCATGCTTGACGTCTGTCCAATTCATATTGGCGATAACTGCATGCTGGCGCCGGGCGTGCATATTTATACCGCTACGCATCCCCTTGACCCTGTCGACCGCAACAGTGGTCAAGAGTACGGAAAACCCGTCACCATTGGCCACAATGTGTGGATTGGCGGCCGGGCAGTGATTAATCCAGGCGTCACTATCGGCGATAATGCCGTGGTGGCGTCGGGGGCCGTCGTAGTAAAAAATGTGCCGGCCAACGCCGTCGTCGGCGGAAACCCGGCACGGATAATCAAAATGCTGGAGAGCGAAAAACGGTAACTGTTATGCTTTTCTGCAACCAATCTGTTACTTTCCCCATGGATTTACGCAACATAAAATAGCCTTCAGGCTGAGCCCGGTTTGTCACGCCTGGATACGGGCTCATGGCAGAATTTGGGGAATAAGATGACAGAAATACAGCTGCTGCTGAAGAGCACCATTGATGAGCTAAATGTGAAAGAGAAGCGCGACAACCGTCCGCGCTTTAGCATTAGCTTTATTCGCAACCATCCATGGCTTTTTGTCGCCATGTACGCGGCTTTCCTGGCCACGCTTATTGTGATGCTACGTTCCGAAACGCTGGTAGATTCTGTCTGGCTGTTAATTGTGTTATTTGTTCTGCTAAACGGTTTCTTTTTCTTCGACGTCTACCCGCGCTATCGTTATGAAGATATTGACGTTCTTGATTTCCGCGTGTGCTACAACGGTGAGTGGTACAACACCCGATTTGTCCCTGAGCAGCTGCTTGAACGCATCCTGCAATCGCCACGCGTCGGCGGCGAACAAAAGGCTCAGCTACAAAAAATGATCGCCACCAAAGGCGAACTCTCCTTTTACGATGTGTTTTCTCTTACCCGCGTCGGTCCAGCGCAATAAGACGGCTCAGCGTCCGTACCGCAGCCATAAAATGCGAGGCGGACGTATTACCGTAGCCCAGAACAAAGCCGCTTCGCGCCGTGTTTACATCCAGGTAAAAACGGCTTAACGCCCCGGGTGCCAGCTGAAACCGCCGGGCCTGCTGCACAATCGCCAGGTCATCCACGTTGTCGATAGCAACGGTCAGGTGCAGGCCCCCCTCGCCGCCAAACAGTTCATAAGGATGCCTGAGCTCTTGAGCCAGAATCTCCCGCAGCTGCTGCTGACGTTTACGGTATAAACGGCGCATGGCGGCTAAATGACGTGCGTAGTGCCCCTCTTCAATGAACAACGCCAGCGCCCTCTGTTCGGCCCGATGGCCGCCGCGTAATAGCGAACCAATGGCGCCACGTGCGGCCTCCGCCAGCGCGGGAGGCATCACCATAAAGCCAATGCGCAGCGACGGAAATAGCGTTTTGCTGAATGTCCCCAGATAAACCACCGGCGCCTGCCTGGCCATCCCCAGCATGGCCGGAATGGGCTCACCGCTGTAGCGAAACTCGCTGTCGTAATCATCTTCAATAATCCATGAATCATGCCGGCGGGCATACTCCAGTAGCGCCAGTCGCCTCCCGGCACTCATCACTGCTCCGCAGGGGTATTGATGGGAAGGTGAAGTAAAGATCAATCGCGGCGCTTCACTATCATTATGACTATCAAAACGCATCCCTTCATGATCAACCGGCACGCCCTCTATATGGAGTCCGGATTTGAGAAAGATGCTTTTTGCTCCCGGATAGCCGGGTTCTTCTACCCATGCCGTATCGCCAGCGACGCTCAGCAGATGCGTGCATAAATCGACGCCTTCCAGCGCACCTTCCGTAATCACAATCTGGCTGGCTTCACAGCGGATCCCCCGCGAGAGCGCAAGGTGGCGGGCAATGGCTTTGCGCAGTACGAGCTCTCCCTGCGCATCGCCGTAGCCCAATAATGCGCTTCCCTCTTCACGCAGTACGCGATCCAGGAGCCGGCGCCAGATGGAAAGCGGAAAGTAGTTAACCGCAGGCATTCCCGGCGTAAAGAGCAGCGTGGGTGAATCACGATGGATTGCCGCTGGTAATCCCTGTAAGTATTCAGGGAGCACAATATGGCGCGCCTCAACGTCCCCCTCTCCCTGAGTTCCTAAAGGCGCGACGGACGTCCCCTGGCGGCTACGTAATAAATACCCCTCTATCGCCAGCTGCTCCAGCGCGCCGTTGACGGTGTTGCGCGACAGCCCCAGACGCTGGGCCATGGCGCGCGAGCCGGGTAAACGGCTATCACCTGCCAGCGCCCCCTGTAAAATCGCCTCGCGTAGTGTCTGATAGAGCGTACGCTGCAGGGTTCCACCTCCCCTGCCGCGCAGGGCCTGCTCCAGTAAAGCAAAAAAAGCATCATCCGGAATATTCATCATCGCTCCTCGTGGCACCCTAAAAACATACTCCTGTGGCTCTTTTTATGGAACCAACAAGCGCCTAATCTCGCAGCATTCACCTGCCAAAGGAAAACCTCATGATCCATCTTAATCAATTCGATCAACCCGTTGGCGCAGCCCTGCCCGACTGGCAGCCCCGTCCGCATCCTGAAAGGTTGAATCTGCAAGGTCGCCTTTGCCGCCTTGAGCCATTGCGTTCCACGCACGCCGGTGCGCTGTTTGACGCCCATCGGCTGGCCCCGGACACCCGAAGCTGGACGTGGCTGCTGCGTGAGCCGGATAACAGCGTAGAGGAATACCGCGCGTGGATAGAGCACGTTTCCGGGCAGGCCGATCCCATTCACTTTGCCGTGATAGATCAACGGACAGACCAGCCCGTCGGCTCACTGGCGCTGATGAGAATCGATGCTAAAAATGGCGTTGTTGAAGTCGGCCACGTTCACTTCTCGCCTTTACTAAGCCGGACGGCGATGGCCACCGAGGCCCAATGGCTGCTGATGCATTATATTTTTGCAACGCTCGGCTATCGTCGCTACGAGTGGAAATGCAACAGTTTGAACGAGCCTTCACGCCGGGCGGCGCTGCGGCTGGGATTTCAGTATGAGGGGCGTTTTCGTCAGGCGCTGGTGATAAAGGGCCACAACCGCGATACCGACTGGTTTTCGATTATCGATTCCGAGTGGCCGCAGATTGACAAGGCAATGCAGCAGTGGCTGGCCGCCGACAACTTTAGCGCCGACGGCCGGCAGTTACGAACGCTGGAGAGCTTCCGTTAACGTCTCTTCTTGCGCCCCTGGACGGCCTTAAAGCGAGGATTACTTTTGCAGATAACGTACAGCCGCCCTTTACGCTTGACGATCTGGCAATCCGGGTGGCGCTGTTTCGCGCTACGCAATGAGTTGAGCACCTGCATTATTTACTCCTTTTCGCATCAATAAAACCGCCGAAGCGCTGGCGGAAACGCGCGGTGCTGCCTTCATTGTTGAAGGCCTTCTGTTTGCCGGTGTAATACGGATGCGATTTGGAGGAGACATCGAGCGTTACGTAGGGATACGTCTCGCCTTCCAGCTCAATTTCGCGCTCGGTACGGATCGTTGATCCGACTTTGAAGTATTCATTGGCGCTGGTATCGTGAAAAACCACCGTACGATAATGCGGATGAATATTGGGTTTCATAGCGACCTCAATCATTACGTTATAACATAACATTATGGTGCGCCGGGTGAATACAAAGATCAACCCTGAGAATGGAAGGGGCTAAAGGGCGGCGCAGGCCGCCCGTTGCGGATTAAGGATTAAGCTGATGCGCCAGCGCTCTGAGCTGTTCGGCAATAGACTGCAGGTTTTTACCTGGCTCCGTTTTTGGCCCGGTAGAGTGGCGCACGACCAGACGAGCCGGAAGGATAGAAGAAGTATGAGATGTCTCGTGATCGCCGCTATCGAGAAGGCGCCGGACGGCCTCTTTTCCTTGTAAATCAAGATCCAGCGAAACGGTGGTGAGCGCCGGGTAAAAGAACGAACTCTCATAGGTGTCATCATAACCAATAACCGATTTTTCCCCCGGAATCGGCACCTGATGTTGGTGAAACGCGCTCAGTACGCCCAGCGCCATCTGATCGTTACCCACCAGAACGGCGGTAAAGTTTGGCGTCTCCCGCAGCATTTGCAGCGCGCCGGCATAGCCGCTCTGCGCATCCCAGTTACCGCGAATCACCGTGACCGGCTGCAGGCCATATCCCTCAAGGGTCTCAATCCAGCTTTTCAGACGCAGTTTGGCCGATACCGAGCTTTCCGGGCCGGCTAGCAGCGCGATCTCCCGATGCCCCATTTCATAGAGATATTTGACGCTGGCCCGGGTGCCGTCAGCCGGGTTAAACGAAACGTTAAACACGGAGCTGTAGGGGTCAACATCTAAAAAAAGACAGACGATATCATCGTTATCAGCGGCAATTTTTTGAGCCAGTTCAGTCTCCAGCGGCACGTTGATGATGACCTTATCTACCAGCTGAGACTTAAGTTCATTAATGGAATCTTGAATACTTTGGTTGACGCTCTCATCGATCATGGAGATGAGCACCTGATAGCCTTCTACATTCGCATAGCGTTTTACCGCAGCAGCCACCTGAGAAGGCGCGTGCAATGCGAGGGAGATGGTGACCAGGCCCACGGTGCGGCTTTGCTTTCCTACCAGCTGCTGCGCCAGGCGGTTTGGGACATAGCGCAGCTCCTCGATGGATTTCTCCACCTTGCTGCGTGTGGCTTTGGATACATTAGCAGATTTATTGAGTACCCTGGACACGGTCTGATAGGAGACGCCCGCATGGCGAGCAACGTCTTCTAAGGTCGCGCTTTTAGACTTCATAGTCCGGTTCCTTATGTTGTTATCCCTGGATTGTAACAGGGGCAATGTGAAAAAACGCTCATCGCCGCGTCCCCCGAACCACAATCATCACAAAAAGTATTACGCTCACAATACAACAAATTGTGAATGGACTCACTAGTCGTAACAAAACCCGCCAATTTATTTGCAGTTAATCACACTATAGCGATCATTTAATTGCCTGAATTCTGGTTTAGGCATTTTATGACATCGGTTATGTGAACGTAATACAAAACAATAAGAGGATAGACATGAACACTACGCTGCGCACACTCTCCGCTGCGTTGGCCGCTGCGCTGATTTCACCATCCGTGTTTGCTGCTTCCGCCACGCTTCCGGGTATCGATTTTCATGGCTATATGCGCGCCGGGGTTGGGGTCTCCGGCGACGGTAGTCAGGCCGAATGGCAAAAAAACAAAATTGGCCGTCTGGGTAATGAGTCCGATACCTACGGCGAGCTGGAGCTGGGATCAGAGGTCTATAAGAAGAATGACGTTAGCTTCTATCTTGATAGCATGGTCAGCATGGTCTCTGACGGTTCTAACGATAACGAAACCACGCTCGATGATGATGCCCAATTCGGCCTGCGCCAGCTCAACCTGCAAATCAAAGGGCTGGTCCCCGGCGATCCGAACGCGGTCATTTGGGGCGGTAAACGCTACTACCAGCGCCACGATCTCCACATCATTGATACCAAATACTGGAACATTTCCGGATCCGGTGCCGGGATCGAAAACTATACGCTCGGCCCGGGGGCCGTTTCATTTGCCTGGATCCGCGGAGATGCCAATGACGTCGACTACCGCGTCGATGGCGATAGCAACGTCAACATTAACTACCTCGACCTGCGCTACGCAGGCTGGAAGCCGTGGGCCGGTTCGTGGACCGAATTTGGTATCGACTACGCGATGCCGAATACCACTAAAAAGCAGGACTCCTACGGTGGTCTATACGATGCTGAAAACGGCGTCATGCTAACCGGTGAAATCAGCCAGGATATGCTGGGTGGTTACAACAAAACGGTGCTGCAGTACGCAAACAAAGGGCTGGCGCAGAACATGGTTTCCCAGGGCGGCGGCTGGTACGACATGTGGAACTACGTCAATGACGCCACCGGATACCGCGTGATTAATACCGGTTTAATTCCGATTACCGAAAAGTTCTCCATTAACCACGTTCTCACCTGGGGCTCCGCGGACAACATCACCGATTACACGGATAAAACGCGCATGCTGTCGCTGGTGGCTCGCGGGCAGTATCAGTTCACCGAATACGTGCGCCTGATTGGCGAAGTGGGTGGCTTTTACCAAAAAGATAGCTACAAGAACAATACTGATTATAAGCAGGCCGGTGAGAAATATACCATCGCGCTGGGCCTGGCCGATGGCCCTGACTTTATGTCTCGCCCGGAACTGCGCATTTTCGCTTCGTATCTGAATGACTCTGAAAACGGTAAACCGTTCGAAGATCAAACTGCCAATAATACGTGGAACTTTGGTGTACAGGTCGAGGCCTGGTGGTAGTCGTCATTTAACTGTTTTATCTCCAGCTGTAAGGTCGTTAATTACCCTCCGGTAATCATTATTGCCATTGAATGCTTTGTTTTCTTTTCGGGATAACTCATTATTGCGTTATCCCGTTTTATTTTATTTACGGCTGGCAAAGTGTTCGTCAAGTAATTGACGCAAAGCATCCGACTGTTTACCGAAAATAGCATGCACCTGCTGCCCAAGGATAATAACGCCAAGCGCTCCCTGCTGCTGTAGCCCCTGAGAGTCAACAATCGACAGATTATTCACCGTGACGCGTAAGCGGGTGATACAGGCGTCAACGTTGACAATATTCGCCTCGCCGCCAAAAGCCTGAATTAAACGTTCAATCTGTTGTTGTTCCGCCGGGCTTAACGTTACCGCCGGACGAGACTGGGAGAAATAATTCAGAAAGGATTTTAAACTCACCATAATAGACTCCTGATAAGCAGATAAAAAAACGCCTGCTCTTGCGAGCAGGCGTGGATAGAGAAAAATTACGCGTGACGGCTGAGAATGCGGCAATCCCACGCTTTTAAGGTCAACGGCGCGTTCAGTGCCGTGCCGGTGAGGCTGTCCTGATAGCCCTGCGGTAAGGTCACCTGCTGCTGCTGCGCGCTGTAGTTTTGCAGGAACACGTAGGTGGTCTCACCGTCCGTCCGTGCGGTCGCCACCACGCCCGGCGGGAAATCGGCTGCCACCGCACGCGGCAGCGACAGCTCTTTACTTATGGCGGTGAAGAAGTCCCGCTGGAAAGCCAGATCGTTGCGCGAAGCGACGTGCCAGGCCTTACCTTTACCCACGTGATTGACGGTAACCGCCGGTCTTCCCGCGTAAAAATCATCGCGGTAGGTCGCCAGCGGCTGCGCCGTTTCGACATGGATCAGTTCACACAGATGGCGTACCTGATACGGTCCCTGCAGGCCCCCTTCATTGCCCGCCAGCCCCTGTACCAGGTTGCGTTCGCCGTCGTTCAGGCAGTCAATCTCTTCCGCCCAAATGCCCAGCAGTTTACGCAGCGGGCCCGGGAAACCGCCGAGATGGCAAAGGTCGGATTCGTTAACAATACCCGTCCAGTATGTTGTAACTAAATGACCACCGTTAGCCACAAACGCTTCGGCGCGTTCGGCAAATCCCTCACGAACCATATACAGCATTGGCGCAATGACCAGTTGATAAGGACTCAGGTCAACGTCAGCATCGATAACATCAACCGCAATCCCCTGCTCCCAGAACGGACGGTAATGTTCGTTGACGGTATTTTCATACTCCATGCCGAGATTTCGCGGCCCCTGTGCATCATCCAGCGCCCAGCGGTTTTGCTGGTCGAAGATAATCGCCACTTTCGCATCCGTCCGGCAGCCCACGACGCCCGGCAGCTGGCTTAACATCTCGCCGAGCGCCGTCACTTCACGGCCCACGCGCGTATCCAGATGACCGACATGATCGATAATCGCGCCATGAAACTTCTCAACCGAACCGCGGCTCTTACGCCACTGAAAGTACTGCACCGAATCCGCGCCGTGCGCCACCGCCTGCAGAGAAGAGAGAATATGCATTCCCGGTTTCTTTAGCTTACTGGTCGGCTGCCAGTTGGTCGCGCTCGGGGTGGATTCCATTAACACAAACGGTTTGCCGCCCTTCAGGCTGCGCATCATGTCATGATACATGGCGGTGTAGCAGGCCAGCGTGGTTTCATCTTTATCACGGTGCCACATGGGGTAGCTGTCCCATGAGATAAAGTCCAGCACCTGCGCCAGCTGCCAGTAGTCGTAATCGTAGAAATACTCCATAAAGTTGGTTGTTACCGGCAGCGCAGCATTCGCCGCTTTCAGCGGCGCAATTTCGTGGCGGCAGAAGTCCGTCACCTGAGCGGTATTAAAGCGATGCCAGTCCAGGTTCAGACCATGAATGGAGACTTCCCCCTGCGGGGCCGGAGATTCGATCTGCGACCAGTCGCTGTAGGTGTGGCTCCAGAAGGTGCTCCACCAGGCGTGATTGAGGTTATCCAGCGTTTCATAGCGCGCTTTCAGCCAGTCGCGGAAACGCTCCTGGCACAGGCTACAGTGGCACTCTCCGCCGTATTCATTGGAGATATGCCAGCCCAGCACCGCCGGATGCTGCGAGTAGCGCTCCGCCAGCAGGGAATTTATTTTCAGGGTTTTATCACGGTAGACCGGCGACGACATACAGTGATTATGACGTCCACCGTGCAGCGCAGGCACCCGATCGCGACCGACGCGCAGGACCTGAGGATATTTCTGCGACATCCAGGCCGGGCGCGCGCCGCTTGGGGTCGCGAGAAAGACATGAATGCCGGCGGCATAGAGTTTATCCAGAATACTGTCCAACCAGCCAAACTCAAATACGCCTTCCTGAGGTTCAAGTTTCGCCCAGCTAAATATCCCTACCGACATGACATTACATTTTGCCTGCTGCATCATGGCAATATCTTTATCGATAATATCGGGATAGTTCTCCCACTGCTCCGGGTTATAGTCGGCGCCATGCAATAGCGCATTGACCTTCGGACTCAAAGGCGCAAATTTTTTCATAATAAACATCCTGAAGTGTAAAGCTGAATAATTAATTGAATACCTTCATCGACGGCAATGCTTTTCCCTGGCAATCAAACAGCGCCTGATTTTCCCGGGCATTCCCCTCTTTCCATTCATCATGGATATATTTCATTCCGGCAGGCGTCGCCCAGGTATTTCCCGGTACGGCAATCCACGTCGGCTCCCAATAAAAAATACCTTTACCGCGGTGATCCGGTACGTCCGCAACGGCCTGCATTAAGTCGTGAATATAATTATATTGCCCCTGTACGGTGGCAGGATAACCGCCATCCTTTTCCTCTTTCGCCTGGAAACTATTTTCGGCGTTGTCGCAGTTTTCCAGGGTATAGGCGTAAGCGGCTTCCACCACTATCACGTCTTTGTTATAGCGCTTGCTGATATCGTCCATATTGGCTTTCAGCGCGCTAATCGGACCATTCCAGTAGGTGTACATCGACAGACCAATGATGTCGTAAGGCACGTTGCGCTTGCTGATTTCATCAAACCACCAGCGGAAGGTGTCGTTTTTCGTGCCTTCGGCCAGATGAAGCATAATTTTAATCTGCTCGCCGCCGGTGAGGTTTTCCTTCAGGCCGTCAATGGCGGCGTTAAGCAGCCCCGCCAGGCGATCGAACTCGCCGCCGCCCTGCCCCCAGCTTTTGCCCTCCGGCCACAGCATACCGCCGTTGATCTCGTTGCCGATCTGGACCATATCCGGCAGCACCCCCTCCTGCTTAAAGCGGGCAATCGTGTCGCGGGTGTAGTCGTGGATCGTGGTTTTCAGCTGCGGATAATCCATTTTCTCCCAGGCCTTCGGCTTGAACTGCTTGCCCGGATCGGTCCAGAAATCGCTGTAGTGAAAATCAAGCAGCAGCTTCATACCCTGCGCTTTTGCGCGCTTCGCCAGCGCCAGCGTCGCCGCCAGATCGTTATCGCCGCCGCCGTAGCGCTGACCCTGGGCGTCTTTTGGATCCACCCACAGGCGCAGGCGAACATAGTTCACGCCCTCGGCCTTCAGAATCGCGATCGGATCCTGCGGCTGATTGTTGTGGTTAAAGAACTTCGCGCCGTGCTTTTCCGCATCCAGCAGCGTGGAGATATCCGCGCCTTTAATAAAATCAGCGGGCATATTGCTAAACGCCTTCGTTTGCAGCGCATCTGCCGCCAGCGTACCGGCGGAAAAACAGCATGCCAGAGAAACAGCAAGCCACGCGGGTGTTAATCTTTTCATGGGGTTATCCTTTTGTACTGCCTGAGGTGAGGCCGGAAACAAAGTATTTTTGTAGCGCCAGATAGAGAATGGCCACCGGGACGGCAATCAGCACCGCGCCCGCCGCGTAGGTGGTGTAGCTGGCGCCCATTTTCTGCGCCACCAGGTTATACAGGCCAATCGGCAGCGTGTATTTATCCGGGGTACGCAAAATGGTGCTGGAGAGGATGAAATCCCCCAGCGGGCCGGTAAATGAAAACAGCGCCACCACCGCCAGAATCGGCTTCGACAGCGGCATAATGATTTCGATAAAGATGCGGAAGCTGCTGGCGCCATCCATCCGCGCGGATTCATCCAGATCTTTGGGGATCGCGTCCAGATACCCCTTCATGAGCCAGGTATTCATCGGGATCATGCCGCCAACGTAGATCAGCACCAGCGCCAGATGGCTATTGATCAACCCCAGCAGCTGAGAGAGAACAAAGATCGCAATCAGCGCTGAGAACTGCGGGATCATCTGCAGCAGCAGAAACAGCATCAGCCCGTTCTGCCGCCCTTTGAAACGAAAACGGGAGAACGCATAGGCCGTGAAGCTCACGCTGATTAAGGTCAACGCCATGGTCATGAAGCTGATTTTCATCGAGTTCCAGTACCAGGTGAGATAATTCACATTGCCGTTAAACAGATCCGCGTAATGCTGGAACGACAGGTTTTCAGGAATAATCGACGTACTCAGCAGACTGTTCCCGGCGTTCAGAGACGCCCCTACCGTCCAGACCAGCGGATATATAATGATCGTCGATACAAAGAGGACCACCAGCCAGGTGAGAGACAGGCGAATCCACTTTTCGCGTTTAATACTCGGTGATTTAGCCATGTTGCTTCCCTTACGCCATGTCGTCGTTTTTGAAGGATTTCGTGGCGCGGAACTGCCACAACGCCAGGCCGACGACAAAAATCGACAGCAGAATCGTGATGGTGGCCGCGATGGCGTATTGCGAAGACGACATCGTTAATTTGTAGATCCACGACACCAGAATATCCGTACCGCCGGCATTCGACCCGGCTACCGCCGGTCCGCCGTTATTGAACAGGTAGATGATATTGAAGTTGTTAAAATTGAAGGTGTACTGAGTGATGATGATCGGCGCAATGGAGTAGAGCACCAGCGGCAGAGTAATGGTCCGCAGGCGGGTAAACGCGCTGGCGCCATCCATGGTGGCCGCTTCATACAGATCGTCCGGGATCGCCTGCAGGACGCCGGTGGTCATGGCGAAAACAAACGGAAAGCCCAGCCAGGTTTGCATCATGATCAGCGCCGTTTTAGTCCAGAACGGGTCGGTCAGCCAGGCCTTCGGCGTGATGCCAAAGAAGGACAAAATGGCGTTGTTAATCACCCCGAATGAATCATTGAACATGCCGGCAAAAACCAGAATCGTCACGAAGCCCGGCACCGCCCACGGCAGAATGAAAATTGTGCGGATCATCGGCTTAAAGCGCAGATCTTTCTGGTTGACCAGAATCGCCAGCAGCACGCCGACGGTACATTGCAGGGTCGTCGCCAGCAGCGTCCACACCACCGTCCACTGCAGTACGTCAAAGAAGGTCGAGCGCCAGATGGATAATGTGAAAATATTGATGAAGTTTTTGAATCCCACCCAATCCACCAGCTTCGCCGGCGGCGTGTGATAAAGGTTGTAGTTAGTAAAGGCGATAGCAAAACCAAACAGGATCGGGAAGATGACCACAAACACCAGCAGTATGAAGCCGGGCGTGATCATCAGATACGGGAAACCCTCGCTGAGCAGCATCTGATACTGCTTGCGTACGCTATTCAGCGCCATGCCTTCATCGCGCTTTTTGCCGTTAACCCAGGCATCGCGCAGCGAGAGGAAATAGACCAACAAACCGAATGCGATAATCAGTACGCTGATTATCCCTTCCGCCAGCAGGAAAATAGAGTTATCCCGCGGGACTTCCTCGCCTAAGGTATATAACCCCCACAGGCCTTCGCTGAGAAAGTCATAGAAAATGCTCATAAAACTGCTCAGCAGCACCAGGAAGACAATCCCCTTCAGCCACTGGCGGTGATAAAACTGCCCAAAACCCGGCACGATAGCCAGCAACAGGCCGCACCACGCATGGCGTCCTGCGCCGCGCGCTTCGGCAATATTTTCGCTGGGATTGATAATCACACACGACTCCTTCTGAAAACGGGAGGACGGCCCTCCCGTTCTGTTACATCACCGGATTATTGATTGCTGGCCTGCATGGCTTCGATCTGCATCTTGATCTGCTTTTCAGCGTTATCGAGCGCCGCCTTCGGCTCCTGTTTACCGGTCAGGCTAAGCTCGAGCGCGGCGTTCGCCGGGCCCCATACCTCTCCCATTTCTGGGATCCCGGGCATCGCCGTCGCCCGCGCTGACTGCACCGCCACCGCGCTGGCCTTTTCGTCATTCTTAATCAGCGGATCGTCAATCATGGCCTTCAGCGGCGGGATTTCTCCGGTGGCGACATAGCGCGCTTTCACGTACTGCGGCTGGTTGATGAACTCGATAAACTGCTGCGCCAGCGCTTTATCTTTACTCCACGTCGAGACGACATAGCCCTTCACGCCGAGGAAGGAGCTCATCGGTTTGCCATCCGGCAGCGTCGGCAAAGGCGCGACGCCATAATGAATGCCTGCCGCTTCATACGGCTGGAAGGCCCACGGGCCGTTAATCACCGCAGCCGCTTTCTTCTCGGTGAACAGCGAGTCGATGGCGTTCAGCCCGTTATCGCCGAGGATCCCCGCCGGGAATACCTTGTCGGTGTAGAATTTTTTCAGGAAAGTCACCGCTTCCACCGCGCCTGGCTTATTCAGGCCGACATCCTGCGGGTTGAAGCCGCCTTTGTCGTTTTTGCCAAAGATATAGCCGCCCATTGGGCCAATAGCGCCCCAGCTGTAATAGATCTGGTCAAACTTCGCCAGCAGGCCATACTTACCCTCTTCGCGCTGCTTCTTCGAATAGTCGAACCAGTCCTGCAGGCTATCCAGCGGCTTATCGAGCAGGTCTTTGTTGTAAATCAGCACCAGGGTTTCCACCGCTTTCGGTACGCCGTAAAGCACGTTATCCATATGGAACGCGTTGATTGATGCCGGCGTAAAGGCCTCCTGCTTCGCCGGGTCCAGCGTCAGGGGAGACAGCAGTCCCTGGACGACCGCACCGCCTAGCTGGTCATTAGGGATCACCAGCACGTCCGGGCCAATGCCCGCCGGGCCATCAAGGCGCAGCTTTTCAAGCTGCTGGGCGTACGGCATTTCCTGCACGTTCACCTTAATGTTGAACTGCTTTTCAAAATCGCTTACCGCGGCCTTAATGCCGTCGGATTTTTTGATGTCTTCCCAGACGTTGAGCTGTCCGGCCGCGTGCGCTTGCAGGCTAACCAGCTGCCCAGCAGCCAGAGTAGTAAGGATCAGTGCAGCAAGAGTGTTCTTTTTCATTATCAACCTCATGTGAAGGTATAACAATTTAATGGTTTTTATTGGGCGATGTGACTTCCGAGAATCTTTCAGTTAACTGATAAACGGTGATTCATAAACAAATATGCCGTTATTCCTGATTTGTTATACGGTACGCTTTGAATGCTGACAAAACTACTGAAAGCTGCCAGTTGTGTGATCGTGATTGCAGAAATGAAACATCGATATAGGGCGCTAAAACTCTGGAAGTTATAGTCACTGCATGATTTTAGTGTCGTTGAGCATCGCCCGGCTGAATTGTTACACGTTATACAAATAATGCGTCACAGCCCAAATCCCAACGGCAAAAACGGCTACTAACCCGGGGAGTGTTGATGTCCAATATACGACTGAGGAATGTCACCAAACGGTTCGGCAGTACAGTGACGCTGCATCAGGTAAATCTTGATATTGAAGATGGCGAGTTTGCGGTTTTCGTCGGTCCGTCAGGCTGCGGCAAATCGACGCTACTGCGAATGATTGCCGGTCTCGAAGAGGTGAGCGAAGGTGAAGTGCTTATTGGCGATGAGGTGATGAATGATGTCGTTCCTGCCCATCGCGGCGTCGCCATGGTATTCCAGTCCTATGCGCTCTACCCGCATATGACGGTAGCGGAAAATATGGGCTATGGCCTGAAGGTGAATAAAGTGCCAAAAGATGAAATTCGCCGCCAGGTTGAAATGGTGGCGAAAACGCTGCAGCTCTCTCATCTGCTGGATCGCAAACCTAAGCAGCTTTCCGGCGGCCAGCGCCAGCGCGTGGCGATCGGTCGCGCCATCGTGCGTAATCCACGGGTGTTTATGTTTGATGAACCCCTCTCCAACCTGGATGCCGAGCTGCGCGTTGAGATGCGCCTGCATATTGCTAAACTGCATCATGAACTCAAAACCACCATGGTTTATGTCACCCACGATCAGGTTGAAGCGATGACGCTGGCCGATAAAATCGTGGTAATGAACTACGGCAAAGTTGAGCAGATGGGTTCGCCGATGTCGCTGTATTACAACCCGGTCAATAAGTTCGTTGCGGGATTTATCGGTTCGCCGAAAATGAACTTCCTGCCCGCGACGGTCACCGCATGGCAGCCGGGCCAGCTTAGCGTGAAGATGGCGCAAGATCATAATCTGACGCTCAATATCACCACATCGCCGCTGCAGCCCGGCGCTGCCGTTACCCTCGGTATTCGCCCTGAACATCTCTCAACTGATGTGAATATCGGTACCGTAGTTGAGTTTCAATGTGAAGTCGTGGAGAGACTGGGTAACAACACCTATCTGTTCGGCCAGTGCTACGGCCACGATAACGTCAAAATTCTGCTGCCCGGCGACGTTCATTTCCGTCCATGGCAGAAGATAAGGGTCGCGTTTGACGATCGCTACTGCATGGTCTTTGACGAAAACGACCAGCGGATTAGCGCTGACATCGCTGCCCCGGACGCCCATTAAGCGCAACATATGACTGTCATGATTGCGCTTTAGAATATGAATCTGTGCTGACAACGCTTATTGCCAGCATACCAGCCCTCGTTTTTCTCCGCGACGCTCCAGGCCTTGGGCGTCGCGGTTCATCCACTGTTAGCCCGAATTCGTTGCTATCTTGCGGTTCGGGCCTTTTTCTACCCCGTGCTGAATCCTCTTTTATCTTTCGCGTATACTCATCGAACCCCTCAATAAAATAAGGAAATACTCATGACGACCCGGCATCAGGTGAGTCTGGTTACAGGGGTATTGATACTCGCCATTATCCTGCCGGTCGCGCTGAGCATCTGGCTGGCAATGCAGCAGGCCAAAGAGCAATTTTATAGCGAACTGGACAACTTTTCCGTCCGCGTACTGGCCCGCGTTCAGCAGGTTGCCGATCAGGCAAGAGAGGCGCTGAAGGAAGCTGATGCGCATGCGGCTACCACCTGCAGTCCGCAGCATTTGCTCACGATGCGACGGATCGCCTATACCCATCGCTACGTTCAGGAAGTGCTGTGGTTACATGAGGGTATTCCGCAGTGCTCTTCCCTCGAAGATCATCAGGTTTCGGTTACCTTTCCTGCTCCCGACCATATCACGGCCGATGGCTATCGTACCTGGCTTACCTCAGTTAACGACCTGGGTCTGAAACATAAAATGACGGCCATGGGCAGCGAGCATCACGTGGTGATGATCGATCCCGTGTCGTTTATCGATGTCATTCCATTAGGCCATGAAGAGATTCACACGCTCTTGTTCGGCACGCAGCGCGATCAAATCATTATTAGCAGTAAACCGCTCAACGCTGCCGTCTGGGAGAAAATTAAGCATCAGTATGCCAGGACCCTAACCCTCGATAGCACCGTTTATCGTCTTCATCGTCTCCCGGAGTTGGGGCTGGCCATTGCCACCTGGTCCTCGACGGTGCCGCTGCAGAAAAAGCTACATCAGCAGCTGATGCTGTGGCTGCCGATTGGTCTGTTCACCAGCCTTCTGGCCTCATTTCTGCTGCTTCGCCTGCTGCGGAGGCTGCGCTCACCGCGTAATGGGATGCTGGACGCGCTGAATTCTCATGCCATCCAGGTTTATTACCAGCCCATTATTTCGCTGCAGAGTGGAAAGATCGTCGGCGCGGAGGCGCTTGCTCGCTGGAGGCAGCCCGATGGCAGTTTCTTATCGCCGGATATTTTTATTCCGCTTGCCGAACAAACCGGGCTGATTACCCGCTTAACCGAAGATATTGTACGGAAAATATTTACCGATCTCGGTACCTGGCTGCGGCAGCGCCCGGAGATACATATCTCGATAAACCTGTCGGTTGATGATTTGCGTTCGCCAAGGCTGCCGATGCTGTTACAAGAGCAGCTTCAGCGCTGGGGCATCAGCGCTCAGCAGATCATTCTGGAAATCACCGAGCGCGGTTTTGTCGACCCGCAAACCACTCTGCCAGTCATCGCCGGCTATCGTCAGGCCGGACACCGTATCTCCATCGATGACTTCGGCACCGGCTATTCCAGCCTGAGCTATTTACAAAAGCTGGACGTTGATACCCTGAAAATCGATAAAGCATTTGTCGATACGCTGGAGTGTGAATCGCTGACGCCGCACATCATTGAAATGGCGAAAGCGCTCAATCTGGCGACCGTCGCAGAAGGCGTCGAAACCGAAAGCCAACGCGACTGGCTGCGCATGCATGGCGTGCTGTATGCCCAGGGCTGGCTTTATAGTAAGGCGCTGCCAAAAGAGAAATTTATTCTGTGGGCCGAGAATAACCTTAAGGCGTATTCATCGCCGTCCGGAACACATGATGACTGAGCCTATTTCAGATAGGATTTTATCACCTGCATCACCACATCAAGGTCAGCCTCACGCTGACCTTCTTCCGGCTCCTTCACGACATGATCCGTTAAATGTCCCTGGATAACCTGCATCATCATGCCGTTTACCGCACCGCGAATGGCAGCCAGCTGCTGTAGAACCTCTGCGCATTCATGCTCGCGGTTAAGCATTTTTTCCAGCGCGGCGCTTTGCCCCTGAATTTTCTTCAATCGGGTCAATAACATCTTCTTGTGACGAACGGTATGTGACATTTCGCGATCCACTATTTGATTAATCGATCGTTTCCACTAACGACCCTTGTATGCAATCAGAACAGCATAACATGCCCTACTCCCCCGGAGTATTTTTCTACTGGGGGGTAGTATTTATGTACTGGGGGGGAGTAGCATACAAGCACTTTTTAGTTAGGGATCACGTTATGAACGATTTCGCTTCACTCCTGCAGCAGGGCAACGCCTGGCTATTTATTCCCAGCGCGATTCTGCTGGGCGCGCTGCACGGCCTTGAGCCCGGGCACTCAAAAACCATGATGGCGGCATTTATCGTGGCGGTGCGGGGAACATTAAAGCAGGCGGTGCTGCTGGGGCTGGCGGCGACGGTATCGCATACGGCGGTGGTCTGGCTGGTGGCCATGGCAGGCCTGTGGTTCGGCCGCGGCTGGAATGCGCAAACGTCGGAACCCTGGTTTCAGCTGATCTCAGGGGGCCTTATCGTACTGATTGCCTGCTGGATGCTGGCGCGTACCTGGCGCGAATCGCGTTCACATACCCATACCCATGACCATACCCATGACCATACCCATGACCATGACCATACCCATGAACATGAACATGAACATGAACATGAACATGAACATGAACATGAACATGAACATGAACATCATCACGATCGCCACCTTGCGCATCAACATCATCCTCACGCTCACCAACCTTCGCGGGTTGCCGCCGATGACTGGCAGGACGCCCATCAGCGCGCGCATGCGCAAGCGATCAATCGCCGCTTTAACGGCCAGCGGGTCACCACCGGGCAGATCGTCTTGTTCGGACTGACGGGGGGACTCATTCCCTGCCCGGCATCCATTACCGTACTGCTCATTTGCCTGCAGTTGAAAAAGTTCTCGCTGGGGGCAACCCTGGTACTGGGGTTTAGCGTTGGGCTGGCGATCACCCTGGTGGCTTCCGGCGCAATTGCCGCCCTCAGCCTGAAGCACGTGGCAAACCGCTGGCCCGGGCTGAACGATCTCTCGCGCAAAGCGCCGTGGATTTCCGGCACCCTGATTATGGTGGTGGGTTTTTATATGCTGCTGCATGGCTGGAGTCATCTGTAGCGCGTCTATCGCCATCCCCAAAAGCTATGGGGATGGCAAAGATGAATTACTCATCCAGAAGCGGGGCAAAGCCGCCGTATATCATTCGTTTTCCATCAAAGGGCATCGATTCGCCAAACTCTTTCATCCGCGGGTCGGCCATCATTTTGGCATTCGCGGCATCGCGAACCTCTTTAGAGGGATACTCAATCCAGCTGAACACCACCTCTTCATTCTCCTCCGCTTTCACCGCCAGGCGAAAATCGGTCAGCTTGCCATCCGGGACATCATCCGCCCAGCACTCGACCACGCGGAGTGCGCCAAACTCTTTAAATAATGGCGCGGCCTTTGCTGCCATCTCGCGGTATGCCTCCTTATTTTCCGCCGGTACGGCAACGACAAAACCATCAACGTACTTCATGAGTCTGCTCTCCGAAGTGAACAGTACGGCCGGAGAATCCGGCCGTATCTGAATTGATAAGTTTAGTCTCCAGGTCTGATGGCAGCGTAAAATCAGGAGATAGCCTCACCGGGTTTCGCCAGAGCCTTCCGCGCGGCTGGCTGATGAAACCACGGCAGACACAGCTGGATTAGCGGGCCGATAGTTAACGCATAGAGTACGGTTCCCACGCCAAACTTGCCGCCCATCATCCAGCCAATCAGCAGGACCGAAACTTCAATCGCGGTGCGGATACCGCGCAGCGACCACCCCGTACGAGCATGCAGACCGGTCATCAGCCCATCGCGCGGCCCGGGACCAAAGCCCGCGCCAATATACATCCCCGTCGCCAGCGCATTCAGTACGATAGCGCCCGCCAGCAGCAGGCTACGCGCCACCAGCGAATCCAACGGCGGCAGCACGGCTAAGGTCGCGTTTGCCGCCAGCCCCAGCACAATCACGTTGCTCACAGTACCCAGCCCCGGCATTTGCCGTAGCGGGATCCACAGCAGCAGCACTGCCGCTCCCGTCAGGATCATGACCGTACCAAAATCCAGATTAAACTGCTTACCGATCCCCAGATGAAAAACATCCCACGGATCGGCCCCCAGATTGGCATGCACAAATAACGCGGTCGACACGCCGTACAGGACCAGACCAATGTAAAGTTGCAGCAAGCGACGTACCATTTTTCACCTCAGGGCAATTGCGATTTCCCTTATCATCAGTAAAAATGGATTGATAATTAATGGCCAGTTTTTAAAAAGTGGATTGCTATGTTATCTCGTCGCTTTGGTGCACAATCGCTGGTACGGCTGCTCGGTCACTGGCAGGAGTCCACTTCTCGCACGCCTATCTGGCGTCAGCTTGCAGAAGCGCTGCGCCTGCTCATTCTCGATGGCCGCCTGGCGCTGGAAACGCGACTGCCCGGGGAACGTGAACTGGCGGCGGCCCTGAATATCAGCCGCACCACGGTTGCCAGCGCGCTCGGTCAGCTTCGGGAAGAAGGCTATCTCTACAGCCGTCAGGGAAGCGGTTCGCGGATCGCCTTGCCGGAGCGTCCGGTAGAGGCGGCGGCCAAACAAACGGACCCGCTATCGGTGAATCTGGCCGTTGCCGCCCTTAGCGCCGGCCCCGAGATCCATCAGGCCTACAGCCAGGCCTTAAAGATCATGCCTGAACATTTATCCAACACCGGTTACGATCAACAAGGGCTCCCGCTTCTGCGCGAAGCCATCGCCCGCCGCTATAGCGAACGCGGGCTGCCAACCCGCAGCGATGAAGTGATGATCGTCAACGGGGCGCTTAGCGGCTTTGCGCTGGTACTGCGTTTATTCACCGGGCCCGGCGATCGGGTGGTGGTGGATGCGCCAACTTACCCCATGGCGCTTAGCGCGATACAGGGCGCATCATGTCGTCCGGTTAGCGTGGCGTTACCGCAGCAGGGATGGGATTGCGATGGTCTGGCGGCAACGATTGCCCAAACGGCTCCGCGTCTGGCCTGGCTGATGCCGGATTTTCATAATCCCACCGGCCGCTGTATGGATAGCGCAACGCGCCAGCGGGTAGCGGACATCGCCGCACAAACCCGCACCACGCTGGTGGCAGACGAAACGATGGTGGATTTATGGTATGACGCCCCGCCGCCGCCGCCTTTAGCGGCATTTAATCCTGATGCCCCGGTGATAACCATCGGTTCAGCGGGAAAAAGCTTCTGGGGCGGCCTGCGAATAGGTTGGATCCGCGCTTCTTCGCGAACCATTGCTTCGCTGGTTCAGGCCCGCGACTCTCTCGATCTCGGCTCCCCGCTGCTGGAACAGCTGGCCTGCTGCTGGTTGCTTGAGAATGAGAACAGGCTGCTACCGTCACGGCGCGCCATGCTGGCGACTCGCCGGGATATGTGCGGCGCGCTGATGGCGGAATATTTTCCCCACTGGCGCTTTACGCCGCCGGAGGGAGGACTCTCTTTTTGGGTGGAATTACCGGGAATGCTGGCGACGCTCTTTTCCGTTCGCGCTGAAAGCCGGGGGATTCACATCGGGACGGGAACTCGCTTTGGCCTGGCCGGCGCGTTTGATCGCTATTTGCGTTTGCCCTTTACCCTTTCGGATGACGAACTGCGCAGCGCATTTACGACATTGCAGCCGTTGTGGCATAGCCTGACTGAGCAGAAAGAGAGCTTCCGCCTGAGGAAAATCATTTAAGAAAATATCGACGGGCTGGAGCCAGCCCGTCAAAAACCATCATCCATGACGCATATGAGATGTTTTTATAAAATTGCGCTTCAATTTTGTCTTTCTGACGTGTCAGCCCGATGACAAAATTGCAATAGTTTCATTAATGCTGACGCGGGATCGGAAACCCTTTCAGAGAAATAATAAAGCCGTCTTCATCTTTTTTTATTTTTGCCCCTGTGTCACACCAGTCGGAGGCAATGCGAAAGAACTCATCGCTACCGATATTCCAGTTCAGGCGTACGTGCTTAACGTATCCGGAACGCAGCATATCGCAGGCTTCGCTATAGTTGCTGGCTGTAGAGAGTTGTTGTTTCATTTTTTCTTCTTCAGAATTTTACGTAATGCTTTGATTTCTTTAGGGGTTAATGGAGACGCTTCCTCTTCGGTATGCTGGCTATCGATATCTTCTTCCGAAACCCCCGCCTCGTCTGCTGATTCCGCTACCTGAAAGGCCAGCAGCAGCAGTTTCTCCGTAGCTGTTCCTAAATTTTCGTTATTTTCTTCCGCATACTGACGCAGCTTTTCTTTTAACTCGCCATCAATTTTTACGTTCAGAACCACAGTGGTCATAGTCACGCTTCCCGTGAAATAAAATCATCATATAATTAATACACGAAGTTAACATGCTGATCCAGAGATATATTTTTAGCTTATATCAAACAACATTTTCCCATGAATAATCTGCACGTTATATATGACATAAAGATGACAATAATATTTCAGTTAAATTTCAAATTTATGACGTAGTGAATTTTTTGGCATAAAAAATAGAGGGTTTAGAAACCAAAAATACTCACAATATATTTGTGGATATTAAATATGAAGGCTGAGGGAAACCATGGAATAAATGCGAATAGCGAGAGGGTACCCTGAAATGGGTGGGGGCCCTGCCAGCTACATCCCGGCACACACGTCGTCTGCTCTGGCTGCTTCCTTCCGGACCTGACCTGGTAAACAGAGTAGCGTTGCGGGAGAACCAACAGAGCCCCCATTGAGAGCGCTAGTTACCTAACGCGCTGGCGCATTATCCCTGCTGAACCCCTGAATTGCAAGCCGCCGGCGATTGGGTGCTGGTTTATTGCGCAAAGTCGCGTCTACAGCGGCTTCTCAGCGTAAAATGGCCCCGATCCCCTGATGAGATTGCGAGCACACTCTCAGCGGAAATCCTCGCCAGCGGCCATAATGAGGCTTATCTACCGTCTTTTTTATCTCAATGGTATAGGCATGAGCGAATCACCGCGTTTAATCACTACCCTGGCGATGCCGGCCATCGCCGAAGTGACCGTTTCCTTCCGCGGTTTAAACTTTCTGCGTCCGGAGGTCATCCTCGATTTTGTGACGATTAGCAATAATCAGCTGCTCGCCGTCACCCCGGTCGCGCTGCTCTACTCTACCGTCGGCGTCCTTCAGCACATTGAATTACGGAAACTCCCCATCGACGTCAGCGGTCGCGTGGTGTATCCGATATCAACGCTTAAGCTTCCGGCAATGCGCGCAAAGCTGGTGATTAACGCCCAGTCAAAACGCCTGAAGTTTCTTGAAACACTGCTGAGCAATACGGCGAATGAAAATGTTCATGGCATGCAGGTGCTGGGTCTGGCGCTGGAATTTACCGTCGTTAAATCGGCCTGACCCGCTATCTGTACAGCCCGTCATACAACGCTTATCCTGAGCCTTTTCCGGCAACAGGACGTACTATGGATTCTCACGATACTTTTCCGCAGCGGGTCTGGCAGATAGTCGCCTCGATTCCAGAGGGATACGTTGCCACCTACGGCGACATTGCTCAGCTGGCGGGTTCACCGCGAGCGGCTCGCCAGGTGGGCGGAGTATTAAAGCGCCTGCCGGAAGGATCGACTCTCCCCTGGCATCGGGTCGTCAACCGCCACGGCGACATCTCCCTTACCGGACCAGATCTGCAGCGCCAACGCCAGGCGCTACTGGCGGAAGGCGTCCAGGTTTCAGGCAGCGGACATATTGATCTCCAGCACTACCGCTGGATTTATTGAAGGCAAAAAAATGCCCCTGTAAAGGGGCATGGTGGGGAGTTACTGGGCAGCAGGAGCGCTGTTGTTCGCCACCGGCACCGCCGTTTGCTGAACCGGCACCAGCACCAGATCGGCCCGGTTACCGCCCTGGTTAATCACCGTCTGCACGGTATCGGTAATAAACATCAGCTGACCGTTAACGGTAATCGCCGCGCTGAGAAGAATGCGGGCATTAGGCTGAATTTGCGCCTGGTTATAGGGCAGGACAAAGTTAAACGGCGCCTGCTTCCCTTCGGTCCTTACCGCTTTTTGCGACAGCACGTGCGCTGGCGCATCGGCCAGAGACGCATCCGACAGGGTTACGGTCAATACCGCGTCCGGCGGTAACGCCACGCGCTGTCGAATATTGATGGTCCCGGATACGTTAGGCTGCTGCTGCGAGGAGCTTAGTGAGGCAATGCCATAAGGATCGGGCGCCGCCTGGTTCGCTGCATTGCTGTTGTGGTTGTTCGCACAGGCAGACAGCGTAGCCGCTACGGCTAAAGCACTTAACATATAGGCAAATTTCATTCTTTTCTCCTTTTCATCCCTTCTTTAACAGGAGTACATCCAGCCACAATCGGGGACAGGACATTAGTATCGTGAATAAGTGTGGCACAGATCTCAGATCTCTTCCTGGAAAAGAGCCCATATTCAGATTATTGAACCCATCGGACCACTTGCGATTCCAGGTTATACTTTGCCTCAATAACGCGCTGCGCCAGGCAGTCACCATTGATTGAGGATAACTATGAGTCAGGCACTAACCCATTTGCTGGCATTGTTAAATCTGGAAAAAATTGAAGAGGGATTGTTCCGCGGACAGAGCGAAGATCTGGGATTGCGACAGGTCTTTGGCGGCCAGGTAGTGGGTCAGGCGCTGTATGCGGCAAAAGAGACGGTGCCCTCAGAACGCCTGATTCACTCGTTTCACAGCTACTTCCTGCGTCCCGGCGATAGCCTGAAACCTATCATCTATGATGTTGAAGTCCTGCGCGATGGCAATAGCTTCAGCGCCCGCCGGGTGGCGGCGATTCAAAACGGGAAGCCCATTTTCTATATGACCGCCTCTTTCCAGGCGCCAGAACCCGGCTATGAACATCAGAAAACCATGCCAGCGGCACCCGCTCCGGACGCGCTTCCCTCCGAAACGGATATTGCCCGCAAGCTGGCCCACCTGCTGCCGCCGCAGGTCAAAGAGAAATTTCTCTGCGATAAACCGCTGGAGATTCGCCCGGTCGAATTCCATAACCCTCTGAAAGGACACGTTGCAGAACCAACGCGTCAGGTCTGGATCCGCGCCAACGGCGCAGTGCCGGAAGATCTCCGCACCCATCAGTCTCTGCTGGGCTACGCTTCGGATTTTAACTTCCTGCCCGTTGCCCTGCAGCCTCACGGCGTCGGTTTTCTGGAGCCGGGCATGCAGGTTGCCACCATCGATCACTCAATGTGGTTCCACCGCCCGTTCAACATCAACGACTGGCTGCTGTACAGCGTTGAGAGCACCTCCGCCTCCAGCGCGCGCGGTTTTGTCCGCGGCGAGTTCTACACTCAGGACGGTACGCTGGTGGCTTCCACGGTGCAGGAAGGCGTCATGCGTAATCGCAACGCATAAAAAAGCAGAGCCTCCCCGAGGGGAGGCTCTACTGCTTCAGGAGATAACCCGTTTTATCAGGCGTTGTAGGCGTTTTCGCCGTGGCTGTTTACATCCAGCCCTTCACGCTCTTGATCTTCCGGTACGCGCAGACCAACGGTCATATCGGCAACCTTGTAACCGATAAAGGCGACGACGCCGGACCAGACGATGGTGATACCGATGCTTTCCAGCTGTACCAGAACCTGATGGCCCATGGTGACGCCTTCCGCATAGCCCACACCGCCCAGAGAAGTCGCGGCGAAGATACCGGTCAGGATGCAACCTACGATACCGCAGACGCCGTGGACGCCAAACACATCGCACGGGTCATCAACGCGCAGCCAGCGTTTCAGAACGGTGACGCCCCACAGACCCGCAAGACCCGCAGCGATACCCACAATCAGCGAGCCGCCGACGCCAATGTAGCCACAGGCCGGAGTGATGCCGACCAGACCGGCAATCGCCCCTGAACAGGCGCCCAGCAGTGACGGCTTGCCGCGGGTTGCCCACTCGCCGAAGGTCCATGCCAGGATAGCCGCCGCCGTTGCAACCACGGTGTTAACGAACGCCAGACCGGCAATTTCGTTCGCCGCGCTTGCTGAACCGGCGTTAAAGCCAAACCAGCCAACGTAGAGGATGGCGGTACCGGTGAAAACCATCGGCAGGTTATGTGGTTTGAACGCTTCTTTACCAAAGCCGACGCGTTTGCCCATCATGTAGGCGCCCACCAGCCCCGCGACCGCGGCGTTGATGTGAACAACCGTACCGCCGGCGAAATCAAGCGCGCCGTGCGTAGCCAACAGACCGCCGCCCCATACCATGTGCGCAATCGGCACATAAGAGAGCGTCATCCATACCACAACGAATATCAGTACCGCCGAGAAGCGAATACGTTCCGCCAGCGCACCGACGATCAGGCCAACGGTAATACAGGCAAAGGAGCCCTGGAAAGCAACGTGGATGTACTGATAGAAGCTCCCCATCAGCGCTTTCAGTTCAATATTTTTCAGCAGTACCCAGTCGAAGTTGCCGAAGAAGCTGCCGCCAGCGCCGAAGGCCAGCGTGTAGCCATAAACCACCCACAGTACGCAGACCAGCGCAAAGGTCACGATGACCTGCGTCAGCATGGAGAGAACGTTTTTACCGCGGATCAGCCCGCCGTAGAACAGCGCGATGCCCGGAATCGTCATAAACAGCACCAGCGCGGTGCAAATCATCATAAAAGCGTTGTCGGCTTTGTCCGCGACCGCCGGTGCGGCCATCGCCAGCCCCGGAAGAAGAGCCAACGCTCCCAGACCTGTTTTCATTGTTGCTATCTTCATTGTTTCGTTCCCCATCACTGTGTGGTCTGAAAGTTACAGTGCCGCTTCGTCTGATTCGCCGGTACGGATGCGAATCACGCGCTGCAGCTCGGCGACAAAGATTTTGCCGTCGCCAATCTTTCCGGTGTAAGCCGCTTTACTGATGACATCGACGACTTCGTCCAGCTGATCGTCGGCAATCGCGACGTCAATCTTCACTTTCGGCAGAAAATTGACGCTATATTCCGCGCCGCGATAGAGCTCCGCGTGGCCTTTCTGACGGCCGAACCCTTTAACTTCAGTGACCGTCAGGCCCTGAATACCCATTGAAGATAATGCTTCACGCACGTCTTCCAGTTTGAATGGTTTGATTACCACGGTAACCAGCTTCATAAGTCCCCTCCAGTCAGAATTCGGTAATGGCCGCAGCTAACACGTCTCTAATAAAGCAAGGGCTATGCCAGAAATGAAAAAGGACCGCCAGGCGGCCCTTTTTGAGGAGGAAGGAGAATAATTCGGCGGAAACGAAGCGGCAAAATGCCTCTTTTGCCTGAAACTGCACCATTTCAGTGCGCAGCTTGTGACGATTTTGCACCACCTCAGGCCGCGGCGGCGCCGCTGCCTGTTTATGGTGCATCAGGCGATAAGCGACTCTTCCTGCGCGCTGGCCGCCAGCTCTTCGCCAGCCAGCTGCAGCTGATACATCTGCCAGTAGCGGCCTCTGGCCGCCAGCAGCTGCTGGTGACTTCCGCGCTCAACGGCCTGACCGCGGTGCAGTACCAGGATCGTATCGGCCTCGACGATGGTCGATAAGCGGTGCGCAATCACCACCAGCGTGGTGTGCTCGCGCACCCGAGCCAGAGCCTGCTGAATCGCCTGCTCGGTACCGGAATCGATATTGGCCGTCGCCTCATCAAGAATCAGCACCTGCGGCGTATCGACCAGCACCCGCGCCAGCGCCAGCAGCTGTTTCTGGCCAACGGAGAGATTATTCCCCTGCTCGCCCAGCAGCGTATAAATACCGTTTTCCATTTCACGGGCCAGCGCCGCCAGCTGTACCGCTTCCAGCGCTTCCCACACCTGCTCTTCGCTGATGTCGCGACCGAGGGTGACGTTGGCATAGAAGGTGTCAGCCAGCACCACCGGATCCTGCTGCACCATCGCAATCCCCTGACGCAGCGCGCTGTGGCTTAAGGAAGAAAGCGGACGACCGTCGATGCGAATCTCTCCCTGGGTTAACGGGTAGTAGCCCATCATCAGGCTGGCCAGGGTGCTTTTACCGCTCCCGGTATGACCAACCAGCGCCACAAAGCTGCGGGACGGGATATCGAGATTAATATCCTGCAACACCAGGCTATCGTCGCGGTAGGCAAAAGAGACATGATCGATACTCATCGCCCCGCTGCGCAGCGGCTCGCTATCTTCACCCCACGCCTGACGCGGTTTGTCCATGAGCTCGAAGACGCGCTCGCCCGCCACGACCGCCTGCTGCAGCATTGACTGCTGGGTGGTCAGCTCGATCAGCGGCTCGTTCAGTCGCCCAAGATAGCTAATAAAGGCGTATAGCACCCCGACTTCGATCGTTCCGCTGCTGCTGAAACCAAACAGCATCAGCAGGCCGCAGAGAATTAATGAAGAGAACAGGCTCAGCAGTGGGCGCAGCAGGAAGCCATCAAGACGCAGGGTTTGCATACGCGCCAGATAGTGGGCGTAGCTGGCCTCGCGCATCCGCTCGCCGAACCGCGCCTGCTGGCGGAACTGCTGGATGACGCCCATGCCGTTAATCACTTCATTAAAACCGTCGTTGATGTCCGCCAGCCAGGCGCGAACCCGCCTGACGATGGGCGTGCTGTAGCGCTGATAAATCATCATCACGATCAGCACCGCCGGGAAAATAGCGATAGCCACCAGCGCCATCCGCCAGTCAAGGCTGAACATCGCCACCAGCATCGCGCCAATCAAAGCGGCGCTACGTAGCACGGTCGCCACCACGGTCACGTAGAGATCGCGAATCACTTCGGTATCGTTGGTAACCCGCGAGATGAGCTGCCCGACCGGCTGCGTATCAAACTCGCTGAGCGGCTGACGCAGCGCGGCGTCCATCACATCGCTGCGCAGCTGCTGCACCACGCCGACCGCCGCGCGATTAAACAGCAGCGCCTGGCAGTAATGCAGGCCAGCGGCAAGAAGTTGCAGGCCGATATAGGCCACGGCGAGACCGCAGACCAGCTTCAACGGCAGCGAGTGCTTCGCCACCATATTGTCGATAAAGTAGCTGATCAGCAGCGGGCCGCTGACTTCCGCGACCGCCGCAACCCACATCATGGCAACCGCTATCATCAGCGGTTTACGCCACGGGGAGCCGTAGGCCAGCAGGCGCTTTAGCGTCGGCCAGAGTTCAGTGAAACTACGCACCGGCGACCTCCTTATCTTCCTGCGGGACATCATCCAGCGCCGCTTCCAGCTGCTGATAACGGTACATATCCCGATACCAGCCCGGCTGCGCCGCCAGCGCCTCATGGCGACCGCGCTGGGAAATATGCCCGTGCTGCATCACCAGAATTTCGCTGGCCTCGGTCAACGCCGACAGGCGATGGGCGCTAATGATCACCGTCCGCCCCTCTCCCCACTGCCGCAGATTATGCAAAATCTGGTGCTCCGTTCTGCCGTCCACCGCCGACAGCGCATCATCAAGGATCAGGATCTCCGCCTCCAGGAGCAGCGCGCGGGCGATGGAAATACGCTGTTTTTGCCCACCGGAAAGCATCACGCCGCGCTCGCCGACTTCGGTGTTATACCCCTGCGGCAGGCGCAGGATATCCTCATGCACGCTGGCAAGCCGCGCAACGTGCTCGATTTGCTCCTGCGTGGCGTCCGGTTTACCGAGTGCGATGTTGCTGGCGACGGTATCGGAGAACAGGAACGGTGTCTGATTAACCACCGCCAGCCGGGCGCGCCAGCTATCCAGCTGTAGCCGGGTCAGGGGAACGTCGTGGAAGCGGATATCGCCCTCGGTGACGTCAAAATGACGCTGAATCAGCGCCAGAATGGTGCTCTTGCCGGAGCCGGTCGGCCCGCAAATCCCCAGCATCTGCCCGGGCTGGAGCGTAAAGTTGACCTTTTCCAGCGAGGCCTTGTTCGCCTGCGGGTAGATAAACTCGCGCACGGCGACGCTAAGCGCACCGCGCCCTTCCGGCGTCGGCTCGCTGCCGTCGTTCACCACCGGCGCTTCCTCCAGCATGGTGCGAATGCGCGCATAGGCCGCGCTGCCGCGCTCAACGATGTTAAACATCCACGCCAGCGCCAGCATTGGCCAGATCATCAGGCCGAGGTACATCACAAAGCTGGTGAGCTGACCCAGGGTCAGGCTGCCCTGGGTCACCATCCAGCTGCCGCCGCCGATGGCCAGCAGGTTAGCGGTCCCGATAGCGATATAAATCGTCGGGTCAAAGCGGGCGTCGATACGCGCCACGCGCATGTTTTTCGCCCCGGTATCCGCGGCGTCGGCGGCAAACAGCGCCGACTGTCGGTCTTCGAGACCAAAGGCTTTGATCATGCGGATGCTGGTCAGGCTCTCCTGGGTGCGGTCGTTGAGGCTGGAGAAGGCCGCCTGCGCGACGCGAAAGCGTTCGTGTAATGCATCGCCGTTACGCTTAATCGCCAGCGCCATCAGCGGCATGGGCAGCAGCGCCAGCAGGGTTAACTGCCAGCTGATTTGCGTCGACATGACAATCAGCACCGCGCAGCCCATGACCAGCGAGTCAACCAGGGTTAATACCCCCTCGCCGGCGGCGAACACCACCCGATCCACATCGTTGGTGGCGCGAGCGATCAGATCGCCGGTACGGTGGCGCAGGTAAAAGGCCGGATGCTGGCGGCTGAGCTGGCGATAGAAATCCTCGCGCAGTTCGACGGCCAGCTGATAAGAGGCGCCGAAAAGCAATACGCGCCAGACGTAGCGCAGCAGATAGACCATCACCGCAATAACGACCAGCAGGCCGATCCATATCCACACCTTTTCCGCGGTGTAATGTTGTTTTGTTACGCCGTCAACCACGATACCCACCACCTTTGGCGGCACCAGTTGCAGAATGGCAATGACGATCAGCAGAGCAATAGCGCCGAGGTAACGACGCCACTCCCGGCGGAAATACCAGCTAAGTTGGGCAAATAATCGCAAGCAGTTAAATCCTGAGTGTGTAATTCGTAGCGGCTGATGCCGTTAATCAATCGGCAAGGCAGTGGTGTATTTTATCTGTTCCATGGCAAAACTCGAAGTCACATCCGAGAGCCCCGGCACGCTGTTAACCAGGCGTTTATAAAAATCATCGTAGTTCTTCATATCCGCCACCTGGACCCGCAGCAGATAGTCATACTCCCCCGCCATACGCCAGAAACCAAGAACCTCCGCCATCTGCGTGACTTCGCTGACGAAGCGGCAATACCAGTCGCTACTGTGATGCTGAGTCTTAATCAGCACAAACGCCGTCAGCCCAAGCCCGACCTTTTCCGCATCCAGCAGCGCGACGCGCCCACGCAGAATACCTTCGTCTTCCAGCCGCTTCAGGCGCTTCCAGCAGGGCGTGGTGGTCAGATTAACGGCATCGGCCAGCGCCTGCAAAGAGAGGGTGCAGTCGGTTTGCAGTAAAGAAAGCAGCTTACGGTCAATTTTATCTAACATAGGGCACCTTGGGAGAAAAATTTACTCCATTCATTGTAATTGAAAGGCTAAATGGCAACAATTTTTCCTTCGATTTCCGCTAAGCTGGGCACAAAATGACAAACAGGAATTTAAGATGAACAGCGCCTGGGTTAAACACGCGATTAGTGAAATTAATGCCGATTATCAGCGTTCCGCCGACACGCACCTTATTCGTCTGGCGCTTCCGGGGTTCCCGGGGATCCAGCTCTATCTGAAGGATGAAAGCACCCATCCAACCGGTAGCCTGAAGCACCGCCTGGCCCGCTCGCTGTTTCTCTATGGTCTGTGCAACGGCTGGATTAAAGAAGGGACAACGATTATCGAATCCTCTTCCGGTTCGACCGCCGTCTCTGAAGCCTACTTCGCCCGTCTCTTAGGCCTGCCGTTTATCGCCGTGATGCCTTCCTGTACGGCAAAACGTAAAATTGAACAAATTGAGTTCTACGGCGGCCGCTGCCACTTCGTCGATAGCGCCTGCGAAATCTATGCCGCCTCCGAAACCCTGACCCGCGAGCTGAACGGCCATTATATGGATCAGTTTACCTATGCCGAACGGGCGACCGACTGGCGGGGAAACAATAATATCGCCGACAGTATCTTCCGTCAGATGAACCACGAGCCGCATCCGCAGCCGTCGTATATCGTGATGAGCGCGGGCACCGGGGGCACATCTGCCACTATCGGACGCTACATTCGCTGTCAGGGCTACGATACGCAGCTGCTGGTGGTTGACCCACAAAACTCGGTGTTTATGGACTACTGGCAGAGCCGCGACGCCAGCCTGCGCAGCCCGGTCGGCAGTAAAATTGAGGGCATCGGCCGCCCGCGCGTCGAACCGTCGTTTATTCCCGACGTGGTCGATGAGATGCTGCGGGTACCGGATGCCGCCAGCGTCGCCACCGCGCTATGGCTGGAAACGCTGCTCGGACGTAAGGTCGGCGCCTCCACCGGCACCAACATGTGGGGCGTACTGCAGCTGGCCGTGCGGATGCGCGAAGAGGGGCGCACCGGCTCTCTCGTCACGCTGCTGTGCGACAGCGGTGAACGTTATCTGGAAACCTACTACAACCCGCAGTGGGTAGCGGCCAATATTGGCGATATCTCCTCATGGCAGGCACAAATCGCCGACCTGCTGCAGGCAAAATAAAAGAAGCCAGATATCACAGGATATCTGGCTTGCTGGCAGGGTCTCTTTATTCGGGGGAATAAGGAAGATCGGGATTATCCAGCCAATGAGTCAAAAAGTGGGAGACGGCCTGATGACGGCAGTCGCCAATAACCGGTAGATGTGGGAGTTCCGCTTTCAGCTGATTCATCGCATTGCCCATAATCACGCCGCGCCCGACGCTGCCGAGCATTTCCAGGTCGTTCATGGCGTCACCGAACGCCATACAATCCTGCATCGTCAGCCCCAGATGCTGGCTTAATACCGCCAGCGCCGCGCCTTTGTTACAGCCGCCAGGCAACACTTCAAGGCAATCCATCGCCGAAAAACAGAGATCCGCTCGGCCGCCCAGCGCTTCACTCAGTTGAAGCCTTAGCCGCCGCAAATCGTCATGATCGCCGCAGAAGCAGATTTTAGTGACCTGATGCGCCGGCATTCGCTTTGGATCGTACAGCTGATAACGAAAACCGCTAAAGACGTGCGCTTTCAGTAATTCCGGGATCGCCTGCCCGGTGTACCAGCCGCCGTCGTTAAAGAAATGCATACTGGCCGTGGTTTCCCAGGCGCTGTGCAGCACCTCTTCCGCCACATCGGGAGCCAGATCGCGGCGATACAGCTCCTCACCTTCCAGAGAGTGAATGCGCGTCCCGTTGCCGGTGATTAAAAACGCATCCAGAGAGAACTCGCCGATAACGTGGCGCATTTCCAGAGCATGACGACCGGTGGCGAAAGTCAGGGTGATATCGCGATCGCGCAGACGTTTGAGCGTCGAAAGCGTTTTTTCTCCCAGACGATGGTCCGGCATCAGTAGCGTACCGTCCATATCGAATGCAGCCAGTCTTGCCATCTTCTGCTCCCCAAATCGTGGTGGATTTTGCTTGTGTTGCAGTATTGCCTGAGATATACGGAAGTAATAGTGAATAGATAAATTTTATTGTTCCGGGTTTACCAATCTACGCAGGATTACACAGCGATGAGGCTATTAAACCGTCTGCATCAGTACCAGCGACTCTGGCAGCCCTCCGCCGGAGAGCCGCAGCAGGTAACCGTCGGCGAGCTGGCCGAACGCTGCTTTTGCAGCGAACGCCACATTCGAACCCTGCTGCGCCAGGCGCAAGAGTCAGGCTGGCTAAGCTGGCAGGCCAGCTCCGGTCGCGGAAAGCGCGGGCTACTCCAGTTTTATAAAGCGCCGGAAGCGCTGCGCAATGAGATGATGGAACAGGCGCTGAATAAAGGGCAGCAGCAAAATGCCCTCGAACTGGCCCAACTGGCGCCGGTGGAGCTTAAAGCGCTGCTTTCCCCCTTTCTCGGCGGCCAATGGCAGAACAATACGCCGACCCTGCGTATTCCTTACTACCGTCCGCTGGAGCCGCTGCGCCCGGGTTTTATGCCGGGACGCGCGGAGCAGCACCTGGCCGGGGAGATATTTTCCGGTCTGACCCGATTTGATGCGCAGAGTACCTGTCCGATAGGCGATTTAGCCCATCACTGGGAGGTATCGCCTGACGGCCTGCGCTGGCACTTTTATATTCGTTCTACCCTGTTCTGGCACAACGGCGATCCGATTAAAACCTCACAGCTGCAGCAGCGGCTTCTGATGCTGCTGCAGCTGCCCGCGCTGCGCACGCTGTTCGCCAGTATCAGCGAGATTAGCGTCACCCACTCCCAGTGTCTGACTATCACCCTGCATCGTGCCGATTACTGGCTGCCGTTCCGCCTTGCCAGCTACTGCAGCGTGCTGGCGCATCCTGACGATCCGGCGATCGGCAGCGGACCGTTTCGCCTGAAGCGATTTACTCCGGACCTGGTGCGGCTGGAAAACCATCAGCGCTATCATCTCACTCACCCGCTGCTGCAGGCCGTGGAATACTGGATCACGCCGCAGTTGTTCGAGCAGGATCTGGGCACCAGCTGTCGTCATCCGGTACAGATAACCATTGGCGATCCTGACGAGCTGACCAGGCTACGTCAGGTCAGCAACAGTATTAGCCTCGGCTTTTGCTATCTGACGCTGCGCCAGAGCCCTCGTCTTAACAAAGCGCAGGCGCAAAGGCTGGTCTCGCTGATTCATCGCTCCACCCTGTTAGAAACCCTGCCGCTGGATGAGGATCTGATCGCGCCCAGCAACGAAGTATTGCCGGGCTGGTCTATTCCGCAGTGGCCTGAAAATCATAGTACCCCTCTGCCCGAACGGCTTACGCTGCTCTATCACCTCCCCGTAGAGCTACACGCTATGGCGGATCGGCTTCGTCAACGGCTGGCGGAACTGGGCTGTGAGCTGACGATTATTTTCCATGATGCGAAAAACTGGGATGGCTGCCAGCAGTTTGCACAGGCGGACCTGATGATGGGCGACCGCCTGATTGGCGAAGCGCCGGTCTATGCGCTGGAGCAGTGGCTACGCTGCGACGTGCTGTGGCCTAATTTGCTGACCGGGGCGCAATATGCGCATCTCCAGGCGACGCTGGATGCCGTTCAGGCCTTACCGGACGAACGCAGCCGTAGCGAAGCGTTGCGCAACGTCTTTAACAGTCTGATGGACGATGCCATCATGACGCCGCTGTTCAATTATAATTATCGCATCAGCGCGCCGCCGGGGGTCAACGGACTACGGCTGAACGCGCGCGGCTGGTTTGATTTCGCCAGCGCCTGGCTACCGGCCTCTGCGCCGTGACGGGGCTGGTGGTCACGTTCATCAGGCGCTACCATATGCGCCTCACTTCGATTGTCAGGAATTACCATGAAACGCGCCGTAGTTGTCTTCAGCGGAGGACAAGATTCGACGACCTGCCTGGTGCAGGCTCTGCAACAGTATGATGAAGTGCATTGCGTCACTTTTGATTATGGCCAACGTCATCGCGCGGAGATTGACGTTGCTCGCGAACTGGCGCTAAAGCTGGGGGCCGTGGCCCATAAAGTCCTTGATGTCACCCTGCTTAACGAACTGGCGGTCAGCAGCCTGACCCGCGATAGCATTCCGGTTCCGGATTATGAACCGGACGCCAGCGGCATTCCGAATACCTTCGTACCCGGGCGCAACATTCTGTTTTTAACCCTGACGGCCATTTACGCGTATCAGGTGAAGGCGGAAGCTATTATCACCGGCGTTTGCGAGACCGACTTTTCGGGCTACCCGGACTGCCGCGACGAGTTCGTGAAAGCGCTGCACCATGCCGTCAGCCTCGGTATGGCGAAAGATATTCGCTTTGAGACGCCGCTAATGTGGCTTAACAAAGCCGAAACGTGGGCCCTGGCCGATTACTGGGGCCAGCTCGACCTGGTGCGCCATGAAACCCTCACCTGCTATAACGGCATTAAAGGCGACGGCTGCGGGCAGTGCGCCGCCTGTAACCTCCGCGCCAACGGGCTGAGCCAGTATCTGGGCGATAAGGTTGGGGTGATGACGGTGATGAAGCAGAAAACCGGGCTCCAGTAACCGGTTACTTCCCGGCGGCGTGGCGGGATCGCAGGCGGCTCACGATGCATAGCCCGGTCAGATACGCAGAAGCGCCTTCGGGGAAGTTCTGCCACTTTCTGTGCGCTTGCTCCCGGGGGCGGCGCGATGCGCCTGCCCGCGCTACCGGATCGCAGACAGCTGAGGAAAAGTAGCCCGGACAGGTGCGCAGCACCGCCTCCGGGACATCCCCCTCCGGCTGGCCTGTTAGCGAGGCTCAAGCTGCTCCAGCTTCTCCCGCAGTTCGCCCTCAAGCGGCAGCGCTTTCTGCGTTTTTAGATCGATACAGACAAAAGTGATAAGCGCATCGGCGACCACTTCGCCATTAGGGTTGAGGGTGACCACCTGGCTTAACGTCCCGCTTTTTCCGTTCAGCTGTTCGAGCTTGCTGGTGACGGTTAATACATCGCCTAGTACCGCCGGCCGGCGGTAGTTGATATTGATATTGACCACCACAAAGGCGATGTTGCGAGCGGTCATCCAGTGGAAGGCCGGGCTGCTTTCCAGGCCATCCCAACGCGCTTCTTCGAGAAACTCCAGATAACGCGCATTGTTAACGTGCTGATAGACATCCAGATGATAGCCGCGAACTTTGATTTGTGTCTGCATAGCGCAAATGCCTTATCTTTAATTGTTGTTTTGAGGTCAGAGGTCACACCACTGGCATGACCTCTTCAGTCTGGCAAATAATGACGACTGTGCAAACTTTCGCTGAAAATTTACAGCTTCAGATGTGACAGATTTCTCTCTACCAGCGAGTTGCCCATTCCGGGCACCTGCTTAAGATCGTCAACGGTTTTAAATGGCCCGTACTCTTCGCGATAGCTCACTATAGCCTGCGCTTTCTTCAGGCCGACGCCATTCAGCGCCCTAGCCAGCTCTTCCGCGCTGGCGTTATTGATACTCACCCTGGTGCCTTCACTATCCGCCGCATTTAACGCATCCGGCGCTTTTGCCTGCGGCGACTGCACGCTTTCCTTTACCGGCGCCGACGCTTTGCCGGCAGAAGGCGCCGCCTGCGCTATCTGACTCCCCGCCGCGCAAACCAGTACGGCGGCAATAAGCGTTTTCATTCCTCGTTTCATGCTGTTATCTCCTTGTTTGTAGACAGCAAGGTCACGATAGCGACGAAGGAAAAAGAGTACAAAAGGCAAAATGCAGAAATGGAAAAGGCCGCGAAAGCGGCCTTTGAGAATGACATCACGTTACTTGCTTTTGCGAAGCAGCACGTAATTATTGTTGCTGATCGATAATGTCGCCGAGCTTAATTTTCGCCGCTTTACGCAGGTTGCTCATCAGCGCTTCGAAAGCGATCTGGGCGTTATTCTGGGTGATCCCCTGAATCATCGCTTTTTTCTGCTCTTCCGGCATCGTACCCGCTTTCACTTCGTCCAGCGCCAGCAGCACCACGTTGCCCTGCAGATCGGAGCCCACGCCGTAGCTTGGCTTACCCGCCTGCGGCAGCGGAAGTGCAAAGACGGACTGGCTCAGCGCTTCCTGACCGGTGCGTGACAGCGTCTGCGGCGCACCAAAGCTCAGGCCTGCGGCTTTCATCGCTTCATCGCCTTTGCCCTCTTTCAGGGCCGTCAGCAGCTTGTCGGCATCCAGCTTCGCCTGCTGTTCCGCTTTCGTGTGCTTCACAATATCGCTCACCTGCGCTTTCACATCCGCCAGCGGTTTCACCGCTTCCGGTTTATGCTCGCTGATGCGCAGAACAAACGCGCGATCGCCATCGACGGTGATGATATCGGAGTTGCTGCCCGGCGTGCCGTTTTCGCCCACCAGGCCGCCGTTGAAGATAGCTTCAGAGACCGGCTTGAAATTCAGCTCTTGCGGCAGGCTGTCGCGGCCAAACCAGCCGGTTTCAACCACTTTAAGACCGGCAACCTGGGCTGCGCCCGCCAGCGACTCGTTATCGTTGCTCGCCGCGTCGCTCACTTTCTGCTGCAGGGCATAGTACGCATCCAGGGCTTTTTCCTGCTTCACTTTCGCCGCAATATCGTCGCGAACTTCAGCCAGCGGTTTAACCTGTGCTGCCTGAATATCGTCCAGACGGGCAACCAGGAACCCAACGGAGGATTTAATTACGCCAGAAAGCTGGCCTTTTTCTTTCAGACCGGCCTCTTTCAGCTCTGGCACGGTCGCCGCATCTTCCAGCCACCCCATATCACCGCCGCTGCGGGCAGAGATAATATCGGTTGATTTTTCTTTGGCCAGCGTGGCGAAGTCAGCGCCTTTCTTCAGCTCATCAAGCACCGCCTGCGCATCCGCTTCGGTTTTGGTCTGGATGATGCTGTAGCGGTTACGCTGCGGCTGAGTGAACTGATCCTGATGCTGGTCGTACCATGACTGAATTTCTTCGTCAGAGACGTTTTCCTGCATGCTGGCAGCGTCCAGCTTGATGTAGCTGACGCGGAACTGCTCAGGCGCCATAAAACGCGCCTGGTTCTGCTGGTAGAACGCGTTGATTTCATCGTCGGTTGCGGTTTGCTTCGCCGCCAGCGCGTTCACGTCGAGAGTGGCTTCACGGACGACGCGCTGTTGAGAAACCAGCGCCGCCAGCTGGTCGGATTCGCCCGGCAGCATAAAGTCGGTACCGGCTACGGCGTTGATCAGCTGCTGAGTCGTCAGCTGATTACGAAGCGCCTGCGCGTACTGATCCGTCGTCATCCCCATCTGATTAACAATACGGCTGAAGCGCTCGTTATCAAATTTGCCATCCGCCTGGAAAGCCTGGGTCTGGAAGATAGCCTGCTTCACCTGGTCGTCGCTGATGTTGAGACCCAGCTCACGGGCATACTGATCGAGCAGCGCCTCGTCAATCAGACGGTTCAGCACCTGCTGACGCATGGTCTTCATGTAATTTTCATTGGCCGCCAGTTCTGAGAACTGGTCGCCAAGCTGCTGCTGCATGCGATTACGCTCGCTGGCAACGGCATTTTCAAACTGTGCGCGACCAATCTCCTGGTCATTAACTTTTGCGGCATAGTTGTTACCACCGCCAATCAGGTAACCACTCACCCCGGTCAAAATGAACGAGACGATAATGATACCGAAAATAATCTTGAGCACGACGCTGTTGGCGGCCGTGCGTAGGTTGTCCATCATGGTGTAACAACGCTCCGCTGTAGATGACTTTAGCTCGCGCAGCATAGCATGTGATGGCCGCCGCGCGTGAGGACGTATTTTGACAAGAAAACGGGGTGATTGTCAGCCCACAAGTGCGTATAAAGTCACATTAAGTCTCATTCTGGCAAATAAAAAAGGCACATCTTACGATGCGCCCTTGTACTTCGTCACAGACCCCAGTGGGAAAGTCGATCAGTTTACCGCGTCTTTCAGCGCTTTACCTGCACGGAAACCCGGTACTTTAGCAGCAGCAATGGTGATTTCTTTGCCTGTTTGCGGATTGCGACCGGTACGGGCAGCGCGCTCTTTAACAGCAAAAGTACCAAACCCTACCAGCGCAACGTCATCCCCAGCCTGCAGAGATTCAGTAACAGAAGCGATTAAAGCATCTAACGCACGTCCAGCTGCGGCTTTAGAAATGTCCGCACCGGCAGCAATTTTGTCAATCAGTTGAGATTTATTCACTGTTCTCTTCCTCTCTTTATAATTTATATCGCACCAGAATCCTTCGTGGCGCGACCGCGCAGCAGTTATATCAGGACTGTCATGCCCTTACAACAGAGTTGTAATTGACCCCCCTGCCAGCGATCTAAGTTAGCTACACAAAAAAAGGCTGGCAAGTACGAATTTACTTACCAGCCCTATTTTTCTTAGCGCAATTTGCGCGAAATCACTATTTTGCCGTGACGACTTCCATACCAAACGGCTCGTTCTGCAGTGCAAGTGCCAGAACTTCCTCGATTCGTTTCACCGGATGGATATCTAAATCGGCGATAACGTTATCTGGAATTTCTTCAAGGTCACGTTTGTTTTCATCAGGAATCAGAACAGTCTTAATGCCGCCGCGGTGCGCGGCCAGCAGTTTTTCCTTCAGACCACCGATTGGCAACACCTGACCACGGAGGGTAATTTCCCCGGTCATCGCCACATCGGCGCGCACCGGATTGCCCGTCAGACAGGAAACCAGCGCGGTACACATCGCGATACCTGCGCTTGGGCCATCTTTCGGCGTAGCGCCTTCCGGTACGTGCACGTGAATATCGCGTTTTTCGTAAAAGTCTGAGTTGATACCCAGCTTATCCGCACGCGAACGCACCACGGTCAGCGCAGCCTGGATGGACTCCTGCATCACCTCACCCAGTGAACCGGTATAGGTCAGCTTACCTTTACCCGGAACGCAGGCGGTTTCAATGGTCAGCAGATCGCCGCCCACTTCCGTCCACGCCAGACCCGTCACCTGACCCACGCGGTTTTCGCTATCCGCCCGGCCATAGTCATAGCGCTGCACGCCAAGGAAGTCATGCAGGTTGTCGCCGTTAATCTCGATGTGCTTCAGCGATTTATCCAGCAGCAGCTGTTTTACCGCCTTACGGCACAGTTTCGAGATTTCGCGCTCCAGACCACGCACGCCCGCTTCACGCGTGTAGTAGCGGATAATGCCGATAATCGCGCTGTCATCCACCGTCAGCTCGCCTTTTTTGAGCGCGTTACGCTCAATCTGTTTTGACAGCAGGTGGCGTTTGGCGATGTTCAGCTTCTCATCTTCGGTGTAGCCGGAGAGACGGATCACTTCCATACGATCCAGCAGCGGCGCCGGAATGTTCATGGAGTTGGAGGTCGCGACAAACATCACGTCGCTGAGATCGTAATCCACTTCCAGATAGTGATCGTTAAAGGCCACGTTCTGTTCCGGATCCAACACCTCCAGCAGCGCCGAGGCTGGATCGCCGCGCATGTCCGAAGACATCTTGTCGATCTCATCCAGTAAGAACAGCGGGTTTTTAACGCCCACTTTGGCCATTTTCTGGATCAGTTTGCCCGGCATTGAGCCAATATAGGTACGACGGTGACCGCGGATTTCCGCTTCATCGCGCACGCCGCCCAGCGCCATACGCACGTACTTACGTCCGGTGGCTTTGGCGATGGACTGGCCGAGAGAGGTTTTACCGACCCCCGGAGGCCCAACCAGGCACAGGATCGGCCCTTTGAGCTTGTTAACACGGCTCTGCACCGCGAGGTACTCAAGAATACGATCCTTCACGCGCTCGAGGCCGTAGTGGTCGGTGTCGAGGATCTCCTGAGCCTGACGCAGGTCTTTTTTGACCTTGCTGCGGGCGTTCCACGGTACCTGCACCATCCAGTCGATGTAGCCGCGAACGACGGTCGCTTCCGCCGACATCGGGGACATCATTTTCAGCTTCTGCAGTTCCGCTTCGGTTTTCTCTTTTGCCTCTTTCGGCATTTTCGCCGCGTCGATCTTACGCTTCAGCGCTTCGTTCTCGTCCGGGGCGTCGTCCATCTCGCCGAGCTCTTTTTGAATGGCTTTCATTTGCTCATTCAGATAGTACTCGCGCTGAGATTTCTCCATCTGTTTTTTCACGCGGTTGCGAATGCGCTTCTCAACCTGCAGCAGATCGATTTCCGACTCCATCATCGCCATCAGATATTCCAGACGTTCGTTAACGTCGGACATCTCCAGCACGGACTGTTTGTCCGCCAGCTTCAGCGGCATATGCGCAGCGATGGTATCCGCCAGGCGCGCCGGATCGTCAATGCTATTCAGCGACGTCAGCACTTCCGGTGGGATTTTCTTGTTCAGCTTGATGTAGCCTTCAAACTGGCTGATGGCCGTACGAACCAGCACTTCCTGCTCGCGTTCGTCAATGGCCGGCGATTCAAGATATTCAGCCTTCGCCGAAAAATGCTCACCGTTATCAGACAGCGCAGAGATGCGCGCGCGCTGCAAACCTTCGACCAGCACTTTGACAGTACCGTCCGGTAGCTTCAGCATTTGCAAAATAGACGCCACGGTCCCGACGGTGAAAAGATCGTTTACACCCGGCTCATCCGTCGAGGCTTCTTTCTGCGCAACCAGCATGATTTTTTTATCATGATCCATGGCTGCTTCGAGGCAACGGATAGATTTTTCCCGCCCTACAAACAGGGGTATGACCATGTGCGGATAAACCACCACATCGCGCAACGGCAATACGGGGATTTCAATGCGTTCAGAACGCTCAGGATTCATAGAGCTCTCTCTTAGTTTAAAGTCCGCCAGGTAGCCGACGACGCAACTCAACGACGCGTCGCCGTTAATATGTAAACCAGTATATGGGGATGTATTCCATACATTCAACGGCGGGAATGCAGGAAAAATAAAAGGGGAGATAAAATCCCCCCTTTTTGTTAACTGCTTGAGCAAAATGGTTAATTATTCACCAGATGCCTGCTGCGCTTCCGGTTTGCCGTAAATCAGCAGCGGCTTGCTCTGGCCATCGATAACTGAAGCGTCGATGACCACTTTTTCCACGTCTTCCATTGACGGAAGATCGTACATGGTATCGAGCAGCGCGGCTTCAACGATAGAACGCAGACCGCGAGCCCCGGTTTTACGCGCCATCGCTTTCTTAGCGATAGCGTCCAGCGCTTCGTCGCGGAATTCCAGCTCAGCGCCTTCCAGGCTGAACAGCGCCTGATACTGCTTGGTCAGGGCGTTTTTCGGCTCTTTGAGGATCTGAATCAGCGCTTCTTCGCTCAGCTCGCTCAGGGTCGCCACAACCGGCAGACGACCGATGAACTCAGGAATCAGGCCAAACTTGATCAGATCTTCCGGCTCAACCTGAGACAGCAGCTCGCCTTCGCTGGCTTTGTCAGACTTCGCCTTGACCGTCGCGCCGAAACCAATACCTGAACCGGTTTCAACACGGTGGGAAATGACCTTATCCAGACCGGCAAAGGCGCCGCCGCAGATGAACAGGATCTTAGAGGTATCAACCTGCAGGAACTCCTGCTGCGGATGCTTACGCCCGCCCTGCGGCGGAACCGCGGCAACGGTACCTTCAATAAGCTTCAGCAGCGCCTGCTGCACGCCTTCGCCGGAAACATCGCGAGTGATCGACGGGTTATCCGATTTACGGGAAATTTTGTCGATTTCATCAATGTAGACGATACCGCGCTGGGCTTTCTGTACGTCGTAGTCGCACTTCTGCAGCAGCTTCTGGATGATGTTCTCAACGTCTTCACCCACGTAGCCGGCTTCGGTCAGGGTGGTGGCATCCGCCATGGTGAAAGGCACATCCAGCAGGCGCGCGAGCGTTTCCGCCAGCAGCGTTTTACCGGAACCGGTCGGCCCGATCAGCAGAATGTTACTTTTGCCCAGTTCAACGCCGTTGCTGGTGTCGCCATTGCGCAGACGTTTGTAGTGATTGTATACCGCCACCGCCAGCACTTTTTTCGCCGGCTCCTGGCCGATAACGTAATCGTCCAGATGGTGGCGAATTTCGTGCGGCGTCGGCAGCGCGCTGCGCTCGCGATGCGGCGCGACTTCTTTAATTTCTTCGCGAATGATGTCGTTACATAAATCAACGCATTCGTCGCAGATATACACGGATGGCCCGGCGATTAGCTTACGCACTTCATGCTGGCTTTTGCCGCAAAAAGAGCAGTACAACAGTTTGCCCGAACCATCTTTGCGTTTATCTGTCATGAGTCCAAACCTCTTATTAAGTTCTTTGTGCCGCACACGACGACGCAAATGCCATTCTCAGGCGCAAACCGCTGTGAAGCGTTGTGCCGCCCTCTTTCAAACAAGTATAGCGGCACCCTTGCGCCTGGGGCATCAATTACGATGAGTCAAAATAGAGTCAACGAGGCCGTATTCCACTGCTTCTGAAGCAGACAGGAAGCGATCGCGCTCGGTATCGCGCTCGATCTGCTCAAGGGATTGGCCCGTATGATGTGCCATCAGTTCATTCATGCGACCTTTCACTTTCAGAATTTCGCGGGCGTGGATTTCGATATCCGTCGCCTGGCCCTGGTAGCCGCCCAGCGGCTGGTGAATCATCACGCGGGAGTTCGGCAGGCAGAAACGCTTGCCTTTCGCCCCGGCGGTCAGCAGGAACGCGCCCATCGAGGCCGCCTGGCCCATACAAATGGTGCTCACGTCAGGCTTGATGAACTGCATGGTGTCATAGATAGACATCCCGGCGGTAATCACGCCGCCCGGAGAGTTAATGTACAGATAGATATCTTTTTCCGGGTTTTCCGCTTCCAGAAACAGCATCTGCGCCACGATCAGGTTAGCCATGTGGTCTTCTACCTGGCCGGTCAGAAAAATGACGCGCTCCTTGAGCAGACGGGAGTAAATATCAAATGAACGTTCGCCGCGTGAGGTCTGTTCAATGACCATCGGCACCAGGGCCATATGGGGTGCAAAGTTGTCTCGTTCGCCACTGTATGACATTTCCGTCTCCTGGATTAATTTGAAAAAAACCGCTGCACTGATTGTAACCTTACGGACGGATTATCAGCCAGAATTTCTGCCGTCGGGCAGAAGTGCATAGATGCATGCTTCATTACGGCGCATGATTATGCCAATGCAGTTACGTCTCCCGGTTATGGGGATGACGTTGCCATAATTCAAGCATAACAATCTTTTGTCGTAACGCTATCACTGAAATCGCCTTTTCGCACTCATCCTAAGGCTATCATTGCAATAAAAAAACCCGCAGCCTTTCGGCAACGGGTTTTTGCTCAAACCTTAAACCTTGGGGCGAAATTACGCCTGCTGGTTCATCAGTTCGCTGAAGGAAGTGGCTTTTTCAGACACTTTAGCTTTCGCCAGCACGGCTTCAACGGCCTGCTCTTCCAGCGCGACGTTGCGCATGTTGTCCATCAGCTCTTTGTTTTTGCTGTAGAACTCAACCACTTCTTTCGGATCTTCGTAAGCGGAAGCCATCTCTTCGATCAGGCCTTTAACGCGGTCTTCGTCAGCTTTCAGCTCGTTGGTGCGAATCACTTCGCCCAGCAGCAGGCCAACAACAACGCGGCGTTTAGCCTGCTCTTCGAACAGCTCACGCGGCAGCTCCAGAGCCTGTTTCTCGTTACCGCCGAAACGCTGAGCAGCCTGACGACGCAGAACGTCGATTTCGCTGTCGATCAGCGCAGCCGGAACGTCGATATCGTTAGCTTTTACCAGACCTTCGATAGCCTGAGATTTAACGCGGTTACGCACGGCGCCTTTCAGCTCGCGCTCCATGTTTTTACGCACTTCAGCGCGCAGACCGGCTACGGAACCATCTTCAACGCCGAAACGTTTGATGAACTCTTCAGTCAGCTCTGGCAGTTCACGTTCTTCAACTTTCTTCAGGTTGATAACGAACTTCGCCGCTTTACCTTTCAGGTTTTCAGCGTGGTACTCTTCCGGGAAGGTCACGTCGATGGTGAACTCTTCGCCAGCTTTGTGGCCTTTGATACCGTCTTCAAAGCCCGGGATCATACGGCCCTGGCCCATCGCCAGGACGAAGTCAGAGGCTTTGCCGCCTTCGAACTCTTCGCCGTCAACGGAACCGGTGAAATCAACGGTAACGCGATCTTCTGCATCAACAGCGCCGTCTTTGTCTTTCCAGTTCGCCTGCTGCTTGCGCAGAGTATCCAGCATGGTGTCAACGTCAGCATCGGTCACTTCAACAACCGGTTTTTCAACTTCGATCGCTTCCAGACCCTGCAGTTCAACTTCCGGATAAACTTCGAACTCTACCGCGTAGGTGAAGTCTTCACCCAGCTTGTATTCGCCCGGAACGTAGTTCGGCGCGCCGGCCGGATTAATTTTTTCTTTGATGATCGCGTCAACGAAGTTACGGCTCATCAGGTCACCCAGCACGTCCTGGCGAACAGATGCGCCATAACGCTGAGCAACAACATTCATCGGCACTTTGCCTTTACGGAAGCCGTCAATGCGAACTTTTTTCGCTACGTTGACCAGCTCGCTTTTGACAGCATTCTCGATGCTGTCAGCGGCGATAGTAATCGTTACACGGCGCCCAAGGCCCTGAGTGGTTTCAACTGAAACTTGCATCTTGTTACCTCAAAAAAATCACAGTGCTCGGTCAACTCTGGAAGCGCGAACAGGTTGCTTCGCAGAACCGGGATGCCCTCTTCAAATCAGAAACACATTCCCTGTCGTCAGAATCATCCCGAAGACATTCATAATAAAAGACGCGGCATTATAGCGGCATCACTTTTGTGAGTCGAGAACGGTTGTCGCCCACTGCTGCGGCTTTTTTCACATTTCCCGAGCAAATTTGCCTGTAAATATGCGTGAATTGCACATTTTTCAGGCAAAACAAAACGGCCCGCAGGCCGTTTTCTCATAAATCTTCACGCAACATACTGGAAAAGCTCCAGCGGTTGCAAATGCGATTTCTACGCGATACTTCCAGCCCCGCGACAAGGAGGAGAAGCAAAGACGGTATCCTGTAGCCCTTCCCACTCTTTGATTGTATAGGTATGCAACGCCAGAGCGTGCACGGTGCTTGATAGTTCCTCAGTCAACGTTCCGTAAATCATACGGTGACGATTAAGAAAACGCTCGCCAAGGAAGCGATCGCTCACCAACACCACTTTAAAATGACTTTCAGAGCCCGCAGGAACGTTGTGGCGATAGCTTTCATCCACGACTTCAAGATACACCGGGTCGAACGCTGCCCTAAGTTTTGCTTCGATCTGTTCACGTATCATCATGAATTTTCTCCTCCGACAACGCTGTATTGCCGCCATTCCCTTTAAATGTTAGCCGCTTTTACCGCTTCCATTGGGCGAAAACAACAAAAAATTAGCATTCCTCTGATATTTTCATGCAAAAGTATCGGCTTTAGTGGTTCGGTGTCCTGAAAGCCCTGCCTGCGTGGCGATAAAAGATGTAGCCAGGACAGAAAACGCACAAGGCGATGAATTTACATGCGTTGCCACTTCCCCTTGCCGTTGGCGATGTTATGATGGCGGGAATTTTCCTCATTACCACTCCACCATGCGTTGAGACCCTGAACATGTTTAAGAAAATTCTTTTTCCTTTGGTCGCGCTGTTTATGCTGGCCGGATGCGCCACTCCGCCGACCACCATTGATGTTTCACCGAAAATCACCCTGCCGCAGCAGGATCCCAGCCTGATGGGCGTGACCGTCAGCATTAACGGCGCCGATCAGCGTCCGGATCAGGCGCTGGCCAAAGTCACCCGCGATAACCAACAGGTTACGCTCACCGCCTCTCGCGACCTGCGCTTCCTGTTGCAGGAAGTGCTCGAGAAACAGATGACCTCGCGTGGCTATATGATTGGCCCGAACGGCGCCGTGGATCTGCAAATCATCGTGAATAAACTGTACGCCGACGTTTCTCAGGGCAATGTGCGTTACAACATTGCGACCAAAGCCGATATTGCGATCGTTGCCACTGCCGCCAACGGCAATAAGATGACGAAAAACTATCGTGCCAGCTACTCTGTTGAAGGCGCCTTCCAGGCCTCGAACAAAAATATCGCCGATGCGGTTAATAGCGTCATGACCGATACCATTAGCGATATGGCGCAGGACACCAGCATTCACGATTTCATCAAGCAAAACGCACGTTAATTTAAGTCGCAGACCCGGCCTCGCGCCGGGTCTGCACGACATGCCATGTCTAATCATTACTTACGCATTTTCACGCAGCCAAAATCAGCTATCCTGCTGATCCTCGGTTTTGCCTCGGGATTACCGCTCGCCCTCACCTCCGGCACGCTGCAGGCGTGGATGACCGTTGAAAACATCGATCTGAAAACTATCGGTTTTTTCTCGCTCGTCGGCCAGGCCTACGTCTTTAAGTTCCTCTGGTCGCCGGTGATGGACCGCTATACGCCGCCGTTTCTCGGCCGTCGTCGCGGCTGGCTGCTGGCGACCCAGTTTCTGCTCCTTATCGCCATTGCGGCGATGGGTTTCCTTGAACCGTCCACGCAGCTGCGCTGGATGGCGGCGCTGGCGGTGGTCATCGCCTTTTGTTCCGCCTCTCAGGATATCGTATTTGACGCGTGGAAAACTGACGTGCTGGCCGCGGAAGAGCGAGGCACCGGAGCGGCAATCAGCGTGCTGGGCTATCGTCTGGGGATGCTGGTCTCCGGCGGGCTGGCGCTCTGGCTGGCCGATCGCTGGCTGGGTTGGCAGGGGATGTACTGGCTGATGGCCGCGCTGCTGATCCCCTGCATTATCGCCACGCTGCTGGCGCCGGAACCCAGCGACGTTATTCCGGTGCCGAAGACGCTGGAGCAGGCCGTCGCCGCACCGCTGCGCGACTTCTTCGGCCGCAATAATGCCTGGCTTATTCTGCTGCTGATCGTCCTTTATAAGCTTGGCGACGCGTTTGCCATGAGCCTGACCACCACGTTCCTGATTCGCGGCGTCGGTTTCGATGCGGGTGAAGTGGGAATGGTGAATAAAACGCTCGGCCTGTTCGCCACGATTATCGGCGCGCTTTACGGCGGCGTGCTCATGCAGCGCCTGACGTTGTTCCGCGCGCTGCTGATTTTCGGCCTGCTGCAGGGGGTATCCAACGCCGGATACTGGCTGCTCTCAATTACCGATAAACACCTTTTCTCCATGGCGACGGCGGTGTTTTTCGAAAATCTGTGCGGCGGGATGGGCACCGCGGCGTTCGTCGCGCTGCTGATGACGCTGTGCAATAAATCGTTTTCAGCCACCCAGTTTGCCCTGCTCTCAGCGCTCTCTGCCGTTGGGCGCGTGTACGTTGGGCCTATCGCCGGCTGGTTTGTTGAAGCCCACGGCTGGCCTACCTTCTATCTCTTTTCCGTCGTCGCCGCGGTGCCGGGGATTTTGCTGCTGTTAATTTGCCGGCGTACGCTGGAACACACTCAGCGCTCAGAAAGCTTTCTGCCGCGCACGCGCTTTCCGCAGACCTACGGGCTGGCATTAATTATTCTGGCTGCTGGCTGCCTGATGCTGGCGATTTGGCTGCTGCTGCTGGCGCTCAACGCGCTGGATTACACCAACTTCTCCTTCCTTGCCGGCCTGCTTGAGATCGCCGTACTCACCGCCGTCGCGGGTATTTTACTCGGCGCCTTCCTTGACTATCTGGCATTACGTAAAACCGAGCTGATTTAAATCAGCGCAGAAACGTACGTGGACGTTGTAATTACTAAACGTAATTATAACGTCTTATTAACGATTTTATATTCATCGTAGCCGATTTGTTGTTTTGTGCGTTTTAGATTTCTGGAAATTATTGACAATTTTCATGCGAATCTTTAAATAATTTAACCGATTCAGCTTTGCAGGTTTTATTTTCCGCTTTTACGATGTCTTTTATTTGATAATTAATTGTTAATTATTTGTGTTGTTTTGCGGGTAGTTATGCTCATTCTCTTATAAAGCCTTTCGTTCTTATCCCTTTCGTTATCAATCCCGCCTAAATCAAGGTTTGCAAGCGATAATGTCACACTCCGTAACATATGTGACAGGGCAAGCAGAAGCCGCTAACATAGAGCAGACACAGCTCCAACTATGTTTACAGTAATGCAACCTTCCCGTAAAATGCCCGTACACTTTAAGCGCCACCAGATTCCGTGGAATTGAGGTCGTTCAATGAGACTTAGGAAATACAATAAAAGTTTGGGATGGATGTCATTAATCGCAGGCACTGTATTACTCAGTGGTTGTGATTCTGCACTCCTCGACCCAAAAGGACAGATTGGACTGGAGCAACGCTCTCTGATTCTGACGGCCTTCGGCCTGATGATGATCGTCGTTATTCCAGCCGTCTTGATGGCAGTAGGATTTGCCTGGAAGTATCGTGCGAGCAATAAAGATGCTAAGTATAGCCCGAACTGGTCACACTCCAACAAAGTGGAAGCTGTGGTCTGGACGGTTCCTATCCTGATCATCCTGTTCCTGGCCGTTCTGACCTGGAAAACCACTCACGCATTAGAGCCGAGCAAACCGCTTGCTCACGATGAAAAACCTATCACTATCGAAGTCGTTTCGATGGACTGGAAATGGTTCTTCATCTATCCGGAACAAGGCATTGCTACCGTCAACGAAATCGCCTTCCCGGCGAACGTACCGGTACACTTCAAAGTGACCTCCAACTCCGTGATGAACTCGTTCTTTATCCCACGTTTAGGTAGCCAGATTTACGCAATGGCCGGGATGCAGACTCAGCTGCACCTCATCGCGAACGAAGCTGGTACTTACGACGGTATCTCCGCCAGCTATAGCGGCCCGGGCTTCTCAGGAATGAAGTTCAAAGCTATCGCCACGCCGGATCGTGCAACCTTCGATCAGTGGGTAGCGAAAGCCAAACAGTCTGCGAACGCCATGGACTCCATGGAAACGTTCGACAAACTGGCTGCGCCTAGCGAATACAACAAAGTGGAATACTTCTCTAACGTGAAACCAGATTTGTTTAAAGATGTTGTTAACAAATTTATGTCTCACAGTAAGAGCATGGATATGACCCAACCTGAGGGCGAGCACGCAGCGCACGAAGGAATGGAAGGCATGGACATGAGCCACGCGGAAACCGCTCACTAAGGGGCCGAGGAAGAAAACGATGTTCGGAAAACTAACACTGGATGCAGTGCCCTACCATGAACCCATTATTGTGGTTACGGTGGCTGCAATTATCATTGGGGGACTGGCGCTTCTGGCGGCCATCACTTACTTCGGTAAGTGGTCCTACCTTTGGAATGAGTGGCTGACTTCGGTTGACCACAAACGTCTCGGTATCATGTACGTTATCGTAGCAATCGTCATGTTGCTGCGTGGCTTCGCTGACGCCGTTATGATGCGTAGCCAGCAGGTGCTGGCCTCGGCCGGGGAAGCAGGCTTCCTGCCGCCTCACCACTACGATCAGATCTTTACCGCCCACGGCGTTATCATGATCTTCTTCGTAGCGATGCCGTTTGTTATCGGTCTGATGAACCTGGTGGTTCCGCTGCAGATCGGCGCGCGCGACGTTGCCTTCCCATTCCTTAACAACCTGAGCTTCTGGTTCACCGTTGTGGGCGTGATTCTGGTTAACCTCTCTCTGGGCGTCGGTGAATTCGCGCAGACCGGTTGGCTGGCCTATCCGCCGCTCTCGGGAATTGAGTACAGTCCGGGCGTCGGGGTCGATTACTGGATCTGGGCTCTCCAGCTATCCGGTATTGGTACAACGCTCACCGGTATTAACTTCTTCGTAACGATTATCAAGATGCGTGCCCCTGGCATGACCATGTTCAAGATGCCGGTGTTTAGCTGGGCATCTCTGTGCGCCAACATCCTGATTATCGCCTCCTTCCCAATTCTGACCGTCACCGTCGCGCTGCTGACCCTGGACCGCTACCTGGGCACCCATTTCTTTACCAACGATATGGGTGGCAACATGATGATGTACATCAACCTGATTTGGGCCTGGGGTCACCCGGAAGTGTACATTCTGGTTCTGCCGGTATTCGGTGTCTTCTCCGAAATCGCCGCAACCTTCTCACGTAAGCGTCTGTTTGGCTACACCTCGCTGGTATGGGCAACAGTGTGTATTACCGTTCTGTCGTTCATCGTTTGGCTGCACCACTTCTTTACTATGGGTGCGGGCGCGAACGTAAACGCCTTCTTCGGTATTACGACCATGATCATCGCTATCCCGACCGGGGTTAAGATCTTCAACTGGCTGTTTACCATGTACCAGGGCCGTATCGTCTTCAACTCAGCAATGCTGTGGACGATTGGCTTTATCGTAACCTTCTCCGTAGGGGGTATGACCGGCGTACTGCTGGCGGTACCGGGCGCAGACTTCGTGCTGCACAACAGCCTGTTCCTGATCGCGCACTTCCATAACGTCATCATCGGCGGCGTGGTGTTCGGTTGCTTCGCAGGTCTGACCTACTGGTGGCCGAAAGCCTTTGGCTTCACCCTGAACGAAACCTGGGGCAAACGCGCTTTCTGGTTCTGGATCATCGGCTTCTTCGTCGCGTTTATGCCGCTGTACGTACTGGGCTTCATGGGCATGACCCGTCGCCTGAGCCAGCAGATTGACCCGCAGTTCCACCCGATGCTGGTTGTTGCAGCCTGCGGTGCGGCGCTGATCGCTTGCGGTATTCTCTGCCAGCTGATTCAGTTCTACGTGTCTATCCGCGATCGCGAGCAGAACCGTGACCTGACCGGCGACCCGTGGGGCGGCCGTACGCTGGAGTGGGCAACCTCTTCTCCTCCGCCGTTCTACAACTTTGCTATCGTTCCTGTCGTTCACGAGCGTGACGCGTTCTGGGAAATGAAAGAAAAAGGCGACGCGTATAAGAAACCGGCTGGCTATGAAGAGATTCATATGCCGAAAAACAGCGGCGCGGGCATCGTGATTGCTGCTTTCGCAACGGTGTTTGGTTTCGCAATGATCTGGCATATCTGGTGGATGGCGATTGCAAGCTTCGTCGGTATCCTGGTGACCTGGATTATTAAGAGCTTTGACGAGGACGTGGATTACTACGTGCCGGTTGCAGTAGTCGAAAAACTGGAAAATCAGCATTTCGATGAGATTAACAAAGCAGGTCTGAAAAATGGCAACTGATACTCTTGCGCATAACGCCCACGCGCACGAACACGGGCACCATGATACAGGACCGATGAAGGTATTCGGTTTCTGGATCTACCTGATGAGCGACTGCATTATCTTCGCCACTCTGTTCGCTACCTATGCCGTTCTGGTGAACGGCACGGCGGGCGGTCCGACCGGTAAAGATATTTTTGAACTGCCGTTCGTTCTGGTTGAAACCGCGCTGCTGCTGTTCAGCTCCATCACCTACGGCATGGCGGCTATCGCCATGTACAAAAACAACAAGAGCCAGGTGGTTTCCTGGCTGGCGCTGACCTTCCTCTTCGGGGCTGGGTTCATCGCGATGGAACTCTATGAATTCCATCACCTGATTGTTGAAGGTATGGGCCCGGATCGCAGCGGCTTCCTGTCAGCGTTCTTCGCGCTGGTCGGCACCCACGGTCTGCACGTGACCTCTGGTCTGATCTGGATGGCGGTGCTGATGGTTCAGGTTTCTCGTCGCGGCCTGACCAGCACGAACCGCACCCGTATCATGTGCCTGAGCCTGTTCTGGCACTTCCTGGACGTCGTGTGGATCTGCGTGTTCTCTGTTGTTTATCTGATGGGGGCGATGTAATGAGTCATTCTACCGATCATAGCGGCGCTTCTCACGGCAGCGTGAAGAGCTACATGACAGGTTTCATCCTGTCGATCATTCTGACGGTTATCCCGTTTGCAATGGTGATGAGTGGATCTGCATCGCATGCGGCTATTCTGGGAACCATCCTGGTCACTGCGGTTGTGCAGATTGTGGTACACCTCGTGTACTTCCTGCACATGAACAGTAAATCGGACGAAGGTTGGAACCTGACCGCATTTATCTTCACCGTAATCATCATTGCTATCGTAGTTGTCGGCTCCATCTGGATTATGTGGAACCTGAACTACAACATGATGATGCACTAAGAGCGGCGAGTATGTTTAAGCAATACCTGCAAGTAACGAAACCAGGCATTATTTTTGGCAACCTGATCTCCGTGATTGGCGGTTTCCTGCTGGCCTCCAAGGGCCACATCGACTATCCGCTTTTTATCTGGACGCTCCTCGGAGTATCCCTGGTGGTCGCCTCGGGTTGTGTTTTCAACAACTATATCGACCGTGATATCGATCGTAAGATGGAACGGACGAAAAACCGGGTGCTGGTCAAAGGGCTGATCTCGCCAGAAGCTTCGCTGGTATACGCCACCCTGCTGGGTATTGCTGGCTTCATGCTCCTGTGGTTTGGCGCGAATCCCCTGGCCTGCTGGCTGGGGGTGATGGGGTTCGTGGTTTATGTCGGCGTTTACAGCCTGTACATGAAGCGCCACTCCGTCTACGGCACGCTGATTGGTTCTCTCTCCGGCGCTGCGCCGCCGGTGATTGGCTACTGCGCGGTTACCGGTGATTTTGACAGCGGTGCCGCGATTCTGCTGGCGATTTTCAGCCTGTGGCAAATGCCTCACTCTTACGCTATCGCGATTTTCCGCTTCAAGGATTATCAGGCAGCGAACATTCCGGTACTGCCGGTAGTGAAAGGCATTTCGGTAGCGAAAAACCATATCACCGTTTACATCATCGCTTTCGCCGTTGCCACACTGATGCTCTCCCTGGGCGGCTACGCTGGATATAAATATCTGGTTGTCGCTGCGGCGGTGAGCGTCTGGTGGCTCGGAATGGCGCTGCGCGGTTATAAAGTGGCGGATGATAAAGTCTGGGCGCGTAAGCTATTCGTCTTTTCCATCGTAGCCATTACCGCGCTGTCGGTGATGATGTCCGTCGACTTTATGGTGCCGGATTCACACAACCTGCTGACCATGGTCAGATAGTGTCTCTCAATGGCGTATCGCGCGATACGCCATTACTTATTTCCCCTGTTAATCTCGCATCGCCGATGGTTGTAAATCATTCTCCCCTCCCTATTATTCTGAGATTGTGCCCTCGACCCTCTCAACGCTTTCTCTGCCCCTGGCTAAATTCCGCTTCAGCGTCCTCGATCAAAGACGCCCCCCGTACATGCCTTTCTCCGCTTACTGCCGGAACGCGTTTAGCCATACTGATGCGATAATAGTCACGCAGTACTGCCAATTCGTTTCGACAAATAGCCGCATCAGATTCATCAGCAGCAATTCATTATCCTGCAGCCATCGTTTATTTAGATGAAGTAAAATTGGTTTTAACGCTGGTACTGTCAATAAAATGAGCACTATATACCGGCTAATGATTCCGTTGTTTAACGAATCATCGCTAAGCACGGTTTGCCCACTGCGGCCGGCAATGGTATCTTTGAGATATGAATCCCGCCGCCACGCTACCCCGTACGGCGCCGAGTGGTTTAGCTGCATATATACGGTAAATAAATTTATTGTGCGCAAAATAGTATAAGAGATATATCGCGAAATTTTTGTTTCGTCGAACGCTGACGTCATTCGGGTTAGCAAACCATAGACAGGCTCTCGTTCATTCAGCGGGCTGCGCTTCCTTCATTCCCGGTGGGCGAATGTGAAATCGAAAATTAACATATTAACGTGAGGTATAGTGCCAGGGTGATGTTCTCTTGCCCTTCCCTCCTCCACATGAACAGGCGGTCTTTTGCCTTGAGTATTGTCCTGCCCGGTTCATATAGCATCTCTATTGAACAATATTAAAGTTTTCAATGAAAAAAAGCAGTCCGTATTATTTACACCTGCAACCAGTCTCAGCGCGTTTTTCTTTATAGGGCCGTCATGCAAGTTCACATTAAAGCCAGATATGCCGAATAAAAAATTCATACTCATGGCTTACGCCGTTATCTCTGAAGAAAACTTCATTTTATTAAATCTGTATGAAATTGAATATTTCACATATTAATACTCTGGATTAACATAATTTAAGAGTGTTAGTATTTCTTCCGTGGGTAAGAGACCCACTAATAAAAATTAATCAAACTTAACAAGGAATACCAATGAAAGAATTAACTATTGGCGAAATGGAATCTATTTCTGGTGGTTTTAATCTGTTCGGTTTTGCTAACAGCATTACCAGCCTTATTACTAATAGTGGAAACCATCTGAGCGATTTTATTACCTCCGCAGGTGCTACCATCGCCAATGCCGTCGTTAACGGTACCGTTGAGTTCGGTAAATTCCTGACCGGCGCATCTGACTGGGAGAGCTACGTTGCCGCAAGCAACGAAAACTGGAGCAATGCTGTGCACGACCTGTCGGGCGAGTGGAACACTTTCACTAACAGCATCACCGCCTAATATCGGTTCGTCATTCTCGGGGCAGGATTCTTCCTGCCCTTTTTTTTGCCTACCGTAAGCTCTCTCGGCACGAGGATGAGTGAATCGTCTGCGCCTTTGGTTTTAACCCACCAGCATCGCCTGAGCGCTATAGAGCAAATCCAGATGATCGCGGCAAAGTGCGTCAATCGACGTTCTTGACTGATGGCTGGTTAAACTCAGCGCTCCCCAGTAGAGCCCTTCCCGATCTGACAGCGGCACGGCCAGGACCAGCATGCCAATTTCAAACTCCTGCTCAATCGCGGCGTATCCCTGGCGACGAACCTGAGCGATCTTTTCCATTAACGCCGCCACGTCCGTCACCGTATAGGGCGTACGCTGCTCGCGGCGGATCCGCTGCAAAACGGTTTCACACTCGGTTTCCGCTAAGGAAGCCAGCCATAGTCGCCCTCCGGCGGTACAGTAAATCGGCACTCTCTCCCCCAGACGCACTGAAGTCGAGTTAAACGGCGTGTGTTTACTGCGGGCGATATACACCAGCTCGTCATCATCTATCACGCCGACCGAAGCGTGCTCTTCCGTCCGACTGGCGATGTACTCCACGATCGGTCGTACCATGCGTGGGAACTGCGCCGAATCGACATACGCCTGCCCCAGCCTTAACGCTTTAGGCGTTAGCCAGTAATGACGTCCGTCGGTTTGCAGATAGCGCTCGTGCAGCAGGGTAAGGAAAAAGCGCCGCGCGGCGCTTTGCGTCAGGCCGCTCATTTTCGCCGCCTGCGGCACGGTGAGCCGGGGGAACTCTTTTGAAAATAGCTGGATCAGCGCCAGCCCTTTTTGCAGGCCGACGATCAGATCGCGAGTATGAATCTGGTTTTGCATACTTGTTCACACTTTCGCAACAATACAATCAGTTTAGCGCGATTATCGCAGTGGTAGTGCGATTAACAACCAGTATGGCCGAATTCTGCGTTGTCGCTCTCAGCTTCCGCTGAAATACTTTCACAACATTCATTTAACAAAATGAGGTTTGAAATGGTCAGTGGATTCACTCAAGTCGTCGCCGTCATCGGCCGCCCGATTACCCAGGTTAAGTCGCCGGAGAATTTCAACCGCTTCTTTGCTGACCAGCAGTTGGACAGCGTGATGATCCCGGTTGATATCGCCCCCGAAGCCGTTGCTGACTTTCTGCAGGCCCTGCGCGGCTGGCACAACATGGGCGGCGTCCTGGTCACCGTTCCGCACAAACAGCGGGCCGCCGCCCTGGTCGACGAGTTAACCCCGCGAGCTCAGCACCTCAATGCCATTAACGTCATCCGTAAGCTGGCCGATGGCCGTTTACAGGGCGATATGCTCGACGGCGTCGGTTTTCAGCTTGCCGCAGAGGCGCACGGCTTTAGCGCCGCCGGTAAAAAGGGGCTGCTCTCCGGCTGCGGCGGTGTGGGCAGCGCTATCGCGTGGGGGCTTTGCGAAGCGGGTATCCGCCAGCTGGCCCTTTATGATCAGAATCCCGCCACCCTTCAGCTGCTGCATAACCGGCTGGCCACCCATTTTCCGCACGTTCATCTCGTCGACCTGCCCGCTACGCTTGCCGGCCTGGATTTGCTGGTGAATGGTTCCCCGGCGGGAATGGCCGGTTTCGAGCCGTTGCCGCTGCCGCAGACGCTGCTGGAAACCCTTCCGCTATCCACGCATGTCGCCGACGTGGTGACCGCCCCGATCATCACCCCGCTCCTCGCCTTCGCCCGGGATCGCGGCTGCGCGATCCAGAGCGGGCCGGAGATGGCGCTGGCGCAGATGAAACTGATGGGGCAATTCATCGGCGCCATCGCGCAGGAACAAGGAGCGGCGGCATGAAAAGCTGGGATGTCATCGTTATCGGCAGCGGCGCCGCAGGCTTTGCCGCGGCGGTGACCGCCAGCTGTAAGGGACTGTCGGTGCTGATGCTGGAAAAAGCCCCGCAGTTTGGCGGCACCTCCGCCATTTCCGGCGGCGCGGTGTGGATCCACGATAGCGATCAGGCGCGGAAAATGGCCGTGGGCGGCAGCCCGCAGGCTATCGAAACCTATCTGCGGACGATTATCGGTGAGCCTCATTATCGTCAGGATCTGGTGGATGCCTTTATCGCTTCAGGGCGCGAGGCGCTGGCATTTCTTGAAAAAGAGGGCGCGGTGAAATATAGCCTGCGCCCGCTCTCTCCGGATTATTACCCGGATGAGCCCGGCGCCGTCGATGTCGGGCGGGCGCTCGAGGTGGTGGAGTTTGACGGACGGGAACTGGGTGCGCATTTTCGCGACCTCCGCTCTCCCCCACCGGGAATGCTGCTGTTTGGCGGGATGATGGTTAACCGGGTTGATATCCAGCACTTTCTCGATATGCGCCGCTCCCCGCGCTCGTTCGCGCACTGCGGCAGACTGCTGCTGCGCTTCGGTCGCGATCGCCTGCGGTACCCTCGCGGTACCCGCCTGGCGATGGGCAACGCGCTGATCGCCCGCATGGCGACGCTCGCCTTTCGCAAAGGTATGCAGCTCAGGCTCAACGTCAACGTGCTTTCGCTGAGCGAACGCAATGGCGAGGTGACCGGCGTAGAAATTGAGCACGAGGGTCAAAAGCAGGCTCTTGAAGCCCGCTGCGGGGTGGTACTGGCGGCGGGTGGTTTTGCCGCAGGCAGGCTGGCTGAACGCTATCGCCCCCAGACCCGCGAGCACTACACCATGTCCCCCGCCGCCAACGACGGCGCCGCGCTGCGCCTTGCCGCCGCGGTCAATGCCCGGGAAGGGGCTGACCTGCCGTCTAACTTTTTCTGGGCGCCGGTCTCGGTTTTACAGCATCCCGACGGCACGCAAGAGCGCTTCCCTCATCTGGTCACCGATCGCGCCAAACCCGGAGTGATTGCCGTCAACCAGCGCGCGGTGCGCTTCGTGAACGAATCTAACTCTTATCACCACTTCGCCAGCGCCATGCAAAGCCGGGCAGAAAATGCGCCCTGCTTTCTGATTTGCGACGCCCTGGCCATGAAGCGCTACGGCCTCGGCCTGGCGCGCCCTGCCCCGGTCAATAATGACGCGCTGGTGAAAGCGGGCTATCTGCATAAGGCCGATACGCTGCCTGAACTGGCGCAGCGGCTCGGCCTGGATCCGCAGACGCTCGCTGACACGGTGGCTCGCTACAACCGCGACGCCGCTCAGGGCCTCGACCCGGCGTTCACCAAAGGCGGCAACAGCTATAACCGCGCGATGGGCGACCCCGGCCACCGGCCAAACGCCTGTAACGCTCCGCTGACCCGCGCGCCGTTTTATGCCGTCACCCTCTATACCGGCGATCTCGGTACCTCGCGCGGCCTGGTCACTACCGCCGATGCTCAGGTCATTAACCAGCACGGTGAACCGATTAAAGGCCTCTATGCCGTGGGTAATGATATGGATTCGATGATGGCCGGAACCTACCCCGGCCCAGGTATTACGCTCGGCCCGGCGCTCACCTTCGGCTATCTCTCAGCCAACCATATGGCGCAACAACACGCACTATAAACAGGAGAAAATCATGATCTATGAAAAACGCACCTACACCATCAATCCGCTGAAAATGGCCGACTGGCTGGCGCTGTACAAAAGCGATGCTTACGCCGTGCAAACCGAGCACCTCGGTAAGCTCATCGGCTTCTTTTTTACCGAAATTGGCGTGGTCAATCAGGTGGTGCATATCTGGGCCTATGAAAGTCTGGACGATCGCCTGGCGCGTCGGGCGCGCATGGCGCAGGACGAACGCTGGCTGACGTTCTCGCGCAAAAACCGCGAGCTGGCCGCCGTCGAGCGTCTGGAGTCGGTGCTTCTGCGCCCCACTGATTTTTCACCACTGCAATAAGGAGAGGGTCATGAGCGGGCAGATGAACGTGGATGTTCTGGTCGTCGGCTCCGGCGCGGCGGGGCTCTCTGCCGCCGTCACCGCCGCGCTCGGCGGCGCCAGCGTACTGGTTGCGGAGAAAGAGTCGGTCATTGGCGGCACCAGCGCCTGGTCCGGCGGCTGGCTGTGGATCCCGCGTAACCCGCTGGCTCGTGAAGAAGGGATTGAAGAAGAGCCGGGCGCGCCGCTCGCTTATTTACGCCATGAAATGGACGGTGAGCCTGCCGATGCGCGTCTGCTTGCCTTCTTACAGTACGGACCGGAGATGATCGACTTTTTCCGCCGCCGTACCGCCGTGCAGTTTCTTTCCGGCAGCAAAATGCCCGATTTTCACGCTTCACCGGGCGCTGCGCTGGGCGGCCGCTCGGTCACGGCGCAGCCTTTTGACGGACGGCTGCTGGGCGACTGGCTGCATCGCCTGCGGCCTCCGCTGGAGACCATCAGCCTTGCGGGTATGGGCATTGCCGGCGGCACGGACATGGCGCACTTTTTCAACGCGACCCGCTCACCGGGCTCGGCGCTGTATGCGACCCGCCGCCTGCTGCGTCACGGCTGGCAGCGGCTACGCGCCGGTCGCGGACAGCATCTGGTTAACGGCAACGCGCTGGTCGCCCGCCTGCTGCGTTCGGCGCTGGATGCGGGGGTTAATTTTCAGCTTAACGCGCCGGTAGAACGTCTGCTTGCCGACAACAACGGCGTTGCAGGCGCGATATTACGCAGCGACGGCGGCGCGCTGAAGGTTCGCGCCGGCGCGGTGATCCTCGCCTGCGGAGGCTTTCCTCACGACAGGCAGCGTCTGGCCGAAAATGTGCCGCACGCCGCCAGCGGCTACGGCCACTTCTCCGCCGCGCCCCCGGGCAATCAGGGGGATGGCATTCGGCTCGGCGAAGCGGTCGGCGGCCAGTTTGATACCTCACTCAGGCACGCCATGGCCTGGGCGCCGGTGTCGCGCGTTACCCTCGCCAGCGGACTGCAGTTGCCGTTCCCGCATCTGGTTGAGCGCGCTAAGCCCGGCTTTATTGCCGTGTTGCCTAACGGTAAACGCTTCACCAATGAAGCCGACTCTTATCATGATTTTATTGCCGCGCTGCTGGACGCGACGCCGCCGGGCGAAACGCCGCAGGCGTGGCTAATTGCCGACGGCCGTGCGCTGCGGCGCTACGGATTGGGCCATGCTCGCCCCTTCCCGTTTACCCCCGAGGCCTGGCGACGGACCGGCTATCTGTACGTCGGTGAGACGCCGGAAGCGCTGGCGAAAACATGCGCCATCAATCCGCAGCAGCTAACGGAAACGATCGCCCGGTTTAACGGCTTTGTAGACCAGGGAGAGGATAAGGATTTTCAGCGCGGCGCCTCGGCCTATAACCGCGCGCAGGGTGACGCCAGCCGCTCGCCCCACCCCACGCTCGGGAAACTCAGCCATGGGCCTTTTTATGCGGTACGTATATTGCCCGGCTCGCTGGGTTCCTTCAGTGGACTAATCACCGATGAAAATGCCCGTGTTCTCAACGCGCAGCGGCAGCCGATCCAGGGGCTTTTCGCCATCGGCAACGATATGTCGAGCGTGATGCGGGGATTCTATCCCAGCGGCGGTATCACGCTGGGTCCGGCCATGACTTTTGGCTATCTGGTCGGAAAAAATCTGGCAGAAAATCTCAATAAAACAACGCAGTAAAAGCATTCCACCAGGGACGGCAATACGCATAACAACAATCACCTGCAACTGTACTGGAGTCCTTTATGAACATGCGAACCCTCTCACTCGCCGCGCTTACCCTCCTCGACGTTCCGCCGCCGGAACAGGTACGCATTGCGGCCCAGGCCGGATTCACCCACGTTGGTCTGCGCCTGCTTCCCGCAACCCCGTCAGATCCGGATTACGACATGCTCGGCGACACCGCCGCCGTACGCGATACCCTGGCGGCGCTGATGGAAACCGGCGTTCGCGTTTCGGACGTTGAGATCGTCCGCCTGACGCCCGATTTTTCAGTGGACGCTCGTTTGCAGCTTTTTCTTACTACCGCCGCGCGCCTTGGCGCAAAGCAAGTTTTAGTGGCAGGAAACGATGATAACCGCGCGCGCAGCGCGGGAAATCTCGCCCGGCTTGCCGAAGCCGGCCAGGAGCATGGATTAACCATGAACCTGGAGCCCATGCCCTGGACCCACCTGCGCACCATTGCCGAAGCCCGTGCGCTCATCACCGCCAGCGGCCGCAGCGATATCGGTATTTTGATTGACGCTATTCACTTCTGGCGGGCCGGCGAATCCCTGTCCACGATCGCGGCGCTACCGCAAAATTGCCTCAACTATATGCAGCTTTGCGATGCCTTACCGCAACCACCCGCTGACGAGCAGGAGCTGATTTACCAGGCCCGCGCCGCGCGCCAGGTCCCCGGCGAAGGCGGACTCGACCTGCACGGTCTGATGGCGGCGCTTCCGGCCACGCTGCCGGTATCCATCGAGGTCCCGCTAAGCGGCGATCGGGGTGCGCTGCCGCCGCTCGCTCGCGCTCAGCTGCTGTTTAACGCCGCGCAGTCCTACCTGCGCCCTTGCGCATAAGGAGAGTCCTATGACACAGACTCAACGCCTGGACGTCAGGGAGTTAATCAACGCCAATCCGCTAAGCCGCTTTCAGAAGCTGGTGGTGTTTTTAGGCTTCTGCGTTATCGCGCTGGACGGCTTTGATATCGCCATCATGGGATTTATCGCCCCGACGCTGAAGCAGGAATGGGGAGTAAGCAATCACCAACTCGGTTTTGTCATCAGCGCCGCGCTGATAGGCCTGGCGCTGGGGGCCATTTTCTCCGGGCCGCTCGCCGACTGGCTGGGACGGAAAAAAATTATCATTAATAGCGTCTTTTTCTTCGGCTTCTGGACCATCGCCACCGCCCTTTCACAAGATATTGAGCAGATGATGGTTTTCCGCTTCCTGACCGGGCTGGGATTAGGCGCCGCCATGCCGAATATCGGCACCCTGGTGTCAGAGTATGCGCCGGAGCGCCAGCGCTCGTTCCTGATTACGATTATTTTTTGCGGCTTCACCTTTGGCGCGGCGGCGGGCGGTTTCTCCGCATCCTGGCTAATCCCGCAGTTTGGCTGGCACTCTCTGATGCTGCTTGGCGGGATCCTCCCGCTGCTGTTCGCTCCGGTCCTGATCTGGCTGTTACCGGAATCGGTGCGTTTTCTGGTCGTTAAGCGCGCGCCTGCCGAACGTATTCGGCGGATTATGCAGCGCCTCTATCCGGGACAAATCCCCGATGAGGCCGAGTTCAGCCTCCCGGCCCAGCCCGTTCAGGCAAATGCCATGCGCATCGTTCTCTCCCGCCAGTATCGCTTCGGTTCGATGATGCTCTGGCTGGTTTACTTTATGGGGCTTTTTTTGGTTTACCTCCTCGGCAGCTGGCTACCGACGCTGGTAAAAGAGGTGGGCTTAACGGTCGGCCAGGCGGCGGTAATGACCGCAATGTACCAGGCGGGAGGAACCCTTGGCTCGCTGTTTGCGGGCTGGCTAATGGACCGGATCAACCCACATCGGGCGCTCGGGCTGATTTACGCGGTTGGCGGCCTGTTTACGATGGCGATGGGCTATGCCGCTGCAAGCTTTGCGCTCATCTGCCTGCTGGCGTTTATCAGCGGAGCCTGCTTAAACGGCGCCAATACCGGCATGAACGCGCTCTCCGCCCGCTACTATCCTACCGAAGCACGGGCTACCGGCTCCAGCTGGATGCACGGCGTTGGCCGCATGGGCGCGATCCTGAGCGCCTTTGCCGGAGCGGAGATGCTGGCGCTGAATATCAGCTTCGAAAGCGTTTTCCTGATCCTTGGCATTCCCGCCGCGATAACCGTCGCCGGGCTGGCGGCCAAAGGTATTTTCGCGGCTGGCCCGACGACAAGAGCCACCGCGTCAACCGCGCCCGTCAGAAGTACCTTTTAAACGTTGACGCTAAGGCAGGCGTGTTTCAAAAACACGCCTGCCAAAAAAGAAAAATTAATTTCATTTAAATGAGCAATGAAAAATAAAAATGCCATGCAGTATCGATTCACTTCACAAAATCACAGCGCAAAATCATTAAATCCATACAATAAACAAATCAAATATCGTTCAGAAAAACACTTAATAACCTTATCAATCAGAATGGCTTGATAGCTGTAGCCAAAAAAATTTACGGCTCAATTTTTACGGTTTTTCGATCCGCCTCGCATATACAGAAATTAAATTCCAAACAAACATTGAAATGAAATAAATATTTCCTTATGTTCTGGCTGATATTCAGGATAAGGTCGTGCCGGTGGAACTGGCGCAGAGGTCCTGACTTGTCCTTCCAGACAAAGGAATTGACCATGAGTGAACAGCAGATTCTTCTCTCTCCCGCGGCAGCACGCGGCGATAAGCTAAGCTGGGCTACCCGAATCGCTTACGGCGGCGGCGATACCGCCTGTAACGTCGTTTTCGGCATGATCGGCACGGTTTTAACCCTGTTTTATACCGACTATGTCGGCATCAGCATCGCCACCGTTGGCCTGGTGATGCTGATCTCACGTCTGTTTGACGGCGTTTCCGATGTCATCATGGGCCTGATGGTGGAACGCACGAACTCTCGCTGGGGTAAATCACGCCCCTGGCTGCTGTGGATGAGCGTACCCTACGCCGTATCGGCAATTTTACTGTTCACCGTCCCGCAGACCACCGGCACGCTGCAGTTTCTCTATCTGCTGGTCGCCTATAACTTCTGCACCACCGTGTGCTATACCGCCATCAACCTCCCCTACGGCAGCCTCTCTGCGATGATGACCCGCGCCTCATGGGAAAGGGATATGCTTAGCATCACCCGAATGTCGATGTCGCCTTTTGGTCGTATTCTCGCCGTTGCCTGCACTTTGCCGCTGGTGAAGTACTTTGGCGACGATCAGGCCGCGTGGATCAAAACCATGTCTATTTGGGCTTTTCTGGCGCTGCTGTTGCTGCTGTTTTGCTTTTATAAATGCGAAGAGAAGGTGGTCATCAAAGCGCGAGAAAAACAGGGAAACGTACCGGTAAAAACCCAGCTTTCCGCGCTTTTTCGTAACCAGTACTTCTGGGCCAGCGCCATCCTGTGGACCGCGCAAAGCGTGTACTACACCGTGGTAGGGATCGCGCTGCCTTACTACTGCCGCTACGTGCTCGGCGACGATACCTTCTATAGCTCCATTTTCGTTGCCGAAACCGCCTGCATTATTATTTTCACCTTCCTGAGCTCCGTGCCCATCCGCAAATACGGTAAACGCAACGTTGCCCTCTGCGGCATCGTGCTGGCGACCATCGGCCAGGTGCTGTTTATGTTTAACTCTGATGATTACCACTGGGCGCTGGCAAACGCGATTATTCGCGGTATTGGCTTCGCCCCGCTGAACGCCGTGCTGTTCGGATTCTGCGGCGATGCCGTCGAATTCGGCCAGTGGAAAACGCGCGTCAGACAGGAAGGGATGATCTTCTCCGCCGGTTCCGTTGGGACGAAACTCGGCGCAGGTATTGCCGCCGCGGTTATCTCCGGCCTGCTGAGCATGGCGGGTTACGTCAGCTCCAGCAGCGGATCCGGCGTTCAGCCGCAAAGCGCTATCGACATGATTAACCACGTTTATCTCTACGGCTCTTTCTTCCTGTGGATCGTGGTCATTATCACCCTGCTGTTTTATCGCCTGGATAAGCAATACCCGCAGATCATGCATGACCTGAAAGAACGCGAAGCCCGTGGCGAGATGTAAAACCTTAGAACCAGGCCCGCGCTCGGCGAGCGCGGGTACACAGAAGAACATCTGAAATCCGTAGGATCTCTATCATTGAGGAGTGCACCATCATGTTAAATGGCATGAAACCCTTATCCCGCTCCCTGCGCTGGGGCATGGTCGGCGGCGGCGGCACCAGCCAGATTGGCTACAGCCACCGCTGTGCGGCGCTTCGCGACAACGTCTTTACTCTGCTCGCCGGCGCGCTTGATATCGATGCCGAGCGCGGTCGTCAATTCGGCGAGCAGCTCGGCATCGCTCCTGAACGCTGCTACGCCGATTACCAAACGCTGTTCGCGGAGGAGGCCAAACGCCCTGACGGCATTGAAGCCGTATCGGTCACTACGCCGAACAATACTCACTTCGCTATCACTAAAGCGGCGCTTGAAGCCGGGCTGCACGTTATTTGCGAAAAACCGCTGTGCTTTACCGCCGACGAAGCGCGCGAGCTGCTGGCGCTGAGCAAAAAGCAGAATAAAATTATCGGCGTCACGTACGGCTATGCCGGGCACCAGATGATCCAGCAGGCGCGACAGATGATAGCGGAAGGGATGCTCGGCGAGATCCGCATTATTAATATGCAGTTCGCCCACGGTTTTCATAATGAAGCCGTTGAGCTACAGGCTGAATCCACCCGCTGGCGGGTAACGCCCAAATATGCCGGCCCTAGCTATGTGCTGGGGGATCTGGCGACCCATCCGCTATTCATTGCCGAGACGATGGTGCCGAACCTGAACATCACCCGCCTGATGTGCGCGCGTCAAAGCTTCGTCAAATCTCGCGCGCCGCTGGAAGATAACGCCTTTGTGCTGATGGAATATAACAACGGCGCCGTTGGCTCGCTGTGGACCAGCGCGGTCAACAGCGGCGCGATGCACTCGCAAAAAGTCCGCGTCATTGGCGAAAAAGCCAGCATCGAATGGTGGGATGAGCGTCCAAATCAGCTCAGTTATGAGGTACAGGGCGAACCGGCCCGCGTCCTCGAGCGCGGGATGCCCTATCTCAGCCAGCAGGCGCTGGCGGACGACCGCATTGGCGGCGGTCACCCTGAAGGGCTGTTCGAGGCGTGGGCCAACCTCTATCGCCGCTACGCTATCGCCATCGACGCGATGGATCGCGGGGACCAGGCGTTCCTGAAGACCTTCTGGTATCCGGACGTCGAAGCCGGTCTTCACGGCGTTTACTGGGTTGAGCAGTGCGTCAAATCCGCCGACGCAGGCGGCCAGTGGGTTGACTTTAACTGCCAATAACCGCTGAACACCAGTGGAGGCCCCTCCACTGGTTTTTTCTTTCTACCGTACTCACCTCATCATGCAACACAGTCGTAATATCTGTTAAACAAACATTTATTTACGCTTCTGTTTCCCCCCACTACACTATGCGCAGTTTTTATATTGAGGTGGTAATGAACGATAATAAAATGACGCCAGGCGAACTGCGTGCGACCTGGGGTTTGGGGACCGTATTCTCTTTGCGCATGCTCGGCATGTTTATGGTCCTGCCGGTTCTGACCACTTACGGCATGGCGTTACAGGGCGCAAGTGAAGCCCTTATCGGACTGGCAATTGGTATTTACGGGCTGGCCCAGGCGCTGTTCCAGATACCTTTCGGGCTGCTTTCTGACCGCATTGGCCGTAAGCCGCTGATCGTCGGCGGCCTGTTAATCTTCGTTGTCGGCAGCGTTATCGCCGCGCTTTCTGACTCTATCTGGGGCATTATTCTTGGCCGCGCGCTGCAGGGCTCCGGGGCGATTGCCGCCGCGGTCATGGCGCTGCTTTCCGATTTAACCCGCGAGCAGAACCGCACTAAAGCCATGGCGTTTATCGGCGTCAGCTTTGGCGTCACCTTTGCTATTGCAATGGTTCTCGGGCCTATTGTTACCCACCAGTTGGGCCTGCACGCCCTGTTCTGGATGATTGCTGTTCTGGCGACGCTCGGCATCCTGCTGACGCTATGGGTGGTGCCGAACAGCCAGAATCACGTACTGAACCGCGAGTCCGGTATGGTGAAAGGCTGCTTCAGCAAAGTTCTTGCCGAGCCAAAACTCCTGAAGCTCAATTTCGGCATTATGTGCCTGCACATCATGCTGATGTCCACGTTTGTCGCTCTGCCGGGCCAGCTTGAGGCCGCCGGTTTCCCTGCCGCCGAGCACTGGAAAATCTATCTGGTCACCATGCTGGTCTCATTTGTCGCGGTGGTGCCGTTTATTATCTACGCCGAAGTGAAGCGCAAAATGAAGCGCGTCTTTCTGCTGTGCGTCGCCATCCTGCTGATTGCTGAAATCGTACTCTGGGGTGCCGGAGGCTATTTCTGGGAGCTGGTCGCCGGCGTTCAGCTATTTTTCCTCGCGTTTAACCTGCTGGAAGCGCTGCTGCCGTCGTTGATCAGCAAAGAATCACCGGCCGGATATAAAGGCACCGCGATGGGCATTTACTCCACCAGCCAGTTCCTTGGCGTGGCCATCGGCGGAGCGCTCGGCGGCTGGGTGGATGGCTTTTTTGATTCGCAAACCGTCTTCCTGCTCGGCGCCCTGCTGGCGATGCTGTGGCTGCTGGTGGCCAGCACCATGAGCGAGCCGCCGTACGTTAGCAGCCTGCGGGTCGAGATCCCGGAGGATATCGCCGCGGACAAAATGCTCGAGGCGCGCTTACGGGCTAAAGAGGGCGTCAAAGAGGTGCTGGTGATTAGCGAAGAGCGTTCGGTGTATATCAAAATCGACAGCAAGATCACCAACCGCTTTGAAATTGAGCAGGCAATCAAAGGGATATAAAAGCGAGCACCTTTGTTCAGGCAGGCAAAAACGGTTCTGAGCGGTGCTTTGTGTCCTGCCGGGCGGCGGCTAACGCCGTGCCCGGCCGACAGACGGGACTCTTTTAATCGCGGAAGTTTTTGAACTGGAACGGCTGGCCCAAATCACCGCCGCGCACCAGCGCCATAACCGCCTGCAGGTCGTCACGAGATTTACCGGTAACGCGAATCTCTTCGCCCTGGATCTGCGCCTGTACTTTCAGCTTGCTGTCTTTAATCAGCTTGACGATTTTTTTCTGCGTCGCGCTCTCAATGCCCTGCTTCAGCTTCGCATCGACAAACCAGGTTTTACCGCTGTGCACGAACTCGTCCGGCACTTCGATAGAACTGCCCTCAATTCCGCGTTTCAGCAGCTTGGCGCGCAGAATATCCAACAGCTGGTTAATCTGGAAATCAGACTCGCTGAGGACCTTGATGGTCTCGTTTTTTTCGTTCAGCTCAAAGCTCGCTTCGACGTTACGGAAATCAAAACGCGATTCAACTTCGCGGGTCGCGTTCTCTACGGCGTTTCGAACTTCCTGAAGATCGACTTCAGAGACAATATCGAAAGATGGCATCTTTTCCTCTCCTTCAGTTTCTTTTGCGTTGCATAATACCCGCAACGCGACATAACTCAACTTGTTATCCCGAAAGGATAACTGATAACGCTATACTTTAGCCATGAGCACCTGATGCAGCACTCACAGGTGAGGAGGAATAATGAAAGTAACCGTACTCGGATGCGGTGCGCTGGGACAGTTATGGCTAACTGCGCTGTACAAACACGGACATGAAGTCCAGGGCTGGTTACGCGTCCCACAGCCATTCTGTAGCGTCAATGTGATTGAAACCGACGGCAGCGTGTTTAATGAATCGTTTACCGCTAACGATCCTGATTTTCTCGCCAGCAGCGACCTGCTGCTGGTCACCCTCAAAGCCTGGCAGGTCTCTAACGCGGTAAAAAACCTGAGCGCCATCCTGCCGTCGTCAGTACCTGTTCTGCTCATGCACAACGGTATGGGTACCGTTGACGAGCTTAAGAGCCTCAAACAGCCGCTGCTTCTGGCTTCGACAACGCAGGCGGCCCGCCGCGACGGCAACGTGATCGTCCACGTCGCCAACGGCACCAGCCATATTGGCCCGGCGAAAGCCTACCCTGAGGATTATAGCTATCTCGCCGATGTACTGCAGAGCGTGCTGCCCGACGTCGCCTGGCATAACAATATCTACCCCGCGACCTGGAGCAAGCTGGCGGTAAACTGTGTGATTAACCCGCTGACGGCGTTAAAAAACTGTCAGAACGGCGATTTACGCGAATACCCGCAGGAGGTCGCCGCGATTTGTTATGAAGTTGCGGCGGTGATGGATCGCGAGGGGATGCATACCTCGCCGGAAAACCTGTTATTCTATGTACATCAGGTTATTGAAAGTACGGCAGAAAATACCTCCTCCATGCTGCAGGATATTCTCGCCCAGCGCCATACGGAAATCGACTATATCACCGGTTATCTGTTAAAACGCGCCCGAGCCCACGGTATCGCCGTACCTGAGAATACCCGCCTGTTTGAACTGGTAAAGCGTAAGGAGAATGAATATGAGCGCGTCGGCACTGATTTGCCTCGCCCCTGGTAGCGAAGAGACCGAAGCGGTCACCACCATCGATTTACTCGTTCGTGGCGGCATAAAGGTCACGACCGCCAGCGTTGCCAGCGATGGTAGCCTGACCATTGTCTGCTCGCGCGGCGTTAAGCTGCTGGCCGATGCGCCGCTGGTAGAAGTGGCCGATGGCGACTTCGATATCCTTGTTCTGCCCGGCGGCATTAAGGGTGCGGAGTGCTTTCGCGACAGCCCGCTGCTGGTTGAAACAGTACGTCAATTCCATCTTTCCGGGCGCATCGTTGCGGCGATTTGCGCCGCGGCGCCGACCGTGCTGGTGCCGCACAACCTTTTCCCCATCGGCAATATGACCGGCTTTCCGGCGCTGAAAGAACGTATCCCCGCCGAGCAGTGGCAGGATAAGCGCGTCGTCTGGGACGCTCGCGTTAAGCTGCTCACCAGCCAGGGGCCGGGAACCTCAATTGATTTCGCCTTGAAGATGATCGACCTGCTGGTTGGACGCGAAAAAGCGCACGAAGTCGCTTCACAGCTGGTGATGGCGGCAGGAATTTATAACTACTACGAATAAATGCAAAACGGCAACCCAGGGTTGCCGTTTTCATGATTGCGCCTTGCTCCTGAAGAACTAGGGGCGATATACCTTCACGTTTTCAAAGCCCTGCTCGCGCAGATACAGCGCCTGCAGGCGGCTCATGACCCCACGCTCGCACCACAGCAGCCAGGTTTTACTCTGGTCGAGATCGCCAAATTTGGTGCTCAGCTTATAGAACGGCAGAGAAACCACGTCCACGCCTTCCACCTTCAGCGGCTTATCGTCCTGCTCGTCGATAGAGCGGATATCGAGGATCGCGTCGTCAGGGCCAAAACCGCTGACGGTTTCCACTTCCACTACGTCCTGCTCGGTCTGCTGAGCGATATCGCGGATATCAATGTTGCTCGCTTCCGCCACCACTTTCTCAAGGATGCTGAAATCGAAGTGCTCTTCTTCCGCCTCGATCTTCGCCTTCACCGCTTTCACGGTGGGGCTCTTCGAGATAACGCCGCAGTATTCCGGCATGGTGCGGGCAAAATCTTCAGTGCCGATTTCACGCGCGAGGTCAATAATGTGCTCTTTATCGTGCGAAATCAGCGGACGCAGAATCAGCGTATCCGAGACGTTGTCGATCAGGCGCAGGTTGGTCAGCGTCTGGCTGGAAACCTGGCCTAACGCCTCGCCGGTGACCAGCGCCTGGACGCCGTAGCGCTCGGCGACTTTTGACGCCGCGCGCACCATCATGCGCTTGAGCACCACGCCCATCTGACCGTCGTCGACTTTCTCAAGGATCTCACCCACCACCGGCTCGAAGTTAATCGCCACGAAGCGCACGCGGTGTGAGCTGCCGAAGCGGTTCCACAGATAGTGCGCGACCTGACGCACGCCGATTTCATGGGCCGCGCCGCCGAGGTTAAAGAAGCAGTAATGCACGCGGCAGCCGCGGCGCATCAGCATATAGCTGGAAACGCCGGAGTCGAAACCGCCGGAAATGAGCGACAGCACGTCTTCCTGGGTGCCGATCGGGAAACCGCCGATACCTTCGTAGCGCCCTTTAACCAGCAGCAGGCGATCGTTTTCGATCTCGAGGTTAACCGTCACATCGGGATCGGTCAGCTTCACTCGCGCCGTTTCAATATGCTGGTTCAAACCGCCGCCGACGTAGCGCTCCACTTCGATTGAGGTAAACTCATGCTTACCGCGACGCTTAACGCGCACGCAGAACGTTTTACCTTCCAGCGCGTCGCGCCACAGCGGCAGCGTCTGCTCGAAAATATCGTGCAGAGAGGTATAAGGAACGTCTTCGACTTCCAGAATATGGTGGATACCGGGGATACGGGTCAGGGCATCGCGAATAGCCGGACGCTGGTTTTCATCCTTCGCCCGGACCTCGATATGATCCCAGTGACGAACGACGGCAAGCGTCTCATCATAGTTTTTGAGAACGTTACGAATGTTCCCGGTTAAAATTTTAATGAAGCGCAATCGCACAGATTGGCTTTTGATGGTGATTTCCGGGAACAATTTAATGATAAACTTCATGGCGACACTATTCGTTGGCAAGCCCGTCGTTGGCTAGCCCGACGGGGCTTTAAGCATAAAAAGTTGTACAGGCGCGACTGGCGTCTGCATCCAGGGCGCGGAGTATACCACTATTGGACGCTTTTCACCTGGCATTGCGCGTTATTTGATTAACCGCGCGACTTCGTTACCATATTGATAGCCATCGAGACATTACAAGAGTCTATATTCACTATGCCAAAGAAAAATGAGGCCCCGGCCAGCTTTGAAACCGCCCTGGGCGAGCTGGAGCAAATTGTTAATCGTCTGGAAAGCGGCTCGCTGCCGTTAGAAGAAGCGCTCGGCGAATTCGAGCGCGGGATCCAGCTGGCGCGCCAGGGGCAGGCAAAGCTGCAGCAGGCCGAACAGCGCGTACAAATTCTGCTGGCGGATAGCGAAGACGCGCCGCTTACCCCTTTTACGCCGGACGCTGAATAAATGGACTTCCCGCAACAGCTACAGGCGTGCGTCGAGCAGGCTAACGAAGCGCTGCGCCGTTTTATCGCTCCGCAGCCCTTTCAGAACACTCCGCTGGTCGAAGCCATGCAGTATGGCGCACTATTAGGCGGCAAACGCCTGCGCCCGTTCCTGGTTTACGCGACCGGCGATATGTTTGGCGTTAGTCGCGCTACGCTGGATGCCCCTGCCGCCGCCGTCGAATGCATCCATGCCTATTCGCTGATGCACGATGATCTCCCGGCGATGGACGATGATGATTTACGCCGCGGCCAGCCGACCTGCCATATAAAATTCGGCGAAGCGAACGCAATTCTTGCCGGAGACGCCCTACAAACGCTGGCGTTTTCTATACTGAGTGATGCGCCGATGCCGGAAGTGCCGGATCGCGATCGCCTGGCGATGATTTCTGAGCTGGCCCAGGCCAGCGGCATCGCCGGTATGTGCGGCGGTCAGGCGCTGGATCTGGAAGCGGAAGGCCATCAGGTTGATCTGACGTCGCTGGAGCGAATTCACCGCCATAAGACCGGCGCGTTGATTCGCGCCGCGGTACGAATGGGCGCGCTGAGCGCAGGTGAAGCCGGACGCAGGGCGCTACCCGCTCTCGATCGCTACGCCGAGAACATCGGTCTCGCCTTCCAGGTCCAGGATGACATTCTCGACGTGGTAGGGGATACTGCCACACTTGGCAAACGTCAGGGAGCCGACCAGCAGCTGGGCAAAAGTACCTACCCCGCCCTTTTGGGACTCGAGCAAGCCCGGAAAAAGGCCTTTGACCTGATTACCGACGCCCGCCGGTCGTTAACTGAGCTGGCCGCGCAATCTCTGGATACCACGGCACTGGAAGCGCTCGCGAATTACATAATTCAGCGTGATAAATAAACAATAAATGAGTCTCTGATGAGTTTTGATATTGCCAAATACCCGACCCTGGCGCTGGTGGATTCCACCCAGGAGTTGCGTTTGTTGCCGAAGGATAGCCTGCCGAAACTGTGCGACGAACTGCGGCGTTATCTGCTGGACAGCGTCAGCCGCTCCAGCGGACACTTTGCCTCCGGGCTCGGTACGGTAGAACTAACCGTGGCGCTGCACTACGTCTACAACACGCCTTTCGATCGCCTAATCTGGGACGTCGGCCACCAGGCTTACCCGCATAAAATTCTGACCGGACGCCGCGATCGGATCGGCACCATCCGCCAGAAAGGCGGGCTGCACCCCTTCCCGTGGCGCGGAGAAAGCGAGTATGACGTCCTGAGCGTCGGCCACTCGTCGACCTCCATCTCTGCCGGTATAGGCATTGCTATCGCCGCAGCCAAAGAGGATAAGCAGCGCCGCGCGGTTTGCGTAATCGGCGACGGGGCGATAACCGCCGGGATGGCGTTTGAAGCGATGAACCACGCTGGCGATATCAAACCCGATCTGCTGGTGGTGCTCAACGACAACGAAATGTCGATCTCCGAGAACGTCGGCGCGCTAAACAACCATCTGGCGCAGCTGCTCTCCGGCAAACTCTACTCCACGCTGCGCGAAGGCGGCAAAAAGGTCTTCTCTGGCGTGCCGCCGATTAAAGAGCTGCTCAAACGCACCGAGGAACATATCAAAGGGATGGTGGTTCCGGGGACCCTGTTTGAAGAGCTGGGCTTTAACTACATTGGGCCGGTGGACGGTCATGATGTTATCGGTCTGGTAAATACGCTGAAGAATATGCGCTACCTGAAAGGGCCGCAGTTCCTGCATATTATGACCAAAAAAGGCCGCGGCTATGAGCCCGCCGAAAAAGACCCGATCACCTTCCACGCGGTGCCAAAATTCGATCACACCAGCGGCGTGCTGCCGAAAAGCAGCGGCGGCCTGCCCTCTTACTCGAAAATCTTTGGCGACTGGCTGTGCGAAACCGCCGCGAAAGATGACAAGCTGATGGCCGTCACGCCAGCGATGCGCGAAGGTTCCGGGATGGTCGAGTTCTCGAAAAAATACCCCGACCAGTATTTCGACGTGGCCATTGCCGAGCAGCACGCGGTGACCTTTGCCGCCGGCCTGGCGATCGGCGGCTATAAGCCGGTGGTGGCGATCTACTCCACCTTCCTGCAGCGCGCCTACGATCAGGTGATTCACGATGTCGCCATCCAGAAGCTGCCGGTGCTGTTCGCTATCGACCGTGCGGGTATCGTCGGCGCCGATGGGCAAACCCATCAGGGCGCGTTTGATATCTCCTTCCTGCGCTGCATTCCTGACATGGTCATCATGACCCCCAGCGATGAGAACGAGTGCCGCCAGATGCTGTATACCGGTTATCACTACAACGACGGCCCGAGCGCGGTGCGCTATCCGCGCGGCTCCGGTACCGGCGCGGCCTTTGAACCGCTGGCCTCGCTGCCTATCGGTAAAGGCGTAGTGAAACGCGAAGGTGAAAAAATCGCGATTCTGAACTTCGGCACGCTGCTGCCGCAGGCGGCAAAAGTCGCGGAAAAGCTTAACGCCACCCTGGTGGATATGCGCTTTGCCAAACCGCTGGATGAAGCGCTGGTGCTACAGCTGGCCGCAGAACACGAAGTGCTGGTCACCCTGGAAGAGAATGCCATTATGGGCGGTGCGGGCAGCGGCGTGAATGAGCTGCTGATGTCCCGCCGCCGCGCGATTCCTGTGCTCAATCTCGGCCTGCCTGATTTCTTTATCCCGCAGGGAACCCAGGAAGAAGCGCACGCCGACCTCGGCCTGGACGCCGCCGGAATAGAAGCCAAAATCCACGCCTGGCTGGCATAATTGCCGCCACCGCTCCTGCTATGCTTAAAGGATACCCTTTACCCGTAGCAGGAGCGCACTATGCACTATATCCCTCTTGGCGATACCGATCTCCGCGTTTCCCGACTCTGCCTCGGCTGTATGACCTTTGGCGAACCGGACCGCGGTAACCATGCATGGACCTTACCGGAAGAGAGCAGCCGCCCGCTGATAAAATACGCCCTCGAGGGCGGCATTAACTTCTTCGACACCTCGAATAACTACTCTGACGGCAGCAGCGAAGAGATCCTCGGGCGCGCGCTGCGTGAGTATGCCTGTCGCGATTCCGTGATCGTCGCCACCAAGGTTTACCATCAGGTGGGCGATCTGCCGCAGGGACTGTCGCGCGCGCAGATCCTGCGCTCCATTGACGACAGCCTGCGCCGCCTCGGCATGGAGTATGTCGATCTGCTGCAAATTCATCGCTGGGATTACACCACGCCCATTGAAGAAACTCTCGAAGCGCTAAACGACGTCGTCAAGGCGGGTAAAGCCCGCTATATCGGCGCATCGTCAATGCATGCCCGCCAGTTTGCCCAGGCGTTAGCGCTACAGCGGCAGAATAACTGGGCCCGCTTCGTCACCATGCAGGATCACTACAATCTGATTTATCGTGAAGAAGAAAACGAAATGCTGCCGCTGTGCAGCCGTGAAGGCGTCGCGGTGATGCCGTGGAGTCCGCTGGCGCGCGGTCGCCTGACCCGTCCGTGGGGGGAAACCACCGCCCGTCTGGTATCCGATGAAGTCGGTAAGGCGCTCTACAATGCCACTGATGAGAATGATGAACTGATCGCGACAAACCTGGCCGAAGTCGCGGAAGAGCTTGACGCCAACCGCGCGCAGGTGGCGCTGGCCTGGCTATTGAGCAAGCCGGGCGTGGCCGCGCCGATTATCGGCGCCTCAAGGCAGGAGCAGCTGGATGAGCTGCTGCATGCGGTCGATTTAACGCTGACGCCGGATCAGATTGAAAAGCTGGAGACGCCGTATAAACCGCACCCGATTGTGGGGTTCAAGTAACGCGCGGTTCCCTGCCGATTCCCGGCTCGCGCTGCGCTTAGCCGGGCTACAGGTTCACCAGCATCTGCTGACGACGAGTTCACCACCGCCTCCGGGAAAAGCCTGCCTGCTCGATTTCCCAGAGGCGCCAGGGCAGCCGGGCCAGACTGGTTTAAAAAAGACCAATCGGCCAGTGGTGGCCAATCACGTACAGCACCCCGGCGGAAATCACCCCGGCGACAATATCGTCCACCATGATCCCCATCCCGCCGTGGATATTGCGGTCGAACCAGCGGATGGGCCACGGCTTCCACATATCAAAGAGGCGGAAAATCACAAATCCAGCGGCGACCCACTGCCAGTCCATCGTCGGTAGAGCCATCAGGGTGATCCACATCCCGACAAACTCATCCCAGACAATGCTGCCATGATCGTGGGTACCCATATCTTTCGCCGTACGGTGGCAAATATAGACGCCAATGCAGATGCTCATCATCACCGCCAGCGAATAGAGCTGCCAGGGGAGTAAGGTCAGCAAATACCAGAAGGGGATCGACGCCAGCGATCCCATAGTGCCGGGAACCACGGGGCTAAGGCCGCTGCCAAATCCCGTTGCCAGCAGATGCCAGGGGTTGCTCATCTTCAGACGGCTTTTCGCCACATCTCTACTACGCGCCAAAATGATCGTATCCCTTAAAATCGAACGTGACGGGCTTACCTTCGCGTGTGAACTGCAGACCTTCCGATTCCGGCAGGATCTGCCCAATGCAGGTAAAACGCGCGCCGAGGTTGGCAAGGGCCACGTCCAGCGCCCCGCGATTGAGTTCAGGTACGGTAAAGCACAGCTCGTAATCTTCACCGCCGGAGAGCGCCCAGCGCAGCGCCTGCTCAGGCTCAACCTGGCGCAGCATCGCATCCGAGAACGGCATCGCATCAAGATCGACGCGCGCGCCGCAGCCGCTGGCCTTGAGAATATGCCCCAGGTCAGAAATCAGGCCGTCGGAGAGATCGATGGCGGCGTTCGCCAAATCGCGCAGCGCCTGCCCCTGCAGAACCCGCGGCAGCGGACGCAGATGGCGCGCCAGGAGATAATCCGCGTCGGCGTCATCTTCAACCTGCAGCCGATCCTGCAAAATCGCCAGACCCGCTGCGCTGTCTCCCGGCGTGCCGGTGACGTAAATCCAGTCGCCATGCTTTGCCCCGGAGCGCTTCAAAGCGCGTCCCGTCGGCACATAGCCGTGAATACCCAGCGTCATCGACAGCGGTCCGCGCGTGGTATCGCCGCCAATGAGCTGCATATCGTAATAATTAAGCTGCACGAACAGGCTGTCGCTAAAGGCCTCAAGCCAGGCTTCGTCCGCTTCCGGCAGGGTCAGGGCCAGGGTTAGCCACGCCGGTTCAGCGCCCATTGCCGCCAGGTCGCTCAGGTTGACCGCCAGCGCTTTATAGGCGAGGTCGGCAGGGTCGATATCGGGTAAAAAATGGTTTCCCGCCACCAGGGTGTCGGTGCTGATTGCCAGCGTTTTTTTCTCGGGGATGTTCAGGAGCGCGCAGTCGTCGCCAATGCCGGTTTCAACATCAAGACGTGCGCTTTTTACGCGATCAAAATAACGGGCAATCAGGGAAAATTCGCCGCATGCCATACGTTATGCCTCAGAAAAAGAAAAGAATAAGGCCGGTTTGCAGAAGTGAGACTCTGCAAAAACCGGCCCTGGAATTTACTTTTTGTTGGGACGAATTACCGGGGCAGCTTTGTCCAGCACGCCGTTGACAAACTTATGGCTATCTTCAGCGCCAAAGGTTTTCGCCAGTTCGATGGCTTCGTTAATCGCAACTTTGTACGGTACATCGCTACGCTTTGACAGCTCAAACAGTGCGATACGCAGCACCGCTTTTTCCACCTGACCCAGCTCGTCCAGCAGACGAGAAAGATACGGCTTCATCAGGCCGTCGAGATACGCGCTGTTAGTCGCCACTCCGGACAGCAGTTCGCGGAAATACAGAACGTCTACATCTTTCACATCCTGTTCCGCCAGGAACTGGTATTCGACATCAGCGATGTCGTTTTTGGACAACTGCCAGGAGTAAAGCGCCTGGACAGCACACTCACGGGCGCGGCGACGAGCAGCAGGTTTCACGGAATTCCCCTTACAAAAATCAGGCCTTGATGGCTTTCAATACGTTAATCATTTCCAGCGCGGTCAACGCGGCTTCAGCGCCTTTGTTACCGGCTTTGGTGCCAGCGCGTTCGATGGCTTGTTCAATACTTTCTGTGGTCAGAACACCGAAGGCTACCGGGATTCCGCTGTCCTGAGCGACGTGCGCCAGGCCATTGCTTGCACCGCCAGCCACGTATTCAAAGTGCGCGGTGCCGCCACGGATAACGGTACCCAGCGCGATCACTGCGTCATACTTACCGGTTTTCGCCAGTGCGTCAGCCGCCAGCGGCAGCTCATACGCGCCTGGAACCCAAACCACGGTAATGTTTTCATCTTTGACCTGGCCAATACGCTTCAGGGCGTCAATCGCGCCATCCAGCAGGCTGTCGTTGATAAAGTTGTTGAAACGCGCGATGGTGATGGCGACGCGAGCGTCCGGGGTAGCAACGTTAGCTTCAATAATGTTCATACTCTTCCTTCGGGTTCAGTTCATTTGGCCCCGCAAGGGGGGCGGATTCTATCATAATAATCGGCGCACTGCTTTCCCTTTTGTCCGGGGAAATCAAGCGTTCACTAAATGCAGGCAAATATCCGGGCCTACATGACGTATTTCATTGAATTTGAAATGGGGTGCTTGCTCAAGTTTCTCAAGCCCCGGCAGTACACATAATCCGCGCGCATCGCTGCCTAACAGTTTAGGCGCAATATAGACGATAAGCTCGTCCACCAGCCCGGCCTCCAGCAGCGCGCCGGCAAGGGTGGGGCCTGCTTCCACCCAGATCGAGTTAATTTGCTGTTTGCCCAGCAGCATCATCAGGACCACCAGATCCAGGCGACCGTTATGCTCCGGCACCAGCAGCGTGCGTACGTTCTCCGGCCACTGGCGTTCATCTGCACGGGTACGGGCAAACAGCGTTTCACCCGCCTGCTCCACGATACGATGCTGCGGCGTGACGCGATTCTGACTATCGATAACGATGCGCAAAGGCTGGCGCAGGTTTTCCTGCGGGTACAGCGCCTGGGTGTCGGCGTTGAGCTCGTCCCAGCGTACGGTTAGCGCCGGGTCATCCGCCAGCACCGTCGCGCTGCTGGTCAGGATGGCGTGGCTTTGCGCGCGCAGGCGCTGCACATCGCGCCGCGCCTGCGGGGAGGTGATCCACTGGCTCTCTCCGCTGGCCATCGCCGTGCGCCCATCCAGCGATGCGCCCATTTTTAACTGAATCCAGGGAAAACCGGTGCGCATCCGCTTAAGAAAACCTTTATTCAGCGCCTCGGCTTCGTTCATCATCAGCCCGTGACTGACGTCGACCCCTTCCTGCTGCAAACGGTACAAACCGCGACCCGCGACCTGCGGGTTCGGATCCTGCATCGCCGCAACCACGCGGGTCACCCCTGCGGCAATCAGCGCCTCGCAGCACGGCGGCGTTCGCCCGTGATGGCTACAGGGCTCCAGCGTGACGTACGCCGTCGCGCCTTTCGCTTTTTCGCCCGCCATGCGCAGCGCGTGCACTTCCGCGTGCGGTTCACCGGCGCGATAGTGAAAACCTTCGCCGACGATCTGGCCATCTTTAACGATCACGCAGCCGACATTCGGGTTTGGGTGCGTGGTGAAGCGTCCGCGCGCGGCCAGCTTCAGCGCTCGCGCCATGTATATTTCATCCTGCATGGGCTCAGTCCTGTAAGCGGGCGATCTCTTCGCCAAACTCTTTGATATCTTCGAAGCTGCGATAGACGGAAGCAAAGCGGATGTAGGCGACTTTATCGAGCTTTTTCAGCTGTTCCATCACCAGGTTGCCGATCATTTTGCTCGGCACTTCCCGCTCGCCGGTCCCGCGCAGGTGGGTTTTTATATGGTTAACCGCCATTTCGACATCGTCTGAGCTGACCGGGCGCTTCTCCAGCGCTTTCAGCATACCGCTGCGCAGTTTGTCCTCATTAAAAGGCTCGCGCACGTCGTTGCTTTTTACGACTCGCGGCATCACCAGTTCCGCCACTTCAAACGTCGTAAAACGTTCATTACAGACCAGACACTGACGACGACGACGCACGGAAGAGCCCTCGCCCACCAGACGAGAGTCGATAACTTTGGTATCTACGGCGAAACAGAAAGGGCAATGCATGGCGCGTCCTGACATGTAGTTAAACTAACGGGTAGTTTACCGCGAAGTGACCCGACAACAAAGAAAGAGCTTTTGAGACAAAGGATCTATAGTGCGATTATCCGATCGGTCTACCATTAAGCATCCTCTGTTAACGGAATCCCAACTATGACAAGACGTTATTTAAAGCTGGCCATTGTGGGTAGCATTTTCACCCTCAGCGCCTGCGCGCAGCAAAGCGAAATCCGCCAGATGAACCAGAGCGTGAGCACCCTGAGCAAAGAGATGACCCAGCTCAATCAGCAAACGGTAAAAATTACTCAGCAAAACGTTCTGAACGCGAAATCAAACAGCGGCGTATACCTGCTGCCGGAGGCGAAAACGCCGGCCCGTCTGAAAAGCCAGATTGGTACGCTGCGCATGTCGCTGCTCAATATCGCGCCGGATGGCGACGGTACCCGCCTGACCCTGCGTATCCAGGGTGAATCAAACGATCCGCTGCCGGCCTTTAGCGCGACGGTCGCCTCCGGGCAGATCAGCGGCACCACCAATAGCTATCAGGAAGTTAACGTACAAAATCAGCTGATTAGCGCGCCGGCAAGCGTTCTGGCGCCGAGCGACGTCGATATTCCGCTACGCCTGAATGGCGTAACGCCCGAGCAGGTTGGCTTTGTCCGCATCCACGATATCCAGCCCGCAAACACGCCGTAACGCCCTCAGCCGGATGCCCTGAACATCCGGCTCCCCTCCCCTCATGCTAATCCACTTACAGATTTTCCATTCAGTTCACTAAAAATTGCCAGAATTTATGAATTTCGGTGGCATTCCCGCAAGAAATGCATAAAATCGTGAACGCAATCGATTACGCATGTGTTCGTTATGTGAAACAACACATATTTTTGTGAGCAATGATTCCTATAATAGACGCCACAGAAATACGAAATATTTAGAAACGCTTCGGCGCTTCTTTTAACGCCTTCAGGCTTAATTTAAACAGTGGCATCATTATGAAAAAAACATTACTGGCAGCCGGCGCAGCTCTGGCGCTCTCCGCATCTTTCTCTGCCAGCGCGGCAGAAAACGACAAACCGCAATACCTGTCTGATTGGTGGCACCAGAGTGTAAACGTGGTGGGCAGCTACCACACTCGTTTTGGTCCGCAGATCCGTAACGATACTTATCTGGAATATGAAGCGTTCGCCAAGAAAGACTGGTTTGATTTCTATGGCTATATGGATGCGCCGGTCTTCTTCGGCGGTAACACCAACGCGAAAGGTATCTGGAACCACGGTTCCCCGCTGTTTATGGAAATTGAGCCGCGCTTCTCCATCGACAAACTGACCGGTACCGACCTCAGCTTCGGCCCGTTCAAAGAGTGGTATTTCGCTAACAACTATATCTACGACATGGGCCGCAACAAGTCCGGTCGTCAGAGCACCTGGTATATGGGTCTGGGTACCGATATCGATACCGGCCTGCCGATGAGCCTCTCGCTCAACGTCTATGCGAAATATCAGTGGCAAAACTATGGCGCATCAAACGAGAACGAGTGGGACGGCTACCGCTTCAAAGTGAAATACTTCGTGCCGCTGACCGACCTGTGGGGCGGTTCACTGAGCTATATCGGCTTCACCAACTTTGACTGGGGCTCCGATCTGGGCGATGACAACGCTTATGATTTGAACGGTAAGCATTCACGCACCAGCAACTCCATCGCATCCAGCCATATCCTGGCGCTGAACTACGATCACTGGCACTACTCCGTCGTGGCGCGTTACTTCCACAACGGCGGCCAGTGGGCGGATGACGCGAAGCTGAACTTCGGCGACGGCGACTTTAACGTCCGCTCTACCGGCTGGGGTGGTTACTTCGTGGTCGGCTACAACTTCTAATCGGCTCGATGATCCCCGGCAACTACGCCGGGGATCATAAAAGCTAACGCTCTTCGCATCTCACCTTACGCAAGAAATCACTCAATGAGCGATCGGCTCGTTCGCTGAAATGACGCCCGGTGGCGGAAATCTCCAGGCAGCGGTCAAGGCGAAAACAGCGATAATCTTCCCGCAGTTCGCACCAGGTCACCAGCAGCCAGCGCTCGCCCCAGAAAAAAAGCCCCAGCGGCAGTACGTCACGCTGCGACACGTTTCCCGCTTCATCGCGATAGCGCAGCCCCAGCGCCTGCTGGGCGGAGACTGCCCGATGCACTATATCAAACTGATCTTTACTATAGCCCTGCGCACCAAAGTCCGGTGCGAACACGCGCGACTGCTCCGCCTTGCGCCGGCTCTCGGCAGGCAAAATAGCCAGCACTTTTTCCTGCGCCGACTCCAGCGCCTGGGACAGCGAGGCGCCACCCCAGGTTTGCAGCAGCCGTATAGCGGCCATCAGCGCTTCCGATTCCTGGGTTGTCAGCATCAGCGGCGGTAGGTCATAGCCCGCCAGCAGCCGGTAGCCGCTCCCGGCTTCCCCCTCAACCGGGACGCCGGAGAGCGAGAGGTCGCGAATATCACGGTAGATGGTGCGCTCTGACACGCCGAGCCGCTCGGCCAGCAGCCCGGCGGTGGTTAATCTCCTCCCGCGCAGGATCTGGACGATTTGAAAAAGGCGGTCGGCGCGTCGGCTCATTTCTGTTGTCTCATTTACGCGGGTTGGTGAAGGCCAATCCGATTACCCTCACTGTCAATAAACAGGGCAATCGTGCCGATATCGTCCGCCAGTTCAAGGGGGCCAAACACGCAGCTTCCGCCCGCCGAGTTGACGCGATCGAGCGTGGCCGCCAGATTGTCAGTATGCAGATAGATAATACATCCCTGATCGGAGGGCTTAACGCCTTCGAACTTTGCCAGCGCGCCGCCGGAAGCCGGATCCTCATGCGGGAAAACGGCCATCTCAATGCAATCCATTTTTTCCCGACGCAGCGCCACCTGCATCACCGGCTCGTAAAACGCCACGGCACGATCCATCTCCGCAACCGGGATCTCAAACCAGTTAATTACGTTGTTCATACATCCTCCTGTCCATTGTTTGGGTTCAGGAGGAGTGTAAGACAGGCCTACTGACAGCATTGTGTCAGTATGGTGCGCACACCAGCGCGCGCTCGGGACTCAGCAGCCACGGACGCAGGTATCCCACGGTACTGGAAAATGGCAGCACCTCTTCAGGAAGCACAATGCCAAGCTGCTCGCCGATATACAAGCGCCGGGCGACGATACGCTGCCAGAGTTCGGGATAGCGCTGCGCCAGCTCCCGACGCAACGCGCTATCGGCAAGCGCCACGGTATCTTCAATGCTTGCGCCGCCGTAGCCCGGGCGGGAAGGAATGATGTCGATTTGCAGTATCATCCCGCTTTGCAGGCAGGCGGATGAATGGGGGCCAATGGGCGAACAGAGCCACTCCTCATCCGCGACCAGATGCCCCGGATTCAGGTGCCAGTGATATTCCGCCTTCGGCAACGCCTGCTCTATCAGCGCATACATATCGCCGCCGCGCATGCCGATGCGCAGATTTTCCAGCCAGTTCACCACCGCGTTGAAATAGGGCTTCGCCACGACCTCAAGGTAATCAGCCACCTCGGGCGCCAGTTCGCTCTCATCGGCCACCACGTAGGCGGCGCGGCTGCTCAGGCCGCCTTTGAAGCCGGTGGTCAGCGAGAATTTATCTCCGCGCTGAATCACCTTATCGCCCGGATAGAGATTCGCCCAGGCGAAGCGCTCGCCGGTAGCGGCAATCATCACCACGCTATTAGACTGCCCTTCCGCCGCCAGCAGCGCGCCGATTTGCTTTTCCGTTTTACCCGGCGCAACGGCGTTAAGCGCGGTGAGAATCGCGGTGGAAGCCAGATTTGCGCCGTACTCATAGTGCGCCAGCTCGTTGGCATTATTGGTGACTCGCGCTCCGCTTGCCGGGTCGATAAAAATGCCGGTGGCGTTAGTTAATCTTGCCTGCGGGCCGGCGGCCTGGCGAATAGCGTCCACGATAAAGGCAGGCAGATCGAACATCTGCGCGCGGTCATCCGCCGCGCCGGTAAAGAGCTTCCAGCCCGCCAGGCCAATTCGTTTTTCCGCCGCAACGCCTGCCTCCTGAAGCCGCTGAGCCAGCGTTTTACCGGTTTCCATCGGCTGATTGGGCAGCGAAAACCACGGGGCGTGAATCACACGGTTTTCCAGCCGGGCATGGCCTGCCAGCTTGAGATTCTCGTTACCCAGCACCAGCACCGCTTCACCGTCCCGATGCAGCACCAGCAGCGCCTCTTCGAAACGGGGAATAAAGCCGGTGAGATACTCAAAGTTGCCGCCGTGCTCTTTGTCGGCATAGACGATAAGCGTGTCTACGCCGGACTGACGCATATTTGCCAGTACCCTGGACTTGCGCAGCCGCAGCGTGTCGTCGTTAAGCGTAACGGAAGGCACATCGTGCCAGAGCGGGGGTTGAGGAACGGTGGAAAGCGTTACGACAGCCATCGGCATTTCTCCATGTCATTGCGTGCTGATACGGGAGAGTAACCAAAATCCGGGCGGCTGTAATAAAAAAATCCCGGCCTTGCGACCGGGATTCGTTTTATCGCTACGCGATTGCCTTACGGCAGAATTGACGGCTGATCCGCCCCTTCTTTCTCGACTTTCTGCTGCAGCATATGCTCGCGCTTCATGCCCAGCTTCAGCGCCAGCGCGGACGCGACGTAGATAGAAGAAGCCGTACCGATGGAGACACCGATGAGCATGGTCAGCGAAAAGCCTTCCAGAATCGGACCGCCGAAGAGGTACAGCATCAGGATAACCATCAAGGTTGTCCCGGAGGTGATCAAGGTACGGTGCAGCGTTTGCGTCAACGACACGTTAAAGATTTCGTACGGCGTACCGCGGCGAATCTTGCGGAAGTTTTCACGAATACGGTCGGATACCACGATACTGTCGTTCAGCGAGTAGCCGATAACCGACATCAACGAGGCCACAATGGTCAGGTCGATCTCGATATGCAGTAGCGACAGCACGCCCATGGTGATCACCACGTCGTGCGCCAGCGCGATAACCACCCCTGCCGCCAGACGCCACTCAAAGCGGAAGCCGACGTAGATCAGGATACACACCAGCGCGGCTATCAGCGCCAGCGCGCCGGTCTGCGCAAGGTCCGCGCCAACGCTCGGCCCCACAAACTCAATACGTTTGACCGTCGCGTTCTGGCTGGTCGAGTCGTTAATCACGCTAACGACCTTGCTGCCCAGCTCCTGGCTGCCGTTGGCGTCATGCACCGGCGGCATACGCACCATGATGTCGCGGCTGCTGCCGAAGTTTTGCAGCTGCGGCTCTTCAAAGCCCGCCTTCTGCAGCGACTGACGCACCTGGTCCATATCGACAGGTTTTTCGAGGGTGATCTCAATCACCGTACCGCCGGTGAAATCCAGACCCCAGTTAAACCCGCGCACGCCAATAATAGCGATGGACAAAATCAGCAGAAAACCTGAAATGCCGAAAGCCCAGTAGTCCCAGCGCATAAAGTCCCAGACTTTACGGCCGTGGTTCAATTGTTCAACAGTATATTCCTGTGCCACAACGCACTCCTCAGATAGACAGCTTTTTAACGCGCTTGCCGCCGTACAGCAGGTTCACGATGGCACGGGTGCCGACGATAGCGGTAAACATTGAGGTCGCAATACCGATACCGGTGGTAATCGCAAACCCTTTAATGGCACCGGTACCGACCGCGTACAGGATAATGACTTTGATAAGCGTCGTAATGTTGGCATCAAAGATGGAGCTGAACGCGCCGCGATAACCTTCGTCAATCGCCTGCTGCACGGAGCGCCCGTTGCTCAGCTCTTCTTTAATACGTTCGTTAATCAGAACGTTCGCATCGACCGCCACCGCAAGGGTTAACACGATCCCCGCAATCCCCGGCATGGTCAGCGTCGCCCCCGGAATCAGGGACATAATGCCGACAATCAGCACCAGGTTAGCCACCAGCGCAGAGGTCGCAATCAGGCCGAACTTCTTGTAGAAGAAGATCATAAACAGGATGGAGACCACCAGACCGGCCAGACACGCTTCCAGGCCCTGCTTGATGTTCTGCATACCGAGGGTTGGACCGATGGTCCGTTCTTCAACAATCTGAATCGGCGCAATCAGCGCGCCTGCACGCAGCAGCAGGGAGAGCTGGCGCGCTTCGGTCGGGTTGCTGATGCCGGTAATACGGAAGCTGTTACCCAGACGAGACTGGATGTTGGCGATGTTAATCACCTCTTCCTCTTTCGCCAGAATCGCGCGCCCGTTGGCATCTTTCTTCCCGCTGTCTTTGTACTCCACAAACAGGGTCGCCATCGGTTTACCGATGTTGTCCTTGGTGAAGTTAGACATGATGTTGCCGCCAGCGCTATCCAGGGAGATGTTAACCTGCGCCTGGTTGTACTCATCCATGCTCGACGTCGAGTCGGTGATGTGGTCACCGGTGAGGATGACGCGCTTGTACAGCACAACCGGCTGGCCTTCGCGGGTATATTTCACTTCAGAGTCGCCCGGAACGCGACCGGCGGCCGCCGCGGCGCTATCAACGTTAGTGTTAACCAGACGGAATTCCAGGGTCGCGGTCGCGCCGAGGATCTCTTTCGCACGCGCGGTGTCCTGGATACCCGGCAGTTCAACCACAATACGGTCGGCGCCCTGACGCTGAACCAGAGGTTCGGCAACGCCCAGCTGGTTTACACGGTTACGCAGGATATTGATGTTCTGCTGAACGGCATATTCGCGGGCTTCTTTCAGACGGTCGTCGGTCATCACGGCTTTCAGGCCAGTGCTGCCCTGAGTGGAGATAACCAGATCGCGGTGACGAGGGCTAAGGTATGAGATAGCCTGGTCGCGCGCGGCGCTGTCGCGGAAAGCGATGCTCAGGCCGTAGTTGTCTTCTTTACGCACGGTCGCGTAAGGAATGCCTTTATCACGCAGCTCGCTGCGCAGGCTGTCGATATTTTGTTCCTGCAGTTTGCCCAGCGCGGTGTCCATGTCGACTTCCATCAGGAAGTGCACGCCGCCGCGCAGATCAAGACCCAGCTTCATCGGCTCGGCATACAGGGCCGCCAGCCAGCGCGGGGTTGCCGGAGCAAGGTTAAGCGCCACGACGTATTTGTCACCCAGCACGCCCATCAGCGCTTCGCGCGCGCGCAGCTGGATATCAGTGGTGTCGAAGCGCGCAAGAATTGCGCCCTCTTCCAGTGCCACAGACTTCGCGGTAATTTTTTCTTCTTGTAGTGTTTTCTGGACCTGGATCAGCGTTTGCTCACTGGCGGCGACGCCGCGCGCGCCAGTGATTTGAACGGCCGGATCCTCACCATACAGGTTGGGAAGCGCATACACTAAGCCGACGACAATGACGACGACCAGCATGACGTACTTCCACAAAGGATAACGGTTTAACACGGCAGTTCCCTTAGGGAAAATGGGTAATTACAGCGCCTTCATGGTGCCTTTCGGCAGAACGGCAGCTACGAAGTCACGTTTGATAACCACTTCAGTGGTATCGTTCAGCGCGATAGCGATGTAGCCGCTTTCCGCGACTTTAGTGACGCGCCCAACCAGGCCACCGTTGGTCAGTACTTCATCGCCTTTGGCAATGGAGTTCATCAGGTTTTTATGTTCCTTGGTGCGTTTCTGCTGTGGGCGCAGGATCATGAAGTAAAAAATCAGACCAAACACCACCAGCATCAGGATCAGAGACATCGGGCTGCCCTGCGCCGCGCCACCGGTTGCTGCTACCGCATCAGAAATAAAAAAGCTCATTGAAATTCCCTCATTATTAAAATTAGTCAACGTTCAAAGGTGGAACGGTTCGACCCTGACGTTGGTAAAAATCGGTCACGAAGCTCTCTAATTTACCCTCTTCAATAGCCTTGCGTAAACCAGCCATTAAGCGCTGATAGTATCGCAGGTTATGAATGGTATTGAGTCGCGCGCCCAATATTTCGTTGCAACGGTCAAGATGATGCAAGTAAGCGCGTGAATAGTTGCGACAGGTGTAGCAATCACATTCTGCATCCAGCGGCGAAGTATCGCTCTTGTGCTTCGCGTTACGGATTTTCACCACGCCGTCGGTGACGAACAGGTGGCCGTTGCGCGCATTGCGCGTCGGCATGACGCAGTCGAACATATCGATCCCGCGACGCACCCCTTCAACCAGATCTTCCGGCTTACCGACGCCCATCAGGTATCGCGGCTTGTCGGCCGGGATCTGCGGGCAGACGTGCTCCAGAATACGGTGCATATCTTCCTTCGGCTCGCCGACAGCCAAACCGCCGACAGCGTAGCCATCAAAGCCAATCTCTACCAGACCTTTAACAGAGATATCACGTAAATCTTCGTAAACGCTGCCCTGAATGATGCCAAACAGCGCGTTTTTGTTGCCCAGACCGTCAAACCGATCGCGGCTGCGCTTCGCCCAGCGCAGGGACATTTCCATCGAGCGCTTAGCGTAATCCCAGTCCGCCGGATACGGCGTACATTCGTCAAAGATCATCACAATATCGGAACCGAGATCGTACTGAATCTCCATGGATTTTTCCGGATCGAGGAAAATCGGATCGCCGTTGATCGGGTTGCGGAAGTGCACGCCCTGCTCGGTGATTTTGCGAATATCGCCGAGGCTGAAGACCTGGAAGCCGCCGGAGTCGGTGAGGATCGGTCCTTTCCACTGCATAAAGTCGTGCAGATCGCCGTGCAGCTTCATGATCTCCTGACCAGGACGCAGCCACAGATGGAAGGTGTTGCCGAGGATGATTTGCGCGCCGGTCGCTTCAACTTCTTCCGGCGTCATCCCTTTTACGGTGCCATAGGTGCCAACCGGCATAAAGGCTGGCGTTTCAACGACGCCGCGCTCAAACACAAGACGGCCGCGGCGCGCGCGACCATCGGTGGTATCTAACTCAAATTTCATTATCACTCCCGCGTCAGAAAAACAGTCTGACGTTTAACGACTCGCTACGGAATGATTCCATAGCTAATAAATTCCTGAAGGCGTCAAAATAACCAGCGCGACAGCCTTCTTATGGGCGCTCAAAAATAGCCTGCGGATTGTACGTGATAAACATCGCGTCCCCGTAGCTAAAAAAGCGATATTTTTGTTCTACCGCAGCCTTATAGGCGTTCATGGTGTGCTGATAGCCGGCAAATGCGGAAACCAGCATAATCAGCGTGGATTCAGGCAGATGGAAGTTGGTCACCAGCGCATCAATGACTTTGTACTGATAGCCCGGGTAGATGAAAATCTGCGTATCGCCGAAGAAAGGCTCAATCAGGTCGTTTTTCGCCGCCTGCGCCGCGCTTTCCAGCGAACGCACCGAGGTCGTGCCCACCGCAATCACCCGGCTGCCGCGCGCTTTTGCCGCCAGCACCGCATCGACCACCTCCTGCGGCACTTCCGCATATTCAGAGTGCATAATGTGCTCTTCAATGCTGTCTACGCGTACCGGCTGGAAGGTTCCTGCCCCCACGTGCAGCGTGACGAACGCCATCTCAACGCCCTTTTCGCGAAGCTTCGCCAACATCGGCTCATCAAAGTGCAGGCCGGCGGTTGGCGCCGCAACGGCGCCCGGTTTTTCGCTGTATACGGTCTGATACAGCTCGCGGTCGGCGTCTTCGTCAGGACGATCGATGTACGGCGGCAGCGGCATATGGCCGATAGCATTGAGAATGTCCAGCACGCTGCGCGCGTCGTCAAACTCAACTTCAAACAGCGCGTCGTGGCGCGCAACCATGGTCGCTTTAATGCTTTCATCGTCGCCGAGCAGCAGCGCCGCGCCCGGTTTCGGCGCTTTAGACGCGCGAATATGTGCCAGAATACGTTTATCATCGAGCATGCGCTCGACCAGCACCTCAATCTTGCCGCCGCTGGCTTTACGGCCAAACAGGCGGGCCGGGATCACGCGGGTATTATTAAAAACCAGCAGATCGCCAGGGTTGAGCTTGTCGAGTAAATCGGTGAAAGTACCGTGCGTCAGCGCGCCCGTCGGCCCGTCTAATGACAGCAAGCGGCAGCTGCTGCGCTCGGGCATGGGATAGTGGGCAATCAGGGATTCGGGTAATTCAAAGGAGAAATCAGCGACGCGCATGGCATATACTCATGACTTAAAAACAGGCGGCTTAGTCTAGTGCTCACACCTCTTCGCTGCAACAACTAGCCGTATCCGGATAACGAATCGCATGAATTTTCTCGCACACCTGCACCTCGCCCATCTCGCTGACAGCTCCCTTTCCGGTAATTTACTGGCCGATTTCGTTCGCGGCGACCCCGCCGGCGAGTGGCCCGCTGACGTCGTGGAGGGCATTTTTATGCACCGCCGGATCGATGTACTGACGGATAACCTGCCCGAAGTCACCGAAGCCAAAGGGTGGTTTCGTCCCGAAACGCGCCGGGTCGCGCCAATTACGCTGGATGTGATGTGGGACCATTTCTTGTCACGCCACTGGACGCAGCTGTCGCCCGAGCTGCCGCTGCCGGAGTTTGTCCGCTACGCCCACGCCCAGGTCACGTTTATTTTGCCCGATTCCCCGCCGCGTTTTGTCAATCTCAACGAATACCTGTGGTCAGAGCGCTGGCTTGAACGCTATCGGGATATGGCGTTTATTCAGCGGGTTCTGAACGGTATGGCCAGCCGCCGTCCGCGGCTGGACGCCCTGCGCGACTCCTGGCAGGATCTGGATACCCATTACGATCGTCTTGAGCAGCAGTTCTGGCGCTTCTACCCGCAGATGATGGCGCAGGCAAAAAAAGGTGAACTGTAAAAGATTGCGCTTTTTTGGCAAAAGACTATTCTGAATAGCCGTTTCAAATAACGATTGATAGGCAAAACCTATCTCATCGATTGTCAGCGTCACGTTGAGTTCGCCGGCGCCTCTCCCTATACTTGCCCGCGTTGCGTTCCAATTAACCTTAGTATTAACAGGAGAATCATATGGTTCTGGTTACTCGTCAGGCTCCGGACTTCACCGCGGCAGCGGTTTTAGGTAACGGCGAAATCGTTGAGAAATTCAACTTCAAACAGCACACCAGCGGTAAAGCCACCGTTCTGTTCTTCTGGCCGATGGACTTCACCTTTGTTTGCCCGTCTGAACTGATCGCGTTCGACAAGCGCTACGAAGAATTCCAGAAACGCGGCGTAGAAGTGGTTGGCGTTTCTTTTGACTCCGAGTTCGTCCACAACGCGTGGCGTAACACCCCGGTAGACCAGGGCGGCATCGGCCCGGTTAAATACGCCATGGTTGCTGACATCAAACGCGAAATCCAGAAAGCGTACGGTATTGAGCATCCGGACGAAGGCGTTGCCCTGCGTGGTTCCTTCCTGATCGACGCCAACGGCGTTGTTCGTCACCAGGTGGTTAACGACCTGCCGCTGGGCCGTAACATCGACGAAATGCTGCGTATGGTTGACGCGCTGCAGTTCCACGAAGAGCACGGCGAAGTTTGCCCGGCGCAGTGGGAAAAAGGAAAAGAAGGTATGGCCGCTTCTCCGGAAGGCGTCGCTAAATACCTGACCGAGAACGTATCCAGCCTGTAATCGGCGTACGTTCGGCAAAAGGCTCGCAGATGCGAGCCTTTTTTGTTTTATACGGAGCCGCTTTTTTTCACTTCGCGCCAGATTCGCCACGCCATCAGCGCCAGCACCAGGACGCCCACTATTAGCGCTCCCCACACCAGCAGCGTTTTCCAGCCGCTCTGCTGCTCGGTAGCCGACGTCGCCGTCAACCGCGCTTCACCGCCGAGGGTGACGCTCTCCTGCGCGACGGCCAGCGGTAGATCGCTTACATCCTGCTTTTTGCGCAGCGACGCCGGGATTAGCATGTCCATGGCGGCATCTGCCTTTGGCGCCGCCCGGTTGCCCCAGGCCAGCATATAAGGCCCTTTTCCCTGGGTATTAAAAACCAGCTGGTATTTGTCTCGCGCACCGCTTATCGCGGGCAGCGACGTCGGTAATCTGGCGTTAATCGTTGTGATCCGCACCGCTTCAACCGGCTGGCCTGAAAGTTGAATATCCTCCGAACGCTTGCCGTCCAGTCGATACAGCACGGTTTTGGTCAGCGGCTGCCAGGCTTCTTTTTCGCCGCTGCGCCAGGAGAGCGCGACCGGCAGAACCCCTTCGCTGGCCATCGATATCCTGAGCGAAGTCAGCGGCTGAGGCCGGGCCCAGCGCCAAACGGCTTCCTCATCTGAAACCTTGTTCGCCTGCGCATCAAGCTCAATGCGCGTAGACTCGGGCTCTCTGCGTTCGGCCAGGGCTGTCACGCTATTTAACACGACCGCCTTGCTTTGCGAATCGAGGATCACCAGCAGGTAACGATTCCCGTCCGCGGAGAGCGTCAGGTCAGCGCTAATGGTATCCATTTTCAAACGATCGCTATCGCGCGCCAGATCCATAAGGGGCGCATCCTCCTGGACAGGGCGCCAGTACTTCAAATCCCGACTGGAATAGACCGACGCTTTCCCCTGCCAGCTGCCCGCCAGCGCCGCCCAGTTCAGCCGCAGCTGAGCCAACGCAAACGCGTCCGTTTTCTCCGCCGGCAGCGTCAGTAAGTAGCTCTGCCCGAGCGCCTTCGCATCATCGGTTTCCAGATGAATTTCGATCCCCGTTGTTGAACGCAGGACCAGCGATTCTCCGCCGCGTCGCCCCTCTTCGCGCGGCGGAACCGGCGACATCTCCAGAGGGAAAAGCCGCAGCGTCATCGCTTCAGGCGTAACGGGTTGCGCCTTCTGCACCTGCAGCGCGAACGGTACGGTCTCTCCCTGATGGTTAAATACCCGCACATCGCGCAGGTCAGGCCATGCCGTCCCCTGATAGAGCAGCGGGGAAAGCTCGACGCGATACCAGGGCGACGCGCCGGTGGTTTCCAGCATCACCCCCTGCATATAGTCCAGTGGTTTTTCTCGCGCTTCATCGCCGCTGACAGCCGCGCCCGTCACGCCCAGCAGCACGCTGCATAACACCGCTTTTATCCATTTCATTTTTCTTCTCCTGCTTTGGGCGGTAACGGGGAAAAATACCCGACGATCAGCACCAAAATAGCCACGCCGATAAACGCGACAGCGCGCGCCAGCCCGCCGCCGCGCGCGCTGTCCACCAGCATGAGTTTCACAATGACAACGCCTAACAACGCCGCGCCGCACAGCCATTCGCGGCGGGAGTGTCGCCGCGTCGCACGCAGCATGACCGCCAGCGCCGCCAGCGTCCAGACCAGAGCGAAAGTGGTCTGAATTAAGCGCGAATGCCACAGCGCCTCTATATTCCAGGCCACCTCGCCGTACCAGGCCAGGGCGCGCAGCAGCAGGCCATTCAGCCACCAGAAGCCGAGCGCCAGCAGCGCGACCGCGGGCCAGGGGCGGCATACCGATAGCTGCAGCGGAAAATAACGCCGCGAAACGCGATAAAATATCGTCAGCCCAAGCAGCGCGAAAGCGGCGCCCTCTTCCAGCGGGTTAATCAACGGCAAATAGGTCTGACCGTAGACCGTACCATCCTGCACGTTCGTCAGCGTTAGCAGGCATCCCAGCGCAACCGCCACCGGTATCATGGCCTGAGAGGCATACAGCCCAGGCCATACCCGGAATGGCCATATTTGCCGATGAACGGCTTCAGAGACAAGGAAGATCAGCCCCCCGCCTGCCGCCATCATTAATCCACTCGCCCAGGCCGACATCCCCCACGGCAAATCCCGGGTAAACCAAAACAGCTCCATCGCCAGCGCCAGCAACACCATCCAGAACAGCGACAGGTGGGCGAGCCTGTTTATGCGCGGCGGGAGCGAAGGCCCATCACGCCAGAGCAGCGCCACCGCCGCGGGCAGCGCCGCGCACCAGGCCAGATTTTGCCAGCCAGCAGCGAAAATCTGCTGTTGGGATAGCTGATAAAACAGCACTATCAGCATCATTGGCCACAACAACCATTTGCTGGCATCCAGCTCTTGCCAGACTAAACGCGCAGCGACCGCGCGCCAGCACCATACCGACGCGGCCAGCGTCGCCAGCACGCCAAATATAACCTGCGAGTCTTTACTCAACGCCAGCTGCGATGCGCCGACAAGCGCCACCACCCAAAACAGTAGCCCGCCCAAAAGCAGTCCCCCACTGGCGTGCACCTCAATGCTTCGCCACAGCCAGGCGGCGACCAGCCAGCTAAGACTGAGTACAGCGAAAATCAGCAGCAAAGAAAGCGGCGTGGCGTCATTTGCCTGCGCCCAGAGCGCGCTGCCAACCGCCAAAAAGAGTAGCGCAGTCCCACTATAGCTCATACGCCGCTGCTGCTGTTGCACGCCCAGCCAGAGGATCCCGAGCCCCTCCAGCGACCAGGCCATCGCGGTCCAGCGAGCCGAAAGCGCAAGGGGAATAGCAAGGGTGGTAAATGCGCCGCCGAGCGCCAGCGCGGCCAGTACCAGCGGCTTCCCTAAAGAGGGGTAGCGACGCAGTGCCAGCCAGGCTAAAGCCAGATAGAAGCCACCGTAGCCCAGCGCGCTGAGCGCCGGACCATATTCCATATGCCGGGTGATAGCGTACTGCATACCAAAGCCGACCAGCGGCGGTGCAAACAGCAGAACGCCGTCAATAATCTGCTTACCCTTTTCCTGCGCCCGCAGCGACAGCGCCACGCTCAACACGCCAAAAATAAGCGTATTGGCGATTAAGAACAGCTGGCAGCTCAGGTAATACTCTGGCCGATAATCATTCAGCCCCCACAGGCCACCGACGCCAAAGGTAAACAGCAGGCCAAGCAGATTAAGCTCCCGCCAGTGCTGGCGGATGCTGATGGTAAGAATGCCCACCGACAGCAGAAGATAGAATGAGAACAACGCCACATGACTGCCGCCGCCGGTAGAGAGCAGCAGCGGCGCAAGATAACCGCCAAGACTCGCCAGCATGGCCAGGCTGAGCGCTTTTTGCACAATCGCCAGCCCTACGCTCGCCGCGCAAATCACCACCAGCAGCGCAAACGCCAGGGTCATCGGCAGCATCTGCCACAGGCGAAAGGCGCCAAAAACGGTGAGATAGAGCGCCCCCGTTGCCCCACCCTGTAAGATCAGGGCGTACATCGGTTGCTTATGCCGCAACCGCCATCCGACAGCCAGCAGGACAATGGCGAACAACGACGCCGCGACCAGACGCAACTCGAGGGGGAAAAGAGCGTGTTCCACGGTATAGCGCAGCAGAAAGGAGAGGCCAAGAAACAGCAGCAGGATCCCGAGCTTCGCCAGCGGGTTACCCTGCATAAACCAACGAACCAATGACGATACCATCCCGCCAAACGCGGAAGGTTGTTCGGTTTCAGGAGCCGATTTCGCCATCTGCTCCGGCTTCGGCGTTGGCTTCGGCTGCGAAAGCCATGGGTCAACGGCTTCCGCCACGGGCGCCGGTGATGGCTCGTGTTCTACCAGCGCTGTTGCGTCAACAGAGGCAACGACTTCCGGAGCAGTCGGCACGACGCCACTTGCCTCCGCCACCGGTGCCTGCGCAACGCCGCGCAGCTCAAGCTCCTCAACCCGACGCTGCAAAGCCGCCAGTTCCACACGGACCGCCGCGCTGCGCCTGAGCGCGGCAATCGCCACGAGCGGCCCAACCACCAGCCCGCAGAATAAAATCACAGCGCCAAAGATCAGTAGATCATCCATGTTCTCACCTTCACTGTTTGAAGAGGGAGCAGAATGACACACATTGTCTTATCAGCGCTATCCGAGAAAATGAAAAAGGCCAATGAGGGCGTGAACGCTCTCATTGGCCTACCGGTACTAATAAGCGTCCGTCGCGCTAAAAAGCAAAGCAGGAGCAGCCGAGTACGCCCCAGAACGCCTGCTCATCGGCAACCGGAATCGCCGATTTGCGCGCAATATCATGCTGATGCCCATGTACGCCGCAGCTGCCGCAGCACTGGTGCATCTGAACTATCGCGCCGATATTCGCGGCCGTCGGCGGCGCGGAACGGTAATGGCCCGGAACTTTCACCACCGGCGACCACTCGGGCAGCACCGGAATGGGCGGCGGCGCCAGCGGCGAAAAGTGTCCCGCCGCGTACACCACCTTGCCGTCCACCACCGTCAGCACCGACTCGATCCCCTTGATTTCCTCTTCCGCGACGCTGAAGTAGTCTTTCGACAGCACCACCAGGTCGGCAAGCTGGCCTTGCTCAATGCGCCCTTTCTTGCCCTGCTCGCTGGAAAACCACGCGCTTCCCGCCGTCCACAGCTCCAGCGCCACGTCGCGCGGCAGGCGATTGCTGTCGTCGTACATCGCCATCCCGCCGACGGTACGCCCTGATACCAGCCAGTAAAGCGCGGTCCACGGATTGTAGCTCGCCACGCGGGTGGCATCCGTCCCCAGACCCACCGGAACCTCCAGTTCGAGCATTTTCGCGACCGGCGGCGTATGTTTGACCGCGTCTTTACCGTAGCGGTCGACAAAATATTCGCCCTGGAAAGCCATACGGTGCTGCACGGCAATGCCGCCGCCCAGCGCTTTAACGCGTTCGATATTGCGCTCGGTGATGGTTTCCGCATGATCGAAGAACCAGTGCAGCCCGTTGAACGGAATATCGCGATTCACCTTCTCGAAGACGTCGAGCATCCGGCTGATGGATTCATCATAGGTGGCGTGCAGGCGGAACGGCCAGCGGTGTTCAACCAGATGGCGCACCACCCGCTCCAGCTCATCTTCCATCCCTTCCGGCAGATCCGGACGCGGCTGGAGGAAGTCTTCGAAATCCGCCGCCGAGAAAACCAGCATCTCCCCGGCGCCGTTGGCGCGGTAAAAATCGGTGCCCTGTCCCGGCTTGAGCATATCGGTCCAGCGCTCAAAATCTTCCAGCTCCTGCTTAGGCCGCTGGGTAAACAGGTTATAGGCGATACGTACGGTCATCTGCTCTTTGGCGTGCAGCTGTTCAATAATTTCATAATCTTCCGGGTAGTTCTGGAAACCGCCCCCGGCATCAATAGCGCTGGTCAGCCCCAGACGATTAAGCTCGCGCATAAACTGCCGCGTTGAGTTGACCTGAAGTTCCAGCGGCAGCTTCGGCCCTTTGGCCAGCGTCGAGTAGAGGATCATCGCATTGGGTTTGGCGATCAGCATCCCGGTCGGGTTGCCGTTACCGTCGCGAACGATCTCGCCGCCCGCCGGATCCGGGGTCTCTTTGGTGTAGCCCACCGCCTTCAGCGCCGCGCGGTTTAGCAATGCGCGATCGTACAGATGCAGGACAAATACCGGCGTATCCGGCGCCGCATCGTTAAGCTCCTCCAGCGTCGGCATCCGCCGTTCGGCGAACTGGAACTCGCTCCAGCCGCCGACCACCCGCACCCACTGCGGCGACGGCGTGCGGTCGGCCTGATCTTTTAGCATCCGCAGCGCGTCCGCCAGCGAGGGAACCCCCTCCCAGCGCAGCTCCAGATTGTAGTTCAGGCCGCCGCGGATCAGGTGCAGGTGGGAGTCGTTCAGGCCGGGGATCGCCGTATGGCCTTTGAGATCGATAATTTGCGTCCCGTCCGCGGCAAAGCTCATGATCCGATCGTGGCTACCGACGGCGAGAATTTTACCGTCAGCGATCGCCACCGCATCGGCCAGGGGATTTTGACGATCGAGAGTATGAACCCGACCGTGGGTCAGGATCAGTGTGGCAGTTTGCGACATAACGCACTCCTTCAGGAGACTGGCTCAGTTTTTCTTTAACCAGCCAGCAAACAGACGGGTCACGATGGGCATCCAGAACCAGACCACCAGCGCGACCACACAGGCATCATTGATCAGATGCAGCAACAGGCTTCCCTTCAGCGAGGGCAACAGTATTCCGGTTATTGATGGCACCAGGTTTGTACTGGGGAAAATCACCAGCAGGGTGATTAAAAATTGCTTCCAGCGTCGCGGCTGGCGCACGTTCGCCGCGGGCGGCGTAAACCAGAAGGCCGGTTCAGTCCGGACTTCGGTACGATCGCCTTCGCTCAGCAGCGGCGCAATTTCCGCCACCAGCTGGCGGCGGGTCTCCGACTGGGTCCAGGCGTAAAGATGCTCAATGGTGTCGAAGCGAATAATCACGCTCCATAAATTCTGCCCGGGGGCCGGACGAATGACGTTTGCGCCAAGATGGCCGGGAAACTCTGCCGCAATCGGCATAATTTTGCCCAGCCACGCTTCATACCGCTGGCCATGCTCCGGGTCGAGCACATGGCTGATCACCAGGGTCACCGATTTCTGTTGCGCCATTAAGAGTTCCTTGCTTCAGGGAATGGCGGGTTGTCCGCCGCCATTCGCTATACATGACCATACACAAAATCATTCATGCTGCGTCGAGGCGGCAAGGTTGTTCGTCCCCGGGAGCTGACATGAGTCACTGACCGGGGCGGGCAGACGAAGCCAACAAAGAGGCAGCTTGAAGGATGATGCCAATACACAAAATCATTCATGCTGCGTCGAGGCGGCAAGGTTGTTCGTCCCCGGGAGCTGACATGAGTCAGTGACCGGGGCGGGCAAACGAAGCCAACAAAGAGGCAGCTTGAAGGATGAAGTGTATTTAAGCTTTACGCTCTGGCGCGCCGTGCACCATGGTATAAGCGTAATCCACGCCCATCCCGTAGGCGCCGCTGTGCTCGCGCACCAGGTCCATCACCGCGTCATACGTCTCTTTACGCGACCAGTCGCGCTGGTACTCCAGCAGCACCTGCTGCCAGGTTACCGGCACCGCGCCGGCCTGCACCATACGGTCAATGGAGCGTTCGTGGGCATCAACCGAGGTGCCGCCGGAGGTATCGGTCACCACGTAAACTTCATAGCCCGCATCCAGCGCCATCAGCGCCGGGAAAGTCAGGCAGACTTCCGTCCACAGTGCGGAAATAATCAGTTTCTTGCGTCCGGTCGCCTTTACCGCTTCAACAAAAGCCGCGTCTTCCCAGGAATTCATTGAGGTACGTTCAATAGGTTTCACATCAGGATGTACGGCCAGCAGTTCCGGCCAGATATAGCCGCTGAAGCTTTTGGTTTCTACTGAGGTATAAATCACCGGAACATTAAAAATTTTGCCCGCTTTGGCTAAGGCCACCGTATTATTTTTCAGGGTCTGACGGTCAATATTGGCTACGCCAAAAGACATTTGCGGCTGGTGGTCAATAAAAATAAGCGCTGAGTTTGAGGGATCGATCAGTTCACGAATAGACATAACATATCCTGTTAATCAATGAGTTAAAAAGATACTACCGTTTCCGTTGTGCTGTCTGGATCCTGACTGATAAAGCATGGTGAGTATAGTCAGTAATTTCTAACGAGTTATTAAAGATTTTTTTCTGATTTATTTCCAAAGCGAAAAGTTATGACTATTCGATTAACCATTACAAGATGGGCGAAATTATGTTTATCAAATTTTTACGGTTAACCGTTCTAAATTATTCACTGGAATTGAACAGGGCGCTCCGGTAAAACGGGGGCACTCTTTTTTACCGGAAGCTGACGCATGCGCCTGAACCTTGATGTCCTGTTGATTCTCGACGCGCTGGACAAACATGGCTCTTTTGCCACCGCCGCAGAATCGCTATTTAAAACCCCTGCCGCGCTGAGCTACATGATTCAAAAGCTGGAAAACGATCTGAATATCACTCTGTTGGATCGCTCCGGGCACCGGGCAAAATTTACCGATACGGGCAGAATGATGCTGGAGAAAGGCCGATTGCTGCTGAATGCCGCCAAAGATCTGGAAAAGCAGGCGGTGCAGCTCAGCGCCGGTTGGGAACGGGATCTGGCAATCGCCCTGGATGACTCTTTCCCGTTTAGCGCGCTGCTGCCGCTGATCGACGCGTTCTACGCCCAGCATCCGCAAACCCGCCTTAACTTTACCCACCATACTCTTGCGGGCTCGTGGGAAGAGCTCACCCACAACGGCGCGGATATTATTCTCGGGGCGATCAATGAACCGCCGACCTCCGCCGAATGGTCGTGGAAAATGCTCGGCGCCATGGACAATATTTTCGTCATCGCGCCGGGGCATCCGCTGGCGGAAACAACCCAACCGCTGACCAACAAGCAGCTCAGCCTGCATCGCGCGGTGGTCATCAGCGACAGCGCCCGCTACTGCCATCCGCTCAACAGCAACCTGCTCGACGAGCAGCCGCAAATCCGCGTCGATGATTTCGCCAGTAAAGTCGAACTCTTGCGCGCCGGGCTGGGTTGCGGCTTTTTACCGCGCCACATTGCCCGGCCGTGGCTGGAAAAAGGCGAGCTGGTCGAAAAGGCCGTCATCTCCTGCCGCGAGAAAGATATCACCTATATGGCCTGGCGCAGCGGCAACGACGGGCTGGCCCAGCGCTGGTGGCGCGAGGCCATTTTGCAAAGTGAAAGCCTGGGCCAGCTCTACGACTAGCGGCTAAACCAGACGCTGGCGGAGATCGCCGGTAGCGTCAGCACGCCGTCGTGTAGCGCCCCGGCGCCCTCTTTCAGCTGCCAGCCGTTGACGTCGAGCAGCGGCGAATCCTCCACCACCACCTCGCAGGCTTCGCCGCGGTTGATCGCCACCAGCACGCGCTGCTGCTTATAGACGCGCACGAACACCACCACGTTATCTTCGGCATAAATCACCTGACAGCCGCCGTAGCGCAGCGCCTGATTGGCCTTACGCAGCTTGCTCATCCGCTTGTACAGTTCAAGCAGAGCGCCATCCTGCAAAGCCGGATCCCACGGGAACGGCTTACGGCAGAACGGATCGTTATTGCCATCCACGCCCACTTCATCGCCGTAGTAAATGCACGGCACGCCCGGCCAGCTAAATAGCCACACTACCGCCAGCGGCAGGCGGGCAACATCTTTGCCGAGCAGAGACTTAAAGCGCGCGGTATCGTGGCTATCGAGCTGGTTAAACATCCGCAGCTGCTGCTGGTGCGACAGTCCGGCGCGATAGTTATCCATCCACGCCATACAGGTCTGCGCATCGATTTTCTGCGGATCGTAGGAGATATCGGTGTTCGCGAGAAAGCCCCACAGCGGAAAGGTAAAGCCGCGGTAGTTCATCGCCGAGTCTTCAACGTCGGCCTGTAGCCACTGGCGCGCGTCGCCGAAATGCTCACCGAACACGAAAGCGTCCGGCCGCTCCAGCTTCGCCGCCTGGGTAATGCCGGCGATATGGCGCAGGTTATTGCGCGCCCCGCCCTCTTCGCCCAGCATATGCACCACATCCAGGCGCCAGCCGTCCATGCTCCATGGCGCTTTCAGCCAGTGGCGCACGATACTATCTTCCCCGCCATAGATTTCATCGATCAGCGTCGACGACCGGTAGTCCAGCTTAGGCAAGCTGGCGTATCCCAGCCAGTCGTGGGCAACGCCCTCGGGGGAAAAATTATACCAGTCGCGCCACGGCGAATCGGCGTTATGGCAGGCGCCGCCGCTACCGCGCTGGTGGCGGTCGAACCAGGCATGCGAATCGCCGCTATGGTTGAACACGCCATCGAGGATCAGACGCATTCCCTCTTTTTGCGTATGGTGGCGCAGGCGCAGCAGCGCCGCATCGCCGCCAAACTGCGGATCAACGCGACGATAATCCTCGGTATCATATTTATGCACGCTGGGGGCGACAAATACCGGATTCAGGTACAGCGCCGTTACGCCAAGCTGCTTCAGGTACGGCAGCCGCTCGCTGATACCATCGAGATCGCCGCCGTAAAAGGTGGAGCCGCCCGCCTCGGCGGTTAGCGGTTCATCCCACGCTTTGCGTACGATGTCGTGACCGGCGGCGTGATGGTAATAAATCGCATCCTGTCCCGCTTCGCGAGACTCGCTGCGGGCAAAACGGTCAGGGAAGATTTGATAAAATACCTGATCGGCTACCCACTGCGGTCCGCTGTCCGGCAGATCGACCGCAAACTGCTCCAGCCTCGCCGGCGGAAAGCGGTTGAACCCCTGCGGCGTGAACCACAGCTGGCGGTCGGCCCACAGCAGCTTGAAGCTGTAGCGGCGACGCGGCTGCCCGTTAACGAGGCTGATTTCCCCGCGCCACGCCACCACGCCCGGATGCGGCTCCTGCCGCAGGCGGTGCATCGGCAGCGACAGCTCTTCGTTATCCTCTTCCGCGCGCAGCGTGACCCGCGGCGGCAGATCGTCGCCGCTTAACCATAGCGTAATAATCAGTCGTTCCTGCTGTTCCTTAATAAACGGAGCAACCGGGAGGTGCCATGCCTTCAACATCATTATTCCTCTCTTTGCAGAATGGGCACACCTTGCCACAGCGTACTGGCGTATGACTCATCATCGGCAGAATTATTGGGGGAGGATGGCGGGGGTGGAGGGATAGCTTGCCGGATAGCCCGTGCGTATCCGGCAAGAAGAGAACGAAAATGACTAGGCTTTCGCCAGTTTTCGCTCGCGGCGGGTTTTAAACTGCCAGCCAATCAGCAGCAGGAGAATCCACGCAAAGCCAACGTACAGCGAGATGCGGGTATCAGGATGGTAGCCGATCAGACCGATAATAAAGACCAGGAACAGCAGGCCAATCACCGTGGTCGCGACACCGCCAGGCACCCTGAACTTCAGCGCCTTCGCCTCTTCCGGCGGCAGGCGGCGACGGAAGGCGATCTGCGACAGCAGGATCATAATCCACACCCAGACGGTGGCGAAGGTCGCCAGCGAGGCAATCACCAGGAAGACGTTCTCCGGCATAATGTAGTTAAGATAGACCGCGAACAGCAGGGCAATCGTCATCACCGTCACCGTCACCCACGGCACCCCGCGACGGGAGGTTTTCGCGAACATCTTCGGCGCGCTGCCCTGTTCCGCCATGCCGTGCAGCATACGCCCCACGCCAAAGACGTCGGAGTTAATCGCCGACAGCGAAGCAGTCAGCACCACAAAGTTCAGGATGCTGGCGGCAAAAGTGATGCCGAGATGCTGGAAGGTCAGTACGAACGGGCTGCCGTTGGTCCCCACCTGGTTCCACGGATAGATAGACATAATCACAAACAGCGTCCCGACGTAAAACACCAGGATACGCATCGGCACCGAGTTAATGGCGCGCGGAATGGATTTCTCCGGATCTTTCGCTTCGCCGGCGGTGATACCGATGATTTCGATCCCGCCGTAGGCGAACATTACCATCTGCAGCGACATCACCATCCCCAGCCAGCCGTTGCTGAAGAAGCCGCCGTTGCTCCAGAGGTTGTGGATACCCGTCGGCTGCCCGCCGTTGCCAATACCCCAGATAATGATGCCGAAACCGGCGAGGATCATGATGATAATCGTGGCGACTTTGAAGAAGGAGAACCAGAACTCCAGCTCGCCGAAGACCTTCACGCTCATCAGGTTGACGGCGCAAATAATCAGCACCACGCTGAGTACCCAGATCCAGTGCGGTACCGCCGGGAACCAGACGCCCATATAGATACCGAAGGCCGTGACGTCGGCGATGGCGACAATCAGAATTTCGAAACAGTAGGTCCAGCCGGTGATATAGCCCGCCAGCGGGCCAAGATAATCCTGCGCGTAGCGCGAGAATGAACTGGCGGCCGGGTTATGCACCGACATCTCGCCCAGCGCGCGCATGATAATGTAGGCCGCGGCGCCGCCGATAATATAAGCCAACAGAACGCTCGGCCCCGCCATTTTAATCGCGTCAGCCGAACCATAGAAAAGGCCGGTACCGATTGCCGACCCCAGCGCCATAAAGCGAATATGCCGGGTACTTAGCCCGCGCTTAAGCTTGTTACTACTTTCCATCGTGTTCCATGCCGTTTTTCTCCTCTGGCCTTCGCGGGGGCAAAGAACAAAGGAGGGTGACCAAAAAAACAAAAAACCACGGGACCTGAAGTCCCGTGGTTAAACACCTGTGTAAAGCGTCGGTTAGTGCGCGCTGGATGTCACCTGACGTCCCGCTGCGCGATCCCAGATAACCGCCAGCACCACCATAACGGCGGTTGGCATCAGCCAGGCCAGACCCTGCTCCGCCAGCGGCAGACGCGCGGTCCAGGACGGCATCATCTCTGCAAACGCCGACGCTTTAATGCCGTCAATGATACCAAACATCAGGCTGATAAACATTGCCGGGGCGATTACGCGGGACGAATTATGCCACCAACCGCGGGTAAAGCTTAATACAACCAGTGCGATACACGGCGGATAGATGGCCGTCAGCACCGGAATCGAAATCTGAATCAGGTGGCTCAGGCCGAGGTTGGAGACCGCCATCGAAAACAGGCCGAGGATAAACACCAGCGTACGGTAGGAGAACGGCAGGTACTGGGCAAAGAACTCCGCGCAGGCGCAGGTCAGGCCCACCGCCGTCACCAGACAGGCGATAAAGATCAGCGCCGCCAGCAGGAAGCTTCCCGCGCCGCCGAAGGTGTGCTGGACGTAAGCATGCAGAATCGCCGCGCCGTTAGCGGACTGCTCCACCAGCGTGCCGCTATCGGAACCTAAACGGAACAGCGCCAGGTACAGCAGCGTCAGGCCCACGCCGGCCATCAGGCCAGCCCAGACGGTGTAGCGGGTCAGCAGGCGGGCTTCGGTCACGCCGCGAGAACGCGCGGCGTTGACAATCACGATACCAAAGACCATTGCCCCGAGGGTGTCCATGGTCAGATAGCCGTTGACGAAGCCGTTAGAGAACGGCGCGGTGCGGTAGGCTTCCATCGCGTGGTTCAGCGGACCGGCAGGCCAGACGATTGCCGCCACGGCGAGAATAATCAGGGCGATAATTTTCAGCGGCGCGAGGAAATTCCCCACGGTGTCCAGCAGCTTGCCCGGGTAGAGCGAAACGAGGATCACCAGCGCAAAATAGATAACGCTGTAAATCAGCAGCGGCAGCGGGCCGTCGCCGGTCAGCGGCGCAATCCCCACCTCAAAAGAGACGGTCGCGGTACGCGGGGTCGCGAACAGCGGCCCTACGGCCAGATAGCAGACGACCGCCAGCAGGATACCGGCGACTTTACCAATCGGCGTGCTCAGGCTCTCTACGCCGCCGCCGACTTTTGCCAGCGCCACGACCGTTAGCACCGGCAGACCCACGGCGGTAATCAGAAAGCCAATGGCCGAGCTCCAGACGTGTTCGCCGGCCTGTAAGCCAACCATTGGGGGGAAGATAATATTGCCTGCGCCGACAAACAGCGCGAAGGTCATAAAGCCCAACGCTATGATGTCGCGAGATTTTAACTGATGGGTCATAAATTCATTACAGCCTGTGGATGTGGTGTTGTAAAAACGGATAAATACCGCGCCTTTCCCCTGGGGATGATACAGCGGCCATTGTCAGTAAACTCAGCGGGATATGCTCCCAAAGCGGCGTGGAAAAGAATTGTTTTTTGAATTACCACGCAAAAACAGTCTGTCTGCGACCGTAGGGGGGCAATTTAAACGCTTATAACGTTTTAAAGCAAGGAGGGATCGCAAAAGCAGATGATTATGCTAACTCTATTTTGATGCGTAGAATTATTTACCTGATTGATAGAAAACATCTGGCTTATCATGCGAACAAAAAAGCAGCGAGCGTTCGTTAATTACGCAGCTGTGATTGCGCTGCAAAGGAAAATGACCAGCCGAAGCTGGTCATTGGCAAGTTATTCTGACACCCGGCCGCTCGGGCTCAATTTTTGGCAATTAAACGTTCCGGTAACAGGAAGCTAAAGCGGGTGCCTTTCCCCAGCGTACTCTCAATTTCGAGGCGGCTATCGTGATGACTGACGGCGTGTTTGACGATCGCCAGCCCCAGACCGCTGCCGCCGGTCTGTCTTGAACGCGCTTTATCCACCCGGTAGAAACGCTCGGTCAGACGCGGAATATGTTCCGGCGCGATGCCCGGCCCGTTATCTTCGACGCTGAACAACGCTCCGTGCGGCGCGCGCTGCCAGCTTACGGTAATGTCCGTTCCCGGCGGCGTATGGTTGACCGCGTTATAGACCAGGTTGGAAATGGCGCTGCGCAGCTGTTCTTCATTACCCAGTACTTTCAGCGATTCATCGACCGAAAAATGCAGCACCTGCCTCTGCTGGCTTAGCGTTTGCGCCTCGCGCTCGACCACCCGCAGCATCATCGGCACATCGATTTTATCGTTCATCGCCAGTACCGGCGCGGCTTCGATTCGCGACAGCGTCAGCAGTTGCTTAACCAGGCCTTCCATGCGCTGGGTTTGTTCACGCATGGTGTGCAACGCTTTTTCGCGCGTTCCCCCTTCCAGCACCTGCTCCTGCATCATCTCCAGATACCCCTGCAGCACCGTCAACGGCGTGCGCAGTTCATGGCTGACGTTGGCGAAAAAGTTTCGCCGCGCCCCTTCCAGCTGGTGCATCTGCGTGACATCGCGCGCCACCATCAGCAGCTGTTTATCGCTATAGGGCATCACGCGAATTTCAAGATGACGGCCGTTATTCAGCACCAGATTGAGCGGTTTGGAAAAATCGCGGTATTTCAGATAATTGGCAAATTCAGGGTAGCGCAAGAGGTTAAGGATGTTCTGCCCGTTATCGTCAGGCCAGCGCAGATTCAGGATCTGCTGGGCCAGACCGTTGCACCAGAACATCACCCCTTCTTCGGTGGTCAGCACCACCGCATCCGGCAGAGACTCCGCCCCGCTGCGAAAGCGCTTAATCAGGCTTCCCAGCTCACGGCGGCGCTTTTTATTACGCATCTGCATCTGGTGCAGTCCGTAAAGCAGCGGCTCCCAGCTGCCGCTGCCCGGCGGCGGCGTCATGCTGCGATCAACCCACAGCCACCACGACAGGCGCATCAGATTCCAGAAATGCCAGACAAGAAGACCGGTCACTGCCGCCAATAAAAACCACGGCAGATAACCTAAAAACGCCCCGAGGATCAGGGCCGGGATACAACACAAGAAAAGCTCAAGCGCCAGCCTTTTCCATGACAGCCGTTCCAGCACGGTTCACACTCCTGTCAGCATTCAGAAACGGGCGGAGAAACGATATCCCGTACCGCGAACCGTTTGTACCATCCGGTCATGGCCGCTATGTTCCAGCGCTTTGCGCAGACGGCGAATATGCACGTCTACCGTTCTGTCTTCGACATAAACGTTGGTTCCCCAGACGTGATTCAGCAGCTGTTCGCGGCTATAGACTCGCTCCGGGTGCGTCATGAAGAAGTGGAGTAATTTAAACTCCGTAGGCCCCATATCCAGCGGATTTTCGCCGGTCATGACGCGATGCGAAGAGGGGTCGAGGCTCAGCCCCTGCATTTCAATCACCTCCTCCACCGCCATCGGCGAAATGCGCCGCATCACGGCTTTAATTCGCGCCACCAGCTCTTTCGGGGAAAACGGCTTAGTGATGTAGTCATCGGCGCCGGTCTCCAGGCCGCGGACGCGATCTTCCTCTTCGCCGCGGGCGGTCAGCATCACCACCGGAATATCACGGGTCATCGCTTCACGCTTGAGCTGTTTAATAAACTGCAGACCCGACCCGCCCGGCAGCATCCAGTCAAGGAGGATCAAATCAGGCCAGGGTTCATTGAGCTGATTGACCGCGCTGTCAAAATCTTCCGCCTCGACGGGCTGAAAGCCGTTTTGCTCCAGAACAAAGCAAACCATTTCGCGGATTGGAGCTTCATCTTCAACGACCAGAATTCTTCTCGCCATTATTTACCCTGTATTTTTTAGCCATCAGTATAGAAGTGCGCGGCCATTATGCGTCAGATTTATGACAGATTTATGAAAAAAATGACCGCCAGATGAACGCGGATTTCGAATTGTGACACGGACTTAACTCACCCAAAAGCAGCGTTATCCCCTCAATAATTCAGGTTTCACTCCCCACAAGCACAGGTAACCAGGTGGCTGGACGTAGCCAACGCATAAGCAACTTGAAGGATGACGGGTATATAATGCCGCTTACGCTTTTTCTCCAGGGAACAACTATGCGCATCCTTCACACCTCTGACTGGCACCTTGGGCAAAATTTTTACAGCAAAAGTCGCGCCGCCGAACATCAGGCGTTTCTCGACTGGCTGCTGGCCAGCGCGCAGGAACATGATGTCGATGCCATTATTGTTGCGGGCGATATTTTTGATACCGGCTCACCGCCGAGCTACGCGCGCGAGCTGTATAACCGCTTTGTCGTTCAGCTACAGCAGACCCGCTGCCGGCTGGTGGTGCTGGCGGGAAACCACGATTCGGTTGCCACCCTCAACGAGTCGCGAGACATTCTCGCCTTCCTGAATACGACGGTGGTGGCCAATGCCGGCCACGCCCCTTTTATCCTGCCGCTGCGCGACGGTACGCCGGGGGCGATTTTTTGTCCGGTACCGTTTCTGCGCCCGCGTGAGCTGGTGACCAGCCAGGCCGGGCACTCTGGCGGCGAAAAGCAGCAGCTGCTGCTCAGCGCCATCAGCGATTACTACCAGCAGCAGTACCAGCTGGCCTGCGAACTGCGCGGCGACCGGGCGCTGCCGATTATCGCCAGCGGCCATTTAACCACCGTCGGCGCCAGCAAAAGCGACGCGGTTCGCGAAATCTATATCGGTACGCTGGACGCCTTCCCGGCGAGCCGTTTTCCGCCCGCCGACTATATCGCGCTCGGCCACATTCACCGGGCGCAGGTGGTCGGCGGCTGCGAACATATCCGCTACAGCGGTTCGCCCATCCCGCTGAGCTTTGACGAAACCGGGAAAAATAAGAGCGTCAATCTGGTCACTTTCGCTAACGGCTGCCTGACGGACGTCACGCCGCTTATCGTCCCCGTCACCCAGCCGCTGGCGGTCCTTAAGGGCGATTTCGCCAGCATTAGCGCACAGCTAAACCAATGGCAGAATAACGACCAGCAGCCCTCAGCGTGGCTGGATATAGAAGTCACCAGCGACGAATATATGCATGATATCCAACGTAAAATCCAGGCGCAGACCGAAACGCTGCCGGTAGAAGTGCTGCTGGTGCGCCGCAGCCGCGCCCAGCGCGATCGCATTCTGGCCGGCGCTCAGCGAGAGACCCTCAGCGAACTGCAGGTGGAGGACGTCTTCGCCCGCCGTCTGGCGCTGGAAACGCTGGAAGCAACGCAGCAGCAGCGCCTGGAACAGCTCTTTAATGAAACGCTGCATAGTCTGAACGGTGAGGATCGCCTGTGAAAATACTCAGCTTACGCCTGAAAAACCTCAACTCACTCAAAGGCGAATGGAAAATTGATTTCACCGCTGAGCCCTTCGCCAGCAACGGACTGTTCGCGATTACCGGGCCAACCGGCGCCGGAAAAACCACCCTGCTGGATGCAATCTGTCTGGCGCTGTATCACGAAACCCCGCGCCTGAGCAGCGTGTCGCAATCGCAGAACGATCTGATGACCCGCGACACCGCCGAATGCCTGGCGGAAGTGGAGTTTGAGGTAAAAGGCATCGCCTACCGCGCCTTCTGGAGCCAGAACCGGGCGCGAAACCAGCCGGACGGCAACCTGCAGGTTCCGCGCGTCGAGCTGGCGCGCTGCGAGGACGGCAAGATCCTCGCCGATAAGGTCAAAGATAAGCTGGAACTGACCGCCTCGCTCACCGGCCTGGACTATGGCCGCTTCACCCGCTCAATGCTGCTGTCGCAGGGGCAGTTCGCCGCCTTCCTGAACGCGAAACCGAAAGAACGCGCCGAGCTGCTGGAGGAGCTGACCGGCACCGAGATTTACGGCCAGATTTCGGCACAGGTCTTTGAAAAGCATAAGCAGGCCCGCGTCGAGCTGGAGAAAATTCAGGCCCAGGCCTCCGGCGTGCTGCTGCTGAGCGACGAACAGCAGCAGGCGCTCCAACAAAGTTTGCAAGCGCTTACTGATGAAGAAAAACAGCAGGTTAGCGAACAAACCCGCCTGCAAAATGCCCGTCAGTGGCTGGTACGCGGCGCAGAGCTGACGGCAGAAGATCGGCAGGCTCAAACCGCGCTACGCGAAGCGCAGGCTGCGCTGGAGCAGGCGCAACCGCAGCTTACCGTATTGCTGAATGCCCAGCCCGCGGAGCAGCTACGCCCGCAGTGGACGCGTCAACAGGAGCAAATCGCCGCGCTGGCGCAAACCCGCAATCTGAGAGAAGAAGTAAATACTCGCTTACATGAACGACTGCGGCTGCGGGCGGGGATTCGCCTCGCCGCCCGGCAGCAATCTGAACGCCTGCAGAACCACCAGCAAACGCTCGCCGCATGGCTAAAAGAGCACGACCGCTACCAGCGATGGGGCAATGCGCTGGCGGGCTGGCGGGCCGCTTTCCAGCAGCAGGCCCGCGATACGCAGCAGCAAGCCGCTCTGCAGCAGCGTCTGGCGGAAACCAGCCGCCGGCTGGGCGAACTGCCGCCCGACGGGCTGGCGCTGGATGCTGAGCAGGTCAGCGCCAGCCTCGCGCAGCACGCCGCGGCGCGCGCTCTGCGCCAGCAGCTCGCGGCCCTGCATGGCCAGCTGCAGCCGCTGAGCCAGCGATTATCACAGCTTCATGCCGCCGGGCAGGCCAGTAAGCAGGAGCAGGAGCGGCTGGAAACCACCCTGGCCCAGCGCCGTCAGGCCTATAAAGAGAAGAATCAGCAGTTTAGCGATGTCAAAGCCCTGTGCGAAATGGAAGCGCGCATTGCCGGCCTGGAGGCCGAACGAGCCCGCCTGCAGCCCGGTTCCCCCTGTCCGCTCTGCGGTTCCGCGCAGCATCCGGCCGTCGCCGAGTATCAGGCGCTGGTTCCCGGCGTAAATCAGGCGCGGCGCGATGCGCTTGAGCGCGAAGTCAAACAGCTGGCGGAGGCCGGCGCCCTGGTGCGCGGCGAGCTGGACGCCCTGCTTAAGCAGCAGCAGAAAGAGGCCACCGAGAAAGCATCGCTTCTGCAGCAGGAGCAAGCGCTTACCTCACGCTGGCAGGCGACGATCGCCGGATTAAATATCGACCTGACGCCAAAGGATGACATTCCCGGCTGGCTAAACGCGCAGCAGGAGCATGAACAGCGGCTGTATCAGCATCAGCAGCGTCTGGCCTGGCAGGCCCAGCAGCAGGAGTGCCAGCAGCAGCTCCAGCAGCTCCAGCAGGAACAAGCGCAGCGCAGCGCCGCGCTGGCGGCTGAACTGGCCGCATTTGCGCTGAGTTTACCGGCAGCAGAGCAGGCCGCAGGCTGGCTGGCGCAGCGGGAAGACGAGACCCGCGGCTGGCAGGCCAAACAGAACGAACTGATCGCCCTGCAGGAACAGCTTCAGCAGTTGACCCCGCTGCTGGAGTCCTTGCCGGAAACGGACTTAGCGGCGGAACCCGCGCCGCTGGACGGCTGGCGCCAGGTGCACGACGACTGCCTCGCGCTTCAGAGCCAGTGGCAAACCCTGGGGCAGCAGGAGAGCCAGCAGCAGGCTCAGTTGAAAGAGAGCGAAGCGCAGTTCAGCGCGGCGCTGGCCGCCAGCCCGTTCGCTGACCAGCAGGCGTTTCTCGCCGCGCTGCTCGATGAGGAGACGCGCCGGCGCCTTGAACGCCTGAAGCAGACGCTGGAAAGTACGCTACAGCAGAATCAGGCGCTGGCGATGCGGGCCCGCGAGGCGCTGGATAGCCACCGCCAGCAGCCGCCGGCGGAAACGGATATCAGCCAGCCTCTTGAGCGGGTACAGGAACAGCTTCAGCAGCTGACGACGCTGCTGCGGGAAAACAGCGCCCGTCAGGGAGAGATTCGCCAGCAGCTGAAGCAGAATGCAGAAAACCAGCAGCGTCAGCAGTCGTTACGCCAGCAGATGGAACGCGCTGCGCAGGAAGTGGAAGACTGGGGATGGCTGAACGCGCTTATCGGCTCCAGAGAGGGCGATAAATTCCGTAAGTTTGCGCAAGGCCTGACGCTGGATAACCTGGTGTGGCTGGCCAACCATCAGCTCAACCGCCTGCACGGCCGCTATCTGCTGCAACGCAAAGCCAGCAACGCCCTGGAGCTGGAAGTGGTCGATACCTGGCAGGCGGACGCGGTGCGCGACACCCGGACGCTGTCCGGCGGCGAGAGCTTCCTCGTGAGCCTCGCGCTGGCGCTGGCGCTCTCCGATCTGGTGAGCCATAAAACGCGGATAGACTCGCTGTTTCTCGATGAGGGCTTCGGCACTCTGGACAGCGAAACCCTGGATACCGCGCTGGATGCGCTGGACGCGCTCAACGCCAGCGGCAAGATTATCGGCGTCATCAGCCACGTTGAGGCGATGAAAGAGCGCATTCCTGTGCAAATTAAAGTTAAAAAAATCAACGGGCTGGGCTATAGCCGTCTCGATAAAGCTTTCGCCGTCGAATAAATTTCCCCCTCCGCACCTGTCTTCAAGCCTCTCCCCCACGGGAGAGGTCGCGCCGTTGCCCGGGCTCAGTATTCACGATAAATCTTGATATTGCACGAATTTGCATGATAAGTTTAAATTCGTTGCTTTAACGATGAGCATCAGGCGGAATCATGCATAAAAACCGTGCTTATTATTTTAACCACCTCATTTCGTGCAAAAACGTGCATTCATAACTTTTTCTGAGGGCGTGCTGCTGCCTCCGGCAGCATCGTCCCATCCCCTCTGGCCCATTAAGAAGGTCTTAACCATGAAAAGCTTACTTATTTTGATTGCCGGCCCGGTACGCAGCGGCACCCACAATCGCGCGGAACTTATCGACGCTAACCTGAACAATATGGCCCAGGTTGCGCTACGCGTTTACCAGAAAGGCCATATCCCCGTGGTCGGCGAATGGCTGGCTCTGCCCATCGCCAAAGCTGCGGGTGCAACGGAAATTGGCGATGCGATTAGCGAGGAATATCTCTATCCGGTCGCTCACCGTGTCATTAGCCGCTGCGACGCTATATTGCGCATGCCGGGCGAATCCCGGGGAGCGGACCTGGATATTGAGGAGGGCAAAAAAAGGGGGCTGTCGATTTACTACAGCCTGGAGGAGATCCCGGACCGGTAATCCGCGGGGTACCCGCTGCGCCGTTCAGGCCGCGCAGCGGATTGATGATTACAGCGGCCACAGCCAGGCCGCGCCGCGCACGCCGCTGGAGTCCCCGTGCGCCGCCCGGCGAATCGGCGTCTCGCATTCACCGCCGAATACCCATGGTTTTAGCAGATTCGGCACCGTCTGGTAGAGACGGTCAACGTTGCTCATTCCGCCGCCAAGCACAATAACGTCCGGATCGAGGATGTTAACCACGTGAGCCAACGACTTCGCCAGCCGCATCTCATAGCGGCTCAGCGCCAGCTCCGCCACCGGATCCCGCTCGCCCACGCGCTGCATAATCTCGCTGCCTTTTAGCGAATGACCGCTTAACCGCCGGTAATCGGTCGCAAAGCCGGTACCGGAGATAAAGGTTTCAATACAGCCCTGCTTGCCGCAGTAGCACGGTACTTCAGCGCGATAGCGAAGTTCATCTTCATCCATCCACGGCAGCGGGTTGTGCCCCCACTCGCCCGCCGTACCGTTGCCGCCAATATGGGCGCGTCCGTTAAGGGCCACGCCTGAACCGCAGCCGGTGCCGATAATCACCGCAAATACCGTTTGCGCCCCGGCCGCCGCGCCGTCTACCGCTTCCGACACCGCGAGGCAGTTGGCATCGTTGGCCAGACGCACTTCCCGTTGCAGACGCTGGCTAAGGTCTTTATCAAACGGCTGACCGTTGAGCCAGGTTGAGTTAGCGTTTTTGACCACGCCGGTATAGGGCGAAATCGACCCGGGGATGCCGATGCCGACCGTGCCGCTCTGCCCGGTAGCCTGCTCGGCCATCTCGACCAGCGAGGCTATCGTCTCTATCGTCTGGCGATAATCGCCCCCTGGCGTAGGCAGGCGATGACGAAATAGCTGCGCTCCCTGGTCGCTCAGCGCGATGACTTCCGTTTTGGTTCCGCCTAAATCAATGCCAATGCGCACTGTGAATTCCTCTCCCGATTAACAATGCAAGCATAGCGACAATTCGCTATCATGCCCGCTGGATTTAACGACTAAGCCGTGGAAATTATCATGCTGTGGTTCAAAAATTTAATGGTTTATCGTCTCAGCCGCGACATTTCCCTGCGCGCCGAGGAGATGGAAAAACAGCTGGCCGAGCTGACCTTTACCCCTTGCGGCAGCCAGGATATGGCCAAAACCGGTTGGGTACCGCCGATGGGATCGCACAGCGATGCGCTGACGCATACGGCAAATGGCCAGATCGTTATCTGCGCGCGTAAAGAAGAGAAGATCCTGCCGTCTCCGGTGATCAAACAGGCGCTGGAAGCAAAGATCTTCAAGCTGGAAGCCGAGCAGGGCCGTAAGCTGAAAAAAACCGAAAAAGATTCTCTGAAGGATGAAGTGCTGCATTCCCTGCTGCCGCGCGCCTTCAGCCGCTTCAGCCAGACCATGATGTGGATCGATACCGTCAACGGACTGATCATGGTGGACTGCGCCAGCGCCAAAAAAGCGGAAGATACGCTGGCGCTGCTGCGTAAAACACTGGGCTCGCTGCCGGTTGTTCCGCTGGCGCTGGAAACCCCGATCGAACTGACGCTGACCGAGTGGGTGCGTTCCGGTACCGTAGCTCAGGGCTTCCAGCTGCTGGATGAAGCCGAGCTGAAAGCGATGCTGGAAGACGGCGGCGTGATCCGCGCGAAAAAACAGGATCTGGTGAGCGACGAGATCGCCGTGCACATTGAAGCCGGTAAGGTCGTCACCAAGCTGGCGCTCGACTGGCAGCAGCGTATTCAGTTCTTAATGTGCGATGATGGTTCGATTAAACGCCTGAAGTTCTGCGACGAACTGCGCGATCAGAATGAAGATATCGATCGGGAAGATTTCGCCCAGCGTTTTGACGCGGACTTTATTCTGATGACCGGCGAGCTGGCCGCGCTGATTCAGAATCTGGTGGAAGGGTTAGGCGGCGAAGCGCAGCGCTAATCTCGAGAATTCCTTCCTGCCAGCGCAGGAAGGAAACGAACATTACAGGTAGCGGCACAGATAAGAGGTCGGCTCGGCCACCTGCAGATTAAACTCGCTATTCCCCGGAACGTTGAATACTTCCCCGGCGGCATAGACTTTCCACTCGGTCTCTCCCGGCAAAAGTACGTTCAGCGCGCCGCTGACTACGGTCATCTCTTCCGGCTGCGCGGTACCAAAGGTATATTCCCCTTCCGCCATCACGCCCACGCTCGCACGACCGGTGCTGCTGCTGGTGAAGCCGATAGATTTTACTTTTCCGTCAAAGTATTCATTGCTTTGAAGCATAAACTCGCCCTTATGATCTTGTGTTGAAGGCACAATATAGGGGGCGCTCCTTGCCCCTGTCACGTAAAATTAACGCGTTACATCAGGTTAAACTAATAGTTCTGCCGCCAGCCGTGAAACCAGCACATTTGACAACAGAACCGGAATATCCAGCGCCTTTTGTAATATGTCGCGATGCTGCTGGTGGTAGCAAAGGCAATCCAGCATTAATACGTCTGCGCCCTGTTCAATCAACTCCCTGCCCGCGGCGATTAACTCCTCTTTACCGCCGCTCACCGGATTGGAAATGGCGTAAAACGGAGTATTTTCTAATACCTGCCATTTATTCCGCTGCAGCGGCAAAATCTCTTCAACCGGAACAATCACCCCCACCTGATGGCCGTCGACAATCGACGCGACCAGCGGCGGAATAATTCTTTGCGGCTCAAGCAGGATCGCATTATTCGCCGTAAATCCGCTAAAGGGATGAGTGCTCATGAGTAAAATAAGGTCGTAATTTTGTTTATCGAGCATCGCAATGACGCTACGTAAATCACGCTCAACCTTCTGCCGTGAGACCTGCGCAATTTGATTATCGTTAAGCAAGGTCAATAGCATCTCATCGCCGGGCTCTATGCTGTAGTCCCGCATAACGTCTTCGCGCGTCATTTTGCCGAGCAGGCTAATGTGGGCGATCTCGTCTTCCCTGATATGTTCAGTTAAAAGCGGCAGCATCTCCGCCACGGGTACGACCCCAATGGTCAAGATTGCCATCGATGCACTACTCATATCGTTTACCTTTTCACAACCGCTGTTTCAAAACAGGCTTTTATTTACAACTTCTGCCCCCTGGTGACCCAAAGCAACCGTCGAGAAGCGTAGCAGGTTACGGCTGATATGGAATGTAAAGATTCCAGAAGCGTCAAAAACGCTCCTGAAAATCCGTACCTTAGGTAATCATTAGTACCGTTAATAGATTAAAAATGTGATACATGTCCGGTAGCGATCTTTTCAGAACGAATCCCGGACATTTAAGAGGAATTAAGACTTATCAGGATCTTCGTAACGCCGTTTGGCGTCCAGCGCTTCCTGTTCTGTAGGATGTTCGCTGATGAGTGAGTTTGGCGTCGGGTGATCGGCGCGCAGTTCATACCAGGTGACCGTCTGGCCCTGCGGGCCCTTTTCAACGGCGACAACACGCGCTTCCCTTGGATATGGAGGTCTGGTCGGCATAGCGTTTCCTTTTTTTACCTTAAGAGCTTTAAAGTATAGGCGCTGCCGATCCGTTTACCCCAGGCAAAGTCTTAACTGGTATAGGTCTCGCCGCAGACGGTGGTCATAATCTGTTCTACGACCTCATCCGGCGTGGCGGTCGCATTAATAATATGATGCGCGGCCGCGCGATACAGCGCTTCCCTCTGCGCCAGCACCTCACCCACTTCATCGCGGATGGGCTTTCCGGTCAGCGTCGGGCGCTGTTCCGCCTTCGGATAGGCTTCAAGGCGGTCAATCAGCGCGGAAACCGAGGCCTCGAGATAGATAACGATGCCATTTTCCCGCATAAACTGTCGGTTGTATTCGCTGAGGATAATGCCGCCGCCGGTGGCGATGATCGTCGCGGGTTGAGCGACGCGTTCTAAAGCCTGCGTTTCCAGCGCACGAAAGCGTTCCCAGCCTTCCTGCTGGACGATAGCCGCTACCGTGCGCTGCTCATGCTCCTGCAGCTCATGGTCCGTGTCGGCGAACTTAAAGCTGCGAGCTTTCGCCAGCGCGTGTCCGATGGTCGTTTTACCGCAGCCGCGAGGCCCGACAAGAAATATTAGCTGTGTCATTACCGAAGACCCCTTGGTTCCGCATTTTGCGGATAAATGAAAGCGAAAAGAGAAACAATGGTACCGCAAACTTACCCGACGCAAATCGTAAAATAAACGTTACACACCATCTGCAAACCCTTTCACCTTAGTATTAGAAAGGACATTTAATGTAAACTTATCATTGCATTTGGTGTTATGCCAGCTTTACTTTTGTACAGAAGTTATTTTTTGTTCGCAGTCTGGCGTAAACAGTAACACATTTCTGCACAGCTTTACGCTGCCGCATATTTACAAGATGCGTGCTTCGGAGCGAATCTGAAGCTAATCAATCAGTATGACAGAGGTATGTAGTATGCAATCTGAAGAGCAACGCCTTATCGATGGACTGTTTTCCCGATTAAAAGAGGCCGAGAGCCACAGCGCATCACGGGATGCCAGCGCTGAGGAGCGGATTGCCGGGCACATTAAAGAGCAGCCGTTCGCCCCTTACTATATGGCGCAAACGATTCTGATTCAGGAAGCGGCGATCAAACAGCTCAACGACCGTATTCAGGCGCTGGAGAGCCAGGTGACCCAGTTTCAGGCCGCGAAGCCGAGCAGCGGCGGGTTTCTCTCAGGCCTGTTTGGCGGCGGTCAGTCGCGCGGTTCCGACCCGATTCCTGGCGCCGAGCAGTATGGCCGACCGCAGGCCGGTGCCCAGCCTCAGTATGCTCCGCAGGCGCAGCAGCAGAACTACGCCCCTCAGGCGTCGCGCAGCGGCGGCGGTTTTATGGCCGGCGCGCTGCAAACGGCGGCAGGCGTCGCGGGCGGCGTGGTGCTGGGAAACATGTTGACCAATATGTTTAGCGGCTCGCATCCGCAGGAGATCGTCAATATCATCGAAGAGAAACCGCAGCCGGATCTCAGCCAGGCGCAGGACAATAGCGTCGCTGACGATACCTTCCGCCAGGATGACGGGCAGTTCCTCGCCGACAACAACGATTATGACGCCGACTTTGACGCCGGTTTCGGCAATGATGATTTCGGCAGCGACGACGACAGCTGGGTTTAACCCTGCTGGCGCTTAACGTCTAACAGCCATTTCTCCAGCGCGGCGGCAAACTGCTGCCGATCGCGCTGGGATAAGCTATCCGGGCCGCCGGTCTGCACGCCGCTGGCCCGCATCGTTTCCATAAAGTCGCGCATCGTCAGGCGTTCGCGAATGGTCGCCTCGCTGTAGCGTTCACCGCGTGGATTCAGCGCCGCCCCGCCTTTCTCCAGCACTTCCGCCGCCAGCGGGATATCGGCGGTAATCACCAGATCTCCCGGCTCGCATAAACGTACGATTTCGTTATCCGCCACGTCAAACCCCTGCGCCACGCGCAGCGTGCGGATAAAGCGCGACGGCGGGACGCGCAGAGGCTGGTTAGCAACCAGCGTCAGCGAGATTTGCGCGCGCTCGGCGGCGCGGAACAAAATATCTTTAATGACGTTCGGACACGCGTCCGCATCAACCCAAATAGCCATTGCGGCTCCTGTCGATGAAAAAGAGATGCCGTATTGTCGCCTGCTTTTGCCTTCCGCGAAAGCAACAAGATGTTAAGCTATATCGCTAACGATAAAACAAACAAAGGGGATTGGTGATGGAGAAGAAAATCGGCTTTATCGGCTGCGGCAACATGGGCAAGGCCATCCTGGGCGGCCTGATCGCCAGCGGGCAGGTGCAGCCGGGTCAAATCTGGGTCTATACCCCGTCGCCGGATAAAGTGGCGGCCCTGCACGACCAATACGGCATTAATGCGGCGCAAAGCGCGCAGGAAGTGGCTCAGGTGGCGGATATCGTTTTTGGCGCCGTAAAGCCGGGCGTGATGGTAAAAGTGCTCAGCGACGTCGCCTCCAGCCTGAATAAAGACTCTCTGGTGGTTTCTATCGCCGCGGGCGTGACGCTCGACCAGCTGGCGCGCGCCTTAGGCCATGACCGCAAAATAGTCCGCGCGATGCCCAACACGCCTTCGCTGGTCAACGCGGGGATGACGTCGGTCACGCCGAATGCGCTGGTCAGCGCCGAAGAAACCGCGGAGATCCTGACCATATTCCGCTGCTTTGGTCAGGCGGAAATCATTGCAGAGCCGATGATTCATCCGGTGGTCGGCGTCAGCGGCTCCGCGCCGGCTTACGTCTTTATGTTTATCGAAGCGATGGCCGACGCCGCGGTGCTTGGCGGGATGCCCCGCGCGCAGGCTTATAAATTCGCGGCGCAGGCGGTGATGGGCTCGGCCAAAATGGTACTCGAAAGCGGCGAGCATCCGGGAACGCTGAAGGATATGGTGTGTTCGCCCGGCGGCACCACCATCGAAGCCGTGCGCGTGCTGGAAGAGAAAGGCTTCCGTTCCGCCGTCATCGAAGCGATGGTGAAATGCATGGAGAAATCAGAGAAGCTGAGCCGTTCCTGATTGCAATAGCGAATAGCGGGTGAAGTTTCCCTCACCCGCCCATTTCTTACACCTGTTTTTTCAGGCAGGCGCTCATAAATTTGCTGCGATCGTCCCCTTTCAGGGACTGCTGGGTCGCCTGAGCGTTACACTCGCGCATTTTCTGCTGCTGAGGCGTTAGCCCCTTACCGTCCTGCGCGGCGCCATCTTTCTTCAGGCAGCTACTCATAAACGTTTTACGCTCATCCCCTTTCAGCGACTTCGATGACGCTTCTTTATTGCAGACGCTCATCTTTTGCTGCTGAGGGGTCAACTCTTTTTCCGCGGCACTCACCGCTGTCATAAATACCAGGCCAAAAAGTAGGGTCACAAGTAATGTTATTTTCATCGCACCATCCTCTATGAGTGGATCTCTGTAAGTCTGGTCGCTGATGGAGAAAAAACCAGCCGGTAACGAAAATTCATCACCGGCGCCCGGTTATTTCAGATTAAGTGCGGCTTTCATGGTGTAGAACAGGTCCGTCTGGTCGGTTAAACCCACCACGTTGGCCGCGTGCGGGCCGTAGGCGGCAATACGCAGCTGGGTGCCGGTATGTTCCATCGACTCTTCTTCAGAGTTGCCGTAGCTCATCACCATCACCGAACCATCTTTGGTGTTCAGCGCCTGCGTCAGGCCCGGCGCTTTAGTATCTGCCGGGATAATCTGGCTGGCGTGAGCGTGGTCGGCGGTGACGATAACCAGGGTATTGCCCTCTTTTTTGGCAAATTCCAGCGCCTTCTGTACCGCTTCGTCCAGATCGACGGTCTCGCCAATCTGACCGCACGGATTCGCCGCGTGATCCTGTTTATCGATAGAAGCGCCTTCCACCTGCAGGAAGAACCCCTTCTCATTGCTGCTCAGCAGATCGATGGCTTTTTCGGTCATCTGCGCCAGCGTCGGCACCGATGCATCGCGTTTCGGGTTCGGCGTACAGGTCACCGCCGCCTTATCGATATTGCCGTGATAAGACGCCTTTGGGCCTTCCCAACGCACCGGCATATTGCCTTCCGCGAAGAGACCGAGCAGCGGTTTGTCCTGATTGGCCTGGCTAATGGCGGCCAGCGAGCTGGCGTCGGTGACGATCTGGTAGCCGCGGGCTACCGCCTGATCGTGCAGCGTTTTGCCCTGCCATTCACCGGCCGTCGCGCTTTCCGCGAAGGTTTTCGCGCCGCCGCCCAGTGTTACGTCGGGACGGGCGTTCAGCAGCTGTTCGGTAATCGAACCTTTACCGCCCTTTTCCAGCGCGTTGCTGGCGCATTTTTCGCTGGTCACGCTCGGGCCGTAGCATTTACGCGACGTCACATGCGCCACCAGCGCAGCGGGAGTGGCGTCCTGCAGTTCCGCCGTGGAGACGTTACCGGTGGCTAAGCCCGCCGCTTTCGCCAGCTCAAGGATGGTCTGATGATCTTTTTCATGGATATCCACGCCCAGCGCGCCGTTATAGCTTTTCACGCCGGTGGTCCAGGCCGTTGCGGAAGCGGCGGAGTCGGTGACATAATCCGGCTTGCCGGTTTTCTTATCCAGAGAATAATGGGTGTACTGGCCGGTCAGCGGCAGCGCGTCAATGCCTTTAAAGAAGCCGCCCGCCCCTTCTGCATAATTTCGCGCGGCGGTGATTTCAGAATCGCCCATTCCGTCGCCAATCAGCAAAATAATATTTTTAGCCGGTTTATTGATTAACGAAGCGCGCAGCGCCTCGGTCTGGTCACCGCTTAAACGACGCGCGCCGCCCGGCGTGGTGATATCGCCCTGCGCGGCACGATTTTCCAGAACCGGTGCGGTTGTTGTTTCTGCGTGAATAATCGGGGAGCCCAGCAGAGGCAGCAGGGCAATAAACAGGGCGCTTAATTTCACTTTTATCGTCTCCATGTAAAAAATACTTTAAAAAACAAAACGAGGGAGACTGTATAAAAGCGATGTGACAGTAAAATGACAGCATCCATACCCTGTCACAAAACTAACTACGAGGATGCCGTAACAGCTTCTTTATATATTGCTGCAGTAGCTGGGTATCGCGGTCATCCACCAGCGGGCCGGGGCTGGCCTCATCGATGGCCTGCTCAATATCGGTGATGAGCGCCTGCTGGGCGTCCTGCTCCATATGACGTAGCAGAGCGGTCACCACCACTTCCAGCGCCTCAACCTGGGCCGTCAGCTCCTTCGATTCTTCTTCCTTTTGGGCGAGTTTTACCAGTAGCTCAGCAATGAGATTCTTCACAGCACTTTATCCTTATGCGAGGTCCGTAGTCTGCTATTTATGTCATACATTAGCCGTCGGTTGCCACTATTATTTTTTAAAAAAGTTCGCCACGCCGGTGAATAACAAGCGAAACGTTTTGCTCTTTGCATGCCACCCGCCAGGAATTTACTCAATGCGGATTAATAAGCATCATAACCAACTTTAACAAATAAGAATAAAATGGAATATCGCTATTCTATCGATAACTATAACGTATCGCCATAATATATCTGGTAGGCCAGATTCACGCTGTCCGGCGCGTCTTTACCGGCCAGGCGCGCAATAAGTATTTCGCTCGCCGTTTTACCGATTTCATAACGTGGGGTAATGACGCTGGCTATTTTTTGCAGCCGCGCACGGCCAATTTCCAGCCCGTGAAAACCGGCGATGGCGATCTCCTGCGGAACGGCTTTCCCCTGCGCCTGGCACTCGAGCAGCACCCCCACCGCCAGATCGTCGTTGGTACAAAAAATGGCGTCAATATCCGGGCGCGTCTGCTGCATCTGCAGGAACATCTGCCGGCCAAGCGCAACCGAGGAGATGGTCCGCGGCGCCATGTGATACGCCTTCAGGCCGTGCTCCGCCAGCGCCAGCTCGGTGCCGCGGAAGCGGCTTAAATCGCGGGGATCGTCCATTGAACCAAAAAAGGCGATCGCCCGTTTGCCGCTCTCAAGAAAAGCATGGGTCATATCCCACGCCGCCTTTTCGTTATCGAACCCCACCTGGATATCCAGCTGCTGGCCGCCGTAGTCCATCAGTTCAGCGACGGGGATACCGCTGGCGCGCACGTACTGCACCATGCGATCGCTGTGCTGCTTCCCGGTCAAAATCAGCCCATCGATATTATAAGAGAGCAGATTGAGCACTTCGCGCTCTTCGCGCTGCGGGTCATATTCGTAGTTGGCAATCAGGGTCTGATACTGGTGCGCGGAGGTCACCGACTCAATGCCGGCCAGCACATCGGCAAAAATCTGGTTGCGGAAGGAGGGAATAAGCACGCCAATCGTTTTACTCCGGGCGTTAAGCAGGATTTCCGGGGCGCGGTTAGGGATATAGTTATTCTCTTCCATGACCTTTGAAATCAGCTCACGGCTGCGCTCAGAAACCTGGCCGGGGTCACGTAAATAACGGCTGACCGTCATTTTATTCAGCCCCGCCAGGTTGGCGATATCCTGCAATGTCATCCGGTTGTTTTTCATCAGGTTCTCTACGACAAGCGACTTTTATGCTCGCAGAGAACCTTACCACAGCAGCGGCGGTTTATGTTAGCCGGCAACCTTTTTTGCCGTCACCGGGGAGACGGGTTGCGGGTTAGCGCGCACGTTGTACATCAGCACGACGGAGGACAGCAGCGCGACAGCCATAAAGGTATAGGAAACCCCCGGCCCGCCGGTAATCCCGTTGAGGTACCCCACCAGCCACGCGCCGAGGAAAGCGCCGAGCGCGCCAAAGCTGTTGATTAAGCCCATCGATACGCCGGAAACGTTGCGCGGCAGCAGTTCAGGAATAAGCGCGAAGAACGGCCCATACGGCGCATACATGCAGGCCGCGGCAATGACCAGTAGCGCATAGGAGAGCCAGAACGCCTGGTTGCCCACCAGCCAGGAGCCAAAGAAAGCGATAGCGGCAATCAGCAATAACGGCCAAATAAACAGTTTACGATTCTGGAACTTATCCGACAGCCAGGAGACCGTCAGCATCAGGATAATTGCCGCCAGGTACGGCACCGCCGCCAGCCAGCCCACCGCCACGATATCCATCTGCGCGGCGTTCTTCAGAATCGACGGCATCCACATCATGAAGCCGTACACGCCGATGCTCCACAGCGCGTGCACGGCGCAGAGCATGATCACATTGCGCGAGCGCAGCGCTTCACCGTAGTTGCGCACCGGCTTGATATGACTCTGCTCGCTGTCCATCACCTTCTGCAGGGTCTCTTTTTCCTGCTCGTTCAGCCAGGAAACCTCGGACGGTTTATCGCGCACCAGTATCCACCAGCATACCGCCCACAGTACCGCCGGAATGCCTTCGATGATAAACATTTCGCGCCAGCCCCACGCCTGAATCAGGTAGCCGGAAACGATGGACATCCACAGCACCGTTACCGGGTTTCCGAGGATCAGGAACGTGTTGGCGCGCGAACGCTCGGTTTTCGTAAACCAGTTGCTGATATAAATCAGCATCGCCGGCATCACCGCCGCCTCAACCACGCCAAGGGTAAAGCGAATCGCCATCAGCATCGGAATATTACTGACGAACCCGGTCGCCGCCGCGCAGAATCCCCATAAAATCAGGCTAAAGAAAATCATTTTTCGCACGCTGCGTTTTACCGCATATATCGCGCCGGGTACCTGGAAAAAGAAATAGCCGAGAAAAAATAGCGCGCCAATAAGCGATGCCGTTCCTTTGGTAATACCCAAATCGCTTTCAATTCCCGCCGCAGCGGCAAAACCATAATTCGCACGGTCAAGGTAGGCCAGACTATAGGTAATAAATATAATCGGCATTAAATACCACCAGCGACGCGCGGGTAATTTCGCGAGCATGTGCATAAGCACTCCTCAGATATCAATATCATCACACGGGTTTAATACTCTGTCCTTCAGGTAGTGCGGGCACACTGCTGCCCGAAGGACGCGAAGTGATTCAGACAGCGGCAAGCATTCCGCCGTCCACAAACAGCAAATGACCGTTAACAAAGTTTGCCGCCGACGAGGCCAGATATACCGCGGCACCAATCAGTTCTTCCGGTTTTCCCCAGCGCGCCGCCGGGGTACGCTGGTACAGCCAGGCGGAAAACGCCTCATCGTTGACCAGGGCGGCCGTCATGTCGGTGGCAAAATATCCCGGCGCGATACCGTTAACCTGAATATTATATTCGGCCAGCTCAACGCACATGCCGCGAGTCAGCATTTTAACCGCCCCTTTCGAGGCCGCGTAAGGCGTAATGGTTTTACGCCCCAGCTCGCTCTGCATTGAGCAAATATTAATTATTTTCCCCGCGCGGCGGCCCATCATATATTTCGCCACCTGCTGTGAAACCAGGAAAACGCCCTTCTGATTGACCTCAATAACGTTATCCCACTCCTCCTCCGGAAATTCGGTAAAAGGGAAACGCCGCTGGATCCCGGCGTTATTAATTAAAATATCAATGGCGCCGATCTCCTCTTCGATGCGGGCTATCGCCTGCTCGACCTGCGCCGCCCGGGTGACATCAAAGGCGACCCCTACCGCATGAAAACCCTGCGCCACCAGCGCCTGCGCCGCCTGGTCCGCGCGCGCCTGGGTGCGGTCGTTGATGATGATCTCCGCGCCGTACTCGGCGAGGCCGCCGGCCAGCAGATGGCCAATCCCCTGAGCGGATCCGGTGATCAGCGCGCGCTTCCCTGACAAATCAAATAAATTTCGCATAAAACCTCTTTTTCAATAACTGTTACGCGTAACTGTATACGCGTAACAGTCAGGAATAGAAGAGGATGAGAGGGGAAAATGATCGTTTTGTGATCGGTGATACATTTAAAGCTTAAGGAACACCGAGGCCGCTACTGACGCTGTCGCATCCATCGCGGCCGAGGAGAAAGAGCGGAATTAAGCCGCAGGACGGCGGCTGCGGCGCAGCATGATGGCCAGCTGCCAGATATTGATCAGGACAATAACCGCCGTGGCGATAAACACCCAGCGGAAGCCGGCCATGGCCGAGACCGACGCGCCGATCAGCGGCCCGGCCACGTTGCCAAGATACATAAACGACTGGTTATAGCCGAAAATACGCCCGGTGACGCTGTCGCTGCAGTATTTGAGCAGAAGGGTTTGCACCGCCGGCAGCATCGCCCCATCGGCAAAACCGAGCAGGAACCGCAGGACGCCAAGCTGGAATGGGGTGGTAACGAACGACATGGCAAAGAACATCACCACCGCGCAGCACAGCGTCGCCAGCAGGATCCGCGAGGTGCCGATCCTGTCGCCCAGTTTCCCCAGACGGGGAGCCGAAATCAGCGCCGACACGCCCGGCACGGCGGCGATCATGCCGGCGAGAAAGGCGATGTTATTGCTATCCGGTGCCATCGACTTGATAAACAGCGCCAGAATCGGGCCGATTGAGCCGTTGCAAAGTTGGATCACCAGAGTGGTGAAAAACAGGCTGATCACCAGTCCCGGATAGGGCAGCGAGGCAAATACCGCCTTGCCGCTCAGCCGCTCCGCCCTCGTGACCTGCGGCCGGGCGCCCTCTTTAATCAGAAACAGCGTCACCAGAAAGCTTACGGTCAGCAAAATCGCGGTGATGATAAATACGGCGCGCAAACCGACGTGGTCAGCCAGAAAACCGCCGAGCAGCGGCCCGCCAATCACGCCGCTGATCTGCGCCGTCGACAGCGTGCTCAGCGCCCAGCCGCTACGCTCGCGCGGAACCTGAGACGCCACCAGCGCCATGGCGTTGGGAATATAGCCGGAAGTCAGTCCCATCACCGCGCGCAGGATAAACAGCTGCCAGACGTTGGTGGCGAACGCCTGAAGTAAAATGGCGATGGCCATCCCCAGCGAGGCGCGCAGCAGCATCAGCTTGCGCCCTTTGCGGTCGGCGAGGCTCCCCCACATCGGCGAGACAATCGCCGACACCAGAAAAGTGACGCTAAACGTCAGGCCCGACCACATGGATAACGCTTCATGCGAGGTCACGCCCAGTTGGGAAACGTACAGCGGCAAAAAGGGAAGAATTTGGCTGATGGCCAGGCCGGTAAAAAAACAGCCAAACCAGACGGAGATAAGATTAACCTTCCAGGATTCCATAACTACGCGTATTCATTAATTTTTTGGCAATTATTAACTAGCTTAGCAATTTCCCCTGTCCGACGTACTACCAGAGATGCGCTGACGGCGAGTTTAGTGTTTTATGACACCAGATTGCCCTGTTGCGAATAATTTCATGGTGAAAAGCGTGGTATACAGCGAGTTATGCTCAGAAACAGAACCCCTGGCCGCGCATACCGAGGTGAAAATGGTTCGCATGGGCCGCGTTATAGTCCGGCCCTAAAGCGTTGCCGTAATAGCTGCAACCGCCGGCCAGTAACGCCTGCAGCCAGGGGTGATACTGCGCATCGGGCCACCCTTTCAGCACGCTGATACGTCGGCCATCGGCCAAACGAAAGCCGCTGATATCCAGCGCCTCCGCGGTAGCGTGCTCGCTGCGCCGCGCGTTCTGACGATGGTAAATATTACGGCAGGCATAGCTGCCAAAATGGTCGACCTGGCGGAGCTCTTGCCCCAGCATCCGCCGAGTCAGCGGTTTCGCCTGCTGTTGCAGATACAGCGCGCTGCTTAACGCCAGCGGGCAGCTGGCGAGGAAGCTGCTGCTAAGCTTTACCGCGCCAAAATCGCGTACCCGAACCACGTTTTGCAGGGGGCACTCTCCCCCGCTATCGGCCACCGCCCGGCTGGTGATGAGATTTCGCTGATTCGCTTCCTTCAGCAGGTTGGCGCACTGTCCGGGCGTCAATCGCCGCAGCTTATAGTGGGTGATGAACCCCGGCGGATCCTCCAGACGCAGCGGCGCCAGCGGGTTATAGTGCGCGGGAAGATAACGATAGCCGTAATATCCGGCCGCCAGCAGCGCCAACAGAACGATAAGCCCTTTTCCTTTCACGCGCTGCCTCCCAATGCTTTACCCGGTGAATATTATGGCAGCCAGGCGGCCGTTTCACATGCTATGTTATGCCCTTTGATGTAATCATGATGGAAGTTGAAATGGCTAAGATGAGGGTTGGGATCGTTTTCGGCGGTAAGTCGGCAGAACATGAAGTATCGCTACAGTCAGCGAAAAATATCGTGGAAGCCATCGACAAAACGCGCTTCGACGTCGTTTTGCTGGGGATTGATAAGCAGGGGCAGTGGCATATCAACGACGCCAGCAACTATCTGCTCAATCCGCAGGACCCCGCCCATATTGCCCTGCGCCCATCCGATATTACCCTGGCGCAAATTCCCGGACGCGAAGCGCAGCAGCTGATTAACGCCGATAGCGGCCAGCCGCTGGCGGCCATCGACGTCATTTTCCCGATTGTTCACGGCACCCTTGGGGAAGATGGTTCTCTGCAGGGTATGCTGCGGATGGCTAACCTGCCCTTCGTCGGCTCCGACGTCCTCGGCTCCGCCGCCTGCATGGACAAAGACGTGACCAAGCGTCTGCTGCGCGATGCCGGGCTGTCGATTGCGCCTTTTATTACCCTGACCCGCGCCAACCGTCATCAGGTGAGCTTTGCCGAAGTGCAGGCGAAGCTGGGCCTGCCGCTGTTCGTCAAACCGGCGAACCAGGGCTCCTCGGTGGGCGTCAGCAAGGTCAACAGCGAAGAGCAGTATCAGCAGGCCGTCGCCCTGGCCTTCGAATTTGACCATAAAGTGGTGGTTGAACAGGGGATTAAAGGGCGTGAGATCGAGTGCGCGGTATTGGGCAACGATAATCCCCAGGCCAGCACCTGCGGTGAAATCGTCCTCAACAGCGAATTCTACGCCTATGACACCAAGTACATTGACGATCAGGGCGCGAAGGTGGTGGTTCCGGCGGCCATCGACAGTGATGTAAACGATAAAATTCGCGATATCGCCGTTCGCGCCTACCAGACCCTCGGCTGCAGCGGGATGGCGCGCGTCGATGTGTTCCTGACCGCCGATAACGACGTGGTGATTAACGAAATCAATACGCTGCCGGGCTTCACCAACATCAGCATGTATCCGAAGCTATGGCAGGCCAGCGGTCTGGACTATACCAGCCTGATTAGCCGCCTGATTGAGCTGGCGCTTGAGCGTCACGCCGCCGATCGGGCGCTGAAAACATCGATGAATTAAGCCCGAGTAAGCGTTTACGCCGCGACCCGGGGAGTGCGCCGGGGTTGATGTATCAGCCCGGCATATTCCCGGCTCGCGCTGCGCTTAGCCGGGCTACGGGTTCACCACCTCCGGTTCACGCTTCCTCTGCCGGGCGGCGGCGAATAATAAACCCGGCAATCCAGAAGCTAATGACCCACGTCACCAGCCCAACCGCGTAAGAACGCCAGCCTTCGGTTTCATACCCGAGCAGCCCGACCACGCCATTCATAATAAAAATTAACCCCAGCGCTACCGCGTAGTAGTGCCAATCGCGGCGGATTTTTTCCGTGAGTTTCATAACCACTCCGACAACAAAAAAAGCATCTTCGCATAGCCGCCACCGCGGGTCTGTAGCGGCGTTGAGAATTGTCGCACATTGCGATATCGGTCTAAATTTCACAAATTTGTAGCAAACTCACAACCCGATGAAATCAGGAATATTCCTGGGCGGAAATTACCAGCAATCTGATACTGAAATCCCCCCTTCGTTGCCAGAATTACCCTCTACGTCGCCGTGGAAAAAACGGCAAGAAAGTGAAGTACGGAGGTCAAGATGGCAGAGTTCACCTTTGCAAAGACCGTCAACGGCGGCAAAAAGAGGGGCTCTCTCACCGGCAGCAACATCGCTTACGCTCTGTTTGTGCTGTTTTGCTTCTGGGCCGGTGCGCAAATGCTGAGTATGCTGATCCACGCGCCCGGCGTTTTTGAGCATCTGATTCAAATGCAGGACAGCAGCCGCCCGCGGGTCGAGATTAGCCTGGTAGTCGGTACCCTGTTCGGCCTGATTCCCTTCCTGGCGGGCTGCGTGCTCATTGGTATTCCTGGGCTGATATTCCGCTGGCGCAGCCGCCGCTAACGGCGCGCCATACAGCTGGCCCGCCGGTCGTCAACGCGTTTGGCAAACCAGGCGGTCGTCAGGTTACGGGTGATTTTCGGGCTCTCAAGCTGAATGCCCGGCAGCACCTCCCGCGGGAGCGTTTTGCCGGCTTTCTTATCGGCAATGCGAAACACCTGCTTATAGAGATCGCTCTCTTCAAACGCCAGGGTATCGCCCTTCTTTAACTGACGATGGATATCATCATCGCTCATTGCCAGCTGTGAGGATAACCGGCGCACCGCCAGTTCGGTGGTTCCGGCCTCATCGCTATCGTAGCGAATCAAATCGCCATCCAGCGCCAGCTTCACGCCCGTCGCTTTTGCGACGGCGTTCTGGAAGGCGGCGTTACGGCTGGCGTACCATCCGGCGTTGAAATCGGCAAAACGGTACAGCGGTACGCTGTAGTTCGCCGGATAGTTCAACAGATGATAGGTGCCGAACCACAGACCGCCGCGCAGGCTGAACACCTCCTGGCGCACGGTACCGTCGATTTTCCACGGGTAGCCGTCGGTATGCTGCTCGGCGAAGGCGATGCTGACCTGCATCGGGCCGCCGGTATGCACCGGGTTCAGCGAGCCGAACAGCTTCTGCCCCATCGGCACCATGCCGATAAAATCATCGAAAATCGCGCTCAGCTGCTTTTCGGTTTTCACGCTATCGAGGCGTTCGCTATAGCTTTTGCCGTTGGGCGATTTGATTTTCAGCGCGGTATGCACCAGAAAAACCGGGATATGCATTTTCTCCGCCCGGCGGTCAATCTCCTGCCAGGCGATTTTATTCAGCCCCGGCACCGCCGGGTCGGCCTGATAGTTGGACTCCTGCTGCGCCACCGCCAGCACCGAACAGACGTTCTCTTCCGTCGGCGCCAGCTTCTGGCTGGCAAAGGTTTTGGCGATGGCCTGCGCCCAGGCCTCGCGATCTTTCACGCTGGCGGGCATTTTCTGCCGCACCACCGCGGCAACATCAATCGCCTTTTCGCCCTTTTTCAGCGCCGGCTCCGGCTTGCTGGAGCAGGCGGTGAGGATAATCCCTGCCAGTAGCGTCAGGGTGAGAGAAGTGATTCTGGATTGCGCTACCGGCATGGTTCATCCTTGCGTTGATCAACTTAATGTTTGCGTCACGGTCTGCAGCTCTTTGCCATCCAGCTCGCGCTCGAAGCTGCGCAGACGTTTGTAGATAGACATCAGCTCAACCAGTGTAGTCCATGAGCTAATCAGATACTGGAACGAACCGCGGACCTGGCCAAAGACGTTGGTGATCTGGGTCATCAGGCCCAGCGTAATCGTACCGGCAACAATCGACGGAAACAGCAGGAACAAACCGAAAACGTTATCCACCTGCAGATAAAGAATACGGGCGATATTGAAATACATGTAGTGGAAGTAGAGGCGGAAATAGTTGCGGCGCACGGCGCCAAACAGCTCACGCACCGTCGGCGGCGTCGCGCGGTTGGCGTCATCTTCGCCGTACACCAGCTCTTTACGATAGGCGGCCTCAACGCGCTGGTTTTTGAACTCCAGGCCGGGCAGCTTGATCCCCACCACCGCCAGCAGGCCGGTACCCATTAACGACCAGATGATGGCGGCAATCACCAGGCCGTAAGGCAGGTGGCCGACAATCGGTAAATCCGGGACGTGCGCGGAGAGCGTCACCAGCACCGGCAGGAAGGCGATAAGGGTCATCACCGCGTTAAGGAAGCTGACGCCCATGCTCTCCAGGGTGGAAGCAAAGCGCATGGTATCTTCCTGCACACGCTGCGCGGCGCCTTCGATATGGCGCAGATGCTGCCAGTGCGCCATATAGTGTTCGTTCATGGCGGTACGCCAGCGGAAAACGTAGTGGCTGACGAAGAAGTTGTTCATCACCCCGATGACCACCGCGATAAGCGCGATGCCGAGAAAGATGCCAATCTCCTGATAAAACTGGTTAATGCTGACCTTATGCGGCGTCGCCAGCGCGGCCTGAATAAGATCGTAGAACGGGGCGTACCAGGCGTTTATCGCCACCCCGACCTCGACCAGAAACCAGGTGACGAAAATAATCAGCGAGGTGCCGAGGATCGACCAGTACTGCCAGCGGTGGGGGCTGTAAATAAACCAAAAGAGGGCGAAAACGCCCACGCAGAATACGTAGAACGCGTAGAACACCAGGTAGTTGAGCGACCAAAAGCGCGCCGCGCTAATCGCCACATCCTGGGATGCGCCGGTGACCCGCAGCAGCCAGTCGCCGCCGCCCGCCTGCCAAAAGATCACCGCCAGCAGCGACCAGATAAAGGCAGAAATAAAAAACGGCCCCGGTTTGGGGAAAAAGGATTTAAACATCATGCTCTCCTGCTAACTTCTTTTTCGTTTTGCTGTGCTGTGTACCACAAAGACGCCCGCCGCAAAGCCGTCGCAGCGAAGCAAAGTGGGCGGATGATGAGACCGGATATCAGCAGCTTAGTTCGCCGACCATCCGTTCAGAATTGTTTCTGTCGATTTCACCTGTAAAGGATTGCCCGGAACGGTCAGCGTACGCCACACCTCGTTGTAGTGGGCGATCAGCGTGACCGCCTGCGCCGCCGGGCGGTTGGCTGTGGTATGGGCATCTTCAGCGACGGTAATCGCATAGCCCCGGCTGGCGCCGTTTTTGATGGTGGTATCTACGCAGTAGTCGGTGGCGCAGCCGCAAATCACAAACTGCGTGATGTGATGTTCGCGCAGCACCTCTTCCAGGCGGGTGCGGTAAAAGGCGTCGCAGGCGGTCTTGGTCACGAACAACGCGCCTGCCGGCTGGTGCAGTTCAGGCAGCAAAGCAAAACCTTCGCTCCCCTCTTCCAGACCGCCCTCTTCGCAGTGCTGAATGAAGATAACGGTATCCGCGGCGTTTATCAGGCGGTTAATTTGCGCCGCGCAGCGCTCGCGCTCAATACGCGGCGTCGCGAAAACGCCGTTTTGCATATCCACTACCATCACTACCCGTTTCGCCGCCATCGTCTCTTGCCACCCATGTTTAGCCAAAACGAATATCATACGCGCCCGCAGGCGAAAGCCGCTATCCGAAAGCAAAAAAAGGATTTTTTACGCCAGGTTACGTTTTTCCGCACAGAATGGCGTTATTAGCGCTTTGCTCGGCGGCGCTTCGTAGTATAAATACGCTCTATATTTTTCTTCACCATGATGGATACCCCCGTTGAAACGTAGTCTGCTCATTTTTGCTGCGCTGTGCGCGGCGTCGTTGACATCGGCCCAGGCCGCGCAGCCGAGCGTCGACCCGGAATTCGCTGCGGATGTTGTCGACCGTTACGCTAACCATATCTACTACGGCAGCGGCGCGATCGGCATGGCGCTGGTGGTTATCGATGGTAACCAGCGCGTATTCCGCAGCTTCGGCGAGACGCGCCCGGGCAATAATGAGCACCCGCAGCTCGATTCGGTGATTCGCATCGCCTCCCTGAGCAAGCTGATGACCAGCGAAATGCTGGTCAAACTTCTCGACCAGGGCGTGGTGAAGCTCAACGATCCGCTGAGCAAATACGCCCCGCCGGGCGCGCGCGTGCCGACATATCAGGGAGCGCCCATTACGCTGGTGAATCTGGCGACCCATACCAGCGCCCTGCCGCGCGAGCAGCCAGGCGGCGCGGCGCATCGTCCGGTGTTCGTCTGGCCAACGCGCCAGCAGCGCTGGAACTGGCTCTCCACGGCAACGTTAAAAGCCGCGCCGGGTTCCCAGGCCGCCTATTCCAATCTGGCGTTCGATTTACTGGCCGATGCGCTCTCTACCGCCGCGGGCAAGCCCTGGCCGCAGCTGTTTGAAGAGCAGATTACCCGTCCGCTGGGGATGAAAGACACCACCTTTACGCCTTCGCCCGATCAGTGCCGGCGCCTGATGATCCCGGAGAAAGGGGCCAGCCCGTGCAACAATACGCTGGCGGCCATCGGCAGCGGCGGCGTTTACTCCACGCCTGGCGATATGATGCGCTGGATGCAGCAGTTCCTCTCTTCCGATTTCTTCACCCGCGGGCAGCAGGCGGACCGGATGCAGACGCTCATTTATCAACGCAGCCAGCTGACGAGGGTGATCGGGATGGACGTGCCGGGCAAAGCCGATGCGCTGGGTCTCGGCTGGGTCTACATGAAGCCGAAAAACGGCCAGCCGGGCATTATTCAGAAGACCGGCGGCGGCGGCGGTTTTATCACTTACATGGCGATGAACCCGCAGGCTAACGTCGGCGCCTTCGTGGTGGTCACCCGCTCTTCATTGACGCGTTTCAACAACATGAGCGATGGCGTCAACGAGCTGGTCAGCGAATTAAGCGGCGACCGCCCCGGGATTGAGACCGCCAGCCAGTAACCTGTTGGGATGTTTTGCCGACGATAGATAAGGATCGTTTTGGCGAAACATCCCGCCGCCAATTGAGGTAAACTCGCTTTTTTCATTTCACAAAATCAGGCAAACCATGACAGATTTAATCACTCGCCCGCGCCGACTGCGCAAGTCCGCTTCGCTACGTGCCATGTTTGAAGAGACAACACTGAGTTTGAACGACCTGGTGTTGCCGATCTTTGTTGAAGAAGAAATCGACGATTACAAAGCCATCGAAGCGATGCCCGGCGTGATGCGTATTCCGGAAAGATACCTGGCGCGCGAAATCGAGCGCATTGCCAACGCCGGTATCCGTTCGGTGATGACCTTCGGGATTTCCCATCATACCGATGCCGTTGGCAGCGATACCTGGAACGAAAACGGCCTGGTGGCGCGCATGTCCCGCATCTGTAAAGAGGCGGTGCCGGAGATGATCGTGATGTCCGACACCTGTTTCTGCGAATACACCTCCCACGGCCACTGCGGCGTGCTGTGCGACCACGGTGTCGATAACGATTTAACCCTTACCAACCTCGGTAAGCAGGCGGTGGTCGCCGCTGCCGCAGGCGCGGATTTTATCGCCCCGTCCGCCGCGATGGACGGCCAGGTGCAGGCCATTCGCCAGGCGCTGGACGCCGCCGGATTTACCGATACGGCGATTATGTCCTACTCCACTAAGTTCGCTTCATCGTTCTATGGTCCGTTCCGCGAAGCCGCGGGTACCGCGCTGAAAGGCGATCGTAAAACCTATCAGATGAGCCCGATGAACCGCCGCGAAGCGATTCGCGAATCGCTGCTGGACGAAGCCCAGGGCGCCGACTGCCTGATGGTCAAACCGGCCGGTCCCTATCTCGATATCCTGCGCGATCTGCGCGAGCGCACCAACCTGCCGCTCGGCGCGTACCAGGTGAGCGGTGAATACGCGATGATTAAGTTCGCCGCCCAGGCCGGCGCTATCGATGAAGAGAAAGTGGTGCTGGAAAGCCTCGGCGCAATCAAGCGCGCCGGCGCGGATCTGATCTTCAGCTACTTCGCCCTCGATCTCGCCGAAAAGAAAATCCTGCGTTAATTCGGCTATTACCGTTCCCCGGTCGCGCTACGCTTACCGGGGCTACAAACCTGCTCCGGTAGCCCGGGTAAGGCGTCAGCCGCAACCCGGGGAATTCCTCTGCTGCAGAAAGTTGCGAGACTCTTTCCACCATTATCTTTGGATTCTTGCCAGACTGTTACCCCGACTCTATCCTGCCGCTTAAGACGCTATCTTTTGCAAAGGAGCGCTGCATGGTGGCCTACCGTCGTTATTACCTGAAGGGTGGAACCTGGTTTTTTACAGTTAATTTGCGAAACCGAAAAAGCAGACTTCTGACCGAGCACATCGGAACTTTACGTCACGCCATCCTCACCATCAAACGGCGAAAACCCTTTTACATTGATGCATGGGTTATCCTTCCTGAACATCTTCATTGCATCTGGACATTACCCGGAGACGATAGCGATTTCTCCGCCAGATGGCGGGACATAAAAGGTTGCTTTAGCAAAGCATTAAAACAAGAAAATGTCTGGCAACCGCGTTTCTGGGAACATGTAATCCGCGATGAAGATGACTACCGCCGGCATATCGATTACACCTACATTAATCCTGTAAAACACGGTTGGGTACGACAGGTTTGTGATTGGCCTTTTTCAACCTTTCACCGGGATGTACGCCGCGGGTTATATCCCGATAATTGGGGTGGCGAAATTCACGATTTTTTGTGCGGCGAACGCCAGTAAACCCCCGGTCGCGCTACGCTTACCGGGGCTACGATCTGCTCCGGTTGCCGGGTTCATTGCCAGGCTTCCCCCGGTTGCGCTGCGCTTACCGGGGCTACGGGTTCACCACCGTCTGTGGGCCGGTAGCCCGGGTAAGGCGCCAGCCGCAACCCGGGGAAATATCCCAAATCTTCACTCAACTGTAATCTGAGCGACATCTGCGCCTTCTACTGTCTGGGCAGGACGGAGGAGGTGCCGCTATGTTTAGTCTCGACAATGTCATCGATGACCTGTGGCCTCAGGCAAAGCCAGCGCTCTGGCAGAAAAAGGTGCTGAAAAAGCTCCTGCATGAGGAAGAGTTTCAGCAGTTTGCCGCGCGTCATCATCACCTGAAAGGACTGGATACGGTCGAACAGGTGCTCGAACATCTTAATATCCGCTGCGCTATCCCGGCGCACGATCTCGAACAAATCCCCGAACATGGCCCGCTGGTCATTATCGCCAACCACCCCACCGGTACGCTTGACGGCCTGGCCCTGCTCTACGCGGTGTCCCGCGTGCGTCGCGACGTCAAAGTGGTCACCAACCGCATGCTGACCCACCTTGAACCGCTGAGCTCGCTGTTTATTCCGGTCGATAATATCAACGGCCGAACCGCCAAAGCGGCGCTGCAGCAGATGGACCAGCAGTTGCAAAACGGCGGCGTGCTGATTTTCTTCCCGGCGGGTGAAGTTTCACGCCTCACCCGGCGCGGTATTCGCGATAAAAAATGGCACTCCGGATTTATTAAGCTGGCGGCGAAATATCGCGCCCCGCTGCTGCCGGCGTGGATCCGCGCGCGCAACAGCGCGCTGTTTTACGCCAGCACGCTGATTTCCGATAGCCTGCCGCTGCTGCTGCTGATGCAGCAAATGTTTCGCCGCCGCAACGGCAGCCTGCCGGTTAATTTCGGCCAACAGATTGCCTGGTCAAGCTGGTTCGATCCTCTGCGCTCTGTTCGCGAGCTGACCGAACGCTGCTATCGCCACCTGGAGCTGCTGGCAAAAGGGCAGCCCGGCGTATTTAAAAGCGAAAGCGCTATCGCCCGACCCGAAGACCGCGCCCTGCTCAAGCGCGAACTGGGACGGGCGGAAACGCTGGGGCGAACGGCGGATGGCAAAGTGATTTATCTCTGGCAGCGCCGCGGCCAGGAAGATGCGCCGGTGCTGCGCGAACTGGGCCGCCTGCGGGAAATCGCCTTCCGCGCGGTGGGCGAAGGCAGCGGCAAACGTCGCGACGTTGACGGTTACGACGACGACTATCTGCATCTGATTCTGTGGGATGAAGAAGACCTGGAAATCGTCGGCGCTTACCGCTTTATGCCGACCGCGATGCAGCTGGAAAAGCGCGGCCTGAACGGCGTCTATAGCTACAGCCTGTTCCATTACGACGCTCGCATGGACGATATTCTGCAGCACGGAATTGAGCTGGGGCGCAGCTTTATCCAGCCGCGCTACTGGGGCCGCCGCGGACTGGACTACCTGTGGTCCGGCATCGGCGCGTATCTGGCGCGCTATCCGCACTATCGCTATCTGTTCGGCCCGGTGTCGATTTCCGGCGGGCTGCCGCCGTCGGCGCGCGATCTGCTGGTCGCGTTCTATCGACTGTGGTTCCCGGCGACGCATCCGCTGGCGGAGTCGCGTCGCCCTTATCCGGCCTCGCTGCCCGATGTGCTGGCGCAGTTTGGCGGAGAAGATTACAACGACGATCTGGCGCGGCTGAAGTCCCTGCTCGGCAACCTCGGCTGCGCGATCCCGCCGCTGTATAAGCAGTACTCTGAAGTTTGCGAGCCGGGCGGCGTGCAGTTTATCGATTTCGGCAGCGACCCGGATTTCAACAACTGCGTGGATGGTCTGGTGCTGGTGGACTTGACCTACCTGAAGGCGAACCGCTATCAGCGCTATATTGGGGTACATCTGGACGCGCAAAAATCGGCATAAAAGCCTTTTCCCGGCTTGCGGCGCATTGCGCCTTAGCCGGGCTACGGGTTTACCGCTTTCTGCGGACCGGTAGCCCGGACAAGGCGCGTTAAGCGCCGCCTCCGGGAAGCCACGTGCAATACCGCTTCCGATGTTCTCCACGGCGCGCGGCTGGGCTACAAGCATTACCCCGCCCGGTAATAGGGTTTATCCCCGAGAATCGTCGCCCGGTGCATAATGCGCCGCTGCGGCAGGTAATCGGCGTTGGCGTAGTGCTGGGTGACGCGGTTATCCCAAATCGCCACGTCGTTCGGCTGCCAGCGCCAGCGCACCTGGAAGTCCGGTTTAGTAACGTGAGCAAACAGGAAGCCGAGCAGCGCCTCGCTCTCTTTCTCCGTGACGTCAACGATGCGGGTGGTAAAGCCCTCATTGACAAACAGCGCCTGCTTCCCGGTCACCGGATGGGAGCGCACCACCGGATGCAGCAGCGGCGGATTTTTCGCGACCGCCTCCAGCCAGCGCTGATGCTCCTCTTCGCTTTTACGGTATTTGTACTCCTGAAACGATTTGCGAAAATCATGCTCCGCGCGCAGGCCGCTTAACAGCTGGCGCAAAGGCGCGGAGAGCGCCTCATAGGCCGCAATGCCGCTAGTCCACAGGGTGTCGCCGCCGGTTGACGGCAGCTCTTTTGCCGCGAGGATCGCCCCGGCGGGCGGCGTCTCAATAAAGGTGACATCGGTGTGCCAGTTGTCGTTATCCGGCGGGTTATCGTCGTGGGTATCGAGCACGATAATCTCATCGACGCCGGGCGCGTGCGGATAGACCGGATGAATATGCAGGTCGCCAAAGCGCAGGGCGAGATCCCGCTGCTGCTCGGGAGTGATGTTTTGCTCACGCAGGAACACCACCTGGTGACGCAGCACCGCGTGATACAGCTGCTCAAACTGGTTGTCGCTCAGCGGGCGGGTGATGTCGACCCCGGATACCTGCGCGCCAATATACGGCCCCAGCGGGGTAATGCTTAAACGTTCGCTCATTGTACTTCTCCATGCCAGGGCGTCAGGCGACGCTGCAGCGCGCGCAGCCCCAGTTCCAGTAAAAAGGCGATGATGGCAATCACCGCGATCCCGGCCAGCACCACGTCGGTGGCGAGGAACTCACCGGCGGACTGCACCATAAAACCTAACCCGCGAGTGGCGGCAATCAGCTCCGCGGCCACCAGCGTCGACCAGCCCACGCCGAGCCCAATGCGCAGGCCGGTGAGGATCTCCGGCAGCGCGCCGGGCAGGATCACCAGCCACAGCACCTGCGCCCGGCTGGCCCCTAAAGATTGCGCGGCGCGAATGCGCACCTGCTGAGCGCTCTTAACCCCTGCCAGCGCCGACATCGCCACCGGCGCGAATATCGCCAGGTAGATCAGCAGGATCTTCGAGGTCTCGCCGATGCCGAACCAGATCACCATCAGCGGTAAATAGGCCAGCGGCGGCACCGGGCGATAAAGCTCGATCAGCGGGTCGAGGATCCCGCGTACCGTGGGGCTCAGCCCCATGGCGATCCCCACCGGCACGCCGAGCAGTACCGCCGCCAGCAGCGCGATAACGATACGCGTCAGGCTCGCCGCCAGGTGCTGCCAGAGGGTGGCGTCCATAAAACCCTGCGGACCGGCAATAGTGATAAGTTTCTGCAATACCTGTCCCGGGGGCGGCAGAAACAGCGGACTAATCAGTTGCAGGGCGGTAACGGCCCACCAGATAGCCAGCAGTACCGCCAGGGTCGCCACGCTCAGGCTGAGCTGACGCGAGAGCGGCCAGCGCCACTTCAGCCCCCGCTGACGCGGTTTGTCATTGATGACCACGCTCATGAGAAAGCCTCCCGTTGTTCAAATACCCGGCTGAGGACGTATTCGCGCTGTTCGATAAACCGCGGGTCCGATTTAATGCTGCGGCAGGATTCACCGGCGACGAAGCGGCGGCCAAAATCGAGCGGCAGCCGTTCGAGCACCCGGCCCGGCCCCGGCGAAAGCAGTACCAGTTCGGTGGCCATAAACACCGCCTCTTCGATATCGTGGGTAATCAGCAGCACCTTCTTACCGGTCTCATGCCACAGGCTGAGCAACAGGGTTTGCATCTGCTCGCGGGTAAAGGCATCCAGCGCGCCAAACGGCTCGTCGAGCAGCAGCAGCTGCGGGTTGGCCGCCAGCGCGCGGGCAATGCCTACCCGCTGACGCTGGCCGCCGGAGAGCTGCCAGATAAAGCGCTTTTCCGCCCCTTCGAGGCCCACTTTTTTCAGCATCTGCGCGGCGGTTGCCCGGCGCTGCGTTTTGTCGACCCCGGCCAGCTGCAGCCCGAGCGCAACGTTATCCTGCACGTTGCGCCACGGCAGCAGCCCTTCGTGCTGAAACACCACGCCGCGATCGGCGCCCGGCCCTTCAACCCGCTGGCCTTCAAGGGTGATGCTGCCGTGCTGATAAGGCACGAATCCGGCAATCAGGTTCAGCAGCGTGGTTTTACCGCAGCCGGAGGGCCCCAGGACCACCAGCAGTTCGCCGCTGTCCAGCGTCAGGTTGATATCCGCCAGCGCCGGTTTACCGCCGTAATCGGCGGAAAGATGCGAGATTTGCAGCATCATGACCTCCTTTACTTCACAAAACGGTCGGTGACGTACTGGCTGTAGTCGCTACCGGCGGCGGGCACTTTGCCCTGCTCTTTCAGGAATTTAGCGGTGTCGATGATGGCTTTATTCACCGGCCCGTTCAGCTCCTGCGCCTGCTGGGCGGCGGTCAGGTAGGTATTGCCTTTCACCAGCCCCGGGACGTCGGCTTCCGGTACGCCGCTTAAGCGCGCCAGCTTGCTGATGTTCTCCGGCTGCTTCAGCCACTCATCCGGGTTGGCGATATAGGGCTGCTGCGCGTCAATGGCGCTTTTGGCGAAGGCTTTGACGATGTCAGGATGCTTTTCGGCAAAGTCTTTGCGTACCACCCACACGTCCAGCGTCGGCGCGCCCCACTCCCCCACCTGCGACGAGTCGGTGAGAACCGTGCCGTCTTTTTCCAGCGCGTTAACCGCCGGCGCCCAGACGTAGGCGCCGTCAATGTCGCCACGCTGCCAGGCGGCAATAATCGCCGGCGGCTGCAGGTTGAGGATCTGCACCTGACCCGGTTTAATCCCCCAGTGCTTCAGCGCCGACAGCAGGCTGTAGTGAGTCGTAGAGATAAATGGCACGGCGATGCGTTTGCCGATCAGGTCCTGCGGTTTGGTGATGCTCTTCTTCACTACCAGCGCTTCGGAGTTACCGAGCTTTGAGGCCAGCAGAAAGACTTCAATCGGCACCTGCTGGGTGGCGGCGACCGCCAGCGGGCTGGAGCCGAGGTTGCCGATCTGCACGTCGCCGGAAGCCAGCGCCCGCACGATGCTCGCGCCGCTGTCAAACTTGCGCCAGTCGACGGTCGCCCCGCTCGCTTTGGCGAAGGTGTTGTCCGCCTGGGCGACTTTCGCCGGCTCGGCGGAGGTCTGATACGCCACGGTAACGTTGACCGCCTGGGCCTGGAACGCCGCCAGCGCCAGCGCGGCAATGAGTGTGATACGCGATGAAAAAACCATGTTGTCTGCTCCCCTGTCTTGTTATGGGGGCAGTATTTCGTTGCGCCTGAATTTGATAAAGGAATTAAAACATCTTGCTAAGAACAAAGCGTTTTTAGAAAAAAAGCGGCAATGCTTATACACAAAATCATTCATGCTGCATCGAGGCGGCAAGGTTGTTCGTCCCCGGGAGCTGACATAAGTCAGTGACCGGGGCGGGCAAACGAAGCCAACAAAGAGGCAGCTTGAAGGATGAAGTGTATTGCGATTTTGTTACATTCGTTGCATAACTGCGCCTGATTGATTGCCAGCGCAGCGGCGGCAGGCATCATAGAACCATGATGCGCTGAGAGAGAAGAAACATGATTCGAGTGGTGCTGGTCGATGACCATGTGGTGGTGCGTTCAGGCTTTGCTCAGTTACTCAGCCTCGAAGAAGATCTCGAGGTGGTTGGCCAGTTCAGCCGCGCGGCGGAAGCCTGGCCGGCGCTGCTGCGCGACGACGTCGACGTGGCGGTCATGGATATCGCCATGCCGGATGAGAACGGCCTGAGCCTGCTAAAGCGCCTGCGCGCGCAAAAGCCGCAGTTCCGCGCTATTATTCTCAGCATTTACGACACCCCCACCTTCGTGCAGAGCGCGCTCGATGCCGGCGCCAGCGGCTATCTGACCAAACGCTGCGGCCCGGAAGAGTTGGTCCAGGCGGTGCGTTCCGTCGGTATGGGCGGACACTACCTGTGCGCCGATGCGCTGCGGGCGCTGCGCGGCGGAGAGCAACCGGCGCAGGTGCTGGAAGTGCTCACCCCGCGTGAACGCGAAGTGTTTGATTTGCTGGTTAAAGGCGACAGCGTCAAGGAGATAGCCTTTAAGCTCGAGCTCAGCCACAAAACGGTTCACGTCCATCGCGCCAACGTGCTGGGCAAACTACAGTGTCACAGCACCATTGATCTGGTCCATTTCGCCCTCGACCACCAGCTGCTGGCGGGTCATTAATGTCGCGCAGCCTTCGCCACAGCGTCATCTCGCTGTTCATCGTGCTGGCCTGGGGAAGCGGCTGGCTGATGCTGTGGACGCTCGGGTTTTACCTGACCCATAACGGCCAACAGGCGGCGCTGTTCCTGCCGCACGGCGTCTATCTGGCGCTGCTGATCCTGCTTTCGCGCCGCTACTGGCCCGCGCTGGTGCTGCCTCCGGTGCTGATGCTGCTCTGGCTGCACGGCGAACAGCTGCTGAACGGCTATATTCTGCTGGCCGCGCCGTTGATCGGCCTCCTCCCCGCCGGCATCGCCCAACAGTTCTGGCACCGCTTTCCCCTTTACTGGCAGCGGCTGACGCTGCTGCTGGCTACGGTTACCGCCAGCGCGCTGCTCAACACCGCCCTGCTCTCGCCGTTTGTGAAAAGCCCGGCGATGATGCTCGGCCTGGCCTCGTTTACCGGCGGGGTGCTGCTGACGCCGTTTGTCTATCTGATTTTTGAATTCCTGCGCCAGCAGCACCGCTACCATCTGCTGGGGCTGGATACCAATAATCCACCGCTGCGCACCTCGCTGATCATCTGGTGCAGCCTGTTCTTTATCATCGGCATCGGCACCCAGATGGTACTGTCGCCGGAAATCGAGCGCCTGCTGTTAATTGTGGTGTTTCTGCCCAACGTGGTGATGGCGTGGAAGTTCGGCTGGCAGGGCGGCGTCCTTTCCGGCCTGCTGGGCAGCATGATGATCACCATCGCCCGCCAGGTTGGCGTTGGATTCAGCAACCTGGTGGAGCTGGAGATTTTTCTGGCCACCCAGGCGCTGCTCGGCATCGGGCTGGGCATTGCCATCAGTCGCCAGCAGCACCTGGCGCAAAACCTGCACCACTATCGCCAGCGGCTGGAGGCGGAGCTGGCGGCCCGGCGGGCGCTGGCCGAAAAGCTGATCCATACCGAAGAGGATACGCGCAAAAGCCTGGCGCGCGAGCTGCACGACGAAATCGGCCAGAATATTACCGCCATTCAGATCCAGTCGCAGCTGGTGAAGCGGGCGCGCGATCCGGCGCAAACCCAGGCCGCCGCCAGCCAGATTAACGATCTCGCCCGGCGTATTCACCACTCCACCCGCCAGCTGCTGCGCCAGCTGCGCCCTCCGGCCCTCGATGAGCTGTCGTTTAAAGAGGCGCTGCACCATTTGCTCAATGAGTTTGCCTTTGCCGAGCGCGGTATCCGCTGCCGCTTTGACTACCGGCTCACCGCCACGCCGGAGAGCGAAACGGTGCGCTTCACCCTCTATCGGCTGCTGCAGGAGCTGCTTAACAACGTCTGTAAGCACGCCGACGCCAGCGAGGTTGCCATTGCCCTGTATCAGCAGGGGACGCTGCTGCGCCTGGAGGTGAAGGACAACGGTATCGGCATCAGCCCCGACAAAATGGCCGGCTTCGGCATTCAGGGCATGCGTGAGCGGGTCAGCGCCCTGGGCGGAGAGCTGACGCTGGAGTCGCAGCGCGGCACACGCGTAATTGTTAACTTGCCCACAAATTTGCAACAAACAGCCGGCTAACCAGGAAAAAGTCTTAGTCACTCCGGACTTTCTCTCATCCCCTTTCGATTTCACTTTCATATAGTCAGCAAAACGGAGACGGCTATGCGCTCAGCAACCGACATTAATCAACGTTACAGGACGCTGCGTCCGCAGCTGCTGATGTACATGGTCATCGGGTATGCGGCGTTTTACCTGACGCGCAAAAGCGTCAACTACGTTCTGCCGGCGCTGCAAACGGATCTGGGCCTGGATAAAGGCGATATTGGCCTGCTGGGGTCGCTGTTTTACCTGACCTACGGCCTGTCGAAGTTTACCGCCGGGCTGTGGCACGACAGCCACGGGCAGCGCTGGTTTATGGGCGCGGGCCTGTTCGCCACCGGTCTGCTGAACGTGGTGTTCGCCTTCGGCGAGTCGCTGACGCTGCTGCTGGCGGTCTGGACGCTGAACGGATTTTTTCAGGGCTGGGGCTGGCCTCCCTGCGCCCGCCTGCTAACCCACTGGTACTCGCGCAACGAACGCGGCTTCTGGTGGGGCTGCTGGAATATGTCGATCAACATCGGCGGGGCGATTATCCCGCTGATTAGCGCCTTTGCCGCCCACTGGTGGGGCTGGCAGGCGGCGATGCTGGCACCGGGGATGATCAGCATGGCATCAGGCATCTGGTTAACGCTGCACCTGAAAGGAACGCCCCGCGAAGAGGGATTGCCGTCGGTGGGCGCCTGGCGTAACGACCCGCTGGAGCTGCGCCAGGAGCGGCAAAGCCCGCCGATGGGGCTGTGGCAGATGCTGCGCACCACGATGCTGAAGAACCCGATGATCTGGCTGCTGGGCGTCTCTTATGTGCTGGTCTACCTGATCCGCATCGCGCTCAACGACTGGGGCAACATCTGGCTGACGGAGAGCCACGGCGTCAATCTGCTCAGCGCCAACGCCACGGTGATGCTGTTTGAAGCGGGCGGCCTGCTCGGCGCGCTGTTCGCCGGATGGGGTTCGGATCTGCTGTTCAGCGGCCAGCGGGCGCCGATGATTTTACTGTTCACGCTGGGGCTGATGGTCTCCGTCGCCGCGCTCTGGCTGGCGCCGGTACACCACTACGCGCTGCTGGCGGTTTGTTTCTTTACGGTGGGCTTCTTCGTTTTTGGCCCGCAAATGCTGATTGGCCTCGCGGCGGTGGAGTGCGGACACAAAGCGGCGGCGGGTTCCATCAGCGGATTTCTCGGCCTGTTCGCCTATCTGGGGGCAGCGCTGGCGGGCTGGCCTCTATCGCTGGTCATTGAACGCTACGGCTGGTCGGGGATGTTCAGTTTACTCTCGGTCGCCGCAGTTCTGATGGGTTTATTGCTGATGCCGCTGCTGATGGCGAGCATTACTACCTCTGCTGCTCAAAGGATAAAATAATGAAAAAAACGCTGGTCACAACCCTGATTGCTTCCGGCATTGCGCTGGCGACGTTAAGCGGCGCGGCGCACGCCAAAGGTCGTCTGGTGGTCTATTGCAGCGCCACCAACGAAATGTGTGAGGCGGAAACCAAAGCCTTCGGCGAAAAATACGACGTAAAAACCTCGTTTATTCGCAATGGCTCCGGCAGCACGCTGGCGAAGGTTGACGCCGAGAAGAAAAACCCGCAGGCGGATGTCTGGTACGGCGGCACGCTCGATCCGCAGTCCCAGGCCGGCGAAATGGGCCTGCTGCAGCCCTATAAATCGCCGAATCTTACGCAGGTCATGGAGCAGTTCCGCGATCCGGCGAAGCTGAAAGGCAACTACTCCTCGGCGGTATACGTCGGCATTCTCGGCTTCGGCGTTAACACCCAGCGCCTGAAAGAGAAAAACCTGCCGGTGCCAAAATGCTGGAAGGATCTGACCAAACCGGAATACAAAGGCGAAATCCAGATTGCCGATCCGCAGAGCTCCGGCACCGCCTACACCGCGCTGGCGACCTTCGCCCAGCTGTGGGGAGACGATCAGGCTTTCGATTATCTTAAACAGCTCAACGCTAACGTCTCCCAGTACACGAAATCCGGTATCGCCCCGGCGCGCAACGCCGCCCGCGGTGAAACGGCCATCGGCATCGGCTTCCTGCACGACTATTCGCTGGAAAAAGAACAGGGCGCGCCGCTGGAGCTGATCTCGCCTTGCGAAGGCACCGGCTACGAAATTGGCGGCGTGAGCATTCTGAAGGGCGCGCGTAACCTCGACAACGCCAAACTGTTCGTCGACTGGGTGCTGTCGAAAGAGGCCCAGGAGCTGGCGTGGAAGAAAGGCAAGTCCTATCAGATCCTGACCAACACCAGCGCCGAAACTTCGCCTAACTCGCTGAAGCTTGACGACCTGAAGCTTATCAACTACGACATGGATAAATACGGCTCAACGGACGTGCGTAAAGCGCTCATCAATAAATGGGTTAGCGAAGTGAAGATGGGTAAATAAGCCCGCACTGCGTTCATTTGCCGGGTGGCGGCATCAACGCCCTACCCGGCCTACGACACCGGAAAACTTATGTCACACACACTTGCACTCCATCCCGTGAAAAAGCGGGATGCGATATTCCTTTGGGTTTTATTCGGCTGGCTGGCGTTCGCCCTGCTGCCGAGCTGGAGCCTGGATTACGGTCTGCTGGAGTCCACGCAAGATGAAATTCTCGCGGCCTACGGCTGGTCACAGTTCAATATCAGCTGGCTGTGGTATCTCCTGCCGAGCCTGCTGCTGATTCGTCCATGGCAGGAAGCCAGCCGGGAGCAGCGCAGCCGCCACTACCTCGACGCCGGCTGGGCGCTCCTCTGTATGGCGTTTATCGTCGTCAGCGCCACCGTGGAAGGCCGCGGGTTAGGCTACGCCACCCTCGTGCTGTTTGTCGCGCTGGGCGCCATCATGACCCTGGCGCTCACCCGCCTGGAATGGCTGGGCGGCGACCGCTTTGTGATTGGTTCGCTGGTCACCATCGTGGCGTTAATCGGCGTCTTTATCGTCTGGCCGAGCATCGCCATTTTCATCCCGATGTTCACCAACGACGCCGGCGAGTTTGCCCCGCTGGCGTTTATGGCCGTGCTGTCGCAGGCGCATATTGTCCAGGTGATCCTCAACTCCATCGCCCTGTCGATTGCGGTAGGCATCGGCTGCACCTTCTTTGGCCTGGTGCTGGCGATTTACACCACCCGCATCGCCCAGCGCAGCGCGATTATTGGCCGCATTTTCTCGATTCTGCCGATCGTCACCCCGCCGTTTGTCGTCGGCCTCGGCGTTACCCTGATGATGGGCCGTTCCGGCTACGTCACTGAACTGATGGTCGACTGGTTTGGCTTAACCAACACCAACTGGCTGTACGGGTTTACCGGCATCTGGCTGGCGCAGGTGCTGGCGTTCACTCCGATGGCGTTTATGATCCTCGACGGCGCGATTAAAACCATTCATCCGTCGCTGGAGGAGGCGTCGTACACCCTGCGCGCCAGCCGCTGGCAGACCTTTAACGGCGTCTTCGTCCCGCTGCTGAAACCGGCGCTGGCGAACGCGTTTTTAATCGTCATCGTCCAGTCGCTGGCCGACTTCAGCAACCCGCTGGTGCTCGGCGGCAACTTCGACGTGCTGGCGACGCAAATCTACTTCTATATCACCGGTTCGCAGCTCGATTATCAGGCCGCCAGTACCCTGGGCGCGTTCCTGCTGCTGTTCTCGCTGCTGGTGTTCTGCATTCAGTATATGTGGATCGGCAAGCGCTCGTACGTCACGGTTTCCGGTAAGTCCTATCGCGGCGACGTGCAGCCGCTGCCGGTGACCCTGGTGTGGAGCGTGATCGCCATTCTGGCGGTGTGGATCGCCTTCAACGCCCTGCTCTACGGCAGCATTTTCTACGGCAGCTTTACCGTTAACTGGGGCGTGGACTACACCCTGACGCTGGATAACTTTATCAAGCTGTTCGGCCAGGGGATGAGCGACGGTGCCTGGCCTTCGCTGCTCGATACCCTGCTCTACGCCGGGATCGCCGCGCCGATCACCGCCGCCTTCGGCCTGCTGATCGCCTGGATCGTGGTGCGTCAGCAGTTTAAAGGCAAAAAGACCATCGAGTTCACCACCATGCTGTGCTTCGCGGTGCCGGGCACCGTGGCGGGCGTCTCCTATATTCTCGCCTTTAACAGCGCGCCGGTGTACCTCACCGGAACGGCGGCGATTGTGATTATCTCGATGGTGATGCGTAACGTGCCGGTGGGCATCCGGGCTGGCATTGCCGGTTTAGGCCAGATCGACAAATCGCTGGACGAAGCGTCGCTCAGCCTGCGCGCGGGTTCCCTGCGCACCATTACGCACATCCTGCTGCCGCTGCTGCGCCCGGCGATCCTCTCGGCGCTGATCTACAGCTTTGTGCGCGCCATTACCACCGTCAGCGCCATTGTGTTCCTCGTGACGCCGGATACCCGCGTCGCTACCGCCTATATCCTCAACCGGGTGGAAGACGGCGAATACGGCGTGGCGATCGCCTACGGATCGATTCTGATCGTAGTGATGCTGGCGATTATTTTTATCTTTGACTGGCTGATCGGGGAAGCGCGTATCTCCCGGTCAAAAGCCAAAAACCAGGCGTAATGGAGCGCACTATGAGTCAGAAAAATTTTGTTGAACTGCGCAACGTCACCAAGCGATTCGGCAGCAACACGGTTATCGACAATATCAATCTCACCATCCCGCAGGGGCAAATGGTGACCCTGCTCGGCCCTTCCGGCTGCGGTAAGACCACCATTCTGCGCCTGGTCGCCGGGCTGGAAAAACCGAGCGAAGGGCAGATTTTCATCGATGGCGAAGACGTGACCCATCGCTCCATTCAGCAGCGCGACATCTGTATGGTGTTTCAGTCTTACGCCCTGTTTCCGCATATGTCGCTGGGGGACAACGTCGGCTACGGTCTGAAGATGCTCGGCGCGTCGCGCAGCGATGTGAAAGCGCGGGTGAAGGAGGCGCTGGCGATGGTGGATCTGGAGGGCTTCGAAGACCGCTATGTTGATCAGATCTCCGGCGGCCAGCAGCAGCGCGTAGCGCTGGCGCGCGCCCTGATCCTCAAGCCAAAGGTGCTGCTGTTTGATGAGCCCTTAAGCAACCTCGACGCCAACCTGCGGCGCAGCATGCGCGATAAGATCCGCGAACTGCAAAAGCAGTTTGATATCACCTCGCTGTACGTGACCCACGATCAGAGTGAAGCCTTTGCGGTTTCCGATACCGTGCTGGTGATGAATAAGGGGCATATCATGCAGATCGGCTCGCCGCAGGATCTTTACCGCCAGCCCGCGTCGCGCTTTATGGCGAGCTTTATGGGCGATGCCAACCTGTTCCCGGCCGCCTTCAGCGAAGGATTCGTCGATATTTATGGCTATCGGCTGCCGAGGCCGCTGCATTTTGCCGCCCACGGCGAGGGCAGCGTCGGCGTCCGCCCGGAGGCGATCACCCTGAGCGATCGCGGCGAGGAGAGCCAGCGCTGCACGATCCGTCACGTGGCCTATATGGGGCCGCAGTACGAGGTGACGGTGGAGTGGCACGGGCAGGAAATTTTGCTGCAGGTGAACGCGACGCGACTGCAGCCGGACGTCGGCGAGCATTACTATCTCGAAATCCACCCGTACGGGATGTTTGTGTTAGCGGATGCCGGATGATTGATGCCGGGTAGCGCTTACGCTTACCCGGCCTACGATTCGTGCACGTTGTCGGCCGGGTAAGGCATCAGCCGCCACCCGGCGCAAACTCAACGCCGGGCGTTCAGTTCGGCAATATCCTTCGGCGTCGTGCGGCAGCAGCCGCCAATCAGCTTCGCCCCCGCCGCCAGCCACTGGGGTAAATATTCCGCCAGCGTTGCACAGGCTTCGCCGTGGTGATGCCAGGTCTTGGATACCGCGTCATAGTGCTCACCGGAATTAGGATAAACCACCAGCGGCAGCGCCGTCAGGCTATGCAGATGCGCCAGCGCGGCGGTGGTGTTCTCCAGCGCGATACAGTTAATGCCCAGCGCCACCACCTGCGGATAGTTTGCCAGCACCCCAACCACTTCCCGCAGCGGCGTGCCGTCGCTGAGATGCTGCGCATCACGCAGGGTAAACGAGAACCACGCCCGCGCGCGCGGATAGGCGATCAGCAGCTCCGCCAGCGCCTTCATCTCGGCGAAATTCGGCATCGTTTCGCAGGCCAGCAGATCGGCCCCGGCGTCGAGCAGCGCTTCCACGCGCGGACGATGAAACGCCTGAAATTCCTCACGGCTGCGGACATAATCGCCGCGATACTCCGAACCGTCCGCCAGGAAGGCGCCGTACGGCCCGACCGAACCGGCAACCAGCAGCGCCCCCGCCTGCGGGTTTTCCGCCAGATACGCCTCCCGCGCCTTGCGGGCCAGCTCAACGCTTTTGCCGATCAGCGCTTTCGACTGCGCTTCATCGAGGCCGCGGGCGGCAAAGCCCGCCGGCGTCGCCTGATAGCTGGCGGTGATCGCCACCTGCGCGCCGGCGCGGAAATAGTCGAGGTGAACTTCGCGGATAAGCTCCGGGCTGTCGACCAGCACTTTCGCCGACCACAGGCTGTCGGCAAGATTGCAGCCGCGCGCTTCCAGCTCCGTCGCCATCGCGCCGTCCAGCAGGATAAAGGGCTTTGCGTCAAGGAGGGCGGTTAACGGATTATTCTGCGACATGTTGAGGCTCCAGGGTGAGTTTCCGTGAACGAGTCAGATAATACGCACCATAACACAGTGCCACGAACGGGATCCCGCACCACAGCGCAATCCTCTGACTCGGGTCAAATGCCAGACCCACGCAGGCCACCAGGCAAAGCACAAATCCCAGCGCCGGCACCAGCGGATACCACGGCGCGCGATAGTGCAGTTCGCTTAGCGCCTTCCCCTGCTGCAGATGGCGACGGCGGAACATAAAGTGCGAAGCGCAGATGCTCAGCCATACCGCCACCACCGCGAAGCCGGAAATCGCCGACAGCGCGACAAACACCGTATCCGGGGCCACGACGCTGGAGAAGAGCGCCAGCACGCCGCCAAGCATGCTGACCGAAATCGCCGTCAGCGGCACGCCGTTCTTGGTTAATTTAGTAAAACAGGCCGGCAGCGTTTTTTCATTGGAGAGCGACCACAGCATCCGCCCGGAGGCGTAGAGGCCAGAGTTGGCCGCCGATAGAATCGCCGTCAGGATCACAAAGTTAAAGATATCCGCCGCGTAGGGGATCCCCACCTTTTCGAACACCAGCACAAACGGGCTTTTCTCTACCCCCGCCTGCTGCATCGGGATCAGCGCCGCCAGCACGAAGACGGTGCCGATAAAAAAGATAATCAACCGGGCGATGGTGGTGCGAATGGCCACCGGAATGACTTTGTGCGGATTCTCCGTTTCCCCCGCCGCGATGCCGATAAGCTCGGTGCCGGAGAAAGCGAAGTTAACCGCCACCATGGTCATCAGGATCGGCAGACCGCCGTGCGGGAACCAGCCTTCGGCGGTGAGATTGCGCAGCCCCGGCGCCGGGGAGCCATCCTGCATCGGAATGATGCCGAAGATCGCCGCCCCGCCGAGAATAATAAAGGCAATAATGGTGACCACCTTCACCAGCGAGAACCAGAATTCACCTTCGGCAAAGAAGCGGGTGGAGATAACGTTGAGGGCGAAAATCACCGCGCAGAACACCACGCACCAGACCCATACCGGCACCTGCGGGAACCAGTACTGCATGCAGAATCCGGCGGCGGTGAAGCTTGAGCCAAGCGCGACGGTCCAGGTTAGCCAGTAGAGCCAGGCGACGGTGTACCCGGTCGCCGGGCCGAGATAGCGGGCGGCGTAGACGTGAAACGCCCCGGTTTCCGGCATCGCCACCGAGAGTTCGCCCAGACACTGCATCACCAGCCAGACCACCAGCGCGCCAATCAGATAGGCCAGCAGCGTACCCGCCGCTCCGGTGGTGGAGATGATATAGCCGGTATTAAAAAATAGCCCTGTGCCAATAACGCCACCCAGCGACAGCATAATCAGGTGGCGGGTCTTCATGGTGCGCTTAAGCTGCCCACCTTGTTGTTGTGTTGTTTGCATTTGACCTCATGGGCGTATAGACATCTAAACATCCAGATAAGAGATTCCTTATACCGCGACCACTGCTAAATTGCAAAGCGGCCGGGCGCGATGGCGCAAAAAAGACGCTGGCGCCATCGTGCACCAGTAACGCCACATTTGCGGGCAGCTGCACCACGGCGACTCTCCCGCCGGGCGCAGTCTGCCCCTTTTTTGATCCTCGTTGGCGTAAACCGCCGCGTTTATCGGTGGTATGCCCTGGCATTCTCTTTGCAACCCTCCCGATATCTTTATCTGGCGAGGCAACGAACATGACAGAGCAAACCACAACGCTAAAAAGAACGCTCGGCAGTTTCCGCTTATGGGGGATCGCCGTTGGGCTGGTTATTTCCGGAGAGTATTTTGGCTGGAGCTACGGCTGGTCCCAGGCCGGGACGCTGGGCTTTATGATCGTCGCGCTGGCCATCGCCGCGATGTACTGCGCCTTTATTTTTAGCTTTACCGAGCTGACCACCGCCATTCCGCATGCGGGCGGGCCTTTTGCCTACGCCTACCGCGCCTTTGGCCCGACCGGCGGGTTTATCGCCGGCTTCGCGACCCTGATTGAATTCGTCTTCGCCCCGCCCGCCATCGCCATGGCCATCGGCGCCTATCTTAACGTGCAGTTTCCGGCGCTCGACCCCAAATGGGTGGCCTGCGGCGCCTACATCATCTTTATGACGCTGAATATTCTCGGCGTGGGTATCGCCGCGACCTTTGAGCTGGTGGTGACGTTATTAGCGATTTTCGAACTGCTGGTGTTTATGGGCGTTGTCGCGCCGGGCTTCTCCTGGAGCCACTTTACTGCTAACGGCTGGGCGGGCGCGGAGAGCTTCAGCGGCCTGGCGCTGCCGGGGATGTTTGCCGCCATCCCGTTCGCTATCTGGTTCTTTCTGGCGATTGAAGGCGCATCGATGGCCGCCGAAGAGGCGAAGGATCCGCAGCGCACCATTCCCCGGGCGCTGGGCGGCGGCATCCTGACCCTGACCGTGCTGGCGATTGGCGTGATGATTTTTGCCGGCGGCGTGGGCGACTGGCGAACCCTGGCCAATATTAACGACCCGCTGCCGCAGGCGATGAAAATGGTGGTCGGCAACAGCAGCGGCTGGCTGCATATGCTGGTGTGGCTGGGGCTCTTCGGCCTGGTGGCCTCGTTCCACGGGATTATCATGGGCTACTCGCGGCAGATTTACTCGCTGGCGCGCGCGGGCTATCTCCCCGCCAGCCTGGCGACGCTGAACCGCCGCACCCGCACGCCGCATCTGGCGATCCTCGCCGGGGGCGTGGTGGGCATCGCCGCCATTTTCTCCGATTCGCTGATCACCATTAGCGGGATGCCGCTGACCGCCTGTATCGTCACGATGTCGGTATTTGGCGCTATTGTTATGTATATCACCTCGATGGCGGCGCTGTTTAAACTGCGCCGCAGCGAGCCGAAGCTGATTCGACCGTTCCGCGCGCCGCTCTATCCGTGGGCGCCGGCCTTCGCGCTGGCCATGGCGGTACTCTGCCTGGTGGCGATGGTCTGGTACAACACGCTGCTGGCGCTGATTTTCGCCGCCATGATGCTCGGCGGCTACCTGTGGTTTCGCAAGACCGCAGCGGCCCGCCAGCGCGCGGCGGTGGATCCGCAGCTGCGTACGGTCTCCTGAGGAGGCGACACATGTATAAAACTACGCTATCGGGCCAGGTATGGCGCTTTGATAGTCTGAAAACCTTGATGGCGAAGGCCTCCCCTGCACGTTCCGGCGACGCGCTGGCGGGCGTTATCGCCGGCTCCGCCGAAGAGCGGATGGCGGCAAAAATGGCGCTGGCGGAGGTTCCGCTCACGGAGATTCTCGATAATCCGCTGATTCCCTACGAGCAGGATGAGGTGACCCGGCTGATCCTCGATACCCACGACGCCCGGGGCTTCGCGGCGATTCGCCATCTTACGGTCGGCGATTTTCGCGACTGGCTGCTCGACGACGCCACCGATGAAGCGGCGCTGCGCCAGGTCGCCCGCGCGATAACCCCGGAGATGGCCGCCGCGGTCAGCAAGCTGATGCGCAATCAGGATCTGATCCTCGCCGCCAGCAAATGCCGGGTCATCACCCGTTTTCGCAATACCATCGGCCTGCCGGGGCGCCTGAGCGTGCGCCTGCAGCCCAATCACCCGACCGATGACATGAAAGGCATCGCCGCCAGCATGCTCGACGGCCTGCTGTACGGCGCCGGGGACGCGGTGATCGGCATCAATCCGGCCAGCGACAGCCTGCCGGTGCTGGCGCAGCTGAACCATATGCTTGACGATATTATTCAGCGCTTCGCCATCCCCACCCAGTCGTGCATTTTGACCCACGTCACCAACACCCTGCAGCTGATTGAGCGCGGCGCGCCGGTGGATCTGGTGTTCCAGTCGGTGGCCGGTACCGAAGCCGCCAACAGCGGTTTCGGCATTAATCTGGCGCTGCTGCAGGAAGCGCGGGAAGCGGCGCTTAGCCTGAACCGCGGCACGCTGGGCAACAACGTGATGTATTTTGAAACCGGCCAGGGCAGCTGTCTTTCCGCCAACGCCCACCACGGCGTTGATCAGCAGACCTGCGAAGCCCGGGCCTACGCCGTCGCCCGCCATTTTGAGCCGCTGCTGGTCAATACGGTGGTGGGCTTTATCGGCCCGGAGTATCTGTACGATGGTAAGCAGATTATCCGCGCCGGGCTGGAAGATCACTTCTGCGGCAAGCTGATGGGGCTGCCCATCGGCTGCGACGTTTGCTACACCAATCACGCCGAAGCGGATCAGGACGATATGGATACCCTGCTGACGCTGCTCTGCGCGGCCGGGCTGACCTTTTTGATCGGCGTTCCGGGGGCTGACGATATTATGCTCAACTACCAAAGCACCTCGTTCCACGATGCCCTTTACGCCCGCCGACTGCTGGGTTTACAGCATGCGCCTGAGTTCGCCGACTGGCTGACGAAGATGCAGATTATTGACCGTCACGGCGCGCTGCGTCTGACCGATGCCCGCCATCCGCTGCTTTCCGTCCTGCCGCAAGGAGAACCGGTATGAATCCTCCCGACGCCTGGAACCCGCTGCGTGAGTTTACCGATGCGCGGATTGCGCTGGGGCGCAGCGGCGCCAGCCTGCCGACCCGCGAAGTGCTGAATTTCGGCCTCGCCCACGCCCGGGCGCGCGATGCCATTCACCAGCCTTTCGCCAGCGACCAGTTAGTCCAGCCGCTGGCGGAGCTGGGGCTGTCGACGCTGACCGTCCGCAGCGCCGCCAGCGATCGCCATGTCTATCTGAATCGCCCGGATCTGGGGCGACTGCTGAACGAAGAGAGCCGCGCCGACCTCGCCGCCAGCGGCGCGCGCCCCGCCGACCTGCTGCTGGTGATTGGCGACGGGCTGTCGTCGTACGCCGTGCAGCGCCAGGCGGTGCCGCTGATTCGCGCCCTGCTGCCCTATCTGAAAACCCTCGGCCTGAGCCTGGCCCCGGTGGTGCTGGCGCACCAGTCGCGGGTCGCGCTGGGCGATGATATAGGCGAAACGCTGAAGGCCAGAGCGGTGGCGATATTGATTGGCGAAAGGCCCGGGCTCTCCTCGCCGGATAGCCTCGGGGTGTATTTAACCTGGCAGCCGCATCGTCAGCGGCTGGAGTCGGAGCGCAACTGTATTTCTAATATCCGTCCGGAAGGACTGAGCTTTGATGCCGCCGCATTTAAACTGGCCTGGCTACTCGAGCAGGCCTTTTTGCGGCGGCTTACCGGAGTGCGCCTGAAAGACGAAAGCGATAATCCGGCGCTGCATGGAAAAATAAAACCGTTGAGCCATTTAAAATAATAAGTCACGCGGGCAGCAGAATAGATTTTTAATATTATCGGGCGCACCTGAATATTATATTCGGGTGCGCGCTGAAATTGCGGGTTTTCCAGGCCGGGTAAGGCGTCAGCCGCCACCTGGCAAAATGCGTTTACCGTACCAATAACAGTATTTTCATCAGCCTTATGCCCTCTCCTGGAGGTAATAAGAATATTGCATGAGTAAAAACGAAACGGACGTTGTAAGGTAAATCCGCATACCAAATATATCTCGTTATCTATTCAACATAACAGCCAATAATTCGCCGGATACGCTGGCGAATTATGTCTCAATGTTATGCAGTCATTGATAGTTAAAGATATACCCAAAATAATTCGAGTTGCAGGAAGGCGGCGACGCAGTGAATCCCCAGGAGCTTACTGAAGTAAGTGACTGGGGTGAGCGAGGAAAGCCAACGCACAAGCAACTTGAAGTATGAAGGGTATAAATAATCGACCGACGGTGAGGTAACAATGAACAAGTTTTCCGGGAAAGCGTCTTTAATGGCCACGCTGGTTGCCGCGTGGGTCGGTGCCAGCAGCGCGCAGGCGGCTGAAATTAAAATCGGCGTGGTCTTACCGCTGAGCGGCGCGCTGAGCGGCTACGGTCAGCCTTCGCAAAAAGGGCTGGATATTATACAGAGCATTACGCCGACGTTAAAAAACGGCGACACCGTGAAGCTTATCGTGATCGACGATAAGAGCGATAAGGTCGAAGCCGCTAACGCCATGCAGCGCCTGGTTTCCAGCGATAAAGTCGATGCGGTGATCGGCGAAGTCACCTCCTCCAATACCCTGGCGATGACCAAAATCGCCGACGACAGCAAAACGCCGCTGGTCTCCTCAACCGCGACCAACGACCGCGTTACCCGCAACCACCCTTACGTCAGCCGGGTCTGCTTCTCCGACAGCTTCCAGGGCGTGGTCGGCGCTAACCTCGCCTCGCGCGATCTGAAAGCCAAAACCGCCGCCATCGTCTTCGACAGCAGCAACGACTACTCCGTCGGCCTGGCGAAGGCCTTTCGCACGCAGTTCCTGAAAAACGGCGGCACCATTCCTATCGAAGTTCAGGCTCCCGGCGGCAGCAAAGACTTTAAGGCCCAGCTGGCCAGCGTGAAGGCGAAGAACGTCGACATGATCTATATGCCGATCTACTACACCGAAGGGGCGCTGATCGCCGTACAGGCGAAGCAGCTGGGGCTGAGCAAGCCGGTGGTCGGCGGCGACGGGCTGGCGGCGGATCAGGTCTTTTTTGACGTCGGCAAAGACGCGGTCAACGGCTATATGACCACCGACTACTACTCGCCGAACGCCAAAGAGCAAACGCCGGCGGGCGAGGTGTTTATCAAAGCCTGGGAAGCCAAATACCAGCAGCCGACCCACACCTGGGGCGCGATGGCGGCGGACGCCTATAACGTCATTATCAACGCCATGAACCAGTGCAGCGACCCGCACGACCGGGTTTGCGTTAACGAAAAAATTCGCGCCACTAAGGACTTCCAGGGCGTAACCGGCACGCTGACGTTACAAAACGGCGACGCTATCCGCAGCGCGGTCATCAACGAAGTGAAGGATGGCAAGCTGGCGTTTCGTACCGTGGTTAATCCTTAAGGTTTTATAAGGGATATCAGATGGATGGTGCCATTTTTCTCCAGCAAGTGGTCAATGGAATGAGCCTTGGGGGCATGTACGCCCTGATTGCCATCGGTTATACGATGGTTTATGGGGTGCTGCGCCTGATCAACTTCGCCCATGCGGACGTAATGATGGTCGGGGCGTTTACCACCCTGTTTTTGTTTTCTTCCATTGGGCTACCCTTCGGGGTAGCCGTTTTCCTGACCCTCGCGCTGTGCGGCCTGTTCGGTATGCTGATCGACCGGGTGGCCTATCGCCCGCTGCGTCAGGCATCAAAAATCTCCATGCTGATCACCGCCATCGGCGTCAGCTTCTTCCTCGAAAACCTGTTCAACGTGCTGTTTGGCGGCAGCTCGCGCTTCTTTTCCGCACCGGAATTTTTCAACAACACCCGCGCCTTTGGTGACGTGATTATCACCAACGTGGCGTGGATCGTGCCGCTGATCACCGTCCTGCTGCTGCTGGCGATCCTCTGGCTGCTGTACCGCACCCGCTACGGGATGGCGATCCGCGCGGTGGCCTTCGACGTTAATACCGTGCGCCTGATGGGCATCGACGCCAACCGCATTATCTCGCTGGTGTTCGCCCTCGGCAGCAGCCTCGCGGCGCTGGGCGGGGTTTTCTACTCCATCAGCTACCCGACCATCGACCCGCTGATGGGCGTGCTGATCGGCCTGAAGGCCTTCGCCGCCGCGGTGCTCGGCGGAATCGGCAGCGTCACCGGCGCGGTGCTCGGCGGCTTTATTCTCGGCTTTACCGAGGTGGTGGCGGTCGCTCTGTTTCCCGAGCTGGGCGGTTACAAAGACGCCTTTGCCTTTATGTTCTTGATTCTGGTCCTCTTGTTCCGCCCGGTTGGCATTATGGGCGATGAACGTCTGGAAAGGAGCCGCTTCTGATGCTCAACGCTACGACTACCGCCGGGGCGCAGCTGCGCAACCTGGTCATTATTGCTCTCTGCGTCGCGCTGCTGGCCGGGATCAACGTCGTCTTCAACGACTACATTATTCGCGTCATCAGCACCATTTTCGTCTTTATGATCCTCGCGGTCAGCTATAACCTGATCAACGGCGTGACCGGCCAGCTGTCGCTGGAGCCCAACGGCTTTGTGGCGGTCGGCGCTTACGTCACCGCCCTGCTGATCCTCCCCAGCGACAGCAAGCTGGATATGTTTGAGATGGCCGCCCCCAGCCCGTGGATCCTCGTGCTGCACGCCGGGTTCCTGCCCGCGCTGCTCATTAGCGGCCTGTGCGCGGCGGCGCTGGCGGTTTGCCTTGCCCTGCCGGTCTTTCGCGTGCGCGGCGACTACCTGGCGATTGTGACCCTCGGCTTCGGCTTTATCATTAAAATCCTCGCTATCAACAATCCGCAGATCACCAACGGCGCCATTGGCCTCAACGATATTCCGCAGCAGCCGCATCTCCTGTTCTGGTGCGGGCTGTTCGCCCTGCTGGCGACCGGGATGATTTTGCAGCTGGTGTGGTCGAAGTACGGGCGAATGATGAAAGCGGTGCGCGACGACGAAGACGCCGCTATCGCCATGGGCGTGAACACGTTTCGCATTAAAACCTGCGCCTTCGCCACCAGCGCCTTTTTCGAAGGGATCGGCGGCGGCCTGCTGGCCTCGCTGCTGACCACCATCTCGCCGGGCCTGTTCGACTTTATGCTCACCTTCCAGCTGCTGATTATTATCGTGCTCGGCGGCCTGGGCAGCACCACCGGCGCGCTGCTCGGCACCGTACTGGTGGTCGGCAGCGGCGAGTGGCTGCGCTTTCTCGACCAGCCGCTCCAGTTCTTCGGTCACGATCTCGGCGCGTATCCGGGCCTGCGGATGGTGGTGTTCTCGCTGCTGCTGCTGATCATCATGCTGTTCGCCCGCGAAGGTCTGCTGGGCAAAAAAGAGATTTGGCAAGTGGGCAAAAGGGGCCGCGGCTATGGCGCAAAATAAGGTCATTTTACAGGTGCAGGACGTGACCATGCAGTTCGGCGGCCTGCGGGCCATCGACAGCGTCAGTTTCCACGTCGACGAAGCGGAAATTTTTGGCCTGATTGGCCCCAACGGCGCGGGCAAAACCACGATGTTCAACGTCATCACCGCCAACTATAAGCCGACCAGCGGCAGCGTGACCCTGGCGGGAAAGTCGCTGAAGGGGCTGAAGCCGAACCGGGTGGTCAACGCCGGGATTGCCCGCACCTTTCAGAATATCCGCCTGTTCAACTCGATGACGGTATTAGAAAACGTGATGGTCGGCCTCGACAGCGCCAGCCGCTATTCGCTGCTGGAAGCGGCGCTGCATATTGGCCGCTACTTCCCCGCCGAGCGGGCGGCAAAGGCCAAAGCGATGGCGATTCTGGACGATATCGGTATCGCCCATTTCGCCGACGTGCAGGCCACCAACCTCAGCTACGGCAACCAGCGCAAGGTGGAGATCGCCCGCGCGCTGGCGACGTCGCCAAAATTGCTGCTGCTCGACGAGCCCGCCGCCGGGATGAACCCGAAAGAGACGGAGGATCTGGCGGATCTGATCTTCCGCATGCGTAACGATTATCAGCTCAGCGTACTGCTGATCGAGCACGATATGCCGTTCGTCAACAAGCTGTGCGAGCGGGTGATGGTGCTGGAGTACGGCAAACCGCTGTTTAGCGGCCTGATGTCCGAAGCCATTCAGGATCCGGACGTGATTTCCGCCTACCTGGGGGACGTTCGTTATGCTTAGCGCGCGCGAGTTAAAAGTGTTTTACGGCGTGATTCAGGGGCTGAAAGGGGTGGACATTGATATTCACGACCGGGAGATTGTGACCCTTATCGGCAGCAACGGTGCCGGGAAAACCTCCACCCTCAACGGGATCGTCAACCTGGTGCGTTCCACGGGGCGGGTCAATTTTCTCAACGAGGATATTTCCCGCAGCCAGACGCATCAGATTGTGCGTAAGGGGCTGGCGCTGGTGCCAGAAGGACGGCGCATCTTTACCAACCTGACCATCGAAGAAAATCTGCGCATGGGGGCCTACAACAATCTCGCCGGCTTTACCCGCCTGCGCGATCGCATGTACAGCCTGTTTCCCCGGCTGAAAGAGCGGCGCGGCCAGATGGCGGGAACCATGAGCGGCGGCGAGCAGCAGATGCTGGCGATCGCCAGAGCGTTGATGAGCGAGCCGGTACTGCTGATGCTCGATGAGCCAAGCCTCGGCCTGGCGCCGAAAATTGTCGGGGAGCTGTTTGCGACGATTAAGCAGCTGCGGGAAGAGAATATTACCGTGCTGCTGGTAGAGCAGAACGCCACGGCGGCGTTGACCATCGCCGATCGCGCCTATGTGCTGGAGAATGGGAAGATTATGCTCTCTGGTCCGGCGCCGGAGGTGCTGGCGAATCCGGAAATCAAACGGATGTATCTGGGGGGATAAAGCTGTTCAGGGCTGCGGCTTCGCTTCCTGCGTCGCTGCAACCGCAAACAGCCTCGCGCTACACAAAGCACACCTCGTTCCAGTAGGCTTCACGCGTCCTGCGCCGCTCAGTATGTTTTATCATGGCGAAACCACCTTGTTTCAACGTTGCCGAGCTCAATTCCGTAGAGACTGGCGACCGGTAATATTGCCTCCATGATGCGTTGGGTATCCTGCTGACCGGCTTCACCGCCGGATCCAGATAAAGAAGCCAGCCAGCCCGTTATGCGTTGCCACAGCGCCACTTTCATTTTTCTCCTCCGTCGGGAAGCATTTTTGCCTGTGTCTATTTCAACCACAGTTGACGGCGGGCGGGAAATATCAATTCCGGATTTGTAATTCTGTGGGATGCATATTGGGGCCTTTCCCGGATTGCGACGTAAACGTCTTATCCGGGCTACACGACCCCAGACGACTGAGGCCCCGTAGCCCAGCCAAGCGCAGCGCAGGCTGGGAAGGACCCGCAGCGTTTGCCGGAGCCTGATTTGTAATTCTATGCGCAAGGGTTCCGTTCACTCGCAATCTGCAGAAAATGCCTCACCGTTACCCGTGAACGGGTAAAGAGGGAGAAAACCGTCTCCCCCTTTACAATCCCCGCGGTCCCGCAAAGAAATCGGTGCTGCGCACTGCGCTCACCTCCCGGTCCTCAGCCTGCGGTCGGCTCAACTCGACATCACTGTCTCGATTCGCCTCTGGCCGCCATCCCTGGCGGCCAGCCCTTGTCTTCCGACCTCCGGTTCGCCGATTTCAGCGGGCACCAGGGCATCGCTGCGAGTCTTGTGGTTTCAGAAAGATACCAATAGCTGACGGAATGTCTCCCCAGTTTGGTAGCACAGAGCCGGGTAAACAGTATCCACAACTTTGTTAAGTTCTTTTTCGTTATAGATAAGAACTTTTTCTTCTTTGCCGCCGACGGGCGATTTGTGGGAGCGTGATAAACACAAAACAAAACAGGGATTCAGGGGAATAACAATGCGCATTGCAAAAACAAAAATCGCGCTGGCGCTGGGCATGCTGGTGCTCGCCGCGCAGGCTCAGGCCGATCAACTAGCCGATATCAAAGCCGCCGGCGTGGTCAAAGTCGCCACCTTCGACGCCAACCCGCCGTTCGGCTCGGTAGACCCGAAAACGCATAAAATCGTCGGCTACGACGTGGACTTCGCCGAAGCGCTGGCAAAATCGCTCGGCGTCAAGCTGGAGCTGGTCGCCACCAACCCGGCCAACCGCATTCCGCTGCTGCAATCCGGTAAGGCCGACCTGATCGTCGCCGATATCACCATCACCCCGGAACGCGCCCAGGTGATTGATTTCTCAACGCCTTACTTCGTGACCGGCCAGCAGTTCCTCGTCCCGGCAAAATCGCCGGATAAGCTCGATGATTACAGCAAAGCGCGCATCGGCGCGGTAAAAGGCACCACCGGCGAACAGGCGCTGCATCAGCGTTTCCCGCAGTCGCGCGTGCTCTCTTATGACGATATTCCGCTGGCGCTGACCGCCCTGCGCAACGGCAACGTGCAGGCCATCACTCAGGACAGCACCATCCTCGCCGGACTGCTGGCGGAAGCGCCGGACAAGGCGAACTTCAAAATCATCCCCGACCTGCTGAGCAAAGAAGAGATTGGCGTCGGCGTGAAGAAAGGCGAACCGGCCCTGCTGAAAGCGGTAAATGACGAGCTGGTCAAGCTGGAAAAAACCGGTGAAGCGGCCAAAATTTACGACGTCTGGTTTGGCCCGAGCACCAAAACCCCGCAGCCGCGCGCCTTTACTATCGAAGCGAAATAAGCAGAGAAAGATGATGTTATCGGCTCTATTTTCACGCTCCGCGGCATCGTCCGCGGATTTTTCGCATCTGCAGCGCGCCAGCATTGAGTTTCGCGATGTCGCCAAAAGCTACGGCGACCATCGGGTGCTGAACGGCGTAAATTTACAGGTTGAACCCGGCGAAGTAGTGGCGATCCTCGGCCCTTCGGGATCGGGCAAATCAACCCTGATCCGCCTGATCAATCAGCTGGAATCCCTTAGCGGCGGCGAGATTCTGATCGACGGCAAACCGACGCGCCAGCTTACCGGCAGCGCCCTGCGCCAGCTGCGCAGCCGGGTCGGCTTCGTTTTTCAGCAGTTTAATCTCTACGCCCACCTGACGGCGCAGGAGAATATTACCCTCGCGCTGGAACGCGTTCACGGCTGGAGCAAAAGCGCCGCCAGCGAGCGCTCGCTGGCGCTGCTCAGCCAGGTTGGCCTGGCGGATAAAGCCCGGCAGATGCCTGCCCAGCTCTCGGGCGGCCAGCAGCAGCGGGTGGCAATCGCCCGCGCCCTCGCCTCCTCGCCGCAGATCATTCTGTTCGATGAACCCACGTCGGCGCTGGACCCGGAGATGATCGGCGAAGTGCTGCAGGTCATGAAAACCCTCGCCCACAGCGGGATCACCATGGTGGTGGTGACCCACGAGATGCAGTTCGCCCGCGAGATTGCCGATCGGGTGGTGTTTATCGACGGCGGCGATATTCTCGAAGTCGCGCCGCCGGCCGAGTTTTTCGCCCGGCCGCAGCACGCCCGCACCCGCCGTTTCCTGCAGAAGGTGCTCGACCCGCTGCACCAGGAGAGTGAGGCGTGATCCCGCATCTTGACTGGCATGGCGTGCTGAGCGGACAGCCGCTGCAATGGATAATCTCCGGCTTTCTCACCACCGTCTGGGTCAGCGTCGCCGGGATGATTCTGGCGACCGTGCTGGCTATCCTGCTGCTGGCGCTGCGTCTCGGGGGCGGCCGGCCCGGACGCTGGCTGGTGGCGGCCTGGGTATCGCTGTTCCGCAATACGCCGCTGCTGGTCCAGCTGCTGTTCTGGTATTTTGCCGCCTGGAATCTGCTGCCGCTGGGGGCGCGAGATTTTATCAACGACGACCACAGCTGGTCGATTCTGCCGGGCAACGTCTGGTGGCTGACGCCGGAGTTTCTCTGCTCAATGTGGGGACTCGGGGTCTTTACTTCGGCGTTTCTGATCGAAGAGATCGCCTCCGGGCTGCGCGCCGTTAGCCACGGCCAGCGGGAAGCAGCGCTGTCGCAGGGGTTTACGCCGTGGCAGGAGCTGCGCCACATTCTGCTGCCGCAGGGGCTGGCTAACGCCTGGCAGCCGATTATCGGCCAGTATCTGAACCTGATGAAGCTCTCCTCGCTGGCGAGCGGTATCGGCTTCGCCGAACTGACCTATCAGGTGCGGCAAATCGAGAGCTACAACGCGCATGCGCTGGAGGCGTTTGCCGTCGGCACCGCGCTGTATCTGGCGCTTGGAGTGCTCATGGGCGTGGCGCTGACGCGTCTCGGTCCGGGAAGGGATCAGCAAAGGAGAGCCGGCTATGAACGCTAACCTGGCGGTTATCGTTGATAACCTCGATTATCTGCTGTGGGGACGGCTGGCGGACGGTATTCCCGGCGGCGTGGTGCTGACGCTGCTGATGGCAGTCGGCGCCGCCGCGCTGGCGCTGCCGGGGGGCGTGCTGCTGGCGGCCATCGCCTGGCGCTACGACGGGATCGTGCGGCGGCTGCTCTTCCTGTGGGCGGAGATTATTCGCGGCATCCCGCTAATCTTCGTCATTTTCTGGCTGTGGTATCTGCTCCCCATGCTCACCGGCAGCGACCTGCCGGGCGCGGTCACCGTCACGGTGGCGCTGGCGTGGTTTACCGCCGCGTCGGTGATGCACTCGGTGCTGGCGGGCCTGCAATCGCTGCCCCGCGGGCAGTACGAAGCGGCGCTGACCCAGGGTTTTGCCCCCGGACAGACGCTGCGCCTTATTCTGCTGCCGCAGGCTCTGCGCAACGTTCAGCCCTCGCTGGTAGGGATATTTATCGGGCTGCTCAAAGACACGTCGCTGGCGTTTATCGTCAACGTGCCGGAACTGACCACCGTCGCCGGGCAGGTCAATAATCGGGTGCAGATTTACCCGCTGGCGATATTTGTCTTTACCGGCGCGGTTTATTATCTGCTGTGCTGCGGCCTGAGCCTGCTGGCGAACCGCCGCTATGCCGGGCGTACGGTTTAGCGACGAAGCGCGAAAAAAGCTGCCCGGTTAGTTCACCGGGCAGTCTTTGGTCATTTTTATAAATTTATCGTTATAGATGATGTAGTGGTTCCCCGGTTGGCGCAGCGAGGCCTGGCGAACAACGTCCCCGGGCCGTAAATACCATGCATCCCCTTCCTCTTCCGTCGTATCGCACCCGGGCTTGATCAGCAGCTTAAACCAGGTATTCCCGGTATTGCTGACGGTGCCCGCCGCCCGATCGTAGGCCCACTTGAACCGTACCTCGCGCGGGCGCACAACCAGAATCGTGTCCATCACCACCACAGGATCCATACTCACCTCGGTACCGCTTTTATTGCGCATCACGTAATTGCGGGTGGGTATTTCACGAAAGGAGACCCGGTAATAGCGCTCACGGTCATCTTTCGGGCCGTGGTAGTAAAACTTAAAATACTCGCTCTCCCCCGCCTGCAGGGTAAGCTGACGCGGGGCAAACAGCAGCTCGCCGTCCGCCGGGCGAGAACGCACCTCTTTGCCGCCGGGGCGGTCGATAGCGACAATAGAAACCCGATACAACCGGGCGCTTTTATTGTTATTAATCACCCGCTTAGACGCGAAGTTATCTTCCGCCGCCAGCGAGAAAGTTAAATTACCCACCGAGATGGCCTGCGCCGCGGTCGCCAATCCGAGCGACAGCAGGCAGATAAGCATCCGCAGCAAATTAGTTAATGTTACGCCACGTCGCCTGAACATGAATTTCTCCTGAAGCACTCACTTCACCAAACCAGCCGTTATCTTCCACCGTGCGCAGCGATATCGGGTTATCCATCGGAATGGAAAACGTTACCGTCGTTTTGTCCATCTGACCGACGTCGCCGGAAATATCCGTCCACGGCGTGGTTAACCACAGGGCGTCGGTCATATCGCGCCAGGTATCATCGCATCCGGCATCGTAGGTTTTGATGGTCCCGGTCTGGGTGGTAAACGCCAGCGTCGCCGGGAACGGTACTCTCGACGTGCCGTCGGGTGAACTAAAAATACAGTATGAACGTCCGCCGATCGCCTGCGTTGGCCCGGTCACTTTAATGAGCACTTCATCGGCGGCGGTTTTGCCGCTGGTGGTGACAATATAGCCAAAGTCCAGCGACGGCTCGCCGCTGCCCACGTAGCCTTCGCGCGTCGGCGCCGAGGTGTACTCATCGGAAATAATGCTGATGCTGAAGTCGCGCGGTTTAATAATCAGGGTGTTGGAGGTCGAAAACTCGTACCAGCCTGACTCCGGCGAGGTGGTGTTATAGAAACGGAAATTAAACAGGTCTTTAGTGTTCACGTCGCTGATGCCCAGCGTGACCATCTGCTTAAAAAAGTTGCTCGAGAAAAAGACGTAAACCGAGTCAGATGATTTCATCTCATTAAACGTATAGTACTGGGAGATGCCGCTCACCGGCTTCCATGAATTCCCATCCAGGCTGAACTGCATATCATAACTTCCGACCGCGGAAGCCAGCGCCGAGTTGCTGATTGCCGGAAAAATATGAATTGAGGTATTACTCAGGCCATTATGCTGCAAATTGTAGTTCACCATTTTGCAGCTCAGACCGGAACGGGAGCCGATAGTCTGGGTGCGGCAGTCGGCGTTCCCCTCGCCCAGCGTCGGGACCCCGTCGCTGTTGATAAAGACTTCCGCCAGCGCATGGGTGTTAATCAGCTTCAGGTTTGCCGCTTTAGTATGGGTGACTTTACGCACGTACCAGCTTCCTGAAGCCTGATCTTTACAGCGCGCGCCGCTGGTAGCGTCATAGTTCACCGAAGTCTGACAGGAGTTGATGGTCATCGAGAAGCTGCTGCCCACCGACATCTGCTGCAGATACTGGTAGAAAGCATCGGACATCATGCCGTGCATCCACTTTTGTCCGCCGGAGGTCACCGTCGCGCCGTAGAAACCGCTGGCGTCGGTAGTTTGCGGCTGAATCAGGCTGGTGGCCATGTCGCAGCCCGCATACCAGTTGATACAGCGCAGCCCCTGTAACGGATGAGATGTGGGGGAGTTATCCAGCCACATATCAAACTTCCAGTTGGCAATCAGGCCGGTGTTATAGCCATTGTCGATATAGCCCAGGCTCTGCTGATAAATGGTGCCCGAGCCGTTATATTTCAGGCCGGTCCAGCGGTTAGCCCCGGTCATTCGCGGGTCCAGCGCGCCGCCCGGGGTAACAAAGAAGTTATCGTCCGAGTTGTTTTCCACGAAAACAAACTGCATGGCCGCCGCATCCGGCCAGGTGGTTTTGGTGACCGCGGCGTTGACCCGCGTCACGCACAGCGCCGCCGTGAACATCACTAAACATGCCAGCCATTTAGCTTTCATTACCTTCTCCTGTCTGCTGCGTGCGGGCATAAGTGGAGAGGCCGCTACAGACCACATCGCCCACCCACACCGCGCCGCGCGCCTGGCTCAGCTCCAGCGCCACTTCGCAGCTCTGGTTTTTACCGTAACTGAAATCGATGGTGGGATATTTTTTATCCACGTCCATCACAAACTCACCGTTCTCATCGGTGCGGGTACGACCGATATGGTTATTAATCCGCGCGTTAGCCAGCAGCGTGCCGTCTTCCGCGCGGATACGCCCGGAGACCGTCACCATCTGCTTCACTTCCGGCTCAATCACCGCCACGTTGCCCGGATAAAGGGTCAACTGGCTCTTACGCCCGGTCACGATATCGTAGCTATCGAGCGAGTTTTTACTGTTCTGCAGCTCCACTTCATAACGGCTGTACGGCGACAGCGGCAGGTAATTACGGTTGCCGGAGAGCTGCACAATGCGGCCGTTAACCTTGGCGCTGAGCTTGCCGTCATCCTCAAGGCCGGTTTTGAAAATCACCCCGGCGTTGCCGTCGGTGCGGCCGCTGGCGGCGATATTTTTCCCCTGCCAGCCCACGCTGCCGTTGGCGGTCAGGTTGGTGTTCACATAGCCATCCACGCCGCTGTTCACATTCAGCGTGCCGGTGGAGTAGCGGGTATCAAACTGAGCATACGCGCCGCCGCTGAGGGTTTTGTCATCGCCGGTATCGCCGGAAATGGCGCGCGAAACGTTGGCGCCGATGGTGCGAATACTGCCTTCATCAAACTGTTTACGCGCCGACAGGTTGGCCATGGTGTAACCGTTCTGGTGCGTCATCCCGGCGCTGAACCAGTTGCCGAGCGGCAGCGAGAAATCGAGCGCAATATATTTCCCGGTGCTGGCGCTGCTGTCGCCGTTATTAAAGCGCTGTACGCCCGCGCGCAGGCCCAGCGATCCCCATGAGCCGGTGTAAAGCGTCTGGTAGTAATCCGCCGTGTAGTAATGGCTGTTATAGCGGCGGTCGTCGTTATAGCTGATGCTGAAGGTACCCAGCTTTGACCAGAGTGAATTGAGGTTCAGCGTGCCGCCGATAGCCCGGTTGTCGGCATTACTGCGCCGTATCCGGTCGCCAATCTGCGTTTTTTCCTGGTTGACCCACACCGAACTAAAGCCGCCGGGCAGCGTGGCGCTGATGCTGCCGATGCTGCTCCAGGAGCTGTCGCTGGCCAGCATATTCTGCAGGTTCACGTTAATAGACTCGGTGATCGGCAGGGTCAGGCGCGTCTCGGCGACGGCGTTGTTATCATAGCCGTAGCCGGTGGCCGCCCAGCTTAAGGTGCTGAGCGACCCGGAGGCCGAGGCGCCCGCCAGCCAGCTATCTTTTGCCGGAAGCGTTTTTTTACCGCTTTCGGACCAGCGATCCATATGGAAGCTGCCGCCCCAGAATTGCCAGGCTAGCGGCGCGCCGGCGCCGCGTCCGCGGCTGAACAATTTATTGACCCGCTGGGTGCGTTTGCTGACCACCCGGCCGTTCACAATCACTTCAACATCGACATCATAAATCCCGTACGGCAGGCCGCGGGTGTCGACTTCATGGTTACCCATGGCAAAGTTCTGCACGCTCATCAGGCGTCCGTCGCGGGTCAGATGGACTTCCCCGGCGGCGGGTAAAAAGGCGACCACCGGCGTGGCCGACTGGGTGTTATCGAACACCGTCGAACTGGCCTGGTTGCCCCAGGAAGCGCCGTAGATCTTCCCTGCCGAAACGGCGGTCATCGGGCCAAGGGACTGTAAATTCCAGGTATCCAGCATCCCGCCCGCAAAGCGGTGACCGGCAAAGTCGCGTTCATACATCGCTTTATAGACGTCGCTGTCCTGGTTGCCGGAGCCAATACCGTAAAGCGAGCCGTCCAGCACCACGTGGTGCTCGCGCAGCGCGGTAACGTTGTTCAGCGACAGATAGCTGGAGGTATTATTGCCGCCGTTGCGCATCTGGTTGTTATAGACCCCGAGGTTATAGTTCAGGGTGCTGCTAAGGGTGTTGACGCTGGACTGACCGATATCTTCGCTGCGCGAGCGCAGCACCGTACCCAGCGCCTCTTTTTTTACCACCAGCTGCAGGAGCAGCTGGCGCAGGCTGAGCTGTAGCCGGGCGTCATCCGTCAGGCTAATGTTAAGATCTTTGCTGAAAGCTTCATTGGCCAGCGCGGTCAGCTGTTTGCGGGTCTGCTCGCTGACGGTGGCGTTATTATCGTTTTCTTCCAGCTGAATCTGCCGAACGCGCAGAACGCCATTATCCAGCCAGATAAAGGCATTGCCGATCCGCTGATCGTCCTGGGTACCGGTGCTGCCTTCAAGATGAATAAACAGTGGGATGCTCATTCCGTCCTGCAGCGCCTGGCTGAAGGCCTGAGGGATAATCACGCCGCCGATTTGCTGTACTTTGTCGGTGGCGGCAGTGACGCTAAACGGAACCAGCAAAATGACCATGCCGGAGGCAAGGAGTGTTTTTAATCCTGGAGCGTTCCCTGGTAGAGCCATAATGTTGATCCGTCAGAAGAAATGTCTATTTCACGGGAACAAACTGCTCGCCCTGCCAGAGCGCGACCCGTCCTTTTTTATCCGCCACATTCACGCGCGTGAAGCGCCGTTCTTTTCCCGGCATCAGGAAATAATTTTCCTTGCACTCTTTACCGTCAGCCGGCTTCAGACACGGGCCGTAGGCAAGAATGCGCAACGTCGCGTTACCGGTATTGACCAGCGTGCCGTTGGCGTACTGATAGCGGAAGTTGGCTTTTCTTGGCGCGACCACCAAGATGGTGCCGATCCGCGCCGAGGCCGTCGCTACCGCGCTGCGGGTCGAGCCATTGCGCTGGGCATCGCTGAGCGCCTGATCGAACCAGACAATGCGGTAATAGCGTTCTTTATCGTCCGCCGGGCCTTTGTAGAAAAAGCGGATCACGTCGCTGGCCTTCGCGGGCAGCAGCAGACTGGCGGGGGTCAGTAAAATCTCGTCCTGCTTATCCATCGGGATCACCTTGCCACCGTCCAGCGGCGAAGAGAGGCGTTCCATATGGATGTTAATTAAGCGACCGCTGTCGGTCGTGTTCTTGATCTCTTTGCTCAGCGTGCTGCTGCCGCTGTTCATAAATGAAGAGATATCGCCCACATCCAGCGCCAGGGCTGGCGTCATTGTGCTGAGCAACAGGCTGATGGCCAGAATGTGTTTTTTCATATGAATTCAATCCGTGAAATAAGGCAGGGGGAGCCCCCCTGCCTGGTGCTACGAGAGGATCAGCTGGTCCAGGTCGCGTCGAACTGTACGCTGACGTCGCCGCTCCAGATACCTTCCGGCAGCGTGCTGTAGTCAGTAACGGCAGTGGTGCCATCGGTGGTGCCGCTGATGATGGAGAACGTGAAGCCGTCCTGAGCGGTAGTACGACCGGCGACGTTATAGCCGTTAGACAGCGCGCTGAGGTTGCCGCCCAGGGTGCCCGCCGCGGTGTCGATCATGGTGGTGTCAGCCGTTTTTTCGACCGCTGCGCCGTTGTAGTCAACGCCCACGCTCAGGGTGGAACCAGAGGTATCCAGCTGAGTCAGGGTGTTGGTGATCAGACGAGAGGTCAGCTTGAATGCGGTCGCGGTGGCGTCACCTTCGATAGCCACATCAAACAGGCCTTTCTGTGAGTTAAAGCCTTTAACCCCTTCGGCATACTGGAAAGCCAGGCTGCCCAGCGGAGTCACCACCAGCTTGCTGGTAGTGTCTTTTTTGGCGGTTGCGGACCAGGTAGCGACTGCCTGAGCAGTAACGTCAGCTGCCTGAGCGACACCCATACCGGCAAACGCGGTTACCAGAGCAATTGCAAGAACCTTTTTTTTCATAGCTTTTTCATCCTGAGTTTATTAAGGGACCTGATGTCCCACGTCTGTGTGCATTCCCGCCATAGTTCAGGCCGCATCATTATTATCTGCGACGCAAATTATTTTGGGTGTTACGACCTGGTGCACAATTTTAAAAACAACGTTTATTACTAATTACAGCGCTAACTTATATATCTTTGAATACAGTTTTGCCTCGGCATTTCGCCGATGGGTATAAACCGTTTTCACACTACAATTTTCAATCTTGGCAATAGATTTCGGGTGCATTCCCTGTGCCGTCATCCGAATTATTTGCATTTCCCTGTTGGTAATTTTGTCTTTCTTTATATCTTTACGTAGAAAACGGCCGTTGATAACGTATGCCAGCTCCTGACGAATATCCTTGGCTAAGTCCACATAGACCACGCCACGAATAGCACCATTGTAATACCAGTAGTTGGCCAGCGCTTCCGAGCGCCTCGCGGCAATTAATACAATTTGCTTGCCTTTCATTTCAGCCAGCCACTCGCTATCGCGGCGGATAAAATAATTCAGCGAACTAGCGCTAAGATTAATAAATACAAACTCCCGGCGTACCTTTTCAAGCGACAGGTAAATCAGGTCATCAATATCAATAATTAGCTCAGCGAGTCCTTTTAAAAAATAGCTGTCATGAGCTGGCCAGATGCACTGGTCCAAAGAATATTTATAATCCATATAAAGTTAAACCCCATAGTCCTGGAAATCTTGAACGTATCACAACACTGCTGATAGCCCAGGCCTGCAAAGTCTAAGTCAGCAAATTCCCTCTTTAATATATTCAATCAAAATTCAAAACAGTATTGCCGGAAACAAAAAACACTAAATGACTTGCTTGTGTCTTGTGTTACCAAATTTAGGATTTTTCGCTATGTGTGTCAATAAGTGCGCAAAGGGCTAATTACCGACCAGGTCAATTTAAGCCAGAAGAATAAAAATAAGGATATTGAGTTAAACACAAAAACCATTAGTTTTCATACGGTTATTGGTGGGATATGCGTAGATTCTTAAGTGAATATTATATGTTCCAGGATCTTAGCCATTAGTTGTTAAGACTATTCTTAATCACCCTTTTATTTAAAAAAGCGAAAAAACCGAATAAATTCAAAAAATAAGAACATAAAACCAATAAACAACACAAAATCAGTGGTTAATTTCATTAATTAGCCTAAATAATGGAATTACACGCCGCACAAAAGGGATAGTTACCGACTAAAAATTTTCCGCCGCGAATCGTAATCCAGTACCTGAAGATTATCTACTCGGTTAAACCGACTCAGATATAAGAATTGCACGAGCGTCCAGAGTCGTCCCGTTGTACCCGCGGCGATAGCATTCCCCGGCTAATGTCGCATAAAACGCGTCATCTTTATCAGATGAAATACGTATCATTATTAATCTCATGCGCTATCGCGTATTAAAGGTAGGCAGAGTATTCTCAGATGCCCGATTGCTGATGCAAAAGTGTGATCTATGACGAACTTTTTTTCCAACAAATAGGCCAGCTTTCGCATCCGTTCACTATTTGTTCGCCTTACTGTCATCCGGCAGTCATATAAAACACCATTAATAGTGCCCAGTTTACTGACGAACCTGGACGCATTTATGAACAGTTCCCTGGCTGCGGTGGCAGAAACCGATTATCAACCGTTTACGCCGCCCTTTATCGACCGGCAGCGTAAGGTCCTGAGCGTACGCAACCTGAGCAAATCCTACAGCGCGCAGCAAACCGTACTGGACAGCATCAGTTTCGATCTTCATGCGGGCGAGCTGGTTGGCGTCATTGGCCGCTCCGGCGCCGGAAAGTCAACGCTTCTGCACGTACTGAACGGTACCCACAGCGCCAGCGGCGGCGAGATCCTCAGCTATCCGGAAGTGGGTACGCCGCAGGACGTATCAAAGCTGTCGGGCCGCGCGCTAAACGCCTGGCGCAGCCAGTGCGGCATGATCTTTCAGGATTTCTGCCTGGTCCCGCGTCTCGACGTTTTGACCAACGTGCTGCTGGGTCGCCTGAGCCAGACCTCCACCCTGAAATCATTATTCAAAGTTTTCCCCGACGCGGACCGCGCCCGCGCCATCTCCCTGCTGGAATGGATGAATATGCTGCCGCATGCGCTACAGCGGGCGGAAAACCTCTCCGGCGGGCAGATGCAGCGCGTGGCGATTTGCCGGGCGCTGATGCAAAACCCGGGTATTTTGCTGGCCGATGAACCGGTCGCTTCTCTCGACCCGAAAAATACGCAGCGGATTATGAATGTCCTTCGCGAAATTAGCGAACAGGGTATCAGCGTGATGGTAAACCTGCATTCGGTGGAGCTGGTGCGTGAATATTGCACGCGGGTCATCGGTGTAGCCAAGGGCAAGATTATTTTTGACGATCATCCCACGCAGCTGAATCAGGATATTCTGCATCGGCTGTACGGCGATGAAATTAGCCAATTGCATTAAATTTCACTCACACGGGCAAAATAATGAAAAAGTACATCACTGGCGCAGTTCGTTTATCCGCAGCGGTTGCAGGCATTATGATGGCGTGGCAGGCAAGCGCTGCTGAACAGCCTAAGGAATTAAATCTTGGCATCCTTGGCGGTCAGAACGCAACCCAACAAATTGGTGATAACCAGTGCGTTAAACAGTTTCTTGATAAGGAGCTGAAGGTCGATACAAAATTACGTAACTCTTCCGACTATTCCGGCGTGATTCAGGGATTGCTGGGCGGAAAAGTTGACGTGGTCTTAAGTATGTCGCCGTCATCATACGCTTCCGTTTATATTAACAATCCTAAAGCCGTCGATATTGTCGGGATTGCCGTAGATGATAAAGATCAGTCCCGCGGCTATCACTCGGTGGTGATTGTCAAAGCCGACAGTCCATATAAAAAGTTAGAAGATCTGAAAGGCAAAGCGTTTGGCTTCGCCGATCCGGACTCCACTTCCGGCTTTTTAATTCCCAACCACGCCTTTAAACAGCAGTTCGGCGGCACGTCGGATAATAAATATAATAACTTCTTCTCCAGCGTGACCTTCTCCGGCGGCCACGAGCAGGATATTCTGGGCGTGCTGAACGGTCAGTTTGCCGGCGCGGTGACCTGGACCTCGATGGTGGGTGATTATAATAGCGGCTACAGCGTCGGCGCCTTCAACCGACTGATTCGCATGGATCACCCGGATTTGATGAAGCAAATCCGCATTATATGGCAATCGCCGCTGATCCCGAACGGCCCAATCCTGGTCAGCAATTCCCTGCCTGCTGACTTTAAGGCCAAAGTCGTCACCGCGATTAAAAAGCTGGATACCGACGATCACGCCTGCTTTATCAAAGCGATGGGCGGCACGCAGCATATCGGCCCGGGCAGCGTAGCCGATTTCCAGCAGATCATTGATATGAAACGCGAACTGGTTACCGCGCGTTAATCCCGCCCTGGCGCCGTCGCCCGGCCAGTCTCGCGGGCGGCGGCGACTCGTTGAAGACACAGCGACGCATGAATAATACCCATACCGAATTCGAACGCTATTACCAGCAGGTCCGCTCGCGGCAAAAGCGCGACACCTTTAGCTGGTCCCTGCTGCTGCTGGCGCTCTATTTTGCCGCCGGCAGTATGGCCGAGTTTAATCTCTTTACTATCTGGCACTCGCTGCCCAATTTTCTCGATTACATGTTTGAGACGCTGCCGACGCTGCACGTCGCCGACCTGTTTGCCGATTCGCACACTAAAGGCTCTCTGGCTTACTGGGGCTATCGTCTGCCCATTCAGCTGCCCCTTATCTGGGAAACGCTGCAGCTGGCGCTGGCGTCCACGCTGGTGGCGGTGGCGATTGCCACCCTGCTGGCGTTCGTTGCGGCCAACAACGCATGGTCCCCTGCCCCGCTGCGTTTTGCCGTCCGCGTGCTGGTGGCTTTTCTGCGCACCATGCCGGAGCTGGCGTGGGCGGTGATCTTCGTGATGGCTTTTGGTATCGGGGCGATCCCCGGCTTTCTGGCATTAATGCTCCACACCATCGGCAGCCTGACCAAGCTGTTCTATGAAGCGGTAGAGAGCGCCCAGGATAAACCGGTACGCGGCCTGGCCGCCTGCGGCGCGTCGCATCTGCAGCGTATCCGCTTTGCCCTGTGGCCGCAGGTGAAACCCATCTTTCTCTCCTACGGCTTTATGCGCCTCGAAATTAACTTCCGCTCCTCAACGATCCTCGGGCTGGTGGGCGCGGGCGGCATCGGCCAGGAGTTGATGACCAATATCAAACTGGACCGGTACGATCAGGTCAGCATCACGCTGCTGTTGATTATTATCGTGGTATCGCTGCTGGATATGCTATCCGGCCGCCTGCGGCAGTGGGTTCTGGAGGGGAAAAAATGAGTCAGTGGCAAAATCAACCGGATATCGCCGCCAGCCGTCGCCAGCATCGGCATTTATACCAGGCCCAGGGGCGCTATCTGCGCTACGTCGGCCTGCTGACGCTGGCCAGCGCCCTCTACTATGTCTGGTTCTTTATGCAGTTCGGCATCAGCGGTGAGCAGCTCGCCACGGGGCTGCAGCAAATCAGCCGCTATCTGCTACGGATGTTCGTCTGGCACGATTTTTTCAACTGGCCGTTTCGCTATTACTTCACGCAAATCGCCATTACCCTGGCGATTGTTTTCGCCGGGACGCTTACCGCGACGGTCATCGCCCTGCTGCTCTCGTTTCTGGCGGCGCGGAATATTATGCGCGGCGTGATTCCGGGAACGATCGCCCTGCTGATGCGCCGGTTGTTCGACGTGCTGCGCGGTATCGATATGGCTATCTGGGGGCTGATTTTTGTCCGCGCCGTGGGGCTCGGGCCGCTGGCCGGGGTGCTGGCGATAATTATGCAGGATACCGGGCTGCTGGGCCGACTGTACGCAGAGGGACACGAGGCGGTTGACCGCTCGCCGGGACGCGGCCTGACGGCGGTGGGGGCGAACGGTTTGCAGAAGCACCGTTTCAGCATTTTTACCCAGTCTTTCCCGACGTTCCTGGCGCTGAGCCTGTATCAGATTGAATCGAATACCCGTTCCGCCGCGGTGCTCGGCTTTGTCGGCGCGGGAGGCATTGGCCTGATTTATGCGGAAAATATGCGTCTGTGGAACTGGGACGTAGTGATGTTTATTACCCTGCTGCTGGTGGCGGTGGTGATGGCGATGGATACGCTGTCCGCCTGGCTGCGCCGCCGCTATATCGGCGGCAGCGCGGTGCCGCTGTTTAAAGCTGATTAGTTTTTCCCGGGAGGCGGTGCTGCGCACCTGTCCGGGCTACCCAAACGGCACGAAAAAGTAGCCCGGGTAAGGCGTTTACGCCGCGACCCGGGGGAAAAATCACAGCCGCCACGCCAGCACCGGCCACTGGTGCTGCGCGTTCGCCGCCGCCAGCTGCGGGCACGGATTGACCAGCCGTACGCGATCGGCATGCAGGCACAGCGGCAGGTCGTTGATCGAGTCGGTGTAGAAGGTCACCTCCCCCGAGTATTCAGGATGCGCCTGTTGCCACTGCGCCAGGCGCACCACCTTCCCCTGCTGATAGCTCGGCGTACCGGCAATCACGCCGCTATAGCCGCCGTCGGCCATCTCAACGTCAATCCCCAGCGCCTGTTCGATACCCAGCTGCGCCGCCACCGCCTGCACCAGCAGGCTGACCGAGGCCGAGATCACCAGCATCTGCTCGCCTTTAGCCTGTAAAGTCCGAATCAGATCCCACGCCTGGGGATACACGCGCGGCATAATCTCGTCGCGCACGCAGCGCGCCAGCAGCGCGTCCACCTCCCGCTTTGCGACGCCAATCAGCGGCGCCTGAATCAGAGCCACATAATCGGCGATATTCATTTCGCCGCGGTCGTAGTCGTCCATCAGCATCGCTTCCCGCGCCAGGTAATCGGGATCGTTTACCCAGCCTTCGCGCACCATAAAGCGGCTCCACAGCGTACTGCTGTCGCCCTTAATTAACGTATTATCCAGATCGAAAATGGTCAGCGTTTTACCCATCGTTTATTTTCCTTTATCGGCCACGGCGTCTCGCGAGAGCATGCGCAAGAAAAATGACAGCAGAATGACCCGGGCTACTCTCGGATGGATGCGCAGCGCCGCGTCCCTCATTATCCCCACACGCTCATCACCAGCAGTACGGCAATCAGCAATAGCGGATAAATTCGCACATGCCAGCGGTCCGGTAAACGCGCCAGCCAGCGGGAGGCGATTTTTAACCCCAGCCAGCTTCCCGCCACCAGCTGCGCCGCCGCCGACAGCCAGATATTGCCGACAAACCCATTCGGTAACGCCACCGGCGAGAGCCAGGCCATCAACAGCCAGGTTAGCGTCGCCGTTGCCGCCAGAGGCAGCGTCAGCACGTTGGCCATCCCCGCCGCTTCAGCCATCAGCACGCCGCGACGGCGCATCAGAGGGACGGTCATCACGCTTCCACCCACGCCGAGAAAAGAGGCGATCAGGCCAATGATCCCCCCTACCGTTAGCTCATGCGGCACCGTCGGTATCACCCGGCGGGATGGCGGGGTCATAAATCCGGCGCGAAGGTAGCAATCGGCAACGGTTGCCAGCAGGTAGATAACGAACAGCCAGCGGATCCACGCCCCGCTCGCCTCAAGCGCCAGCAGCGCGCCCGCCGTTCCGCCAACGGCAATGCCGGTGAGCATGGCCCATAAGCGGCGCCAGCGGAGGGTACCGGTACGCGCGTGTCGCCAGCTCGCCAGCAGCGCGGAGCAAAGCATGACCAGCGCCGAGGTGGCGACGGCGATGTGCATCGCCTGTTGCCCGACGACGCTTTGCGCGCCCCACGCGCCGGTCACCAGGAAATAGAGCAGCGGGACGGTGACGAAACCGCCGCCGAAGCCAAAGAGCCAGGTGGTCACGCCGGAAAGTATGCCGCACAGAAAAAGCCAGTCGCTCATTCGCACTCCTCCACAAAAGGAGGTAACGATATAGAATAACGCCGTGGCTGGCTTACGCTTTAAAGCCAATCTATTACGAATTTCAGCCAGGGCTATCTTCATGCGCAACGTTGCGATTAATGACGTCGACCATTTTCCTCGCCGGGTGCTGGCGCTGGGCAGCGACTATCCGCCCAACACGCTTCTGGAGCGACATAGCCACCGCCGGGCGCAGTTTCTGTACGCCATGCACGGATTAATGAAGGTCGAAACGGACGACGGCCAGTGGCTGGTGCCGCCGTTCAGCGGGGTCTGGATCCCGGCGACGAAACCGCATCGCGTCTGGATGCCCGGCGTCAGCACCCACAGCCTGTATATTGACGCGCGGGACGCCCCGCGGGAAAGCGAACGCTGCGAAGTCTTACAGGTTTCTCCGCTGACCCATCAGCTGCTGCTGGCCGCCTGTCAGCTACCGCTGCTGTATGACGAGAGCGGGCGCGATGCCGCCCTGATTGCGCTACTGCTCCATGAACTGCGCGCCGCCGCGCCGCTGCCGATGTTTACGCCGCTTCCGCAGAACAGCCACCTCGCGGCGCTATGCGGCGATTTTCAGCGCCAGCCGAGCATCCGCAGTACGCCGCAGCAGTGGGCGCAAAAACTGAGTAAAAGCGTACGCACGTTTAATCGTCTGTTTCGCCGGGAGACCGGGATGGCGTTTTGCGACTGGCGCCAGCAGGCATGCCTGATGCATGCCATGACGGCGCTGCGTGAGGGGCGTTCGGTTACCGAAGTCGCGCTCAGTCTGGGCTATGAGTATCCGGCCGCCTTTACCGCGATGTTCCGCAAAGCGATGGGCTATTCGCCGATGGCGTTTATCCGCCAGATAAACGGCGGACCGGCACACGCCAGCCCGCCGTAGTCGCGGATTACCCGGCTGCGCGATGCAGCCAGTCGAGCAGCGTGTCCACCGAGAGCTGCGCAGGCGCGCGCGATACTGGCTGCCCCGGTTTAATCAGCAGCAGCGTCGGCAGGCCGCGCACGCCGAGGTCGCCCGCCAGATCCTGATGCCGGTCGGCATCCAGATAGCGCGTATCCAGCTGAGCAAGCCGCGGGCTGAGCTTTTCATGCGCCAGCAGCTGCCAGAGCTTGCGGCAGTGCACGCAGCGTTCCGCGCCGACGAACAGCAGAACCGGCCGTTCGCTCTCCAGCTCGCCCGCCGCGCTTATCGGCGTGAACGCGCTTTCCGCGACGCGGAACAGCTTCGGACTGCGGCGCAGGGTATCGTTATCGGTTGCCACGCACAGCGCATCGGCGCTTTTACTGTACGGCTGTACGCCCGCCACCCGCACCACGCTCTGCGCCGGACCGGCCGCCGCCGCGCCGGGCTGGCGCAGGGTTCGTACATCGACCGCCGCAATGGGCGTCTCCTGCGGCTGCGCCAGCTGCGGGATCCAGCCGTAGGGAATGCGGTAGGCGCGATAGACCATATTGTTGTTCAGGGTCTTGCCCCAGAACGGCGAAATATATTCCCAGACGATCTCGTGGTCGCGGGTCACTTCGAAAATGCGCCCGTTAGATCCTTCGTTAATCAGGGTATTGCCGTTTTCCAGGCGCTGCATATTGCTGATGTACGGACTGTAAAAGCGGTACGAATCGGTTGGCTGCGGCAGATCCGCTTCATAGGGCGAGTAGCGCCATTCGATATCGAGAGTCAGCGGGTTGATCTCCAGGATCCGTGAATAATCGCGCCAGGCGTTTTTCACCCCATCCGCCGACGCCGGATTCGGCGCGCCGTATCCGGCCCAGCCGCCGTTATCGAAAATCAGGATATTGCCCGCGCCCGGCAGCCCCTGCGGGATCATATGCGCATGGTGCTGGCCGATGATCCAGCCGATGTGCTTCAGCTCCGGTTTGCTGTAGTCCGGGCCCAGCTGCCAGACGATCTTGCCGCTCTGTTTGTCGATAATGGCAATAATGTTGGATTCGCGGGCGTCCCAGATAATGTTGTCGGGATGAAAACGCGTATCGCCGGCGTCGTACCACTTATTCGGCCCCAGCGCCGACATCGAGTTGATATGCATCCAGTCGCCCATTCCGCCGCCGCTGGCGCGCATATTCGGGTTGTTGTAGAGCGCGGTGCGCGCCGCATCGTCGAAGCCCAGCTCGTGAAAATGGTCGCTGCAGCGCCACTCCCACACCACGTTACCCTGCCAGTCGACTTCAATAATGGTGTCGTCCAGCAGCAGCTTGTCGGAGATCGCTTCATTCACCAGATTGGTGTGGGCGAGGATCAGGGTATTGCCGCCATCCACCTGCGGCTCCAGCCCCGGTGCGTAATAGCCCACCGGGTTGCCCGCCCGCTGATAGTCATGATGCGCGCGCGCCATCCAGCGCGTGGCGTTGCCGGGATCGCTCACCTGCTCGTAGCGGTCGAATTTCCAGGTGACGTTGCCTTCCCAGTCCACCTGGATCAGATCGAGCATATCCTGCATGCCGTAGCGCGGGTCGCGCTCGCCGCTGTGACCAAGGATTGCGCCGCCGGGCAGGATTTTATTGGGAAACCCGTGCAGTTCAGGCCATTCGCGCACCACGTGGCCGTTCATGTCCACCAGCACCGCGCCGTGTTCGGTGGCCTGGAAAAGGGTATAGCCGCTCCAGGCGCGCTGCGGATCGTAGAGGGTGGCGCCGGTCGGGTAGACGGAAGGATGTCCCATATGTTGCTCCTTAAATAATAGAATCAGGCAGAAGTAATCAGGTTGCGAATCTGGCGGCAGGCGGCGATAAACGCGGCATCATCGCGCTGGCGCGAATGGGGCAGCGCCAGGCTTACCACTTCCCGTATCCGCCCCGGACGCGGCGAAAGCACGACGACGCGATCGGCCAGGGCGACGGCTTCTTCCACATCGTGCGTCACCAGCAGCGTGGTGGCTCCCGCGCGCTGGTGGATCTGTAAAAGTTCCTGCTGCAGGGTGTGGCGCGTCAGGGCATCCAGCGCGCCGAAAGGCTCGTCGAGCATCAGGATCTGCGGACGGGCCACCAGGCCGCGGGCAATAGCCACCCGCTGGGCCATGCCGCCGGAGAGCTGCGCGGGCAGCGCGTTGACGAATTCGCTGAGCTGCACGCGCTCCAGCATTTCCAGCGCCCGCTGGCGCTTCGCCGCCCGGCTGAGCTTTTCATCCGCCAGGCCGAGCATCACGTTGTCGAGCACGTTAAGCCAGGGAAACAGGCGCGGCTCCTGAAACACAATGCCGCGCTCTTTGCCCACGCCGGTGACCGGCTCGCCATTAATGCAAATATCACCCTGGGTCGCTGATTCAAGGCCTACCAGCATCCGCAGCAGCGTCGATTTACCGCAGCCGCTGCTGCCCACCAGCGCCACCAGTTCACCGGCGGCGATATCCAGGCTGAAATTCTGTAGCGCCGTCACCTGTTGCCAGGATTTACGCACGTGGCGAAAAGAGACCAGGGTTGAAGAGGTCATAGCTGCTCCTGTTGACGCCAGCGGGTGGCGCGCATTTCCAGTAAACGTCCGGCTTTATCCAGCGCCGCGCCGGTGATACCGACCAGCACCATGCCGCAGAGAATGGTGGGCATATCCAGCAGCTGCTGGGCATTGATCATCAGGCTGCCGATGCCGACGCCGGAGGACATGAAATATTCCGCGCCGATATTGCCAAGCCAGGCGTAAATCAGCGCCAGCCGCAGACCCGCGAAGATCCCCGGCGCCGCGCCGGGAAGAATAACCCTGCGCAGGCGCGCTAACTCGCCCAGGCGCAGTACCCTGGCGACTTCGTCGAGCTGCGGGTTACGCTGAAGCACGGCCTGCAGGGTGCTGAAGAACATCGGAAAGAACGACGCCAGCGCGATAAAAACGATTTTGCCGCCGTTATCGTTGCCCACCCATGCGGTCAGCAGCGGCAGCCAGGCAAACAGGGCGATATGGCGCAGCACGTTGAGCGTGGGCGTGAAGATTTGCCCGGCGCGCGGGCGCAGCGCCAGCAGCAGTCCGCAGAGCAGGCCCCCCGCAATCCCCAGCGCGCCGCCGACAAAGGCTCGCCCGAGGCTTGCGAGCATCGCCGCGGTCAGCTCCCCGCTCAGGGCGCCCTGAATAAAACGCGTCGCCACCGCCAGCGGCGAAGAGAACAGCGCGCCATCGATCCAGCCCCACGAGCTTGCCAGCTGCCACAGCGCCAGCAGGACCAGCGGCAGCTGCAGCGCCCGCCAGCTGGCCTGCGGTTTCCAAGCCAGGCGTCCGGCGGCAGGCTGCGGCCAGAACACCAGACGAGCACAGGCGCGGTTCGCCGCCCACTCCATCAGCATGCCGTTCAGGCCAACCACCGCAATGGTGACGAAGACGATATCCAGCTGAAACAGCTGGCGACCCCAGACCATCAGGTAGCCAATGCCTTCCGAAGAAGCCAGCAGTTCGACGACGATAAGCGACACCCAGGCCTGGGACAGCGCCAGACGCAGGCCGGTAAACCAGCCCGGCAGGCTTGCGGGGATCACCAGCCAGCGCAGCCGCTGCCAGCGGGAAAAGTTCATCACCTTTGCGGCTTCGCTCAGGGCCTGCGGCACGCCGGCCACCGCCTGCTGCGTGTTAATGGTCATCGGCACTACGGTGGTTTTGATGATAACCGCCAGCTTGAGGCCGTTATCAATCCCGAACAGCACCATAAACAGCGGGATCCAGCCGAGCGTCGGGATTTGCGCCAGCGCGTAGAACAGCGGTTCAACCCGCTGCGCGGCGGCCGGTACCAGGCCGAACAGCGCGCCGAGCAGCGTCCCAGCAATGGCGCCCAGCAGCAGGCCAAGCGCCAGATGCTGAAGGCTGAATCCCCATTGCGCCAGCAGATCCCCGCTCAGCAGCGATAGCGCGGTATCGGCAACCACCGACGGCGCGGGCAAAATTTGCTCCGGCATCCATCGTTCGCGGGCGGCGATGAACCACAGCAGCAGCAGTAACGCAGGCAGCAGCCACGGCCAGCCGTTAAGCCTGAAGCCCGGCCTGCCTGGGGCATCGGTTCTTAAGATCATCTGCGACATATCGGTCCACTTTTCGGCAAGTTATGCCGCTATCAAAACGTGACTTCTCCTTCGCCGCCATTGCGTAAGGCGAATAATCCCGATGCATCGAATGCATTTCAGCCTGCCGGGCGCGCGGCGTTTGATTTAGCTTTTTTTCACCCAAGCTTGGCGAATAAAAGCATTTAACACGCAGCCCGTTGGCTCTTTAGGGTGAGAAAAAACTCAGGAGAGCAACACGTTATGATGAAAGCATTTTTTAGCCGCACCGTGCTGGCGCTGGTGGCGGTTATCGGCCTGGCGGCCAGCGCGCAGGCCGAAGCGCTGCGTACCATTCGCATCGGCGTACCGGACCAAAGCGCGGGCAGCAAGCCATTTATTGAGGGGCCGGTTGGCATGGCGTTTATCCGCCATCAGCTGGAAGAGGCGTTTAAACCGCAGGGTGTGGAAGTGCAGTGGCAGTTTTTCAAAGGCGCGGGCCCGGCGGTAAATGAAGCCTTAGCCAACCGCCAGCTGGATTTTGTCTACCTCGGCGATCTGGCGGCGATCATCGGTAAAGCCAACGGGCTGCCGACGCGCCTGCTGCTGGGCAGCCGCGGCTCGGAATCCTGGCTCGCGGTAACCAAAGCCTCAGGGATTAAAACGCTGGCCGATCTGAAAGGCAAACGGGTCGCGGTATATCGCGGCACGGCGGACCAGCTGGCCTTTGACCGGGCGCTGCAAACCGTCGGCCTCAATGAGCGCAGTTTGCAGACGATCAACCTTGACTGGAACGCCGGCAAAGCGGCGCTGGCGGCCGGTCGCGTCGATGCGGTGTGGGGCGGCGTTTCGCTGCTGGCGCTGCGCGGCGATAAGATTGATGTGGTCGTCAAAAGCGGTGACTCCGGCCGCCAGAACACAACTCAGGCGGGGTTCCTCGGGACGCAGGCGTTTATTGACGCCTGGCCGCAGGCGACCCAGCAGATCGTTAACGTGCTGGTGAAGAACGCCGCGGAAATCAGCGACCCGGCCAATCGCGACGCCTGGTCCGCCGAGATGGCGCAGCAGAGCCAGATCCCGCAGGCGCTGTTTCTCGAAGAGCTGCAGCCGCAGGATCTGAACTTTACCACCTCACCGCGTATCGATCCGTTCCTGACCGACAGCTTTAGCAATAGCGTCGAACAGGCTAAATCCGGGCGGCTAATCCGCAGCGCTTTTGACGTCAGCCAGTGGGTAGACGGCCAGTTTGTCGAGCAGGCGCTGAAAGCCCAGGGGCTGGAAAACCGCTGGCCGCAGTACGATGCCAAAGGCCAGGCGAAAAACGCCGGTTAACCCCTCTCCTCCTGAGCCAGCAGCTGAAGCTGATGCTGACGATCGGTATGAAGGATAATCTCAATCAGCTTCTCCACCAGCGGCGGCTGGGCCGCGTGAACCGGAGAGATAATGGCAAACCGGGTCTGCATCAGCCGCCACTCCTCAGGCAGATCGCTGAGCTCCAGCTTAACCAGCCGATGGCTGTGCTGGCATAGCGCGAAGCCGTCCTCGCTGGCAAAGCTAATCGCATTGGTCTGCGCGAGGGTGGCAAGCAGCGCGTAGATATGATCGCACTGAATCGCCGGGGTAAAGTCCTGCTGCTGGCTGAGGGTCGCCAGCACCTTGCGCACGCCCGGCGGCAGATAGGGGGCGGCAAAGGGGTAGCGCAGCATCGCCTGGATAGAGACCGGCCCCTGTTTGGCCAGCGGATGATCGGCATGGCAGACGAAAAAGCAGCGCTGCGGGCTGAGCGGCTGCACGCGCAGCTGCGGGTCGAGCTCGGCCTGCCAGCTGTCGGCAACCACAAAAGGGTAGAGCTGAGAGGTCAGCGCCTGATGCAGCGCCAGCCAGTTATCAATCTGAAAGCGCACCCTCGCCTGCGGCAAAAGGCGATGAAACTCGCCGACGGCGGCCGGAATCAGCCTTGCGGCAGGGGCCGGGCCGCAGCCAAAAGCGACCTCGCCGTTTTGCGCATCGTCCGCTTCGCGCAGCTGGCTGCTGAGCTCCACATTCAGCTCCTGAAAGCGGCGGGCGTAGGGCAGCAGCTTTTGCCCGTGCAGGGTGAGCGTCGGTAGCTTGCTCTGGCGATCGAATAACGGATGGCCGACGCTCTGCTCCAGCGCCTGAATGCTGCGGCTGAACGCCGACTGCGACAGGCACACCGCCTCCGCCGCGCGATTAAAACTGCCGTATTCAACTAACGCGACAAAGTTGCGCAGTTGGCGAAAATCCAGATGCATTAGCCCGCCCCCACTCTCTCTTTTAGTCTACAAAAGTACTGGAGGGCAGCCTGGCGGCGCAATGGCGGGATGATGAGGATCTTTCACCTTGCGCTGAAACGGAACAGATGCGCAACACGCGGATATTTGTGAAATATTGTTTCACAGAGAAAAAATTTATTAATGGAAGATGAGACGGTCCCGGCGAAAATAAAGGCCGCCGATGTTCACCGCGTATCCAACCTATATTATTTACGTAAGGTTTCGTAAATTTTGCTTTTGGTCATTCTGAGGCCGTAGCGAATCGGCTATAAAATATCACGGCCCGTTTTCAGTGACGAAAAACAATGATATGAAGCCCAGACTCTCTCACGCGCTATTATTTGTTCCTTTTTTGCTTTTGGCAGGATGTTCATCCTCATCGAAACCGCATAAAACCGCCGCCCAGAGTAGCCACGCGACCATCGACGGAGGTTCTGACGATCTGATCCCGGTGATCGCCGCGCTGCACGATCAGATGCATACCTGGGAGGGAACGCCCTACGAGTGGGGCGGGACGGAGCAAAGCGGGGTCGACTGCTCCGGGTTTGTCTGGCGTACGCTCAAAGATCGCTTCAACCTGCCGATGGAGCGCATCACCACCCGCGAACTGCTGCATATGGGAGAACGCGTGAGCCCGCGGCAGCTGCGGCCGGGAGATTTGGTTTTCTTCCGCATTAAAGGCGGCATGCACGTCGGCTTCTATGATACCGACCGTAATTTCCTCCATGCCTCCACCAGCCAGGGCGTGATGCGCTCTTCGCTGGATAATCCGTACTGGCAATCGGTATTTTATCAGGCGCGCCGCCTGCCGAAGGAATATAACGCGCAGATCACGATGAATAACGATAATCTGCATCTGGCGAAAAACCGTTAATCAGCAAGAATAAAGCCGCCCTGTCACCACGGCGGCTTTATTATTTTTTTCCGGCGACGGCTTAGAACTGGTAGGTCATACCGACAGCGACGATATCGTCATCGTTGATCCCGAGCTTATTATCGCTCTTCAGCTGGTTGATTTTGTAATCCACAAAGGCGTTCATGTTTTTGTTGAAGTAATAGGTCACGCCAACGTCAATGTAGTTGACCAGGTCTTCGCTCCCCACGCCCTCAATATCCTTGCCTTTTGACAGCACGTAGCCCAGGGACGGACGCAGGCCGAAATCGAACTGGTACTGCGCCACGGCTTCAAAGTTCTGCGCTTTATTGGCAAAACCGCCGCTGATTGGCGTCATTTTGCGGGTTTCGGAGTACATGGTCGCCAGGTAGATATTATTGGCGTCATATTTCAGGCCGGTCGCCCAGGCTTCCGCTTTTTTACCCGTGCCGCGGGCCAGCAGGTTCTGATCGTTCGTGCGATCGGAGCTGGTGTAGGCCGCGCTGACGGCGAAGTCGCTGCCGCCGAAGTCGTAGCTTAAGGCGGTACCGAAGCCGTCGCCGTTCTGTTTCTTGGCTTCACGGCCTTCGTTTTTCCCCTGATATTGCAGGGTCAGGTCCAGGCCATCCACCACGCCGAAGAAATCGGTATTGCGGTAGGTTGCCAGGCCGCTGGCGCGTTTGGCCATAAAGTTATCGGTCTGCGCGGAAGAGTCGCCGCCGAATTCCGGGAACATATCGGTCCAGGCTTCGACGTCGTACAGCGCGCCGAGGTTACGACCATAGTCAAATGAACCGTAGTTTTTGACTTTCACGCCGGCGAACGCCAGACGCGTTTTCTGCGAAGAGTCGCTTTCAGTTTTGTTGCCGGAGAACTCCGATTCCCAGCGGCCGTAGCCGGTCAGATCGTCGTTAATCTGCGTTTCGCCTTTGATGCCGAAACGAACGTAGGTCTGGTCGCCATCTTTGCTGTCATAGTCGCTCATATAGTGCATCGCTTTGACTTTGCCGTAGACGTCCAGTTTATTGCCGTTTTTATTATAAACTTCTGCCGCCTGCGTAGCCGAAGAAGCAATAAGACCCATCATCATTAATGCCAGTGAGCTCTTTTTCATTATTCAGTCCTGGTGATTTATTTATACGCGCTAATCAATTCCGGGCGGAAGCCCCGTCAAAAACTGCAGGTTTTTTAACGCTCTAATATTAAAAATTTATGACAATATGGAACTTTTTCTAAAAAAGGGTATTAAATTATTTCCGTCATGAATGTGTCACACTTCCCCGCCAGAATGCCCGATCCGCGCAATGAAGTGGTTCGTCCACCACGCCAGGTGTTGGCAAGCGGGCTGACTCCTGTTACAACATCAACTCGATATCGAAACTCCTTTTTGAACGGCAGAGAATCATGAGTGATAGCCAGACGCTGGTGGTAAAACTGGGCACCAGTGTTTTAACGGGCGGATCCCGCCGCCTGAACCGCGCCCATATCGTTGAATTAGTGCGCCAGTGCGCGCAGCTGCACGCGATGGGTCATCGAATTGTGATAGTCACCTCCGGGGCGATCGCCGCCGGACGTGAGCACCTCGGCTACCCGGAACTGCCCGCGACCATTGCGTCGAAACAGCTGCTGGCGGCGGTCGGCCAGAGCCGTCTTATCCAGCTGTGGGAACAGCTGTTTTCTATTTATGGTATTCACGTCGGCCAGATGCTGCTGACCCGCGCCGATATGGAAGACCGCGAGCGTTTTCTCAACGCCCGCGATACCCTGCGCGCGCTGCTGGATAACAATATCGTGCCGGTCATTAATGAAAATGACGCCGTGGCGACCGCCGAGATTAAAGTCGGCGATAACGATAATCTTTCGGCGCTGGCGGCGATTCTCGCCGGCGCCGATAAACTGCTGCTGCTGACCGATCAGCAGGGCCTGTTCACCGCCGACCCGCGCAATAACCCGCAGGCCGAGCTGATTAAAGACGTTTACGGCATTGATGACGCACTGCGCGCCGTCGCGGGCGATAGCGTGTCCGGTTTAGGTACCGGCGGTATGGGCACCAAACTGCAGGCCGCCGACGTCGCCTGCCGCGCGGGCATCGATACCATCATCGCCGCCGGTAGCCGTCCGGGGGTGATTGGCGACGTGATGGAGGGCATCTCCGTCGGGACTCGCTTCCACGCCCAGGAGTCGCCGCTGGAAAACCGTAAGCGCTGGATTTTCGGCGCGCCGCCGGCGGGCGAAATTACCGTGGACGCCGGCGCGACCCAGGCAATTCTCGAACGCGGCAGCTCCCTGCTGCCGAAAGGGATTAAAACCATCACCGGCAACTTCTCGCGCGGTGAAGTGATCCGCATTCGCAGCCTTGAAGGCCGCGATATTGCCCACGGCGTCAGCCGCTATAACAGCGATGCGCTGCGCCGCATTGCCGGGCAGCACTCGCAGCAGATCGATGCCATTCTGGGCTATGAATACGGCCCGGTCGCCGTCCACCGTGACGACATGATTATCCGTTAAGGAGCTGAAAATGCTGGAACAAATGGGCATTGCTGCCAAAGCGGCCTCGTACAAACTCGCGCAGCTTTCCAGCCGCGAAAAGAACCGGGTGCTGGAAAAGATTGCCGACTATCTTGAAGCGCAGACCGACGCGATCCTGCGGGCTAACGCTGAGGATCTGGCGGAAGCGCGCGCCAACGGTTTGAGCGAAGCGCTGCTTGACCGCCTGGCGCTCAACCCGGCGCGCCTGAGCGGGATTGCTAACGATGTTCGTCAGGTCTGCAGCCTGGCGGACCCGGTCGGTCAGGTGATCGACGGCGGCCTGCTGGACAGCGGCCTGCGCATTGAGCGTCGCCGCGTGCCGCTGGGCGTGGTGGGCGTAATTTATGAAGCCCGTCCGAACGTGACCGTCGACGTCGCCTCTTTGTGCCTGAAAACCGGCAACGCGGCGATTCTGCGCGGCGGTAAAGAGACCTGGCGCACCAACGCCGCCACGGTGAAAGTGATTCAGCAGGCGCTGCAGGAGTGCGGCTTACCGGCGGCCACCGTGCAGGCGATTGAGAGCCCGGATCGCGCGCTGGTCGGCGAGATGCTGAAGATGGATAAGTATATCGATATGCTGATCCCGCGCGGCGGCGCAGGTTTGCATAAGCTGTGCCGCGAGCAGTCGACGATCCCGGTGATCACCGGCGGTATCGGCGTCTGCCATATTTATATCGACCACTCCGCCGACGTTGCCGAAGCGCTGAAGGTTATCGTTAACGCCAAAGTGCAGCGCCCGAGCGCCTGTAACTCGGTCGAAACGCTGCTGGTGCATCAGGATATCGCCGAACGCTTCCTGCCCGCGCTGAGCAAACAGATGGCGGAAAGCGGCGTCAGCCTGCACGCCGATGCGGCCTCCCTGCCCGCGCTGCAAAACGGCCCGGCCAGCGTAGAGCCGGTGAAAGCGGAGCAGTATGACAATGAGTATCTGTCGCTGGATCTGAACGTGAAGGTGGTGGCCGATCAGGATGAAGCGGTAGCGCATATTCGCGAGCACGGCACCCAGCATTCTGACGCCATCCTGACGCGCACCCTGGGCAACGCCAACCGCTTTATCAACGAGGTGGATTCCTCGGCGGTGTACGTCAACGCCTCTACCCGCTTTACCGACGGCGGCCAGTTTGGCCTCGGCGCGGAAGTGGCGGTCAGCACCCAGAAGCTGCACGCGCGCGGCCCGATGGGCCTGGAAGCCCTGACGACCTATAAGTGGATTGGTTTCGGCGACGATACCATTCGTGCTTAATGCTAATTGGGTGATGCAAAAGTAGCCGTTTGATTCGCAAGGGCATTGACGCATCACCCACTTAGTTTTAACCTTCTATCCCGTGCTTACGCTCGTCAGCACATCTTGCAGGGCCGATATAGCTCAGTTGGTAGAGCAGCGCATTCGTAATGCGAAGGTCGTAGGTTCGACTCCTATTATCGGCACCATTTCAAGTTCCTCAACCGTCCGTATTATTCCATAAATCATCTGATTTATAACGATTTTATCACTTTTCAGTCCATCATCGTCCGCAGCCATCCAGTAGAATCCGATAAAGAATGTGTATAGGATTGTGTATATGTTCCTGTTCGGTCTTGGATTCCTATACACATGCCTTTAAACGATATGCAGATTCGCCGCGCTAAGCCTGAAGCTAAAGCCTATACACTCGGAGATGGGCAAGGCTTGTCATTGCTAATGTGGAAAGGCTGAGTTTAACCCTACAGCGGATCTTTCTAGTGCCCTCGATGTACACCAATCCAATCACTCCCTTTCCTAAAAGCTGATGAAATACCAGATTTTCTGCGTGCTTTGGATTGTTACACCGGAGGTCGGCGTGTCCTGATTGCCACGAAATTACTGATGATTACGGGTGTAAGGACCATCGAATTACGTGCGGCATTATGGTCAGAATTTAATCTAGGTAACGCTATTTGGGAAATGCCTGCTGAAAGGATGAAAATGCGTAAGGCACACCTTGTGCCATTGTCGACTCAGGAGTTAGATTTACTCAATGAACTAAAAGTCATGACAGGGAACTATCGTTATGTTTTTTCCGGGGAGGAACGATCCGAATAAGCCAATGAGTAAAGCAAGCATAAACAAGGTTATTAAGCGAATTGGTTATAGTTGGGAATTAATGGGGCATGGATTTAGACATACTTTATCTACGATATTACATGAAAATGGATTTGAAAGTGCTTTAATTGAGATGCAGCTAGCCCATGTTGATAAAAATAGTATACGAGGAACTTACAATCATGCTCTATACATTGAAAAAAGAAGAGAAATGCTTCAATGGTATGCAAGAAATTTAGGCCCCTGAAATGAGGCCTGAAAACTACGCCATATAATCGTTAAAGCTTACAATCTCATCCTCATCTTCGAGAAATGGGTTATTGATTACATGACAGTATGACTCAGCTTTGGTATTATAATTTTCATCTGGCATAAAGTTAACTCCATAAGTTTTCATGATATCAAAGCATTTGTCATTATAAGGGCTTGGGGCTTTATTATTAAAAAATCGCTGATAAAAAAGGAGCCAATATCTGTCTATGTCATACTCATAATCTAATTTAATAATATCCGTAACAAAATCATTAATTTTTTCTTCATATATCCCTATGCTATCTAGCAAGCATAAGCTCAAGCAGTCACCGAAACATATAATCATTTTTATAACATCATCATCAATATCAATGTCATTCTTAATGCAAAAATAAAGAGTCCAAGCCATACCGTCAGAGTATTTATTCTCTGCACACATTCTCAAAATCTCATTGAATTTATTCTTATACTCATCGCCATCATCTAAATAAATATGATCGATAAGAACGCCTAGATATGGGATAAGCATTGGATAATGCCATGATAAGTTCAGGAGATAGTCATACACCTGAGTGATTGTATACTCATCTAAGTTGTTTATAACCAGTGAAATAGCGTATTTTAGTATACTTCCACCACCTACTTGAGTGTTCAATTGCACAGCGTAATCTAGGAAATTAATTACTTCAGAAGAACTTAGAGTGTTTAGATCCTGATCTGTAAAACGTTTCTTTGTTGGTGAGTTTACATTAAGCAAAGAAACCCAGTTATCATTCAAAGTCCCTGGGAGATTACTTATTTTAGTTTTATGTAAATTTAATGATAATTTATACTTGGAAAGCTCCACACCAAGTAAATGTAAAAAAGCCTTGGCATCATCATGTGTTTTACAATAGCATGTATAATCATCTATATAACGTCTAAATAAAAAACCATCATCCCTCAGTCGTTTATCTACAGCGCTTAAGATAATCTCGCAAACAATACTTGAGGTTGCGGGGCCAATAGGAACACCATGTGTCTCATTCCTCTTAGCCTGACGCTGAAAATAGTCAAGCTTGTCGCTCCAGTGTTTATCTTGATTTTTTACTTTAGTATTTAAGGCTGTTTTTGCATTATTAATACCTACAACCGCCCACGGAATAGAGTGTGAGTAGATGTTGGTAAAGCAACCTGATATATCTGCGTTAACTTTAAATCGCCGTCCAAAACCATCATTCAGCTCTCTTACAGTTTTAGTTTCTGCATCCTCATAATTCATGATTATAACACGGCCATCAGTATGCATATCTGGTTTGATCATGCTGCTTTTATTTTGTTTTATAAAACGTATTTCCTCCCAGTTATCATGTATATGCTTGGCTAACTTTGCGTACGCTTTTGGATGGATGATTGAGAGCGTTCTTGGGAAATTGTTATATCTGGTAGCATAATACTCTATACAATCATAACCTTGTAAGCTTCTACGCCCTGACGTGTCAGATGAAACTAATTCCGCTATTTCCGGTGTAAATGTTCTGGAAGAAAAGCACGGTGGGATTTCACTTATCGAACCTTTTTGGTTGGGGAAATAGTTATGTCTCAGCAAGGCTTCATACAAATGCCGCTTTTCATCAAAAATTGCCATAAGTCCTCGGGGTTAGCTAAATAATGATAAATTTCAAGAGCCATTAAATCACCATTTTCAACTAAACCCAATAAGTAAAACTCATACACACCTCACATATCCCACTTTTACCCATTTGCTAATTTATGAGTTTGATGCCATACGGTTTCACTGAAAGGTTCATATTTATTGTTCGATATTAGGTAAATCAGCTCCGATGCTAAGTGGTTTTATCGAAACCCGGGAAAAACCTACGTTAAGTGGTGACCTATCTTGCAAAAGGGTGTGAGTGTAAAAAAATGCTGAAAATATATCATTACACTTTGGCGCGCAATGCTCTCCACGCCACGCCTGCCCGCTTAAGGGGCCGCTTTTAATGCAGATGCAAAGGTGTCCTCAGGCCACGCCGCGACTGGCGCAGGCAGGGAATGCAGGGTCGGAAAAACGCATGCAAAACCATGCACCTTATGAATACATGGCTTGTTTCGTTAAAAATAGCGGGATTTACGGGGATTTTTAGGCAGGCTACCGTGCGGCCAGTTCCGCGCGTCGGCGGATGTAAATCATGTTCTGCGCAGGGGTGAATTTTTCACGATTAATTACGTTGCGATCGGAACGCAAGCTGGAATACCAGGCAAGATCACGGCCGCGATAGCGCCCCCGGAGTGCCACCGTGCGCGGCGATGAACATGGCGACGGCCGAGCGACAATAAGCTTCGATTTCGCTGTCATCCTCTGCTCTGGCCTCATCGAAGCGCGCGATCATCAGAAGGTCGGAGCCTTTGAAAAGCGCGGCAAACAAACGAGCGGACTGGTGAGGATCGGGCACGTTCAGAAGCGCCTTTGCGTGCAGCTGGCGCAAAAAAGCCTCGACCTGGGTGATGACATGAGCAGGGCCGGCTTCGTAATGGAGCTTGCTTAACGATGCCTGATTCTTCTTATCGGCCGTAACCATGGCTTCGACGCCGCGAACGTCCGATCTCAACAGCGTGCGAAGCAGTAATGACCCCACCGCCATCAGCTGCTCTTCGACCGAACCCTCAACGCCTTCCAGAAGGACCTGCGGTGCAAACGACTGACTGCAGCCGGCCACGATGGCCGCACTGAACAGTGCCTCTTTGTTATCGAAGTGCCGATAGATGCTGAGCTTGGATATCCTCGCTCGCTGGGCGATTTTGTCCAGGGTCGTGGCCTGAAATCCCAATTCCAAAAAGAGTTCGGATGCGGCGTCAACGATAGTTTGGCGAAGTGCCTCGTTGACAGGCCGGCCCCGCCGGGTCTGGCTGTTTTTATTGGTCACGAAATACAGTCCTTGACAGTATCATAATTACCAAATTAGGATACCACGCAGTTTCATAAATATGCAAGGTGCGCCAGCCCTGGCTCATCTTCCTCCATCCACAACACGGAGCCCATCACCATGAATGACGTCATTATCATCGGCGGCAGCTTTGCCGGTCTTGCCGCCGCCCTGCAGCTTGGCCGTGCCCGCCGCATGGTCACGGTCCTCGACACTGATCGGCCGCGCAATCGCTTTGCCGGCCTTTCACATGGTGTGCTCGGCCACGATCACAAGCCGCCGCTGGACATCCTGGTCGAGGCACGCCAGCAGCTGGCGCGCTATCCAACGATCGAGCTGGTCAATGCGCGGGCCGAAAGCGTATCCGGCACCATCGACGATTTCTGCGTCGTCACTGACGATAACGAAAGCCTGAGGGCGCGCCGCCTGATCCTGAGCTATGGCATCACTGACCAGGTGCCTGATATTCCTGGCTTTGCTGAATGCTGGGGGACGTCCATCATACCTTGCCCCTACTGCGACGGCTTTGAAGTCGCCGACCAGCATTGGGGCCTCATCTGGTCTGGCCCGCAGTCGCACAATCAGGTCAGGCTCTTCCATGACTGGACCGACAGGTTGACGGTCTTTACCGATGGTCACGACATCACACCCGATATCCGAACCGACCTCGTCCGCCGAAACAAAGCCGTCGTTGAAGGCAAGATCGTGGAAATTTTCGGTAATGAAGGCCATAAGTCCACCGTCCGACTCGATAACGGCCCCGCTGTCGCGGTCGATATCCTCTTCGCACATCCCCGTACCAGGCCATCCGCAAGTTTGCATAAGTCCCTGGGTCTCGCCACGGTTGATACGCCAACCGGCCTCGTACTCAAGACCAATGAGCGCCGCGAAACCAGCAAGCCAGGCATCTACGCCGCTGGCGACCTCGCCAACCCGGGAATGCCCTCGGTCACTACGGCAACATGGCAAGGCGCAATGGCGGGTATCTTCGCCCAGCAATCGATGCTCACTTGAGTGCAAACACATCGATCGCCCCAGTTCAATTTCATAACAGACAGGAGCCCCCCGTGGCCGCCATAAAACCATTCAAACCTTTAGACGAGAAGATCGGTAGCTGAATCAGCGAACTCCTGCGCCCCCTTCTTTTTTAAATGTCAAAAAAGCAGCGCAAGATAATTTATCTGGTTTAGTTTTAATAATATCTCTATGCAATTACATTTATTGCACCAGGGCTGATACATTTGCTCCCCGTCGGTGCAAGAACCCCGGAAAAAGCGGGCTAAATCCTTTTTTTAAATGGCACCATTCTTGCTTTATCTCTTTTTCACACAATGGAGAGGTAATAAATATGGAATCGGTATTAAGTCATTTTACGGCCAGTCATGACGAATATTATACTGATGAAACGGCTTCAACCTTTGACATATTGCAGACTCTCCCTGAACACATTCCGTCAAAAGAAAACCATATTGTCCCTGACGAAATAATTCAGAAATGGGTAAGCACGAAATATGACGCTTTATTACCGAGCCTGGGGGAATTCCTGTAGGAGGAGACCATGCGATATATACCTGGCAGGATCCCTGTGATACTAGCGGTCAGTAATCTGTTTTTTACCTGTGCCGTGTCTGTTGATCTGACTATTGCCACCCTGGTGGGCTATCAGCTGGCGCCGTCAGCTCAACTGGCGACGGTTCCATTTGCACTTATCACGGTCGCCGGCGCGTTCTCGAGTCTGTTTGCGGCCGGCATGATTGGTCGGGGAAACGAAAAACTCGCGTTTATTCTGGGTTCTTTTTGCGGTACCGCGGGCGGATTACTGTCTTTTCTCGCTGTGCTGAAGGGCAGTTTTTTACTTTTTTGTACCGGCTGCTTTCTCGTAGGTGTCTATCAGGCTTTCAGCCAGTACTATCGACTGGTTGCTGCCGATCACTGCCCACCGGAAGTGAAGGGGCAGTCAATCTCCCTGGTCATGATTGGCGGCGTTGTGGCCGCTATCCTGGGGCCGTTACTGACGATTGTTGCACGGGATATCCCCGGTCTCCCTCGCTTTGCCGGTGTTTATCTCGTTGTGGCGGGACTGGGGATTCTGTCTGCGCTTAACCTGGCTCTGTTCCTCGAACGTTCAAAAAGAGACGTCCCCTCCCCGGACACCCGGGCGATCCCGGGAGTATCGCCAACCAGTCGGGAATTAATGAAACGTCCGGATTATCGTACGGCCTGGTTTCACCTGGTTATTGGCTCCTTCGTTATGCTTTTTCTGATGACGGCGGCCCCGCTCTCCGTTACGCACCACCACTCGATGAATGATGGTGCACTGGTCATTCAGCTGCATCTGCTGGGGATGTATGTCCCTTCACTGTTTACCGGCCTCCTGATACGAAAACTGGGGCTCACCGTTCTGCTGTACGCGGGGATTGCGCTCAACATATCCGCTGTCGTGATAAACCTGACCGAGGAAACGATGCTGGCATACAGCTTAAGTCTGCTTCTGGTCGGGGTCGGATGGAACTTTATGTTTGTTGGCGGCTCGACGCTGCTCAGTCTGTCCTACCGTGATAATGAGCGAAAAAAAGCGCAGGGCCTGGCCGAAACCAGCCGCTTTGTTTTCTCTGCGATAGCCACATCAGGAGCGGGCGTGATGCTGGCCTTGCTGGGCTGGAAGCTGCTGGGTCTGATGATGATACCTGTTTTACTGGTATGTCTGGTTTCCACCTGGCAATACAGCCAGGCGATGAGGAAAGCAAGTGTTACCGCCTCACGTCCTGCAGAAGACGGTTCATGAATCCCGCTCAGTCCTGGTATTGTGAAAAGCCCCTTTCCGCAAGGAAGGGGGGCAGTTCAGAAAGACGGAGATATAAGGGGGTTCCGCTAACGGCCCGCATCCCCCCTCTCTTCAGAAGAAGCCAGGCAGGTGGTAAGCCGTTGCTTTATTTTACCTTTTCTATCGCCTTCGGCTGTTTTACAGACTTTTTGGGTGCCTGTGTCTTCAGCTTTTCAATATACGCGTTCACATTCCGGGCTCGCCGTACTGCTCTCGTCCCCACTGCAACGCAGTATTAATCAACCTCTCCAGCAGTTGTTGCGCCTGCTGCCCTTTCTCCGGAAGATAAGCAAAGCTCTCCTCATCCATATAGCAGCACTGGGCCATTTCTAGCTGAACAGCATGAATATGGTTGACGGGATCGCCATAGTGACGGGTGATATATCCGCCCTTAAAGCGGCCGTTGAGTATCCGGCTATACTGCGGGAACGCATCGCAGCTTGCCAGCAACGCCTGGCTGAGCTGCGTCGAACAGCTGGCGCCGTCCGCCGTACCAAAGTTCAGATCCGGCAGGCGCCCTTCAAACAAGCGCGGCACCACGGATTTGATCGAGTGCGCATCCCACAACAGCGCATAGCCAAATTTCTCACGCAGGCGTGCCAGTTCAGCGGCAAGCGCCTGGTGATAAGGCTGCCAGACCTGTTTTAGTATCGCGTCCTTCGCCGCCGCGTCAGGCGCACCGCCCGGCACGAACAGGGCTTCGCCGTCAAAAAAGATATCGGTAAACAGCCCGGTTGTCGCCGTGCTGTAAAGCGGTTTATCATCCGCCGGGCGATTGATATCCACCACATAGCGGGAATAGCGGGCGCATAACGTGCTGGCCCCCATGTCCGCGATGGTCTGATAGAGCAAGGGAATATGCCAGTCGGTATCTTCCAGACGCTTCGCCCTCGGCGTGAGCCCCTGGTCGACTTCGGGGGTTAATAACGTTCCCGGGTGGGGCATACTGACCAGAAGCGGCAGGTTCCCCTGCTGCAAATCAAACGCCTTAATCACAATAAACCTCCTTACCTTGATAAATCACCTGTTTCGAAAGGGAGCCTCCCAGCCAGTAGCTTAGCTCCGCCGGATGAGCGATATCCCACGCCACGAAGCTGGCCTCTTTTCCGGCTTCCAGAGAACCACAAACGGTATCCAGCCCCAGCGCCTTCGCGCCGTTAAGCGTCACGCCAGCCAACGCCTCTTCCGGCGTCATGCGGAATAGCGTACAGGCCATATTCATCATCAGACGCAGGGACAACACCGGCGAGGTGCCGGGATTTAAATCGCTGGCGAGGGCAATCGGCACCCGGTACTGACGCAGCAGATCCAGCGGCGGTAGCTGTTTCTCACGCAGGAAGTAATAGGCGCCCGGCAGCAGCACCGCCACCGTCCCATGGCGTGCCATTGCGGCGATATCTTCTTCGCACAAATATTCCAGATGATCCGCCGACAGCGCATGGTAGCGAGCGGCCAACGCCGCCCCATGCTGTAGCGTTAGCTGTTCAGCATGGAGCTTCACTGGCAGCCCCAGTTCCCGGGCCTTCTGAAAGACCCGCTCCACTTGCGAGGGCGAAAATGCCAGGTGTTCGCAGAACGCATCCACCGCATCCACCAGCCCTTCCTGATGCAGTTCCGGCAGCAGTCGTTCGCAAATATAGTCAATCCAGGCATCCGCCCACTCCTGATACTCGACGGGCACCGCATGGGCCGCCAGGCAGGTACTGCGCACGGTCAGCGGCAATATGTCGCCTAAACGGCGGATCGCCCGCAGCATTTTACGTTCGTTAGCCAGATCCAGGCCGTAGCCGGATTTGATCTCCAGCGCCGTTACGCCGTCCCGGCATAGCTCCCGGATACGCTGCCGCGCGCTCTCCAGCAACTGGCTTTCGCTGGCCTGTCGCGTGGCGTTGACTGTACTGGCGATCCCGCCGCCGCCAGCCGCGATCTCCGCATAGCTCGCCCCGTTGAGACGCATTTCAAATTCCCGGGCCCGGTCGCCGCCAAACACCGCGTGGCTATGACAATCCACCAGTCCCGGCGTGACCACCCTGCCCTGCAAATCCACCCGCTGCGCAACGGGCAAGTCCGGCAATTCTGCCCGGTTCCCGACCCATAACAGCACTGCGCCGTCGGTCAGCATCGCGCCATCGTCAAGCAACTGATAATGCCCTGCGGCCATGGTGGCGATCCGGCAGTGGTGCCAAAGGGTATACATGGCGCTCTCCTTTAACGACTGATGGCGGCGCCAGCCGCCGCTGCGGACTGCGCTTTGCGCAGGACATAGTAGAGCCCCGCCGGTAGCGCCAGCCCAATAAGCCAGGAGATATCGATACCGCCCAGCATCTTCACGAATGGGCCGGAATAGAATCCACTATCAATAAACGGCGTCTGTACCGCCACTCCAACGAGATAAACCCCGAGCCCCGTCACATTCCACGCCCGATATTTCCCGTTCGGATCGTTCAGCGCCTCCATGTCTATCGCCTGATGGTTGAAGAAATAGTAATCCACCAGGTTAATCGCGCTCCACGGTGTAAAGAAAGTCAACAGGAACAACAGGAAGGATTTAAAAGCCGACAGGAAAGAGTGTTGCCCGATAATCGCGATAGCGGTCGCCAGGGTAATAATCATCGCCAGCACCAGCAGACGTACCGACTGGCTTACGCGCACTCGCTGCTTCCCGCAGCTGTACACCGTCGCCAGGCACATCAGGCTGCCGTAGGCATTCAGGGTATTGATCGTCAGTTTACCAAACGCGATGCTCAGATATAACAGCGTGGCAATCGCGCCGGTGCCGCCCAGGCCGACGATATAGTCCACCTCATGACCGACCAGTTTTCCCTGCGAGAGAGCGGCAGCCAGCACCCCGACGGTCATGGCGATTTGCGCGCCAATCACCGAACCGCTCCCGACGGCGAAAAAGACCTTCCCGGGAGAGGTGCTGCGCGGTAGATAGCGGGAATAATCGGCAACATAGGGGCCAAAGGTGATCTGCCAGGAAGCCGCAAGGCCGGTGGCGGTTAAAAACGTACTCCAGCTAAAGGGTCGGATACTCAGCAGGTCGCCAATAGCCGGAAAGGAACTGATTTTCCACAGCAGGTAGATAAACGCGATAATCCCCACCAAGCTCGCCAGCTTACCCAACAGGTGGATCAAACGATAGCCGACATAGGCGATAACCAGCGTGGCGGCAGCAAAAAGCAGAATGCCGCTGGTTTCCGTAGTATGGAAAACCGCTGAGATCGCCTGGCCGGACAGCACCGCCCCGGTGGCGATAAAGCCAAGGTACATCAGGCAGACCAGCAGAATCGGCAGGCAGGCGCCGTAGACGCCGAACTGTACCCGGCTGCTGATCATCTGTGGTATCCCCAGCTGCGGCCCTTGCGCGGCATGTAATGCCATCACAATCCCACCGGCAATCTGCCCCAGCATAAGACCGGCCAGCGACCAGAAAACATCCCCGCCGAATACAATAGTTAATGCGCCAGTGACCATGGCGGTGATTTGCAGGTTAGCCCCCAGCCACAGGGTGAACTGGCTAAAAATGCTACCGTGGCGTTCACCGTCAGGGATGGGTTCAATAGAACGTGTTTCGATGTATGTTGTGTTGTTATTATTCATGGCAGCACTCCGGTGAGGCGAAGGGGATACATTGCCCCCTTCGCCGGAGAAATTAGTCCGCAATCATTGGCAAGTTGAGTCCTTGCTCTCTGGCGCATTCAATCGCGATGTCATAACCCGCATCCGCATGGCGCATCACACCGGTGGCCGGGTCGTTGCTCAGCACCCGGGCGATGCGCTCCGCCGCTTCATCGCTGCCGTCGCATACAATGACGACGCCGGAGTGCTGGGAGAAGCCCATCCCTACGCCGCCGCCATGGTGCAGGGAAACCCAGGTCGCTCCACTGGCGGTATTCAGCAGCGCGTTCAGCAACGGCCAGTCGGAGACCGCGTCGGAGCCGTCCTGCATTGCTTCCGTTTCGCGGTTAGGGCTGGCAACGGAGCCGGAGTCAAGATGATCGCGGCCGATCACGATCGGTGCCGACAGCTCGCCGCTGCGGACCATTTCGTTAAACGCCAGGCCCAGCCGGGCGCGCTGTCCCAGGCCGACCCAGCAGATCCGGGCCGGCAGCCCCTGGAAGCTGATGCGTTCTCTGGCCATATCCAGCCAGTGGTGGAGGTGTTCGTCATCGGGTATCAGCGCTTTAACTTTCGCGTCGGTGCGGTAGATATCCTGCGGATCGCCGGAAAGCGCCGCCCAGCGGAATGGGCCAATCCCCCGGCAGAACAGCGGACGAATATAGGCGGGAACAAAGCCTGGGAAGTCAAAAGCGTTTTCCACCCCCATCTCTTTCGCCATCTGGCGGATGTTGTTGCCGTAATCGAAGGTGGGAATGCCCTGCTGCCTGAAGGCGAGCATGGCTTTAACGTGTTCGGCCATTGAGGATTTCGCCGCGTTGATCGTCTCCACCGGGTGGGACTGCGCGCGAGCGCGGTAGTCTTCCCAGCTCATGCCCAGCGGCAGATAACCGTTGAGGGGATCGTGTGCGCTGGTCTGGTCGGTCACCATATCCGGGCGCACGCCGCGTCTTACCAGCTCCGGTAAAATTTCCGCCGCGTTGCCATGCAGCGCGATGGATACCGCTTCTCCTTTTGCGGTATAGCGGGCGATGCGGGCCAGGGCGTCATCCAGGTCGCTCGCCTGCTCATCGACATAGCCGGTACGCAGACGGAAGTCGATACGCGACTGCTGGCATTCAATATTCAGCGAACAGGCTCCCGCCAGGGTTGCGGCCAGCGGCTGAGCGCCGCCCATGCCCCCCAGACCCGCAGTCAGCACCCAGCGTCCGCGCAGGCTACCGTTATAGTGCTGGCGCCCGGCTTCCACAAACGTTTCGTAAGTGCCCTGAACAATGCCCTGGCTGCCGATGTAGATCCATGAGCCGGCCGTCATTTGCCCGTACATCGCCAGACCTTGTGCATCAAGCTCGTTGAAGTGCTCCCAGTTTGCCCAGTGCGGTACGAGGTTGGAGTTGGCGATCAGCACCCGCGGGGCGTTGTCGTGGGTTTTGAAAACCCCCACCGGTTTACCGGACTGGATCAACAGCGTTTCATCATCATTGAGCTGCTTCAGGGTCTCAACGATCTTGTCGTAGCATTCCCAGTTGCGGGCCGCCCGGCCAATACCGCCGTACACCACCAGCTCTTTTGGATTTTCGGCGACATCAGGATCCAGGTTGTTCATCAGCATGCGCAGCGGCGCCTCTGTGAACCAACTTTTTGCGTTCAGCTTAGTGCCTCGCGGGGCTCTGATTTCAACATCGCGAAAACGGGTTGCTTGTTTACTCATGCGCTTTACCTTCTTATCCGTTACCTGTCATATGTTAATTAATTGTTAGTTTTGTTATTTGCATTTTAATTGTATATACATGATAAGCATATTGGATGCCAGGTTAGAAATTAATTTATAAAACCAATAAAATTCAACAAATTAACATAAAAACAGAAGGACATACTGCGCTATACACTCGTGAACACACCGTGATGATGGGCCATTTTGGTGCAAAAATACAGCTCTTCGCCTTATTTTTGTGCACTAAAACATCACAAAAAGATAACACTAGTGCATTTTCTATCTCGTCATGACTTCTTATCTCGCCATAGACGGCAGTGCCAGATAACGCAAATACACTATAATTAATTGTTTTAAAATAACAAAATAACCATTTCATTGCATATCCCTCTGGCAGTGGCACAAGTTTTGCTAGTTGTACATACAAGATTATACATAGCAGCATTTTGTCGCGTGACTCCCCTGTATTCGGGAACACCACACACAACAATCAGAGGCGTGAAGATGATTACCTTCCAGAATGTGACTAAGCACTACGACAACGGTTCGGTCGTAGTAGATGGCCTTAGCCTGGTAGCGCCGGGGGGCAAAATTACGGTATTTGTCGGCCCTTCGGGCTGTGGAAAAACCACCTCATTGCGGATGATTAACCGGTTAGTGGAACCGTCATCGGGCCGGATCCTGCTTAACGGCGAAGCCACCGAGCAAATGGATATCGTGCAACTGCGCCGCCGTATTGGCTATGTCATTCAAAATGCAGGTTTATTCCCCCATAAAAACATTATCGACAACATTGCCACCACCGCGATTCTCAACGGCGCCGCCAAAAGTAAAGCCAGAGCCAGAGCCGGGGAATTACTGGAAGTCGTCGGTCTGGATCCGCAAATCGCCAAACGCTTCCCCTGGCAGCTTTCCGGAGGCCAGCAGCAGCGCGTGGGCGTTGCCCGCGCCCTGGCGGCAGACCCGGAGTTTATGTTGATGGACGAACCGTTCAGCGCGGTCGACCCGGTAGTCCGCGAACAGCTGCAGGAAGAGTTTTTGCGTATTCAGAAAGAGGTGAGCAAAACCATCATTATGGTCACTCACGATATTGATGAAGCCATGAAGCTCGGCGACCTGGTCGCGGTACTTAAACCTGGCGGCAAGCTGGCGCAGATGGCCTCCCCAGGCGAACTGCTCAATACGCCGCAAAACGCCTTTGTGGCGGACTTTATCGGCAAAGACAGAGGCTATCGCAAACTGAGTTTCCACGCCGCCGACACAGAAACCGGGTTACGCGACGAGCCCTATGCCGAGCTGGATTGTTCCTTCGAGCAGGCCAAAGAGATGGCCATCGACCGCTGGCTGCTGGTTACCCAAAACGGCAAAGCGTTTGGCTGGTTCGACACCCACCAGCCGGCAACAGCGATTACCCACGACAACATCAATCTGGGGGCGACGTTCCACCAGCAGGGGAGCCCGTTGCGGCATTTGCTGGACGCTGCGCTGAGCTCGCCCAACCACCGGGCCGTGATCGTCGATGAACGGCAAATCCCGCAGGGGACCATCCACCTCGATCAAGTACTCGACATGTGTAAATCCACGCGCCAGGAGGGAGCATGAGATTCGATTGGCTATGGGCGCAGAGCGATAAAATCTTCAACCTGTTTCTCTGGCACAGCTATCTCGCAATTGTGCCGGTAGTGATAGGGTTAATTCTGGCGATCCCTGTAGGCTGGGGCATTCACCACCTGCCATCGGTCAAGTCGGCGATCGTTAACCTGTTTGGCCTACTCTATACCATTCCCTCCCTGGCGCTGTTTGTGCTGCTGCCTCCGCTGCTCCACACGCAGATTCTGGACCCCATTAATGTTGTGGTCGCCCTGACCATCTACAGCTTTGCGCTACTGGTTCGCACCGTCTGCGACGGGCTGGACTCCGTATCGGCCGATACCCGTCAGTCCGCGGCAGCGCTCGGGTATAAACCCGCTCAGCAGTTTTTCCAGATCGACCTGCCGCTGGCCGTGCCGGTGATTGGTTCCGGCCTGCGCGTTGCCGTGGTGTCTAACGTCAGTATCGTTTCCGTCGCGGCATTAATTGGCGCACCGCAGCTCGGCTCGCTGTTTACCCTGGGCTTCCAGCTGCAATTTCTGACGCCCATCATCGCCGGGATCGCGCTCAGCATCATTCTGGCGCTGCTGCTGGATATGCTGGTGGTTTACGCCACTCGTCAACTCAGCCGCTGGCAACCTCAGAGAGGATAATTATGCTTACCTGGTTTATGGATCCCATCCACTGGTTTGGTGAGGGCGGCATTTTCCCCCTTCTGGCGCAGCACATCAGCTATAGCGCTGTCGCTCTGGCGATCGCCTTTATCATCGCGTTTCCCGTCGGCTGCTACACCGGCCATACCGGCAAAGGGGAAGGCCTGCTCATCGGTACCACCAACGCCCTGCGCTCCCTGCCCTCATTTGGGCTGATTATTCTGCTGGTGATTTTACTTTCCGGCGAGTTTGAGTCCGATATGGCCTTTATTCTGCCCTGTATTCTGGTGCTGGTGGCGCTGGCGCTCCCGCCGATTGCGCTGGGTGTGCATGCGGGTATTCGCGCGCTCGATCCCTATGTCCTTGATGCCGCTCGCGGCATGGGGATGACGCGGCTGCAGATCCTGCTACAGGTGGAGTTGCCCTGCGCGCTTCCGCTGATCCTCTCCGGCGTGCGCAGCGCCACGTTGCAGATTATTTCCACCGCCACCATCGCAGCCTATGTCTCGCTGGGGGGATTCGGACGTCTGATTATTGACGGACGCGCGGCGAACGATTTCAGCCAGATGATCGCCGGCGCCATGCTGGTGGCGCTACTGGCTTTACTGATCGACTGCTTGTTCTCTTTCTCGCAAAAAATAGTCGTTTCACCCGGTATTACCCGGCGTATTAAAAACCCATAACCTCATTCCACTGCTCAAAAGGATACCTCAATGAATATGAAAAAAAGTATTTTGACGCTGTGTTCAGCGCTGCTGCTGTCGGCGACCTCATCGGCCTGGGCCGCGCCGAAAGTCATTGTCGGTTCTGCAGACTTCCCGGAAAGCCAACTGCTGGGCACCATTTATGCGGGTGCGTTAGAAGCGCAAAATATCCCGGTGGAGAAAAAGCTGAACATCGGCAGCCGCGAAGTGTATATCCCGGCGCTGCTGGACGGTTCCATCACGCTGATCCCGGAATACAGCGGCGCGCTGTTGAGCTATCTGGATGCGAAAAATGCGGCACACGGTAGTGAGGATGTCGCCAGAGAGCTGGCCGCTAAGCTGCCGGAGAAAGTTAAAATGCTGCAGATCTCCCAGGCTCAGGATATCGACGTTCTGGCCGTGACGCAGAAAACCGCCGATAAATATAAACTGAAAACCATCGCCGATTTACAGCCTGTTGCCAGCCAACTGGTGCTGGGCGGCCCGGCGGAATGGAAAACCCGCCATGAGGGGCTCTCCGGCCTGCGCGACGTGTACGGGCTGAACTTTAAGAGTTTTAAAGTGCTGGACGTCGGCGGGCCGCTGACGCTCAGCGCCATGAAAAATAACCAGGTCCAGGTCGCCGATCTGCTTTCAACCTCGCCAGCAATCAAAAAAGATCGCCTTGTCGTGCTGGAAGACACAAAACATCTGTTCGCGGCGCAAAATATTGTGCCAATCGTCGCCAGTGAAGCGCTGAATGACGCCGTGACCACCACGCTGAATAAAGTCTCTGCTCAGCTAACGACTGAAGATCTGATCGACATGAACGAGCAAATTGCCGAATTTGTCAGCATCGACGATATCGCGCATCAGTGGCTGGTAAAACATGGATTTAGCCAATAAGGTCGCAGACATGACAACTCCTCTGAACGGCAGCATTACCCTCGGGCAGGCACCGGGTACTGTGGATGAGATAGTGCGGATTGCCGACGGCGCGCCGATCGCGCTGGAGAAGGCCGCGCTGGATAATATGGCGCGGGTCAGCAGCCGTATTCAGCGCGCCATTGAACAAGGCCAGGTAATCTACGGGCTGACGACCGGCGTCGGCGATCTGGTCACCACCCGGCTTTCCCCGGACAGGATGACGGATACTCAGCTGAATATGCTGCGCAGCCACGCCTGCGGAGTCGGTCCGGACCTGACGGTGCGTGAAGTGCGGGCCATGATGGCGGTGACGTTAAAATCCCTGCTGCAGGGATACAGCGGCGTTACCCCGGCGCTGGCGCAGCGTATCGCCGATATGTTGAACCGTCAGGTCACGCCGTGGTCACCCGCCGGCGGCTCCGTCGGTTACCTGATTGCCACCGCCCATATCGGCCTTGCGGTCTTCGGCGAGGGCAAATGCTGGTATCAGGGAGAACTGCTGCCGGCGCAACAGGCGCTGACGCGGGCGGGTATCCCGCCCTATGTTCCCGGCCCCAGAGAGGGTCACGCGTTGGTCGGCGGCACCTATGAGATCACCGCGCTGGGCTGCCTGGCCGTGGCGGATTTCCAGCGTCTGCTCCCCGTCGCCGATATGGCGGGCGGGATGTGCCTCGAGGCCATGCGGGGCAATACGCGCGGCTACGATGCCCGCCTGCACGCCCTGCGCCCTCATCCCGGACAGCAGGAAACCGCGCAAAACCTGCGCCGCCTGCTGAAAGGCAGCGAGATCCTGGCGCGTTATCGCGACCACCGGGTTCAGGACGCGCTTAGTTTACGCTGTATCCCCCAGATCCACGGCGCGGTGCGCGACCAGCTGGCCCACTGTCGACAGATTATGACCATCGAACTCAATTCGATGACCGATAACCCGCTGTTTCTGGTAGAAGAAGACAGGCTTATCGTGATGCCAGGGGGCAACGGTCACGGTGCGCCAACGGCGCTGGCGCTGGATGCGCTGGCCGTTGCGATTGCCCAGTTGAGCACCGCTTCCCAGGCCCGTTGCGACCGAATAACCAATACGCATCTCAGCGGGCTGCCGGCCTTTCTTATCTCGCCGGATTCGGGGTACTCCGGGATGATGATCCCACCCTACGTCGCCGCTGCGCTGGCGGGCGATAACCGCAGTCTGGCCGGCCCGGCCAGTATCCACACGGTATCCACCTGCGCCGGTCAGGAAGATCATGTCAGCATGGGGGTTGCAGCCGCACGTAAAGCGCTTAAGGCGGTAGAAAACGCCGTGGACATCGTCGCCATCGAACTGCTGTGCGCCTGTCAGGCGCTGGAGTTCCATCGCCCGCTGCGTGCCGCCGTGGGCAGCGAGGCGACGCTGGAGAGAGTGCGTCAGGCGGTGCCGTTCCGGGATAAAGATACGCTGCTCTACCCCGATATACATGCGCTACGCGCCCTGATTCATCAGGGCGAACTCAGCGCGATGCTGCAGGCATTGTGCGAAGAGGAGTGACAACAGGCGCCGCAGAAGGAGCCTGCGGCGTGATTAAAGGGGAATCAGCGTGATGCGGGCCAGACGCGCGCCCGGAGAGTCCTGGATAACCAGCGCCACCGCTTCATCCACCAGCAGGCTGTCGTAATGTTCCAGTAAATAGCGTTGGTCGCCGACGCTCACCCGCAACGCGGGCCCGGCATTAAACAATATCCGCAGTCCGCCCTGATGCGACCACGTTCCTGCCCCACACCAGCTCACCGTCGCCCGCAGAGCGGCTTCCCGGTAAATCACATTAAAATCCAGCAGCGGGCCGCCGACAATCTCACAGGATACGCCGCTCGCGCCGTTAAACCCCAGCGCCTGGAAAGGCGTAATCAATGCGCTGCGCTGCCCATCGATTGTCAGGTACATCCCGCCGCCTTCCAGCACGCTGATATTGCGCAGGTAGCCGGGAAATGCGGAGAACGGACCAGGCTGGCGAATGGTCGCCAGGGAAATACGCCAGTCATATTCCCCCGCTTCCGGATAGCGGGCCACTTCGCGCGTCATGCCCTGGCCGTTTTTCCAGGGCATTTCCGTATACAACCCGGCAGGGAGCAGACGGATCATTTACGCATACTCCCTTCCAGGCGGTAACGCGGACCGGGATAGACCAGGCGCACGCTGGTGACGATTTTCTTCTCCTGACGGCCGGTCCACGTCCGACGATTGACCAGCAGACAAGGCGTATGTTCATCGATTTCCAGGTAAACACACTCGGCCCGCGTAACGTTGACCGCTTCAATAACGTGTTCGCCTTCAACAATCGGCGCAATTGAGGAGAGATAGGCGTTCGGCGTGATACGTGTAAAATCCTGCTGCAGGTAGTCCGGCACAACCTGCATATTCACCAGTCGGTCTTCCAGCATAACCGGTACGCCATTTTCATAATGGCAAATCAGCGAATGGTACAGACCGCAACCCTGCTGCATGCCAAAGCTGAACGCCTGCTGGGCATCGGCTTCGATTTCCGTCAGTCTGAAGACTCTGGCGTGGTGGCGGTGGCCACGGCTGGCGATTTCGTCAGCGATATTGTTAATGTCCAGCAGCGCCGACTGGCCGCGAATTTCGGCGACAAAAGTACCGACCCCCTGCATCCGCACCAGCAAGCCCTCCGCGGTCAGCTCTCGCAACGCGCGGTTAATCGTCATTCTGCTATAGCCAAACAGCGTGACCAGCTCGCTTTCAGAAGGAACACGGTAATTCGCGGGCCATGCCCCGCTGTGGATCTTGGTTTTGATCATGGCCTTTACCCTTTCATAAAAGGGGGCGGGATGTTCAAGTAACTCATCCATGGAATCCGAATTTGACAGGTCGTTACGCGCCATTAACCATTCCTCATATGCTGACGTTGTCAGTTTACTCTATGACCTGTTAGATGTATATATATGTACATGTATATACATTAGCACTGATAATAAGGTGGTAAAATGGCAGTCTGGTTGGCAGAAAAAGCGCTGTTGCCTGATGGCTGGGCAAATAATGTCGGCATAACCGTGTCCGAAGAAGGCATCATAACCGCGCTGGAAAAGAACGCAGCGCCGAATCCGCAGGCGACGCGCATCAAAGGGGTCGTCGTGCCGGGTATGCCGAACCTGCACTCCCATGCCTTCCAGCGGGCGATGGCCGGGTTAACGGAGGTGGCGGGAAACCCGTCGGATAGCTTCTGGACCTGGCGGGATCTGATGTACAGGCTGGTAGATAAAATTACGCCAGAACAGCTGGAAACCATCGCCAGCTATCTGTACATCGAAATGCTCAAAGCCGGGTACACCTCGGTCGCCGAATTCCACTATCTGCATCACAGCAGCAGCGGCGCGCCTTATGAAGAGCGGACGGAATTAGCGCTGCGTATCGCCAGCGCGGCGAAACATACCGGCATCGGCCTGACGCTGCTGCCCGTCCTGTACAGTTACGCCGGGTTTGGCGCGCAGCCGCCCTCCGTTGGACAGCGCCGCTTTATCAACGATAGCGACAGCTACCTGACAATGTACGAGTCGCTCACATCGCGGCTGGCCGGCGAGCCAATGCAGCGTACCGGTCTGTGCTTCCACTCATTACGGGCCGTTACGCCGGAGCAGATTGGCGCCATTCTGGCCTGCCATCCTGGCCAGCAGCCGATTCATATTCATATTGCTGAACAGCAAAAAGAGGTGGATGACTGCCTGGCCTGGTCCGGCGAGCGCCCGGTGGAGTGGCTGTACAACCATCTCCCCGTGGATTCGCGCTGGTGCCTGATCCACGCCACTCATCTGACGCCTCAGGAAACGATGAAGATCGCCACATCCGGTGCGGTGGCCGGCCTGTGCCTGACTACCGAAGCCAATCTCGGCGATGGCCTATTCCCTGGCCCACAATATCTGGAGCATAACGGCGTCTGGGGAATTGGTTCCGACAGCCACATTAGCGTCAGCGTCAGCGAGGATTTACGCTGGTTCGAATACGGGCAACGCCTGATAGCCCAGCGCCGCAACCGGCTCATCGTCCCAGGCGAGCCTCACGTCGGCAACGTTCTGTATCAAGGGGCGCTACGAGGCGGCGCCAGAGCGCTGGGCCAAAACATTGGCCAGCTAAGCGTAGGATATCGGGCCGATCTGGTCGTATTGGATAGCCAGAATCCCTTTATCGCCAGCGCAGAAGACCAGATGCTGCTCAACCGCTGGATCTTCGCCTGCTCATCTAATCCCATTACCGCGGTGATGACTGGCGGACGCTGGGTGATTGAGGATGGGCATCACCATAAAGAAGAATCTGTCTCACTGGCATTTATTCAGGTGATGAAAGATCTTGCAGCCTGATATCGAAAAAAGCGGTTCACCGACGGTGAACCGCTTTGTTTTCGGAGGTATTCAAAGTAAAAGCCTCAGGCGATTCACTGAATCCAATAAGCCAGCCCCGCGGCGAAGAGCATTGAAAGCAGGACCGATGCCAGGCCAGGCAGCAGAAAAGGGTGATCGATAATATGTCGGCCCAGTCTGGTGGAGCCGGTATCATCCAGCTCTACCGCCGCCAGCAGCGTCGGATAGTTTGGCAGAATAAAAAGAGAAGCCGTTGCCGGGAAGCAGGCAACCAAAATAGCCGGGGCAACGCCCATACTCAGCGCGGCGGGGAATAAAATTTTTGTGGAGGCCGCCTGAGAATACAAGAAGCATGAGGCCGCCATAATAATAATGGCCAGCATCATGGGCGAATCCAGCAAGTGTGACGAGACCGCGCTTTGCAACCACTGTTGATTACTGTCCATAAAGGTTGAACCCAGCCAGGCGACGCCGAGAATACAGATGCAGGAGGTCATCCCGGTTTTAAACACCGAGCCGGACGGGACCTTGTGTACGTTAACCCGGCAGCACACCACAATCAGCAGCGCAACGCCCATCATCACCCCTACCCGCGCCTGTCCGCTGCTCATGACCGGATGGGCAATCAGCCCGAGTTTCGGACTGGTGACAATCGCATAAACCAGCACCACAACCAGCCCGACGATAAAAATCAGCACCGAACGACCGGCGCAGGGCGGGATCGCCCGCGCAGTCCTTGCCTGCACCTGAACCGGATTGTCATTGAGCCGATCCTGCTGGCGGATCCTGTCCCAGCACAGGTAAAAAACGGAGGTGACCAGCAGCGCCAGAAAGGTGGACGGGATTGATACCGCAATAAGCTCAATATAGCCCCAGCCAGAATGACCCTTTTCCAGAATCCCCGAGAAGAAAATCACCGCCGCAGAAATGGGCGACGCCACAATGCCCAGCAAAGAGGCGCCGACCGAAAGAGCAAGCGCCCGGGTGGGTTTTATATTGTTCTCTTTCGCCACGCCGACAATAACCGGCATACAGGCAAAAGAGACCTGCCCGGTGCTGGCCATCATGGTTAATAGCCAGGTGGAAAGCGGCGCGGTGATGACTAACAATCGCGGATAGCGGCGCAGCAGGCGCTCGGTGAGGTCAACAAGGTATTCAATACCGCCGGCCTCCTGCATGGCGGCAATCGCCACGATCACCACCATGATAAATACGATAACCAGCATCGGCATATCACCCGGCGTGGCGCCGAGCGCGCTGAGGACAATCACGCCGGCGCCGCCGGCAAACCCCACGCCGATCCCCCCGACCCGCATGCCGATGTACAGAAACAGCAGCACCACCAGAAACTGAACCAATATCATACATTGCCTCCACGGCTCCCTGTCCGGCATTAACCCTTTACATGATTAAATGGCCTGCAAGTCCTGGCCGCCGGGCAAACACGCTCTCACCCTGTTTTTGGATACAAAACGATAACTTATCGCGCTACCGCGGCATCGCTGCGCACGCTATTTATCAGGCATCCGATCTGCTCAATCTCGACTTCCACCCTGTCCCCGGGCTGCATAAAGAGCGGCGGGGTACGTTTTTTTCCGATGCCTCCGGGCGTGCCGGTCAGAATGACATCTCCCGGAGAGAGCGCGCTGAAGGTGCTGATATACGCAATGAGTTCGGCAATTGAATACAACATGCTGCCCGTATTATCCTGCTGCACCGTCTGGCCATTCAGTCGGGTAGTAATATTCAGATTTTGCGGGTCGGGGATAGCGTCCGCGGTCACCAGCCAGGGGCCGAAGCCGCCCGTCGCTGGCCAGTTTTTGCCGCCGGTAAAGCAGGCATGCTGCCAGTCGCGCACGGAGCCATCCATATAGCAGCTGTAGCCGGCAACATAATGCAGCGCCTCCTGCTCTGGTATATTGCGTCCTCCACGGCCCATCACCAGCGCCATTTCGCCTTCATAGTCAAACTCATTGCTGCGTTCCGGCTTGAGGAGCGCTGCCAGATGCCCGGTCTGTGAATCCGCAAAGCGGATGAATAGCACTGGGTTAGAGGGCTTCTCGTCACCAGCAGCGTTTTTATCGCGATAATTCACGCCAGCGCAGATAATTTTTTTCGGTTCAGTAATGACCGGCAGGAAAGCGATCTCGTCGAAAGAATAGTTCGCCTGTTTCGCAGACGGCGGCAGAGTATCAACAAGATGAAGATGCGGTATAAATTCCAGCAGGCTGCCATATTGAGGAAACCGCGCCTGCAGATCGATGACGCCGTCAGCGGTCGCCAGGCCATATTTGTTTTTATCATTAACGCGAAAGCTTAATAGTTTCATAAATCACCCAGCAATATACAGAGGTGAAAGCCCCGACGTTATGATGAAGAGCAGCAAAAAATACCGGGGCGAAGTAACCGATGATCCGCAATACAGTAAGCGATATCTCTGCATTGCGGATTAACAACAGACGCAGAATAAATTAACCGACGCGGCCCAGCTCAGCGGCGCGCATGGCGTCGTGGATCTCTTTTTCAGCGCCATTTTCGAGCGGCAGCAGCGGAGAGCGAACGGTGGCATGTTCAAGGATCCCGCGCGCAACCAGAGCATGTTTAAGGGCCACGGTACCTTCCATGTGCGAACCGCGGTGGTAGACGCTTTTGGTCACCGGCAGCAGTCGGTCGTGCAGCTCACGCGCTTTAACGTAATCGCCCGCTTTACCCGCCTTAATCATTTCAATTAACGGCTCAGGCGCGATATTGCCGTAGCCGACCAGGAAGCCATCCACATCAAAGGCGGTATGCAGCAGATATTCATCGTGGCAGCTTAAGATTTGCAGATCCGGACGCTCGCGGCGAATAACCGGAATTTCGGTATCCCAGCGGCGCATATTACGTACGCCATTCTTCATGGCAAATACGCCCGGCTGCGCGGAGATATCCAGCAGCGTTTTCAGGTTGTAGGTAGCTTTAGTGACATCCGGATACTGGAAAAGAATCAGCGGCAGGCCGCTTTCTTCGTACACCACGCGGTAGCGATCCTGAGGCGCGCCATCCTGATAGCCAAAGCGCAGCCAGCCGTGGGAAGGATAGAGCAAACCGGCGGATGCGCCGGCGGCAACGGCGCGCTTCGCCTCCAGCGCAGCCACTTCCGTCCCTTCCCCGGTGATACCGGCAATAATCGGAAGCTTATCATCCACGGACTTCACAAACGCGCGGATCACATTCGCCTGCTCTTCCTGGGTTAGAAAAGTCCCCTCCCCTGCGTGTCCCAGCACCACCAGACCTTTCACCCCGTCGATGCTGCCCAGCCAGCTGCCGAGGCGCTGAATGGCATCATAGTCTACGCGTCCATCGCGAGTGAAGGGTGTAACCGGAGCCGGAGTCAAACCTCTCAGATCGATGTTAATCATAAATATCCCCTTGATGAGTAAGCATTTGTTTACGGTTAAGCGATTCTTTGAAACGGAAGTGAAATCGTTTCTGCAATCGTTTTCACGACATTGACATTGAACCTCAAAAATAAAACCGTCAACGCCATGTTGGTTAAAAATGCAACGCAGATCACAAACTAAACCGCGATCTGCATCCGGGATGAGATCCGTTATACAAAATTCAACCCTCCCCGCTTTCTCCTGGAAAGTCGGGGGAGGATCGCAGGGGGATTATTTACGTGGAGACGCGGTAGACTTACGGGGAATAAGGGAAGGCGTGGTAATCCGAATATTATTATTTATCTCTGGATTCAATAACATATCAACCGCATTGCTGGCGATATGCTCCAGCGGCGTTCTGACCGAGGTCAGCGCCACGGGCAGTCTGCTCACCAGGGGAATATCATTGTAGCCGACCAGGGAGAGATCTTCGCCAATCACCAGCCCCTGCTGGTGCGCGGCCGCGAGGACGCCGATCGCCAGCTCGTCATTGACGGCAAATAGCGCGCTCGGGCGATGAGGCTGGCTGAGAATTTTCATTCCCTGCTGCTCCCCCGAGGCGATATTAAAATCTGAATGACAGCACCATTCCGCTTCGATCCTGAGCCCGGCTTCCTGCATTGCCCGCTCAAAGCCCTTACGCCGGTTGCGCGCGTTGGAGGCAAAATCAGGGCCGCCAATCAGGCCAATATCGCGGTGGCCTAAATCAATCAGGTGTCGGGTAGCCAGATAGCCGCCAAGCTCATCGTCCCCGACCGATGAGGGGCTAAAACCGTCGGTACGCAGCGCCAGAACGTGGGGCACATCCCGTTCACGCAGGGTTTGCGGCAAAGGATCGTCCAGCCGGCAGGTGGACATGATCAACCCATCCACGCGACGATCCAGCAGCGATTCCACGGCGTTTTTCTCCTGATCCTTGCTATCACCGCAGGTCGCAACGATCGCGAAATAGCCTCGCCTGGCCGCCGCCCTGGCTATCTCTTCGAAAAGCATCGCCGTAACGGCATCGGTCAGCCTCGGCACCAGGACGCCAAGCGTTCCGGTATCGCCCCGGCGCAGGCTGGAAGCAACATAGTCCCGACGGTAGCCCAGCTCACGGGCCACCTGGCGAATTTTCTCTGCCGAGGCGCTGCGCGAGGTGGGTAACCGTTCATCGAGTACGCGCGAAACGGTCGAGACGCTCACGCCCGCAGCGCGAGCAACATCCCGCATTGTCGCCAGCTTTTTTTCCGGCAAATCGTTCAGTTCACTTTCTTGATCCATCTGCTGCTCCAACTCATCAATGCGGGTAAAAATCCGTGTTGCCCGTTCAACGGATACCATCGTGCAAACCGTGGGGTTAAAGGATCTTACGTCAAACCTCGCCCGGACAAAAGGAATGGTGCTTCACTTTGCCGGGTTCATTCGGCTGGTCGTTAATTCACATTTCTTATCCATTTTGCTTTGCATTCTCCGCTTCGCCTTTTTGCGCGTGAGTTTTTTCAGATTGTGAACTGCTCGACATTTATACAACAGGCGTAATTGACTTAGCGGCGAATCCAGCAAAGGATTAGCTGCAAGTGAAATCGATTGCAGTAACGTTATCATAAACACATCAGGACAGCATTATATGCAGCACGTCGATGAATAAGGGTTCGTTGCCCTGTGGTTATTCAGAACCTTACGTGTATGCCCCAGACAACGTTTAACAGGGTAATACTATGTCAACTCAGGCCATTGCTTCAGATTACGCCGTTGCCAGCGGAACGGCGTCCACGCCAGACGCGCTGCTGGCAAGGCTGGAACGCCTCCCCATCACCCGACGGCTGAAAGCGATCCGCGTTATCGTCGGCTTATCGACGTTTTTCGATGCCTATACCATTATTGCTATCGCTTTTGCGCTCCCCCAGCTTACTCAGGAGTGGGGTCTCACGCCGACGTTTGTCGGTCTTATTATTGCGGCCAGCTACGTGGGCCAGCTGTGCGGCGCCCTGTTTTTCGGCTCGCTGGCGGAAAAAATAGGCCGTATCGGCGTATTGCGTATCACCATCATCATGTTCGTACTCATGGATGCGGCCTGCCTTTTTGCCTGGAACGGCTGGTCAATTCTTGTTATTCGCTTTTTACAGGGGGTGGGTATCGGTGCGGAAGTCCCCGTTGCCAGCGCCTATATCAATGAATTTGTCGGTGCCAAAAAGCGCGGGCGTTTCTTTTTGTTGTATGAAGTGATTTTCCCTATCGGCATGATGTTTGCCGGATTGGTGGGGTATTTTCTGGTGCCCATCTATGGCTGGAAGGTCATGTTTTTAATTGGCTTAGTCCCCTCCGCGCTGACCGTTCCCCTGCGCTGGCTCATGCCGGAATCACCGCGCTGGTTGACCGCAAAAGGCCGACTGAAAGAAGCGGAGAACGTTGTATCGACGCTGGAATCAGAAGTCATCAGGCGCGGAATGACGTTGCCCGAACCGGAAATAAAAGCACCCACGGCGCTAAAAGCGGCTCCGGAAGGGGTTAAGGCCCTCTTTGGCGGTATCTATAAATCCCGCACCTTTATGCTCTGGGGACTGTGGCTGACGGTTTATAGCGTCAACAACGGAATGATCACCTGGTTTCCAACCCTCTACAAAACCTGGTTTAACCTCTCCCTCGATACCAGTCTGGCCTACGGCTGGATCACCTCTTCCTGCGGCGTCGTGGCTTCAGTGATCTGCGCCTTGATGATCGACCGCGTCGGGCGCAAACGCTGGTACACATGGGCCTTTTTACTGGCCATCGTTCCGCTGATTACGCTCTCCGTCCTGGGCGCGAAATCCGCCGTTGAAATTCTGATTCTGGGCAGCCTGACCTACGCCATTCTGCAGACCATCGCTTTCTCGCTTTATCTGTACGCGGCAGAGCTTTACCCCACCCGACTGCGCGCTATCGGCACCGCGTATTCCAGCGCATGGCTCCGGGCCGGGTCATCCATCGGCCCACTGATGGTCGGTTTTATCGTCAGCGGCTTCGGGATCCGCTTTGTGTTTATCACTTTCGCGGTCATTGCGCTGATTGGTGGCTTAATTACCTGGCTTTTTGCCATTGAAACCAAAGGAAAATCGTTAGAAGAGCTGTCGCCATAGACGGCTGTGGCTCCAGGAAACACGGAGCCACCTCTGACGGGAGGTCGGCGCAGCCGGCTGATTCAGCTGCGCCTTACCGGGAATTATTCATAGACCTGGATCATTAACAGGCGGTAAAAACATGAACAAACTCATCCACAGCGGCACGATGCTGCTGGCTTTACTACACCCTTTACAGACGCTGGCCAACGAGACGCTTTTTTCTCCCACCGCAAAAAACATGACCGGAGAATGGGGAGGCGTGCGTACGGATCTGCGCCGTCATGGTTATGATTTTACGCTGGAATATAGCGCAATGACGGCCACGAATATCTCCGGCGGTTACGATCGCGATAAAACCCTGCGCTACAGCGACCAGTATATTCTCGGCGTAAATATGGATCTGGAAAAGATTTTAGGTATTCACGACGGTGAATTTAAAGCGTCGGTGAATAATCGTAACGGGCGAGATCTGACTCAGGATCGCCTTCAGGATCCGCGCGCGCCGGTAATAGGCTCCGGTGTTCAGAGCAACTACGGTCGGGGGCAAACATGGCACGCGACGCAGTTTTGGTTCAAAAAAACCGGGTGGGATAAGAAGCTGGATCTCAAGGTGGGCCTGATGCCGCCGGGAGAGGATTTTGATAACAACGGCTGCTTTTTTCAAAACCTGTCGCTGTGCGGCTCTTTAGCCGGCCACGGCAGCGGCGTCTGGTATAACACCCCCATAGGCCAGTGGGGCGGCCGTATTAAATACAGCCCTGCCCCGGCGCTTTACGTCCAGGCCGGCGCGTTTCAGTACAATCCTGCCTACGCCACCCGCCACGGAAGCTTCCAGCTGGATGGTACCGGGCATCTGGGGTACATGTACCTTTTTGAACTGGGATATCGACCTACTCTCGGCGCGGCAAAACTCCCCGGCATCTGGAAACTCGGGGGATGGTATAACACGGCGGACGCCAATGATGTGCTGGATGATGACAATGGCGATCCCTATGTGCTCACGCACCAGGCCGCCCGGCGACACGACGGCCGCTACGGAGGTTATCTCTATATCGTCCAGCAGCTGACCTACTCGAGCAGCCAGCGCCAACGTGGCCTTAGCCTTTTCGGGCATCTGGCAATGAATGATAAAGATACGGCGACAATGGACTATCAGATTCAGGCCGGAGCCATTTATCAAGGCCCTTTCGCCAGCCGTCCGCAGGACTTTATCAGCTTCGGCGTCAGTAAAATGCACGCCAACGACAGAGTCGCCCGTCGGGCGCAGCTCCTGAACCAGATGCGGGGGATCGATGATTATGATAACCCTCTGTATGTTCCGGTTCGCAGAGCCGAGTATGCCGCAGAGCTGCATTATAGCTTTCGCGCGACGCCATGGTTGACCGTGCGCCCTAACCTGCAGCTGCTCGTTCATCCGGGAGGAAGCGAAGAGATTAAAAACGCCTGGGTGCTCGGCAATCAGGTGACCGTCAAATTCTGATAAAACGGACCGCTACCGTCAGGTCTGACCCAGTGCGTGTGATCATTACCCATGGGCGCCCTTTCCTGCGGTTCTGCCCCCCCCTGATCCCGGCATAGCCTTCCTGCTATGCCGGGTATTTCAACTACCGCTTGATTAACGCAAATACGCCCCAGCCAAAGTATTCACGCGTATAAGTCGCATGGCGTTTTGGCGCCATCGTCAGCTCCGCCCGGACTTCTGGCACAAACTCATCATCGGGGTTTTCCTCTAACCAACGGCGCATGGTGAGCCATTTCGCCGCTTCGTAGCGGTCCCAACCTTCCTGGTCCGCCAGCACCATTTCGACGAGGTCATAGCCAAGCGCATCGTAAGAGGAGACCAGATCGGCAAGCGTCAGAAAGTCGGCGAGCGAAGAGGCGCCACAGGCCTGTGCTATCTCTTCCGTTGCCGGTACCTGGCGCCAGTACGGTTCGCCGATCAGCAGCATACCGCCGGGCTTGAGGCTTTTGCTCAGCAGCTCGATAATCCCGGCGACGCCGCCGGCGATCCAGGTCGCGCCCACGCAGGCGGCGATGTCGCATTTTTCCTCGGCCACATAACCGGCGGCGTCCTGGTGAATAAACGTCACGCGGTCGGCAACGCCGAGCTCTTCTGCCCGCAGCTTAGCCTGCTCGCTGAACAGCGCGCTCATGTCGACGCCGATGCCGCGAATGCCGCGATCGCGCGCCCAGGTACAGAGCATCTCCCCCGACCCGCTGCCAAGATCGAGTATTCGGGTTCCGGCCTTCATTCGCAGCGCGCGGCCAAGGGCGGCGTATTTTTCCGGCGTAAACGGGTTATGGATGCGGTGAGCGCTTTCACTAATGGTGAAAATACGTGGAATATCCAATGGTTGAATTCCTTTTATGGGTTTTGCGGAAAGAGAATCGGGAACGTTTTTTTCGGCCATCAGCGCGTACAGCTTGCCGGTAAAGGTTTCGCTGACCGGCCATTCCGCCTCATCCGGGCGGGTAATGGTGGTCAAACCCGCCGTGCGCAGCAGGTCGAGATAAGCGTCATCGTGCCAGGCGGTCATCCGGCTGCCGAAGCGCGTCACCTTGCCGCTCTCTTCAATCGCCATAAACCGCGTGGAGCTGGTTTGCGCCGCCGGATCCCAGGCGTGCTCCGTCAGCAGCAGGTGCGGAACATCAAGAAACAGCCCCTGCGGACAGCGCTGCCAGCCGGGATCGGCCATTCCCTGACGTTTAACCTCTGCATAGGTATGAACCTCAATGAGCAGCTTTCCCCACGGAACCAGCCACTGCGCGCAGCGATGAACCAGCGAGCGGGCCTCAGCCGCGCTGAACACGTTCAGTTCACCGAAGGTCATCATAATGAAATCAAACTGGGTTTCCGGCGCGTACTCGCGAACGTCCTGCTGGTGATAGGTAATATCCAGCCCGGCCGCCTGCGCCTGCTGCCGGGCCCAGGCGATCGACGCCGGCGAAAAATCCACGCCCGTACAGTAAAAGCCGCGCTCCGCCAGCAGGCGGGTGTAAAAGCCCGGCCCGCAGCCGAGGTCCAGAATGCGCGCGCCGGGGGGTAGCTGTCCGGCAATCCACGCGACCTGTTGTTCGATAACCGCCCGCCTGCGGCTGGCCCAGTCGTGCTCCTGCGACAGATGGTTCTCCAGCATACGCTGGCTAAAAGCCGGTTCATCCCAGGGGATTTTGCGCTCCCGGGATGACAACGCGATATGCCTGGAACCGGTAATAATCGTGCCAATAGTCATCATCATCTCCTTATTGATTACTCGCGCCAGTGCTCGGGTTTCATTAACGCCCGGGCGCACTGTATCTGGCCCGTTCGTCCCAGCGGCTGAGACGAAATCGGCTGCAGCATCCAGCAGGCTTTATGCGCCTCGGGAATCGGATAAGGCGCCGGATAGCCTTTATCTCCCGCGCATGGCTCAAACCCGAGCCTGGGGTAGTAAGCGGCGTGGCCCAGAACAAATACCATCTGGCTTCCCATTGCTTTCAACTGCTCAATGCCGTGCCGGATAAGCTCTCCGCCAACGCCCACGCCCTGGTATTCCGGCACCACCGCCAGGGGAGCAAGGATGTGCATCATCGGCGAGTCCGGCTCCCCTTTGAACGTCGCCCGGGTGAATAAAATATGCCCAACCGCCTCTCCGTTATGCCTGGCCAGCAGCGATAACGTCGGGCAGGCGCTCTCATCGTTGAGCAAATCGGCCACCAGCCTGGCCTCTTTGCTGTAGCCGAAAGCCCGGGTTTCGACGTCGAGAATGTCATCGGTATCGCCTTCAGAGGCGATATGAAAAGTGAAGCTGTGGTTTGTCATCAGAGGCTCCTTAGCGATTGTCCAGCTGTGCGCGGACGTTATTCAGCCCGGTGGTATTGATGCGGTAGGGCTGTCCGTTGACGGACTTAATCAGCTTTTTGGTTTTGAGTTTTTTGAAAACGGCGAGCGTGCAGTCGCTGAGCAGGAGCCCTTCGCGGCTGTAGCATTCAACAGAGGTGACGCGGCCTGATGCATCGCGAATGTGCGCGATCCGGCCACCTTTAGCGAGAACGTGTAAGGTACGTTGTTCCTGACGGGATAGATTCATACTGAAGAAACCTGTTAATCATCATGCGTAAAAACGAGCCAACACCCGCAGGTGTTCGCGTAAGGTTTAAGCGCAGCGATAACCAGTCCGGCCTGAAAAGGTCGGGAAGCTGATTATCTGATGATGACATTCTCCAGCATCAAAGCCTCGGTGAGAGTTGAAAAGGTATTTACCAGCGGAATGATAACACGTAGTTTTTATATGGAAATCGTAATAATCAAAAAGTGTGATCTGCTGCGAGTCCGTACGCGCTCCGGCCGGCATCAATGACCGCCTCCGTTCTTCTGGTCGATAGGTTTGGCACATTGGTTAACCATTTCGCAACACGACGCTACCCGCCGCGCACTGACCCTATGCCCATGAAGAATTCCACTTCCCCGGTTCTGAGTAATCTCTTGAAGTACATGAAAATTGCTTAACGCTAACGCCAGCAGAATCAGCCCGCGCCCTGTGGTGGTTTATCAATGCCGCCCTGTTTAACGTTTCCTCCTCTTCGCGCATCTCCGTCACATTTTGGTTTACCAATTCACCATTCATGGTTGACATGTTCGACCAATTGGAGGAATTTATACGCCATATCGTCTGGTTTCCCCTCCGTTACGATGGTTGACCGGAACCGACGCTACCATCAAAGCAGCGGCCTGAAGCAGGTCAATAACGTGAAAGAGGTTAAGCATGGAACAGACATGGCGCTGGTATGGCCCTAACGATCCGGTCACTTTAGCTGACGTCCGTCAGGCGGGCGCGACCGGAGTGGTTACCGCCCTGCACCATATCCCGAACGGTGAAGTGTGGACGGTTGACGAAATCCTCAAGCGTAAAGCCATCGTGGAAGCCGCCGGGCTGGTATGGTCGGTGGTCGAAAGCGTACCGATTCACGAAGAGATCAAAACCCATACCGGCAACTACGCGAAGTGGATCGCTAACTACCAGCAGAGCCTGCGCAATCTGGCCCAGTGCGGCATCCGTACCGTGTGCTACAATTTTATGCCGGTCCTCGACTGGACCCGTACCGACCTGGAATACGTCCTGCCGGATGGCTCCAAAGCCCTGCGTTTCGATCAAATTGAATTCGCCGCCTTTGAACTGCATATCCTCAAGCGCCCGGGCGCGGAAGCGGACTATACCGCCGAAGAGGTCGCTCAGGCGAATCAGCGTTTCGCCGCCATGAGCGATGAAGATAAAACGCGCCTGACCCGCAACATTATCGCCGGTCTGCCGGGCGCGGAAGAGGGATATACCCTCGACCAGTTCCGCCAGCACCTTGCCACCTATAAAGATATTGATAAAGCCGCGCTGCGCGAGAATTTCGCCGTCTTCCTGAAAGCGATTATCCCCGTCGCCGAAGAGGTTGGCGTGCGTATGGCGGTACACCCGGACGATCCGCCGCGCCCGATTCTCGGCCTGCCGCGCATCGTCTCGACCATTGAAGATATGCAGTGGATGGTCGACACGGTGAACAGCATGGCTAACGGCTTTACCATGTGCACCGGCTCCTACGGGGTCCGCGCCGACAACGATCTGGTGGATATGATTAAGCAGTTCGGCCCGCGCATTTACTTCACTCACCTGCGCTCTACGCTGCGCGAAGAGAACCCGAAAACGTTCCACGAAGCCGCTCACCTGCACGGCGACGTGGACATGTACGAAGTGGTGAAAGCGATTGTTGAAGAAGAGCACCGCCGTAAAGCGGAAGGCAAAGAGGATCTTATCCCTATGCGTCCTGACCACGGCCACCAGATGCTCGACGATCTGAAAAAGAAAACCAACCCCGGCTATTCCGCGATTGGTCGCCTGAAAGGGCTGGCTGAAGTTCGCGGCGTCGAGCTGGCGATTCAGCGCGCTTTTTTTAGCCGCTAATTCCTGACTGGCGGGGCCGACGTCCCGCCTTTACCTCTTCGGCCGCCTTTTGCGGCCCACTCTGGAGTTTGCTATGACTGCAACCATTGCCGACAGCAACCTGCCGGTGACGCGCCCCGCGTGGGATCGTTCTCGCCTGGAATCCCGCATCGTTCACCTGGGCTGCGGCGCATTTCACCGCGCGCATCAGGCGCTTTATACCCATCATCTGCTGGAAACCAGCGACAGCGACTGGGGCATCTGCGAAGTCAACCTGATGCCGGGCAACGATCGCGTTCTGATTGAACAGCTGAAAAATCAGCAGCTGCTCTACACGGTGGCGGAAAAAGGCGCTGACAGCACCGCGCTGAAAATTATCGGTTCGATGAAAGAGGCGCTGCATCCGGAAATCGACGGCTGTGACGGCATTCTGCGCGCCATGACGCGTCCGCACACGGCAATAGTCTCCCTGACGGTCACTGAAAAAGGCTACTGCACCGATGCGGCCAGCGGCCAGCTCGATCTCAACAACCCGCTGATTCAACACGACCTCGCCAACCCGACGACGCCGAAATCCGCCATAGGCTATATCGTCGAAGCGCTGCGCCTGCGCCGTGAGCAGGGGCTTGAGGCCTTTACGGTGATGTCCTGCGATAACGTCCGCGAGAATGGCCACGTGGCTAAAGTGGCGGTGCTTGGCCTGGCCCAGGCGCGCGACCCGCTGCTGGCGGCGTGGATTGAAGCCCATGCCACCTTCCCGTGCACCATGGTTGACCGCATCGTACCCGCGGCGACGCCGGAAACGCTGCAGGAGATTGCCGACCAGCTTGGGGTCTACGATCCGTGCGCCATCGCCTGCGAACCGTTCCGCCAGTGGGTGATTGAAGATAGCTTCGTCAGCGGCCGCCCGGCGTGGGATAAAGTCGGCGCGCAGTTTGTTGAAGACGTCGTGCCGTTTGAAATGATGAAGCTGCGGATGCTCAACGGCAGCCACTCCTTCCTGGCGTATCTTGGCTATCTCGGCGGCTATGAAACCATCGCCGATACCATGACCAACCCGGCCTATCGCGAAGCGGCTTTCGCCCTGATGATGCAGGAGCAGGCGCCGACGCTCTCCATGCCGGAAGGCACCGATCTCCAGGCCTACGCCACGCTGCTGATTGCCCGTTTCAGCAACCCGTCGCTGCGCCACCGTACCTGGCAGATCGCCATGGACGGTAGCCAGAAGCTGCCGCAGCGCCTGCTGGATCCCATCCGTCTGCATCTGCAAAACGGCAGCAGCTGGCGCCATCTGGCGCTCGGCGTGGCGGGCTGGATGCGCTATACCCAGGGCATCGACGAGCGGGGGCAGCCTATTGATGTCGTCGACCCGCTGCTGGCGGAGATCCAACAGATCAACCAGCGTTTTCAGGGCGCAGAACGCGTCGCCGCGCTGCTGGCGTTAAGCGGAATTTTTGCCCACGATCTGCCGGACAATAGCGATTTTATTGCGGCGGTGACGCAGGCTTACCACGCGCTGTGCGAACGCGGCGCCCGCGAGTGCGTTGCGGCGCTCGGCGGCGGCCTGTAACGCTCTGTCCTGCCATGGGTCAACTGCACACCAATGTGGTTGACCCGTTTTCCCACTCTCCGCGCACGGGGAGGTGCCAACCCCCTGGCCAGATGCTATAGTCAGCCACCGGGCTATCGCATCTCACAACATAACATCATGAAATCACAAACTTCTCAGCACAGACCCTATCAGGAAGTCGGCGCGTTGATCCGCAATCTGATCGTCCAGACGCCCTATAACCCCGGCGATCGCTTACCGCCGGAACGTGAAATCGCCGAGATGCTGGACGTGACCCGCACCGTGGTCCGCGAGGCGCTGATCATGCTGGAGATTAAAGGGCTGGTCGAAGTGCGCCGCGGCGCCGGGATCTACGTGCTCGATAACGCCGTCGGAGAAGGCGCGGCGGAGAGCGCGGACATCAATCATTGCAATGATGCCGGTCCGTTTGAACTGCTGCAGGCCCGCCAGCTGCTGGAGAGCAATATCGCCGAATTTGCCGCCCTGCAGGCAACCCGGGAAGATATCATCAAAATGCGCCAGGCTTTGCAGCTGGAAGAGCGCGAGCTGGCCAGCAGCGCGCCGGGCGGCTCCGAAAGCGGCGATATGCAGTTTCATCTGGCTATTGCCGAAGCGACCCACAACAGTATGCTGGTCGAGCTGTTCAGGCAGTCATGGCAGTGGCGGGAAAATAACCCCATGTGGATCCAGCTGCACCGCCATCTCGGCGATACCCACTACCGCCAGGAGTGGCTGGTGGATCACAAACGGATCCTCGCCGCCTTAATCAAAAAAGACGCCCGGGCGGCCAAGCTTGCCATGTGGCAGCATCTGGAAAACGTCAAACGCCGCCTGCTGGAGTTCTCCAACGTCGATGATATCTACTTCGACGGCTACCTGTTCGACTCCTGGCCGCTGGACAACGCAGACGCCTGATCCCTGCCGCTGGCGCACGGATAGCGGCCGTCCGCGCGCCTTCTGTGCCGCAGCGCAAAAGTTGATAATGATTCTCATCTTTATTGTCGCCCTGCCCGCGCAGTGATAAGGTGACGTCATCCGATGACGCCCTCTCCGGTGCCGAAAACCGCATGAACAAGACAACTACGCAGAACGAACCCGCCCGCCAGGCGCTGAGGAAAACCTTCTCCGTCAGCGAGTTTATGGCGTTTGGTGAACGATACGGTATCGACTACCGCTTCCCGCAGCTGCTGCAAAAGCCGGAGCCTCCGCACGCCAGCCCGGTGCTGCGGGGAGAAGTGGAAGAGATGACCCTGCCCTGCGGCATGTGCGTCACCCATTCTGATGTTCACGTATTGCAGCCTTATGAGACCACCTCTCGCCACAGTAGCCCGCTCTATATGCTGGTGGTGCTGGAAGGCTGCGTCGCGCTGACCCTCAACGGGGAGCAGCACCTGGTGCGTTCCGGGATGGCCTTCACCTCGCGCCTTAGCGAACATCAGGCCATGCGCGCCCGCCACGATGCCGACAGCCGGCTCCGTACGCTCTCCCTCGGTCTCTACCCGGACGGCACCTGGCGCGATGGCCTGCTCGATTCATTGATGCGCGAGTGGGAAAGGTGCCAGACGCCAACGCTTATCTGGCAGATACCGGGTTTTCTGCTGAGCGGACTGCAGTACGCGCAGCAGAGCGCGCTGAGTCGCGTGTCCCGACAGCTGATGCTGGAAGGGCTTATCCTGCAGCTGTTCGGTCATGGGCTGAGCGTCTGTCAGGATGAAAGCGCGAAGCACGTCGCCCCGGCGGGCGGCGAACAGCAGCGGCTGGAGAGAGTTCGCCGCCTGCTGGAGCAGGCGCCGGAAAACGACTACACCCTCAATGAGCTGGCCCAGCGGGCGGCGATGAGCTCCAGCAGCTTGCGCAGTAAGTTTCGCCAGGCCTACGGCTGTTCGGTTTTTGACTACCTGCGCGATTGCCGGCTGGCGCGGGCAAGAAGCTATCTGCTGGAGGGCTATAGCGTGCAGCAGGCGGCCTGGATGTCGGGCTACCAGCACGCCACCAACTTCTCTACCGCTTTTCGTCGGCGCTACGGCATCTCGCCCTGCGATGTGCAAAAGCCGGGCTAATCCATTTTTCCCCTTTTTGCGAAAAATAGTCAGCGGCTTTGGCAGCGCGCATACGTATCCTGGCATTGCGCATAGCTATAGACAGCATCAAAAAGGTAATAATTCTTATTAACAATTAGAAATGCCTTTGGAGATGTTCATGTTTGCGAAAACTCGCCGGGCGCTACTGGTAGGATGGGTGACCGGCGGCGTCGCCTTCCCGCTGCTGGCCCAGGAAACAACAAAAAACGAAACCATCGTGGTCACTTCGCAGATGCAGAGCGGCGCGACCAAAATTGCCACCCCGGATATAGAGACCCCGCAATCGGTGTCTATTATCACGCGCGAGCAGTTTGAAGAACAGGGCGCGATCAGCGTCCGCCAGGCCGTGAGCTATACCCCCGGGGTATACAGCAACCAGATTGGCGCCTCCAACCGCTTTGACTATATCGTCCTGCGCGGCTTCTCCGACGGCAGCCTGGATAACGTCTATCTCGACGGCCTGAAAATGATGGGCGATACCAACTCGCACAGCTCGCTGGTGGTCGATCCGTGGTTCCTGGAAAATATCGAAGTGGTGCGCGGCCCGGCCTCAGTGCTGTACGGCCGCTCTTCGCCCGGCGGCATCGTCGCCCTCACCTCGCGTAAACCCTCATTCGATCCCGGCGGGGAAATTAAGCTGTTTACCGGGAATAACAACCAGCGCGGGGCGGCGTTTGACGTTACCGGGGCGCTGGACGATAACGATCGCGTGGCGGCGCGCTTAAGCGGCATGACCCGCTATGCAGACTCGCAGTTTGATACCTTAAAAGAGCAGCGCTACGCGATTATGCCCAGCCTGACCTGGCGCATCACCGACCAGACGCGCCTTGATTTAATGGCCTATCTGCATCGCGACCCGGAGGGCGGCAGCCACTCGGGCCTCCCCTATGAAGGTACCGTGGTGCCGCACTACGGCAAGAAAATCGCTAACACCTTCTTCGAGGGAGAAGATGACTACGACAAGTACGATCGCCGCGAAAATATGGTCGGCTACAACTTCGAGCATCTGTTTGATAACGGCTGGTCGGTGCGGCAGAAGCTGCGCTACCTGCATACCAAAGTCGAGCTGAATCAGGTTTATGCCGCGGGCTGGCTGAACGAAACCGAGCTGAACCGCGGCTATTCCGGCTCGGACGAAAAGATGAACGCCATCACCCTCGATAACCAGCTCGACGGCAGCGTCGATACCTGGGCCGTTAACCATCGCCTGCTGATAGGGATCGACTATCAGGACCGCAGCAACGACACCACCGGCTATTATGGCGCATTCCCGGCCATCGACGCCTTTAATCCGGTCTACGGCGCGAAGCCGGATTACATCACCATGTACAGCCGCGAGAAGCACAAGCTGCGCCAGACCGGCTACTATTTACAGGATCAAATGTCCTGGGAGCGCTGGCGTTTGACCCTCGGCGGGCGCTACGACCAGGTCAGCGTCTCCAACATCGATAAGCTTAATCAAACGCGCAGCGATCTGGATAAGAACAACTTCAGCACCCGCGCCGCGCTGCTGTATCTGTTCGATAACGGGTTTGCCCCGTACATCAGCTACTCCACCGCCTTTACGCCCACCAGCTTCGCCGACGAAAACGGCAACGTGCTGGATCCAATGAAAGGCAAGCAGTGGGAAGCCGGGCTGAAGTATGAGCCGGAAGGAATGAACAGCCAGTTCAGCGCCTCGGTATTCCGCATCAATCAGACCAATATCGCCACCAAAGAAGAGCCGACCGATCCGTATCGTTCGATTGGTGAAATTGAGTCGAAAGGGGTGGAGCTGGAGGCGATAAGCCAGCTAACGGATAGCTTCCGCCTGCAGGCCGCCTATACCTACACCGACATTCGCTATAAGAAAAGCAGCCCGGAAGAGCAAGGCAAGCGTGCCGTTTACGCGCCGCGCAATCAGGCCAGCGCCTGGCTGAGCTATGATGTGAAAAGCGGCCCGCTGGATGGCCTGACGCTGGGTTCCGGCGTGCGCTACGTCAACGGCATTACCAGCGACCGCCTGAATACCCACACTCTGCCGTCCTGGACGCTGGTGGATATGGCGATCGGCTATGACCTGTCGAAGGTGGGAATTAAAGGCCTCAGCGCCCAGCTGAACGTGAATAACCTGACCGACAAGAGCTACATTGCCGCCTGTAACTCGCTCTCTTACTGCTACTTTGGCGCAGAGCGCAGTATCGTCGGCAGCGTCTCCTGGAAGTTCTGATCGCGCTAAAAAAGCCCGGAGTGTTGCGCTCCGGGCTGCGGGTTACTCTTCCGCTTTATGGGCCCACGCGGGCATGGCCGTTAAGTAGCGCATCGCCCGCTTGCGCGCTTCCGCGGGGCCGACCTTCTGCCAGGAATCGAGGAACTCGGCCAGGCCGGAGACGGCGTCCTCCCAGGATTTAAGCTTCCCCTCGCTATCGCAGCACCAGGCGCAGTACTCTTCGCTTGCGCTTTTCGCCTCCCCGGCGGACATCGGCATTCCACAGGCCTGACAAAACCGTTCTTGCTGTGACATAGAGCGCTCCTTTCTTGCGGGTTGAGCATAAAAAATACAGCATTGTTTGCACAATAACGTTCTGCCAGTTCAAATATCCGTAAATTATTTGTGGTTATTGTTGTATCACCCAGCATTGCTCCCGGTTCTCTGAACGCGTTCGTCTACACTAAACAGGGACAGGTGTTTGACGCAGCTGATTCAGGCGCATCCACGGTTTAAAACAGATTAAGACAGGACGCAACCATGCAACTTAACGACCCTACCCTTTTTCGCCAGCAGGCGTTGATTAACGGACGCTGGCGCGACGCCAGCAGCAAAGAGACCCTCGCGGTCACGAACCCCGCCAACGGCCAGCAGCTGGGCAGCGTGCCCAAAATGGGCGCCGCAGAAACCCGCGAGGCTATCGATGCCGCCGCCGGCGCGCTGCCCGCATGGCGCGCCCTTACCGCCAAAGAACGCTCCGCTATCCTGCGCCGCTGGTTTGAGCTGATGATGGAGCATCAGGACGATTTGGCGCGCCTGATGACGCTGGAACAGGGTAAACCGCTGGCGGAAGCAAAAGGTGAAATCAGCTACGCCGCCTCCTTTATCGAGTGGTTTGCCGAAGAGGGCAAGCGCATCTACGGCGACACCATTCCCGGCCATCAGGCCGACAAGCGGCTGCTGGTGATTAAGCAGCCGATTGGCGTGACCGCCGCTATCACCCCGTGGAATTTTCCCTCGGCGATGATCACCCGCAAGGCGGGCCCGGCGCTGGCCGCAGGCTGCACGATGGTGCTCAAGCCCGCCAGCCAGACCCCGTTCTCCGCGCTGGCGCTGGCGGAGCTCGCCAACCGCGCCGGGATCCCCGAGGGCGTGTTTAATGTGGTCACCGGTTCGGCCAGCGAAGTCGGCAATGAGCTCACCGGTAACCCGCTGGTGCGCAAACTCTCGTTTACCGGCTCGACAGAAATTGGCCGCCAGCTGATGGAACAGTGCGCGAAAGATATCAAGAAGGTCTCGCTGGAGCTCGGCGGCAACGCGCCGTTTATCGTTTTTGATGACGCCGATCTGGATAAAGCCGTCGAAGGCGCGCTGGCCTCCAAGTTTCGCAACGCCGGGCAGACCTGCGTCTGCGCCAACCGCCTGTATGTCCAGGATGGCGTCTACGATCGTTTCGCCGAAAAGCTTCAGCAGGCGGTGAGTAAGCTGCAAATCGGCGATGGCCTGCAGCCGAACGTCACCATCGGGCCGCTGATTGACGAGAAAGCGATCGCCAAAGTACAGGAGCATATCGCCGATGCGCTGGGCAAAGGCGCGCGGATAGTAACCGGCGGGAAAGTTCATGAGCTCGGCGGAAACTTCTTTCAGCCAACGATTCTGGTGGACGTCCCCGGTGATGCCAAAGTGGCGAAAGAAGAGACCTTTGGCCCCCTCGCCCCGCTATTCCGCTTTAAAGATGAAGCGGATGTTATTGCTCAGGCCAACGACACCGAATTCGGCCTGGCGGCCTATTTCTACGCTCGCGATCTGAGCCGCGTCTTTCGCGTTGGCGAAGCGCTGGAGTACGGCATTATCGGGATTAACACCGGCCTGATCTCCACCGAGGTCGCCCCGTTCGGCGGCGTGAAATCTTCCGGTCTCGGCCGCGAAGGGTCGAAGTATGGCATCGAGGATTACTTAGAAATCAAATACATGTGCATTGGGATTTAACCAATAAACGCGCCAGCCCCAGCTGGCGCGGATTTTTTAACGCTCAAGTGCGGATCGGCCAGGAAATGTAGTCACGACGGCCGTTCGTTTGCCGCCCGGGTCTCTCCGCCCCTATTTAATCGTAACCGCCATTTTTATGCTTCAGGCAATGATAAAAATATTATTGCCCGTCAGGAAAAGTTATCTCCTCTCAGTCCGGGGCAGGTTCGACATAAGATTAATCGTAGGCTACAATAATCAACGCCGAGCTAAAGCTTAATTTTTGAATAGATTCATAGACATAAATTCAGCTTTAAAGAAGGACAGGACATCATTTTATTGACTATAAAACGAGCAAAAAGATGACGGGTAGCACCATTAAAATTTACAACGCCCGCTATAGTAAGCTGATGAAGCTACTGGATTTTATTGCCGTCAACTTGTTCATTTTCGCTTATTTAAAATACTTTTTCGTCGAACCCTCAACGGCCTCTCTGTTCCTGGGCATAATATATTCACTGATTTTTATCAGAGCCAATGAACACTTTCAGCTATATTCTGGTCAGTTTAAAGGCCAGTATTTAAAAAAATTAACTAAATTGTTTTTCAGCGTCAGTATAAGCGGCTTGTTATCATTTTTATTGTTTGTAAGCGCCGAATTATTACTGAACAATCACGCCAGCACAAACGCGGTGCGATTAGCTGAAATTATTGTGCTGTGCTCGATTGCCATATTTATTAGTATGTTTCTGATTCGCGTTATCTCCAGCCGCTATTTTTTCAAATCCAGACTCAAGGTGGCTATTTTAGGCATAACGCCAGCCGGGCTGGCCATCGAGCAGGCGCTGTTTAAGGAGTATACCCACGACGGGATTGACATCACCTTCTTTGAGGACCGCGCCGTGCAGCGCGACAGTCGCCTGCTCAGCATTGAGAAAAAAGGCAACTCACGCGACCTGCTGGCGCTGGCGAAAGCCGGAGAAATCGATGAAGTCTATATTGCCCTGCCGATGGTCGCCCAGCAGCGTATTCGCCAGTTCTTGAATGAATTTTCCGACACCACCGTAGATGTGTTTCTGGTACCGGACCTCTTTTCCTACAGCTCACATATTTCTCAGCTGCGGATGTTTGGCAATATTCAGACGATCAGCATTTTTACCTCGCCGTTTGAAGGCGAAGGCGCGGTACTCAAGCGTATCGAAGATATCGTGCTTGGCGCTTTTTTTACCCTGGTCAGCCTGCCGGTCATGCTGGCGGTGGCGATCGGAATTAAGCTGACTTCGCCGGGCCCGGTGCTGTTTAAACAAAACCGTTACGGCCTGAACGGTAAACAGATCCCCGTCTGGAAGTTCAGAACCATGCGCGTGATGGAAAACAGCGCGGTAGTGACCCAGGCAACGCGTAACGATCCGCGCATTACCCGCTTCGGCGCCTTTTTACGTAAAACCTCACTTGATGAACTGCCGCAGTTTTTTAACGTGCTGCAGGGAACCATGTCGATAGTGGGCCCACGCCCTCACGCGGTCGCGCATAATGAGCAGTATCGCGTGCTGGTGGAAAATTACATGATCCGCCATAAAGTGAAGCCCGGCATTACCGGGCTGGCGCAAATACACGGTTTTCGCGGCGAAACCGACACGATTGATAAAATGGAAAAACGCATTCAGTACGATCTGGAATATATTCAGTCGTGGTCGCTGCTGCTGGACATTAAAATTGTGTTTTTAACGTTTTTCCGCGGATTTGTGGGGAAGAATGCGTTCTGAACTCACTTTCCTCGCAGGTTTGCTGGCGATGCCTTACGCATGGGCTGACCTGCAGGCAAAACCACATACCGGTGTGGCTGGCATCGATTTCGAGAGCCAGGTGGGTTATGACGTCGGTTACAATGACAACGTGACCTGGCAACGCTACGGCGGGAATGAAATCGGCTCCGCTTATCAAGGCGTTAAGCCGATTTTCAAAGCCATCGGCGAGCGCTACGAGGACCGCTATTTACTGATGTACTCCGGCGATTACCGCCGCTACGCCAGCGATAGCGCAGATAACCGCGACAATCATTTTTTTATGTTTAACGGCAAGTGGCGCTTCGGCAGCATGCACGGGCTGTCGTTGGATCTCGATGAAACTTTCGGCCATGAAGAGCGCGGCCGCGATACCACCGAGGGGTTTCTCCCCGAGCAGTTTAAAGAGTTTGGCATTAATAAGCCCATCGCCACGCGCTTCTTTAACAGTGAACTGCGCTATAGCTACGGGGCGCCGGAAGGGCGCGGTAAAGCAGAAGTTGCGCTAATGCATAAGCAGCTGCGCTTTCGCAATCTCGACAGCATTGAGGACGCCAGCGCCGACTTTCATTACTACATGCACGATCAGGAGTGGCATGAAAACAGCCTGGTCGCCGAGCTTTTTGATCAAAAAGCCAAAACGCTGCGCTATCGCTACAGTTTTATTACCAACCAGCGTCGCTATGAGCTCAACCCGTTAAAAGACAGTAACGAATATTATCTGCTGGTCGGCATGAAAAATCGTCTTTCCGGCAAGACCGAGATCAACGGCAACGTCGCCTGGCTGTATAAAGATTTTATCCATAATCCCGACTCGCAGGGATTCAACGGCCTGAACTGGGATATTAACGCCGACTGGAAACCGCTTGAACAGATAAAGCTCAACTTACATAGTTCACAACGAATAAAAGATCCCACCGACTCCGGCGGCTATATTCTGGTATCAAATTTCGGTCTGGGCTATGAGCACCACTGGCTGGTCGACAGGTTCTCCACTCTGGTTGATTACTCTTATATTACAGAGGATTACAAACACCAGACCAACGGACGCAAAGATCGATCAAACCTCGTGTCGCTCACCTTCAACTATGACTACCGTCCATCCGTTAATTTTCAGCTGAAGCTGCAATGGAACACGATGCATTCTAATAAAGAAAAAGATGCCTTTTATATTGGCCCGGACTATGACCATGAGGTCGAGCGCACGCTGGGCTACAACGACTCGGCCATTATTTTTATGACGCAGGTACAAATATGATCCTTAGCTATGGAAAACGGGCGGTGATTTCTCTTCTGGCGCTATGGCTGGCGGGCTGTTCGGCGCCGCCGCAGACGATCCGAACGCCGCCGGATGCCGTTTATCATCTGGACCAGGGAGATGAGATCAATATCGCGGTTTCCGGCGAACAGGATCTCACTATGCGCGTAAAAATCGATAATAGCGGCAGCGTTGATTATCCTTATATAGGCTCCCTGATGCTGAAAGGGAAAACGCCTGAACAGGTCGGCAACGAAATTGCCGATAAGCTGCGCGGTAACTATCTGCAGGCGCCAATGGTGACCGTAAGCATTGCCGAATACCGTAAAATTTATCTGTTAGGCGAAGTCAAAAAACCGGACGGTTACGCCTGGGAACCGGGCTTAACCGCTGAAAAAGCCATTGCGCTGGCCGGCGGGTTTACCGATCGCGCCGATCGCCATGACATCCGCATTCGTCAGTTTCGCAGCGGTAAACTGCTGGAAAACGTCGCCGCCGACTCCGCCGTACAGGCCGGAGATACCATCATCATTGGCATGAGTTTCTTCTGATATGGCTATTTCATTAGTTGAAAATGGAAAGAAGAAAGAAGGCTTTATCGACTTCACGCCTTATTTCAACAAAATTAAGCACAAGCTGATCTGGTGCCTGGTAGTGGTGGTGGTGGCTGCCGCGGCGTCGTGGATCCTGACGCGCTTTATGTCATCCAGCTATACCGCAACCGCGACGGTGCTGTTTAAAGCGCAGTCGCAGGATGTTACCCCCCTGCCGCGGCTGGAAAACTATGATTCCACCCGCAGCGATTACTATGAAACCAAATACGCGCTGATGGGCTCCCGCGTCGTGCTGGAAGCCGCGGTAAAAGCGCTAAAGCTGGATCGGGACCCGGAATTTAACGGCGGGGACAATCTTGATGAGGCCGCACGGGTCAATAATGCGCTGCGCGCCCTGCAAAAAAACCTGACCATCTCCGGCGTGCGCACCACGCAGCTGGTATCCGTTTCGATGGAGGCGAAATCGCCGCAAAAAGCCGCCGATATCGCCAACGGCGTGGCGCAGGCGTTTATCGATTACAGCCTGGCGCAGAAGCAGAAAATCTTACTTCAGGCCCAGGGCTGGAACGAGAAAATGATGGACGATCTGCGCGATAAGCTCGATCGCCAGAAAGCCGACATCGATGATTTTCTCAAACAAAACGGCCTGCTGACCTTTCGCAGCATGGATGGCTACGAGACCGAGCGCCTGGGGATCGTGATTAACCATCTGGCCGACGCCACCCAGCGCCGTCTGAAAGCGCAAACGGTGTGGGACAAAGTGCGCCGTCAGCAGGGAAAAGCGCCGGAAGCCATCATCTCGCTGCCGGAAATTTCCGGTCATCCGCAGATTCAGGATCTGCGGATCGCGCTGATCCAGACGCGGCGTAACCTATCGGAAGCGGCAAAACACTATGGCCCTAAGCATCCGAAATATCTTCAGGCTCAGGCCCAGCTGCAGGTCGTCAACGGGCAGATAGGCCAGGTGTTGGGGGAACTGCTTAACGGCTTACGCCAGCAGTATCAGATTGCGCTGGACGATGAGCAGCACTATCAGCAGATGCTCAACGACCAGAAAGCCGACTTCCAGGCGCTGGGCGCCAAGCGCGATAAATACAACACCATGATGACCGCGCTGAACAAAACCGAAGAGCTGTATAAATCGCTGTATCAGCGGGCGAATGAGCAGAAGCTCTCCGAGAGCTTTTCGGTTCCCGATGAAGTGATCTACGATGCCGCCGTGCCGCCAAATCTTCCCTCTAAACCGCAGCGCGGTCTGCTTATCGTGATGGCGACCCTGATGGCGCTGGCGCTGTACATCATGTACCTGATAGTCAGCACCGCGCTCGACAAAACGGTGAACAGCATCAGCGAACTTAAAGCCAAAACGGGCCTTGATGCCAGCGGTGAGTTTCCGCTGTTGCCTCAGGCGAACAGCGCGAAGCTGACGTTCCAGAACCTGCTGTATGCCGATATGCTCCACAGCCTGCGCCTGGCGCTGCTCGGCCAGAATACTCATAGCGGGACGATACTGGTGACCTCGGCGCAGGCAGATGCCGGCAGCAGCCTGATTGCCGAAATGCTGGCGTGGTCCGCCGCTAAGTCAGGCAAAACCTTGCTCATCGATGTAGATTATCTGGCAAGCGCGGGGCTCTCCGCGCGCTATCCTCAGCATAAAACAGGGTTCAGCGAGCGTCTTGATGGCCGCAGCGCCGCGTCCCAGGCGGTGGTCCCCCTTTCCGAGACGCTGGATTTTATGCCGCGAGGCGAACTCAGCGACTCAGCCCTGCTGCTGCTCACTTCTGAACGGCTCCCGGCGCTGCTGACGACGCTGCGGCAGACCTACGATTATCTGATTATTGATGCGCCATCGCTCGGGCTGGCCCAGGACGCCCTGCTGCTGGCGCCGCACGTCGATATCAGCCTGCTGGTGGTCAACGCAGGCGAGCAGGCGTCACGCATCCGCGACGCGCAACATCGTCTGCAAGCCGCCGCGCCAGCGCCTGTCGCCACCATGCTTAACCGGGTGCAAGAAGAGAACCTGGAGACGCAGGAGGGCAAACGCCTGCCCGAGCGCGGCATGGGCGAACTGATTTCACCGAAGTAGCGATTATGAACTTAATTAAGAGTATTTCTTCAATCGCCAGCTCCTCGGTCCTCTCGCAGGCGATCGGCGCTTTTTCCGTATGGCTGATTTCCCATCGCTACGGCATGGCGGAAGTCGGGCACTATGCGATGATCTACAGCAACGTGCTGATTGGCGCGCAGGTTTGCACCTTTGCGTCGCAGCTGCTGATCCCGCGCCAGGAAGAGCATGAGCTGGGGCAGAACGTGGTGTTTTGCCTGCTGCAAAGCCTGCTTCTGGCGCTGCCGTGGGCGGTCATCACCGGACTGATATTCCATCTCAATATCGCGTTTCTCTACCTGCTCACCTTCGGCTATGCGATGGTTTTGATCGCCGAGAACCTCTCGCTGCGCGGCGGTAACTATCAGTTCCTCACCTTCCAGCGTATCGCCGTGTCGCTGGTGGTGGCGATAGCTCTGCTGGCGATGCCGAATACCACGCTGTTCTATATTGCCTGGATGGCGGGCATTTTGCTGCTGCTCGGCCTCTGCCTGCTGCGTTTGTTTCGCTTCAGCACCCTGACGCCGGCGCACTTTTCACCGCGAGCGAACGGCCTTTTTGCGCGCCAGCACTGGCAGCACCTCAGCCGCGTCGGCAGCGCGGAAGTGCTGGCCATGGCCAGCAATAACCTGCCGACGATGTTGATAAATATCTGGTTTTCACCGCTGGTCGCGGGCTATTTCTCGGTGGTGAGCCGCTTCTGTTTATCACCGGTGATGATTGTCGGTAACGCGGTGCGCAACTCCATCTTTTCAAAATGGTCGATGGATTTTCGTAACGGCACCTTTAACTATCCGGAGTACAAAAAGATTCGCCTGCTGCTGATGGCCGCGGCGCTGATCTGTATCCTTGGCATCTGGATTTTCTATCCGCTGGTCATGCGCCTGGGCTTCAGTCAGGAGTGGCTCAATTCCATTCCAACCTCACGCTATATGCTGCCCTATCTGTTCGCCGCGCTGGCCGTCAGTCCGCTGACCGTTATTGAGCTTATCTTTGGTTCTAAACGCTATTTTTTACGCATTCAGATCGAGCAGCTGCTGATTATTATCGTCGCTTTTATCGCGCTGCCTGAATTGGGCCAGCGCTATGAGATAGCCCTCCTGACGTTCTCGGTGCTGACCAGCATTCGCTATCTGTTCATCCTGCTGAAAATGAACAAACGGGCGCTACAGCTCTCCCGGCAGGAGCAGAAAATATGCAGCTAAACACCGGTCGCTATCTGGAGGTATTCGCGCTGACGACCATCGTCTTCTGCGGCACGATTCAGTATTTCACCGGCGTGGCAGCCGTGCTGTGGCTCCCCTTTTTCATGGTGCTGGTGATGGTGGTCCTGCTGATGATGCAAAGCCGGCCGCAGCCGCTGGCGCTTAGCGCGCGCGAGAAGGTGGTGCTGGCGCTGTATCTGACGTTTATCATCCTCAGCCTCTGCGCCACGGTTTTACAATCCGGCATCGTTACCGCCATCGTCGGCTTCAAAAATGAACTGGCCCTGTCGCTGGTGATGTTTTGCATGCTGCTCGGCATGTTTCGCGAGTCGCAGCTGCACCGCCTGACCCGGCTATTTTACTGGCTGTTCTACGTCCAGTTCCCGCTGGCTATCTATCAGGTGCTGGTGGTGGTGCCAAAACGCGTGGCTTTGCGCGGCGAGGATGAAAAGTGGGATTCGGTGGTCGGCACGTTTGGCGGCGACCCGATGGGCGGCGGCAATACCGCGGCTATGGGGATGTTCTGCCTGCTGATTATGCTGCTGAAGGTGTCCGAATTTAAGCACGGTATCTGCTCGTTCAAGTCGATGGCGGCGCATATCGTGCTGGCCTTTTTCCTCTGCGTGGTGGGCGAGGTAAAATTCGTGATTCTGCTGTCGCCTTTCTTACTGGCGCTGCTGTGGATCATGCCTGCTTACGTCAGCGGCATCAGCAAAGTCACCCTGCGCTCGTTGATGATTATCGCCGCCGGAATGGTGGTACTAATTTTTGCCGCTATCACCATTCTGGCGTCCAATTACTCGTCGGCCTTCGGCGGGGACCCGACCAAAAGCGCGCTCTCGGTATTTATCGATTCCCTCGGCTATATCTTTGATACCAATTACATTATGGAAAGCGGCGAGCTCGGCCGGTTTACCACTATTTTCTTCTGGCTCCAGCATAACGAGCTTTTTGGCCCCGGCGGGATGCTGTTTGGCTACGGTCTGAACGCCACCAACAGCGGCAGTACCGTCTCCCCCGGCTATATTGGCGCCTGGTATCATCTGATACTCGACTCCACCGCGCTGAGCATGATGCTGTGGGAAGTCGGTATTATCGGCGTGATCTTATTTATCGCCATGATTGCCGCTATTCTCATCGGCATGCGGCCCAAAGAGACCTTTTCCCGCTACGATCTCAAACGGGAAGATTTACAGCTGCTCAGCTCCGCGCCTGCGTTTTACGTCTTTGCCATTGGCTGTTTGCTCAGCCTTCCCTACAGCCAGATCCTGATGATCATTCCCATGCTACAGTTTTTATTATGGCTGGCCCTCGGGGCGCTTATTGTCATTCATCGTTCCGTCCGTCTGAACTCCGGTACCCAATATGAATAAAACGCCATCAATTACCGTCAGCATTAAGACCCTCAACGAAGCGCAGGGTATTGAAAAAACGATCGACAGCGTCCGCAAGCAATTGCAGCCTTACCCGCATCAGATTATCGTCGCCGATAGCCTGTCCACCGACAATACCCGCGAGCTGGCCGTCGCCAAAGACGCGATGGTGGTCTGCCTCGATAACGCGAAAGATCGCTGCTGCGGCGTGGGCCACCAGCTGGGCTGGTTATTCAGCGAAGGGGACTATCTGCTGCTGCTGGACGGCGATATGGAGCTGGAGCCGGGTTTTCTCGACACCGCCGTGGCGTTTCTTGAAACGCATCCCGAATATGCGGGCGTGGCGGGCAGCGTCGAGATGGATGACGCCGCTAACTATGAGTTTAAATCACGCAAGCAGCGTCTGCATCTTATCTATCCGCAGGGCGATACCGATCATCTTGGCGGCGGCGGCCTTTACCGCCGTTCGGCAATCGAGAAAATTGGCTATCTGACCAATCTTAACCTTCACGGTTATGAAGAAGCCGAATTGGGGATCCGTTTACAGGCCGCGGGCTATAAACTCCACCGCCTCGCCGCGCCCTATTTTAGCCATGCGTCCTATACTATGCCGACATTTAAAATGCTGACCTATCGCTGGAAGAACGGTTTTTTATGGGCGCCGGGTGAGCTATTACGCAACTGCTGGGGGAAAAAGCATTTCCCCGCCGCGCTTAAGATTGTTCGCAACGAACTGATATTCACGCTGTATATCCTGGTATTGATTATTTGCCTCCTGTCGTTCAATCCCGGGGTGATTTTTATCGCCCTGCTTCCGCTGCTGGCATTTATCGCGCTGAAGGCGATTAAAAATAAGTCGCTGCGGGACGGCCTCCTGAGCGTGATCAACTTATCGTTATTTTCCGCAGGTATGGTGCGAGGCCTGCTTAACTCCGTTCGCGATCCGCTGAAACAACCCGCCGTGACCGTCTCTAACCCAAAACATATCCAGACAGAACATGAAAATATTATTCGTTAATAAATTCTTTTTTATTAAGGGCGGAGCGGAAACCGTTTTTTTCCAGGAGCGAGACGCCATGCTGCAAGCGGGCTATCAGGTTGTCGACTTCAGCATGCAGCATGCGGAAAATAAGCCTTCGCCCTGGGAAAGCTTCTTCGTACATAACGTGGATTATCATCAAAGCCACGGGCTGACGGGCAAGCTCAAAGCGGGCATCGACTTTATCTACAACGCTGAGGCCTGCAATAAACTCAACACCCTGCTGCTGGAGCAGCGCCCGGATATTGTGCACTTTCATAATATCTACCACCAGCTGACGCCCGCATTGATTGGCGTCGCTAAGCGCTTTGGCTGCAAAACCGTACTGACGGCGCACGATTATAAAATCGTCTGCCCATCGTACACCATGCTGCGCGATGGCCACGTCTGCGATGACTGTCTTACCGGTTCGGTGAGCAATGCCTTTCGCCATCGTTGCCAGCAGGGCGATACCTTTAAAAGCCTGCTGCTCTCGCTTGAGGCCTACTGGCAAAAGTTCGCGCAAAATTACGCCATGCTCGATTGCATTATCGCTCCCAGCGAATTTATGCGTCAGACGCTGCTGCGTAAATTACCCAGGTCGCGGATCGATGTGATCGTCAACGGTATTGATGCCAGCACCACGATCCCGGGCGATACGGCGGGGGATTATTTCCTCTATATTGGCCGCTTGAGCCGTGAGAAAGGCGTGGCCACCCTGGCGCTGGCGCAGCAAAAAATGCAGCAGTCCATGCCGCTGAAAATCGTCGGCGATGGCCCTCTCGGCAGCGACCTGCGCGCCCGCTTTAGCGGTCCGGAATTTCTCGGCTATATGCGCCACGGAGACGCGCTCAACGCGTTGATTCGCGGCGCGCGGGCGGTGATCGTCCCTTCCGAATATTATGAAAACTGCTCGATGTCGGTGCTGGAGGCCATGGCGTTCGGTCGCCCCGTCGTCGGCGGCAATATCGGCGGCATTCCGGAGCAAATTCGCGATGGCATTGATGGCTATCTGGTGGAACCCGGGGATGCCGACGCGCTGGCGCGCATCATGGATAGCCTGGCCGCCAATCCGCAGCAGGCGCGTGAAATGGGCATCAACGCACGCCAGCGTTTAGAGGAGAAATACGATCTCGCCCGGCATATGCAGGTTCTGCAGGAACTCTATCAGCAGCTCGTGGGGGAAGCGAAATGAAGCTCAAAGTGACGGTGCTTGGCACCCGCGGTATTCCGAACGTCCAGGGCGGCGTTGAGACCCATTGCCAGAATCTTTATCCAGAAATATATCACCAGAATCACGCCGATATCTGCGTCATTGCCCGCTCACCGTACGTGGACTATCGCCGTAGCGAATATAAAGGCGTGCGGTTGAAAAGCCTCTGGGCGCCCAAAAGCCGTAAATTCGAAGCCATTATTCACTCTACGCTGGCCGCCTTCACTACCCTCTTTGACGGCTCAAATGTGGTTCACGTTCACGCGGTCGGCCCTGGCCTGGTGGTCCCGCTGCTGCGCCTGCTCGGCAAACGCGTCGTTTTTACCCACCACGGCCCGGACTACGATCGCCAGAAGTGGGGCAAAATGGCGAAAGAGATGCTGCGCCTCGGTGAGAAATGGGCGGTGAAATATGCCAACGAGGTTATTGTTATCTCGGAAGTGATTAATACGCTGATTAAGACCAAACACGGCCGTACTAACGCTAACGTGATCTATAACGGCGTGCGCCAACCGCAGCTTCCCGCCGAAGAGACGCGACGGGCCACGCTGAATCAGTATTCGCTGGAAGCCGGGCAATACGTTGTCGCCGTCGCCCGTTTTGTGGAAGAAAAAGGGCTGCACGATCTGCTTGCCGCCTACAAAGCCTCGAACTGTTCGCTGCCGCTGGTGCTGATTGGCGATGCCGACCATCCCGATGAGTACAGCGAGCGGCTGAAGAAGCAGGCGGCCGAAACCCCGGGAGCGATCATGACCGGTTTTATTAGCGGCGATCCGCTGCACACTTTGTTCTCACAGGCCGGGCTTTTTGTTCTACCGTCTTATCACGAAGGGCTGCCCATTGCCCTGCTGGAGGCCATGTCCTGGTCACTGCCGGTTATCGTCAGCGATATCCCGGCCAACCTCGAGATTGGCCTGCCTGCCGAGGTCTATTTTCCGACGGGCAATGTCGCCGCGCTGGCGCAAAAGCTCCAGTCCTGGCGCGGCGAGGAGACCGCGGATTACAGCCAACTGATGCCCAAATACCGCTGGCCGGACATTGCGGCAAAAACCGCTCAGGTCTATCAGCGTTTAACGAATAAGAGTCAACCGTGACTAAATCAACATCCGACCTGGTCATCGAGCGCTTTTATTCCGCGCTTGACCCGGAAACAGAAACCTCACTCACGCCGGAGCAAAAGCGCGGTATTGAACAGGCGCTGGTGAGATCGAGCCTGGCCTCGCGCCATCGCATCGATTTTCGCCATAGCTTTCCTTTTCTGCATCGCCGCTATTTCGTGGTCTTTTTATGCGGCCGCGATCTGCGCAAAATTCCGCGAGAGAGTACGCTGCTCGGGCGTATATTCTCCACCCTGGCGATTACCATCGCCGTGCTGTTCGCCATTCTTGCGGTGCTGCTGGCGCTCTATATGCTGAAATCCGCGCTGGGTATCGATGTGTTTAAAAACTTCCACGTCGGTATCTGGACGTGGTTTGTGAACCTCCACGATAAAGTGAATTAACGATGAGCTCTTATTCGCTGCGCCGCGCCGCGCGCCTTGTAGCGCTACTGCTAGCCGGAGTCATACCCTCAGCGGCAGTGCTGGCTGAACGCACGGTTATCACCCCGCCGGCCTTTACCGGTCTGTTGACGAACCCAGGGATCGGCGTGGCCAGTTTCCACGATGGTTATGGTCAGAAACCCTCTCTGAAAGAGTATCCGGACACCGGGTTTGAATACGATCGCTTTTACTGGAGCGATCTGGAGCCTGAAGAAGGCGTCTATGATTTTGCGCCGATCGATCGTGCTTTCAGCGTCGCCGCCCGGCATCAGCCGGCGATGAACGTCGGATTGCGTTTCATGGCGCTCGATGAACCGCAATCGGGCTCGAAAATCCCCGCCTGGCTTATCAAAAAAGGCATTCAGGGACAATGGGTCGAAAATGGCAAAACCTTTGTGCCGGACCTCAGCGATCCGACCTTTATCGCCTATGCGCAAAAGCTGCTTAACGCCCTCGGCGCGCGTTATGACGGCAATCCGAACCTCGGGTTTGTCGATATCGGCATGGTGGGTTCGTGGGGGGAATGGCACAACTCCAATTTCCCTGACGTTGCGCCGTTGCTGGAAAAGTACGCTCCGGAGCAGCTCAATCGCTACGTTGATATGCACTTCAGCAGTTTCCCGAAAACGCCCAAAATCATGTTAATCAGCGGCGGTAATTCGCTGGCCTGGGCCAGCCAAAAAGGCGCGGGGTGGCGCGCGGATTGCTGGGGAGACTGGCATAGCTTTTCCGCAGAGTGGAGCCATATGCGCGATGATTATCCTCAACGCCTGGCCGCGGCGCAGACGGCGTGGTCCGGATTTAATGATAGCTGGCAGCACGCCCCCGTTAGCCTGGAAATTTGCGGTTATATGGCGGAGTGGGAAAGCGTGCAGCACTATACCCGCGAAGAGGTCCAGGCAAGCTTCGACTGGGCATTAGCGCAGCACGCCAGTACCCTGAATCTGAAATCGCGTCCGGTGCCGGCAGCGTATCGCGATATCGTTGATAGCGCGTTATTGCGAATCGGCTACCGCTACCGGGTGGGTCAGCTGGAATGGGATACGCCCGTACGCAGCGGCATGCCGCTTACGCTAAACGTCACCTGGCGTAACGACGGCGTCGCGCCAGCCTATCTCCCGTACCTTGTGCAATGGCGGATAGTCAATGACGCCGGAACTACCGTTACGCAAATCAAAACGGCGGATGACGTTCGCCAGTGGCTGCCCGGCGAACATCACAGCAGCGCTACGCTGCCGCTGCCTGCCGGACTCCCGGGCGGCCAATATCGTCTGGAAGCGGCCCTGACCAATCATCAGGGCCAGCCGCGTATTCAACTCGCTAACGAAGGTAAAACCGGTGATGGATGGTATTCACTGGCTTCGTTTAACCTTAAGGAATAACCATGTTTGAGGCTATCAGGCTGGTCGCCCGGGAAATCAAATCCTGCGGCGGCATAAAAGCGAAAATCGCGGTTCTGCTTTATCGTCTGGCGACGCTCTATCGCAGCCGTAACCCTCTGTGGAAGATCTGCGGGATCCCCTTCGTTATTCTCAATATCGTGATTAACGAGTGTTTATTTTGCATTGAGCTGCCGTGGCGAGCGCGCATTGGCTATGGGCTGAAGCTGTATCATCCGCACTGCATCGTGATTAATCGGGGAACGGTCATCGGCCAGAACTGCACCCTGCGCCAGGGCGTCACGATTGGCAGCGTGACCGATAGTCAGGGCCGTGAGGGCGATAGCCCGCGCATCGGCGATAACGTCGAATTTGGCGCCCACGCCGTGGTGATTGGCGCGGTCACGCTGGGCGACAACGTCAAGGTTGGGGCAGGCACGGTGGTGACCAAAGATCTGGCCGCAGGAATGATTGCCGTCGGTCAACCCTGTCGGATATTAAACGGTATTTAGCGCGGGTTTGCCAGGGAAGGAAACCCGCGCTGGTCGAAACGCGGGTTTTATTGCGAGCAGGATGACAGCCGCTGACCGGAACTCAGGCTCTCAGCTTAACCGGTTCGCTAAAATCATCGGCGGGCTCCAGCTTAAGACTGAACGTCGCCAGTAACGCTTCGGCTCGTTCGTGAAAACCACGTAGCGTCTTTTCAAGCTTTTCAGTGACTTCAGGATCGTCAATCGCGACCGGACGCCAGACGCCCTCTTTGTCGAACAATCCAAACTGATAGCTATAGGTGAAGCGCGATTCCTGCGCTTCCATCTCCATCCACCATCCCCAGAACTCGCGTTTTTCAGGCGCTGGTTTTACGTTGACGCAAACAGCCAGGCAATCGAAAAAGAAGCGGTTGTCTTCACATTGCTCCTCACGGATGTAAGGGCCAAGCGCCGTGAATTTCTTAATCAGCTTACTCTTCAGGTGTCCACTCGGTAACGTCATTGCGATCTCCTTTAGTGATGCCATGACGTTACCAAATCGATAGAATTTAGCAATATATTAACTAAATCTATGGCTAATCCAGCGGGCGATCTGCCGCAGCGCGTGATCGAAATTGCGATAGACCGGATTGAACGGGATCTCCAGCAGCTTGCCGTCGGATGATGATGAAGTAATCAGCCGCGACTCCTCCTCCGGGCTGAACGGATCGTCTTTCCAGAAGCCTGAGAGCATCGGCGTGGGGCAGCGGCGTCCCAGCAGCCCCTGAACCTTCAGGGAATAGCGGTTAAGCTCAACGCGCAGCGCGTCGTCGGAAGCGTCATGCATCCCCAGCCGCGAAGCCAGAACGTCAAGATACATCTCCGGCACCCGCCCCTGATGCAGCGGGTCCACCAGCAGGCCGTGTACCACCGGCCCCAGGCAGGCCACCGCCTTCAGGCGCTGGGACTCAAGATAGCCCAGCCGCACGGCGATATTCGCGCCGAAACGGAAACCAAAGGCGGCCACGCGGGTATGATCGACCCAGGGCACATTAGCCAGATGCTGCAGCACATACTGGTGCAGCAGACTGGTATCCTGGGTCAGCTTGCATTTTGAGGAGAAACCGATGGAAGGCATATCCACGGTCAGCATAGCGATACCCAACGGCGCAAAATAGTTTTCATACAGGTTGTAATAGTCGGTCTGTAGCGCGTCAAGCCCGCCGCACATCAGTACCGTCGGGAACGGCCCATCGCCTGGCGGCATATGCAGGAAACCGGTGATCGGCGCGGCGCCGGGGATAGAGAACTCCAGCTCTCGCAGCTTGCCGGGCAAGCGCTGAGCGGCTTCTTCATAAGCCCGGTATGCCAGCACCTGCGCCTGTTCCGCCAGCTCATCGCCCTTGATGTGCGGATAGGCGGCAATGCTGTAAAGGTTTGCCGCATGGAGCCAGTGACGACCGCTCACGAGCAGATTCTCTTCCTGACCGGCCTTCTGCTGCCAGTCCATCGCCTGTTTGGCCCATTCAAAGATCCAGTTGCCGCCGCGATAGCCAACGACCGTATCGTAAAGCTCCGGGTCGGTTCGCTCGGCATCGCTCATGACGATGCGCGCCTGCACGTCGAGGATTTCCTGCGGCGTCACGCCACGCCAGATCCACATCAGGCGGTTAATCAATCGATACCAGTGATCAACGTGATTACCGCTGAGCGCAGACTGGATCGGTTGCTGCGCTCCGGTATTAAACCGACGCACCAGCGTGGAGGTTTCCGGATGTTTGAATCGGGGTTTAAACAGCGTTTCGCTAAGGTTAGCCTGGGACATGTGCAGCCTCCATCATGTTGCCACTGAAGCTATTGTAACCTGCGCAAGGGTAAAAAAAACCACGCCCGGCAAAACCGGGCGTGGTAATTAGCATTTATGCTGGAAATTAACGACCTGCGATAGGCGGTACGAACACCACGCCCATATCCCACGGCTGTTCAATCCAGGTATCCTGGGGAATATCAACAACATAATCATCAACCAGCGGGCGACCGGCCGGTTTTGCGAAGATAGTGACAAAATGTGCTTTCGGATACATTTCGCGGATGGCTACGGCGGTACCGCCGGTGTCGACAAGGTCATCGATCACGATAAAGCCTTCGCCATCGCCTTCCGCACGTTTCAGCACGGTCAGTTCACGCTGATTATCGTGGTCATAGCTTGAGATGCAAACGGTATCAACATGACGAATACCCAGTTCACGCGCCAGTAGTGCTCCCGGTACCAGACCGCCGCGGCTAACGGCAATAATGCCTTTCCACTGTTCAACCGGCAGCAGGCGAGTTGCCAGCTTGCGGGCGTGAATCTGCAACATGTCCCAGGTGACGACGTATTTTTCGCTCATGTGAAGTGTCCCAGCCTGTGTAATACGGCTTAAATAATGTTCGAGGGGGAAAATGGTTGCGCGAGATTATAGAGATCTGACGCGCTAAAAACCAGCGTTAAGCGGCCACGACGACTCTTTTTACGTGGTTTACACTACCAGAGTACACGGAAAGTGGTATTCTCAACCCCATCGCGCAAGCCCGGGCTTGTAGTGTATTTGATTGCTAACCCCTCGATCTGCAAACGACTTTTGCAGGTGATTGTAAGGAGACTTATCGTGTCTGAACTGTCTCAATTATCCCCGCAGCCGCTGTGGGATATTTTTGCCAAAATCTGCTCTATTCCTCACCCCTCCTATCACGAAGAACAGCTCGCTGAGCACATCATGGGCTGGGCAAAAGAAAAAGGCTTACACGCGGAACGCGACCAGGTTGGCAACATTCTGATTCGTAAAGGCGCGACTGCCGGTATGGAAAACCGCAAACCGGTTGTGCTGCAGGCGCACCTCGATATGGTGCCGCAGAAAAACAACGATACCGTTCATGACTTCGCTAAGGACCCGATTCAGCCGTACATCGACGGCGAGTGGGTCAAAGCGCGCGGCACCACCCTGGGCGCCGACAACGGTATCGGCATGGCTTCCGCGCTGGCGGTACTGGCTGACGACAACGTGGTTCACGGCCCGCTGGAAGTGCTGCTGACCATGACGGAAGAAGCCGGTATGGACGGCGCGTTTGGCCTGCAGGCCAACTGGCTGCAGGCGGATATCCTGATCAACACCGACTCCGAAGAAGAAGGTGAGATTTACATGGGCTGTGCGGGGGGTATCGACTTCACCTCTGACCTGGCGCTGACCCGTGAAGCCGTTCCGGCCGGTTTCCAGAGCTTTAAGCTGACCCTTAAAGGACTCAAAGGCGGCCACTCCGGCGGCGAGATCCATGTTGGTTTAGGTAATGCCAACAAGCTGCTGGCACGCTTCCTCGCAGGCCATGCTGAAGAGCTGGATCTGCGCCTGGTCGATTTCAACGGCGGCACCCTGCGCAACGCGATCCCGCGTGAAGCGTTCGCGACAGTCGCCGTGGCCGCGGATAAAGCGGACGCCCTGAAAGCGCTGGCTAATGAGTACCAGGCGATCCTGAAAAACGAGCTGGCGGCCAAAGAGAAAAACCTGACTGTGCTGCTGGAGTCGGTTGCTAACGAGCAGCCTGCGCTGACGGCCCAATCTCGTGATACCTTTGTGCGTCTGCTGAACGCCACGCCAAACGGCGTCATCCGCAACTCTGATGTGGCAAAAGGCGTGGTGGAAACCTCGCTGAACGTCGGCGTGGTGACCATGACCGGCGACAACGTGCAGATTCACTGCCTGATTCGCTCGCTGATCGACAGCGGCAAAGATTATGTCGTGAGCATGCTGGATTCGCTGGGCAAGCTGGCCGGTGCGAAAACCGAAGCGAAAGGCGCCTACCCGGGCTGGCAGCCGGACGCCAACTCGCCGGTGATGCATCTGGTGCGTGAAACCTATCAGCGTCTGTTCAACAAGACGCCGAACATCCAGATTATCCACGCGGGCCTGGAGTGCGGGCTGTTCAAAAAACCGTATCCGGATATGGACATGGTTTCTATCGGGCCAACCATCACCGGTCCTCACTCCCCGGATGAGCAGGTTCATATCGAAAGCGTGGGCCAGTACTGGACGCTGTTGACTGAACTGCTGAAATCCATTCCGGCGAAGTAAGACAACACAGGCCCACTCCGCAGAGAGTGGGCCTTTTCTTTATAAAATGACCGAGCGAAAGCACGCCGTGCCGATTGTGGTAACCGCATCCGGGCATACCTGTCACGCGCTGTATGTGGGGTCGATTTGCCGCCGCATCAAATAATTAAGAAATTGTTCACCCCGCGCCGTCACTTCCTGTGGCTGCATAACGGTGAAGCCGTGACGCGCAAAAAAGGGCTTTGCCGTAATACTGGCCTCTACCGTATAAACGCGCTCAGGAAGCTGCCTCAATAGCGTATTGAGCAGCGCGCTGGCGACGCCCTGGCGGCTATAGTCGGGAGAGACAAATAGTAAATCGATATAGTCATCCACGGCGGTAATAAACCCGACCGGCGAGGCATCATTTATTGCCACCAGTACGCGTGACGCCGCGAGTTTTTGCCGCCAGCGGGCTTCATCAACCTGCGCCCAGGCGGCAATTTGCCGGGGGGAATAGTCGGCGCTGGCGGTCTCTTTAACGGCGCGTAAAAATAGTGCGCATAGCGCCGGAAAATCCCGCTCTTCGTACATTCTTATCGTTAACATCGTTACAATCCCAAAACGAGTTGCCGCTCCAGCTGCGGATCGAGCAGCGTCACGTGCAGCCCCACCAGCCTGACTCCCCGACCTCCGCGCCGCTCGTGCCAGGCTTTATGCGCGGTAGAAATCAAATCATCTTTATTCAGCCGGGGCCAGACATGTTCCTGGGTGGTGAGCTGAAAATCATTAAACTTCAGCTTGACCCCCTGACGGGCAATCAGCAAATCCGGTTTAACCTTCGCCAGTCGCCGTTCCAGCTCCGGGTAGAGGTTCTCAATAATCGATTCACACTCCGCCCATTCGTGGATATCTTCTATCAGGGTTCGTTCAACGCCCACCGATTTGCGCTGGCGCTCGCTGCTGATTTCTCGTTCATCAATCCCCTGGCTGCGTTCCCACAGTATCCGCCCAAATTTACCAAAGCGCTTGAGCAGCATCGCCAGATCGCTGTTCTGCACATCTTCACAGGTCCTCAGCCCCATGCTCTCGAGCTTCGCGGCGGAAACCTTGCCGACACCCGGGATCTTCGATAGCGGCAACGTTTTGACAAACTCCGCGACCTGATGCGGCGCAATAACAAACTGACCGTTGGGTTTATTCAGATCCGAGGCGATTTTTGCGAGAAATTTTACCGGCGCAATTCCTGCGGAGGCGGTCAAATTTAGCTCACGATGGATGGTCTCGCGGATCTCCTGCGCCATTAGCGTCGCTGACCCCTGACAATGAACGCTGTCGCTAACGTCGAGATAGGCTTCGTCCAGCGATAATGGTTCGATTAACGAGGTATAGCGGGAAAAAATCTCCCGGATATGGTTCGACGCTTCTTTATAGGCGTCAAAGCGGCCGGGAAGCAGCGTCAGGTGGGGGCAAAGTTTGAGCGCGGTGGCGGTTGGCATGGCGCTGCGCACGCCGAATTTACGCGCCGGATAGTTAGCCGTACTGATAACACCGCGCTGCACCCGACTGCCGCCAATGGCAATAGGGATGTCGCGCAGTGCCGGGTTGTCACGCATTTCCACCGCCGCGAAGAAGCAGTCCATATCAACGTGGATGATTTTACGCATAGCCAAACCTTAGACTGTACATGCATACAGTATAGCAAAATACGGCGAAATTTAATCTTTTTAAATCCACTATCCTGAAAAACGTGCTACAACATAAAAATGCAATAAATATAAGTTACTTTTCATATAGTTATATGAGCATATAAGGTGAATGCAATCATGAAATCAATACTTACTGCGCTTGGTTTGCTTATTGCCAGCAGCGCCTGCGCCGCGCCGCAGCTCATTGCCCATCGGGGAGGCACCGGCGATGCGCCGGAAAATACCCTTCCGGCGATAAAACTTGCGCTGGAGAATAAGGCCGAGGCGATTTGGATAACGGTACAGTTAAGCCAGGATGGCGTTCCGGTCTTATATCGCCCGAGCGATCTGTCCGCGCTGACTGACCATACGGGGAAAATCTCAAGCTTCAGCGCTGCCGAGCTGACCCGTATGGACGCGGGATGGACATGGGGCGGTGAAACTCACCCCTGGCGCGGTAAAAACGCAACCATTCCAACGCTGCAATCGGTACTGGAACAGTGGCCGCAGACCTTCTTTTACATCGATATCAAATCACCTGATGCAGATCCGGCCATCATGGCGGCGCGTCTTAGCGAAGTACTGCAAAAGACCAATAGCCTCTCGCGCGTACGGGTGTATTCAACGGAAGACCGCTATATCGCGGCGCTGCCAGCATCTATCCCCCATTTCGTCAGCCGGGGCGAAACGCGAACGAAGCTGGCTAATATTTCGCTTAGCCACCAGTGCCAGCCAACTGCGGCGTCGGGCAATGAATACTGGTACGGTCTGGAGCTGAAACGCAAGGTAGAAATAGTGGAGAAGTTCACGCTGGGCGAAGGCGTATCGCCAGCCACGCTCACCTGGGATAAAGAAGCTATGGACTGTTTCCGCTCACAGGGCAAAGCCCATATTGTCTTCTTCGGCATTAATAGTGCCGATGATTTTCGTACCGCAAGCGAACTTGGCGCCGACGGCGTGATGGTAGACTCGCCGGCGAAAGCGAAAACCTGGTAAATCAAAAAAGGCCGCACGGTGCGGCCTGCTGATTATAGGATGCGATCCTGCTTGCGCTGCGCTTCGCGAGCCAGGCGTTTTTTGCGCGCATCGCAGGGCTCAGGACAGTCGCAGACCTTTTCCATACCCAGCGATGAGATCCCGCCGCAGCTGCCCTGAATACTTTTGCGCTTGATCAGATAACCAAGCGACATTCCCAGGATAACCAGCGCGAAAATCACGAAGGTCGCGACAAATACCGTCAGCATCATCAGCCTCCAAAATCGTCCAGCATGATGTTTTCATCCTCAACGCCGAGATCTTTAAGCATTTTAATGACCGCGGCGTTCATCACCGGCGGCCCGCACATGTAGAATTCACAATCTTCCGGCGCCGGGTGATCGCGCAGATAGTTTTCATACAGAACGTTATGAATAAAGCCGGTATGGCCGGTCCAGTTATCTTCCGGCTGCGGATCGGAGAGCGCCACGTGGAAGGTAAAATTCGGGTTTTCCCGCGCCAGCTGCTCGAATTCGTCATCATAGAACATTTCTCGCAGAGAGCGCGCACCGTACCAGAAGCTGATTTTACGTTTGCTGTGCAGCCGCTTAAGCTGGTCGAAAATATGCGAGCGCATCGGCGCCATCCCCGCTCCGCCGCCGATAAAGACCATCTCAGCATCCGTTTCTTTGGCAAAAAACTCCCCAAACGGCCCGGAAATCGTCACTTTATCGCCCGGCTTCAGCGACCAGATATAGGAGGACATGATCCCCGGAGGCGCATCAGGTACCTGCGGCGGCGGCGTTGCGATACGCACGTTGAGCATGATGATACCCTTCTCTTCCGGATAGTTAGCCATGGAGTAGGCGCGTAGCGTTGGCTCTTTCACGTCAGAGACGTAGCGGAAAAGGTTAAATTTATCCCAGTCGCCGCGATACTCGTCCGGAACGTCAAAATCGGCATAGGCAACCTTGTGCGAGGGGCATTCGATCTGAATATACCCGCCGGCCCGGAACGGAACCGCGTCACCGTCCGGCACGCGCAGCTTCAGCTCCTTGATAAAAGTGGCTTTGTTATCGTTCGAGATAACTTCACACTCCCACTTCTTAACGCCAAAAATCTCCTCCGGCAGCTCAATTTTCATGTTCTGCTTCACCGCGACCTGGCAGGCCAGACGGCAGCCCTCTCTCGCCTCACGCTTGGTGATATGAGACAGTTCGGTAGGCAGAATATCACCGCCGCCCTCTTTCACCGTCACCCGGCACTGGCCGCAGGAGCCGCCGCCGCCGCAGGCGGATGAAACAAAGATACCGTTGCTGGAGAGCGTATTCAGCAGCTTGTCGCCGGCCGGAGTACGAATTTGTTTATCCGCTTCGTTATTGATTTCTATGACCACGTCGCCCGCATTCACTAATTTCGAACGCGCGGCCAGTATCAGCCCCGATAGTACCAGGACGATCAGCGTGAACATCACTACGCCAAGAATTATTTCCATACTTTCCGCCCTTATAGCTGCACACCGGAGAATGACATAAAGCCCAGCGCCATCAGACCCGTGGTAATAAAGGTGATCCCTAACCCGCGCAGACCCGCAGGCACGTTTGCGTATTTCATTTTTTCACGAATGCCCGCCATCGCCACAATTGCCAGCAGCCAGCCGATGCCGGAGCCAAAGCCGTAAACGATGGATTCGGTGAAGTTATAGTCACGCTGCACCATGAAGGAAACGCCGCCAAAGATCGCACAGTTGACGGCGATCAGCGGCAGGAAGATCCCCAGCGCGTTATAGAGCGTCGGGAAGTACTTATCGAGGATCATCTCCAGGATTTGCACCAGCGCGGCAATCACGCCAATAAAGGTGATAAAGTTCAGAAAGCTTAAGTCGACGCCTTCAACCAGCGCACCGTCGCGCAGCACCAGGTTATACACCAGATTATTGATCGGCACCGCCAGCCCAAGTACGACCGTTACCGCCACGCCGAGTCCGAAAGCGGTCGAGACCTTTTTCGATACCGCGAGGAAAGTACACATCCCAAGAAAGAAGGCCAGCGCCATATTTTCAACAAACACGGCGCGAACAAACAGGCTAATATAATGAGCCATAATCGGTTACTCCTTTTCCTGCTGTTCAGGCTTCCAGCTGCGCACCGCCCAAATCAACAAACCGATAATGAAGAACGCACTGGGCGCCAGAAGAAACAGACCATTTGGCTGGTACCAGCCGCCGTTCTGCACCGTTTCCAGCACGGTAATACCGAATAGCTTACCACTGCCGATCAGCTCTCTCAGGAAACCGACGATGATTAGGATCGCCCCGTATCCCAGACCGTTGCCAATACCGTCCATAAAGCTCGCCAACGGCGGCGACTTCATGGCATAGGCTTCGGCGCGCCCCATCACGATACAGTTAGTGATGATCAAACCGACGAAAACCGAAAGCTGTTTCGAGATCTCATAGGCAAACGCGCGTAGCACCTGATCGACGACGATAACCAACGAAGCGATAATCGCCATCTGTACAATGATGCGCACGCTATTCGGAATGTGGTGGCGAATCATGGAGATAAACATGCTGGAGAATGCCGTAACCAGCGTCACCGCAATGGTCATTACAAAAGCGGTCTCCAGCTTGGTGGTCACCGCCAGCGCGGAGCAGACGCCCAGTACCTGCAGAGTGATAGGGTTATTAGCGATAAGCGGCCCCACCAGCACGCGCTTCATTTCTTTCATGTCGCCCAAATCAGCCATTATTCAGCTCCCCTTCTCGCACCTTTTGCAGGAATGGACCAAAGCCCAGTTTGCCCATCCAGAAATCAAAGCTATGCTGCACGCCGTTTGACGTCAGCGTTGCGCCCGACAGGCCATCAACGGCGTGCAGGTCGCCAGGACGCGCGCCGCCTTTGACGATTCTCAGCGCAGGCATCCCTTTATCATCAAGCACCTGTTTACCGACGAACTGCTGGCGCCAGTTGGGGTTTTCAATTTCCCCGCCCAGCCCCGGCGTTTCACCGTGATCGTAATAGGTGATCCCTTTGACCGTGCGGCCATCGGTTTCCAGCGCCACAAAAGCGTACATCACCGACCACAGGCCATTACCGTAAATAGGCAGTACCACTTCCTGAATCTGCTGCTTTTCATCGCGCACCAGGTAAATTTCGGCAATATTACTGCGGCGTTTGATACCGGCAGGATCCTGACTCGCCTCCAGCTGTAGGCTCTGCTGAGGATCTTTCAGGGCCTGGGCCTGATTAAACTTGCCCGGATCTTTATCCAGCAGCTCACCGCTGGCTAAATCGACTAAACGCGGAGAGATATGGGCCTTAAAAATGTCAGCCACTTCATCTGCGCTCATTCCCTGCTTCATCAGACCGGCAACCGCCAGGATATTGCGCTGTTTATCGAGAGCGCGCTGCTCCTGCTGGCGCGATTTTAGCCCCACGGCAGAACCGGCGACCACAATTGAGCAGACCAGACAAAGCACCAGCACCACCAGCAGCGTTTTGCCGATGCTATCGTTACTTTTATTCTCAGCCACGCGATTTCCTCCGCTTAATATTGGCCCGCACCACCAGGTAATCAAACAGCGGCGCGAAGAGGTTGGCGAAGAGGATCGCCAGCATCATCCCTTCCGGATAGGCCGGGTTGACCACGCGGATCAGGACGCACATCACGCCGATCAGCAGGCCGTAGCTCCATTTACCTTTATCCGTGAACGACGCGGACACCGGGTCCGTCGCCATAAACATCATGCCGAAGGCAAAACCGCCGAGCACCAGATGCCAGAACCACGGCATGGCAAACATCGGGTTGGTATCAGAGCCTATAAAGTTAAACAGCGTCGCGGTGGCCACCATGCCGATGAAAACCCCTGCGACAATACGCCACGAGGCCACGCGACCAAAAATGATGATGGCGCCGCCGATGAGAATCATCAGCGTCGAGACTTCGCCAATCGACCCCGGGATATTGCCGAGGAAGGCGTCCATCCAGCTTACCGGCTGGCCGGTAGAGACGTTAACCAGCGATTCACCGCCGCCGCTTGCCCACTGGGATAACGGCGTCGCGCCGGAGAAACCATCCGCCGCAGTCCACACCAGGTCGCCGGAAATTTGCGCCGGCCAGGCAAAGAATAAAAACGCGCGCCCCGCCAGGGCTGGGTTGAGAAAGTTACGCCCGGTTCCGCCAAAAATCTCCTTGGCCATGACGACGCCGAAGGTGATCCCGCACGCGGCCTGCCATAGCGGCAGCGATGGCGGCACAATCAGCGCGAACAGAATTGACGTCACGAAGAAGCCTTCGTTTATTTCGTGCTTGCGCACGATAGCAAACAAGACTTCCCAGAACCCGCCGACAAGAAACACGGTGATGTAGATAGGCAGGAAAAATACCGCCCCCAGGGTCATCATACTGAGCCAACCGGCGTCAGCGGTGAAGTTCACCCCCAACCACTGCGCGATGCTGTAGTGCCAGTTCCCGGCGATAACCTGCTGCAGCTGCTCAGCGCCGTATAATTTATGCAGTGCCGGAATGGTCTGCAGGCCAACGTTATACATTCCCCAGAACATCGCCGGGAAAACGGCGAACCACACCAGAATCATCATCCGCTTGAGATCGATGGCGTCTCTGACGTGCGCCGCGCCGCGCGTGACCTGCCCGGGGGTGTAGAACAGCGTCGCCGTCGCTTCAAACAGCGGATAGTATTTTTCCAGCTTGCCGCCGTGCGTAAAGTGCGGCTCAATTTTGTCAAACAGTTGCTTTAAGCCCATCACTTATCCTTCCTGCTCTATCTGGGTTAACACGCTGCGCAATGCCGGGCCATATTCGTACTTGCCGGGACATACGTAGGTGCAAAGCGCCAGGTCTTCTTCATCCAGTTCCAGACAGCCCAGCGCCTGCGCGCTGTCGGTATCCCCCGCCAGCAAATCACGCAGCAGCATGGTGGGCAGAATATCCAGCGGCATCACTCGCTCATAGTTGCCAATCGGCACCATAGCCCGCTCGCCGCCGTTGGTATCCGTCGAGAAATTAAATAGCTTACGCTTCATAAAATGGCCGAGCGTGGTACGGGTGATGGAAAATTTATCTTTCCCCGGCATTACCCAGCCGAACAGCTCTTTCTCACGCCCCTCTTTTACGACGCTTATCTGTAAATGAAAGCGGCCAAGAAAAGCATGGGGCCCTTGAGCGTGCGTTCCGCTGAGGACTGAACCAGAAATAACGCGGTTTTCATCATCCAGAAGTTCATCTGCCAGCAGTTCATCAAGGCTGGCGCCAGAGCAGGTCTTTAATAAACGAGGCTCTTTCACCTGCGGGCCGCCGAGCGCAACAATGCGTTCGCTAGACAACTCCCCTTCAAGGAACAATTTGCCAACGGCGATAACGTCCTGATAGTTAAGATGCCAGACCTGCTTTTTCAGGCTAACCGGCTCGAGAAAATGGATGTGGGTCCCGACCAGCCCGGCCGGATGCGGCCCGGCAAACTGGTTGAAGGTCACCTGGCCCACGGGATGCCCGCCAAGCTTGCCACCGCTGGCCTGGCAGACGTGGACCTTACCGTCGGTCAACCGCGTCAACAGGGTTAAGCCCGCGTCAAAAGCCTCGCGCTGGGCCAGAATGATTGGCTGAGGATCTGCCGCCAGTGGATTCGTATCTATGGCGGTGACAAATATGGCCGCTGGAACGCTGCCCGGCGCAGGTATTTTGCTGAAAGGGCGGGTGCGAAACGCCGTCCACATCCCCGACTCCACCAGCTGCTGCTGCACGGCCTCGCGCGTCAACGCGGCAAGATCGGCTAATTCATAGCGGGGAAAATGAACGGCATCATCGCCATCTACGTCAATAACGACCGATTGCAGAACCCGCCGTTCGCCGCGATGAATGGCGCTGATGGTTCCACTCGCAGGGGCAGTAAATCGCACGCCAGGATTTCTTTTATCTTCGAACAGAAGCTGACCTTTTTGTACCCGGTCTCCTTCACGCACCGCCATCGAGGGGCGCATACCGATGTACTCTTCCCCCAACAGCGCAACGCGCTTGACCGCAGTCTTCGAAGAAATCTGCTGTGATGGCATGCCAGCTATGGGCAAATTCAGCCCTTTCGTGATTTTAATCATATCGTTAGCAGGTATCCGTTACGTAAACCCCGGCATCAGGCCGAGGCCAGCATAATTAATGGAAAATAAGAGGAAGAAAGGAACATCGTAGTCCTGATAATTCACAAGACGGGAGAGAAGCATCCTTTCTTACCCTGAGTATTTAGCGGAGCAAGTGTAACATTTCGTGAGCGGCGCCTGTAGACAAACTGCCATTAAGTCGTTCTAAAATGCGAGCTATTACGCAAAGTTCTGACTGCGCTTTACCTGAATATTCGCTATAACGGAAAACTAAAACGTAAACGTGGCACGTCGTGCTTGCGAAAAAATGCCGTGATGCTAATGTGTGCGCTCTAAAACCAGAAAACTCTGATTTCGGGTCTCTCTTGCCGTCCTGGCAATGTGGTTATTTGTTTTATCAAGGAACAAGTAGTATGCGCAAAATCGCATTATTTATTGCGATGCTTCTGTTGCCGTGCGTTTCATTCGCAGGGCTACTTAGCAGTAACAGCTCGACAACGCCGATGAGCAAAGAGTATAAGCAGCAGCTCATGGGTTCGCCGGTCTACATTGAGATCTTCAAAGAAGAGCGCATGCTCGATCTTTACGTCAAGATGGGCGAAACCTACCAGCTTCTCGACAGCTACCGAATCTGTAACTACTCCGGCGGGCTCGGTCCAAAGCAGCGCCAGGGCGATTTCAAGAGCCCCGAAGGTTTCTATAACGTTTCCCGCAATCAGCTAAAACCCGACAGCCGTTTCTACAAAGCGATCAATATCGGTTTCCCGAACGCTTACGATCGCGCGCATGGCTATGAAGGAAAGTATCTGATGATTCACGGTGCCTGCGTATCCGTTGGCTGTTACGCCATGACCGATACCGGTATTGATGAAATCTTCCAGTTCGTCACCGGCGCGTTAGTCTTCGGCCAGCCCAACGTTCAGGTGAGCATTTATCCTTTCCGCATGACCGACGCCAACATGGCGCGTCACAAATTTTCCTACTTCGCGGATTTCTGGCAGCAGCTGAAACCCGGGTACGACTACTTCCGGCAGACGCATAAGCCGCCGGTGGTTTCGGTCGCCAATGGCCGCTACGTGGTGAGCAAACCGCTCAGCCACGAAGTTGTGCAGCCGCAGCTCGCGTCAAACTACTCGGTCCCCGAGGCAAAATAACGCCCACTCGCCTGGCATAATTTTATTCCAGGTTTCGTTGCCGGTAAGCGGCTGAGTGGCGATAACGGAGACCACATCATTCGGTGTGGTCTCGCGTTGAAAGTCAATTTCTACGTCCTGATCCAGCAGCGTCGCTACGCCAAACGGCGCCCTTCGCGTAATCCAGTATAAATTCGTCGAGCAAAACGCCATCACGTAGCGCCCATCGGAGAGCAGCATGTTAAACACGCCTTTTTCACGCAGCGCTCCGGCAAGCGTGGCGATAAATCTGAATACCTCAACCATATCGCCCGGCATTTCCGGATAGCGCTCGGTGATGCTGTGCAGCAACCAGCAGAAGGCCTTTTCGCTGTCGGTCTCCCCGATAGGATGCAGACTTCCCGTCTCGAGGCTCTCATACCCCTCCAGCTGACCGTTATGGGCGTAGGTCCAGTTGCGCCCCCATAGCTCCCGGGTAAAGGGGTGAGTGTTTTCCAGCGCAACGATACCTCGGTTGGCCTGGCGAATATGGGCGATGACCGAGCAGGACTTGATAGGATATTCCTGCACCAGCTTTGCTATGGGCGACTGGAAGCTAGGCTGCGGATCTTTAAATGTGCGACAGCCCTTACCTTCATAAAACGTAATGCCCCAGCCGTCTTTATGTGGCCCGGTTCCGCCACCGCGCTGCACCAGCCCGGTGAAACTGAAGCAAATATCTGTGGGCACATTCGCGCTCATCCCGAGCAATTCGCACATAGATCACCTCATACCACTTACTGAAACATAAAAGGCGTTATTGGTGCAGCCAGTTTGGACACGGCCAGCGCGCAGAAACCGGAGCGTACTTCATGTACGTGAGGATCTTGAGCACTGCCCGGGTTCAAAATGGCTAACAAAATAGCCTTTTAAGCTTTAACCATCTCTTTTTCGATCAGCATAATCAGGATATGAATCACTTTAATATGGATTTCCTGAATACGGTCGGCGTAGCCAAAATGCGGTACGCGAATTTCTACATCCGCTGACCCCGCCATTTTACCGCCATCTTTCCCGGTCAGAGTAATCACTTTCATCCCCTGGGCGCGGGCGGCTTCAATCGCTTTGATAACATTACCTGAATTACCGGAAGTAGAGATCCCCAGTAATACGTCGCCTGCACGACCCACTGATTCTACATAGCGAGAGAAAACATATTCATAGCCGAAATCATTGCTGACGCAAGAGAGATGGCTCACGTCGGAAATCGCAATGGCCGGATAGCCGGGGCGATTTTCACGATAGCGCCCGGTCAGTTCTTCCGCAAAATGCATCGCATCGCAGTGCGAACCGCCGTTACCGCAGGAAAGGACTTTGCCGCCAGCTTTAAAGCTATCCGCCAGCAGCACCGCAGCACGCTGAATCGCGTGAATGTTGGCTTCGTCCTGCAGAAAGTTAGCCAGCGTTTCAGCGGCTTCATTCAGTTCGTTACGAATAAGATCCTGGTACATGAGGATAATCCTTCAGTATTTGTGGGATAACCCAGGCAGTTTACCGGATAGCCGACGCAGCGAGAAGCAGCACGCAATGCAATCCCCTGTGCTTTTGATTTTATGTGCCGCATTTCCGTACAACAATGTGAGCAAGGTTGTAATTATTTTGTAAACACATTGCTAAAACAAATTACATCCACTACAACCATATCATCACAAGTGGTCAGACCTCCTACAAGACAGGGAGCATTTCTCTATGATGATTTTGAGTATTGTTGCAACCGTTGTTTTACTCGGTGCGCTCTTCTATCACCGAATCAATCTGCTGCTGAGCAGCGCGATTTTGCTTGTCTGGACCGCCGCACTCGGCGCTGCGGGGCTGTGGAATATCTGGCTGCTGATTCCGCTGGCGATCGTTTTACTGCCGTTTAACCTTGCGCCGATGCGTAAATCCATGATTTCAGTCCCGGCGTTCCGCGCTTTCCGTAAGGTCATGCCGCCGATGTCGCGCACCGAGAAAGAAGCGATTGACGCTGGCACAACCTGGTGGGAAGGCGATCTGTTCCGCGGCAACCCCGACTGGCAGAAACTGCACAACTATCCGCAGCCGCGCCTCACCGCTGAAGAACAAGCCTTTATTGACGGCCCGGTCGAAGAAGCCTGCCGTATGGCGAACGACTTCGAAATTACCCACGAGATGGCCGATCTGCCGCCGGAGCTGTGGGCCTATCTGAAAGAGCATCGCTTCTTCGCGATGATCATTAAGAAAGAGTACGGCGGGCTGGAATTCTCCGCCTACGCGCAGGCTCGCGTACTGCAAAAGCTATCGGGCGTCTCCGGGATCCTGGCGATTACCGTCGGCGTGCCGAACTCATTAGGCCCGGGCGAGCTGCTGCAGCATTACGGTACAGAAGAACAGAAAAACCACTATTTGCCGCGCCTGGCTCGCGGCCAGGAGATCCCGTGCTTCGCGCTGACCAGCCCGGAAGCGGGTTCAGATGCCGGCGCCATTCCGGATACCGGCGTCGTCTGCATGGGCGAATGGCAGGGCCAGCAGGTGCTGGGTATGCGCCTGACCTGGAACAAACGCTATATCACCCTTGCGCCTATCGCCACCGTACTGGGGCTGGCGTTTAAACTCTCCGATCCAGACCGCCTGCTGGGTGGAGAAGAGGAGCTGGGCATCACCTGCGCGCTCATCCCCACCAGCACCCCCGGCGTTGAAATCGGGCGTCGCCATTTCCCGCTGAACGTTCCGTTCCAGAACGGCCCGACCCAGGGGAAAGATATTTTCGTTCCTATCGATTACATTATTGGCGGCCCGTCGATGGCCGGCCAGGGCTGGCGGATGCTGGTTGAGTGTTTATCCGTGGGACGCGGCATCACCCTGCCGTCAAACGCTACCGGCGGCCTGAAATCCGTCGCCATGGCTACCGGCGCCTACGCGCACATTCGCCGCCAGTTCAAAATCTCTATCGGTAAAATGGAAGGGATCGAAGAACCGCTGGCGCGTATCGCAGGCAACGCCTACGTAATGGATGCCGCCGCCTCGCTGATTACCTACGGCATTATGCTTGGCGAAAAACCAGCGGTACTGTCGGCAATTGTGAAGTATCACTGTACTCACCGTGGTCAGCGTTCCATTATTGACGCAATGGATATTACCGGCGGTAAGGGCATTATGCTCGGCACCGGAAACTTCCTGGCGCGGGCCTATCAGGGCGCGCCGATCGCCATCACCGTTGAAGGGGCGAATATCCTGACCCGCAGCATGATGATCTTCGGCCAGGGTGCGATTCGTTGCCATCCGTACGTGCTGGATGAAATGGCGGCCGCGCAGAATAACGACGTTAACGCTTTCGATAAGCTGCTGTTTAAACACATCGGGCACGTGGGCAGCAATAAGGTACGCAGTTTCTGGCTGGGCCTGACCCGCGGTCTCACCAGCAGCTCGCCGACCCGCGATGCCACTCGTCGCTACTATCAACATATGAACCGACTGAGCGCCAACCTGGCTCTGCTGTCCGATGTCTCAATGGCGGTACTGGGCGGTAGTCTGAAGCGTCGTGAAAGAATTTCTGCGCGTCTGGGAGATGTGCTGAGCCAGCTCTACCTGGCGTCGGCGGTCCTGAAACGCTATGACGATGAGGGGCGTAACGAAGCGGACTTACCGCTGGTTCACTGGGGGGTGCAGGATGCGCTGTATCAGGCCGAGCAGGCGATTGACGATCTGTTGGTGAACTTCCCGAATCGTCTGGTCGCTGGGGCGCTTCGCGTGGCAATCTTCCCGACCGGACGTCATTACCTGGCGCCTTCAGACAAGCTGGATCATAAGGTAGCGAAAATCCTGCAGGTTCCGAGCGCGACGCGTTCGCGTATCGGCCGCGGTCAGTATCTGACGCCGAGCGAGCATAATCCGGTTGGCCTGCTGGAAGAAGCGCTGCTTGATGTTATGGCAGCAGACCCTATCCACCAGCGCCTGTGCAAAGAGCTGGGCAAGAATCTGTCGTTTACGCGTCTTGATGAACTGGCCCACAACGCGCTGGCAAAAGGGTTAATCAATCAGGACGAGGCGGACATCCTGGTCCGTGCGGAAACCAGCCGACTGCGCAGCATTAACGTCGACGATTTCGCCCCGGATGAACTGGCGACCCGCCCGGTAAAGCTGCCGGAAAAAGTGCGCAAGATCGAAGCGGCTTAAAAACAAAAAAATAAACTCATCACGATCGAGGCGGGGACTTCCCCGCCTCTCTTTTTTCTGACAATTCAGCGGAAGGTATTTCCAGGGCTGTCATTCTTTTACAAAATATTCCCTGAGCCGTCCATCGGCTGATATGGTGTTAAAGTCATTATAATTCCTCTCATCATACTGGAGTTCACCACCGTGCCCGGACTGAAAATTACCCTTTTACAACAACCGCTGGTGTGGATGGACGGTCCCGCCAACCTGCGCCATTTCGATCGTCAACTGGAAGGGATTACCGGGCGTGACCTCATTGTTTTACCCGAAATGTTCACCACCGGTTTCGCGATGGAAGCAGCAAAACAGTCGCTGTCGCAAGAGGAAGTGGTAGCCTGGATGGAGGCTAAAGCCGACCAAACCAACGCGCTGATTGCCGGTAGCGCCGCGCTGCAAACGGACCGTGGTCCGGTTAACCGCTTCTTGCTGGTTGAGCCCGGCGGTAAAATCCATTTCTATGACAAACGCCACCTGTTTCGCATGGCGGATGAACATCATCATTACGCAGCGGGTAACGAGCGGGTCATTTTTGCCTGGCGCGGCTGGAGAATTCTGCCGCTGGTATGCTACGACCTGCGCTTCCCCGTGTGGTCACGCAACCATAACGACTACGATTTAGCGCTGTATGTTGCCAACTGGCCCGCCCCGCGCTCAATGCACTGGCAGTCGCTGCTGGTCGCCAGAGCTATCGAAAATCAGGCTTATGTTGCCGGATGCAATCGCGTCGGCACCGATGGCAACGGGCACCATTACCGGGGCGATAGCCGGATAATCACGCCGCAGGGTGAGATTATCGCGACGGCCGAACCGCATCAGGCGACTCGCCTGGATGCTGAGCTTTCGCTGACGTCGCTAAAAGAGTATCGCGAGAAGTTTCCGGCCTGGCAGGACGCTGACCCCTTCACGCTCAGCTAAAGCCAGCCTGGCAGGGGAGCCCAGGCTCCCTTTTTATGCCTCAAACCAGCGCTATCCCGCCCGCTCGCCCCAGAGCCCTGCAGGTAAACGCCCGCAGCGCGGAACAAGAATATGAATGCTGTTAACGCCAGGCTCGCGGGCAAACGTTGTCAGCCCGGCGCGACGGATGGCTGGCGAAGACGGGGAAGAGAATGTGTTCTGCAGGCTAAAACGACGAAAGCCTGAATCATTGCTGATTCAGGCTTTCTGAATAGTGGCGGAACGGACGGGACTCGAACCCGCGACCCCCTGCGTGACAGGCAGGTATTCTAACCGACTGAACTACCGCTCCACTTACTGTTCCCTTGGGAACGAGGCGAATATTACGGATTCCCCTCTACTCCGTCAACGCTTTTTCTTCATTTTTGAATCGCTTGCTGCAAAAATCACCCAACAGACTATTTTTAGCGCGTTCATGGATAAATCATGCCCGCCACAGGCAGCTTCCGCCTTTCTTTTGCACCAGATCGAGCCGCGACTCGTGGTTCATCAGCTCTTCATCAGAGGCGTAAACCACCCGTAATTTGCTGGCGGCGCGCACAACGCGTTGAATGCCCATTTCTCCGGCCTGCTGCTGCCCTTCCCCTTCCATTGAGAAAGCCATCGTCGTCTGGCCACCGGTCATCATCAGATAAACGTCGGCCAGAATCTGGGCATCGAGCAACGCCCCGTGCAGCGTTCGCTTGCTGTTGTCTATTTCATAACGTGAACAGAGGGCATCAAGGCTGTTACGCTTGCCCGGGAACATTTTACGCGCCAGGGCCAGGCTATCGGTCACCTTACAAAAGGTATCCGTCTTCGGAATGCCGCGATTCAGCTTAGCAAATTCATAGTCCATAAAGCCGATATCGAACGATGCGTTATGGATGACCAGCTCCGCGCCGCGGATATAGTCGAGAAACTCATCGACCACATCACCAAACGCGGGCTTATCCATCAGGAATTCGTCCGCAATACCGTGGACGCCAAACGCTTCAGGATCAACCAGCCGGTCCGGCTTTAAATAGACGTGGAAGTTGTTTCCGGTCAGGCGGCGGTTGATCACCTCCACCGCACCGATTTCAATTATCTTGTGCCCTTCATAGTGCGCACCAATCTGATTCATACCGGTGGTTTCGGTATCGAGAACGATCTGTCGCGTAATTGCAGTGCTCATAGCGGTCATTTATGTCAGACTTACCGTTTTACGTATCGATTTCAATTACAGGAAGTCTACCAGAGATGCTCAAACAGGTAGAAATTTTCACCGATGGTTCTTGCCTGGGAAATCCAGGTCCTGGCGGCTACGGTGCGATTTTACGCTATCGCGGGAAGGAAAAAACTTTTAGCGAAGGCTTTAACCTTACAACGAACAACCGCATGGAGATGATGGCCGCCATCGTCGCCCTGGAAGCGCTGAAAGAACATTGTGAAGTGATCCTCAGTACCGACAGCCAGTATGTGCGTCAGGGGATTACGCAGTGGATCCACAACTGGAAAAAACGCGGCTGGAAAACGGCCGACAAGAAACCGGTAAAAAATGTCGATCTCTGGCAGCGCCTGGACGCCGCGCTGGGTCAACACAAGATAAAATGGGAATGGGTTAAAGGCCATGCCGGACATCCGGAAAACGAACGTTGCGACGAACTGGCGCGCGCGGCGGCATCTAACCCAACCCGGGACGACATCGGTTATCAGGCAGAAAGTTAATTCTGCCCCTTGCGCCACTGACGCGTGGCGCCTACCGCCTGCGGTATCCGTTTTTTTGCTTTGCCCGATTTCATCGGGTTTAGCGTCAATGGGATAGTGCGTTTACGGGCAACAATGAGCTGCAGACATCCCAACGCCGGTAGATGCGTGCTGAGCATTTTCCCCCCGTGGCGCGACCAGGGAAGGACCTGATAGCCCCCGTAGTGCATAACTTCAAAATTCAGCAACCCCAGCCAGTCCATCTGACGCGTTAAGGTGAACATGCGGCTGTTATAGGGGGGCTTATTGCGTAACACCGGCACCAGTTTACGTAACCCCATCAGGCTTACAGGATTAAAACTGGTTAAAATTATCCAGCCATCGTCAATCAGCACCCGGTCCGCTTCCCGCAGCAGTCGATGCGGATCGCTGCACCACGGTAAGGTATGCGCCAGCAGGCAGGCATCTACCGACTTTTCGGCAAAAGGCAAATGCAGCGGATCGGCCTTTACCTGCACAGGATTCCCCTGCAAAGAGACATTCACCTGATGGGAAATCGCGCAGGCTTCGGTATTGATTTCCGCGCTCAGATTGCCAATCTTAAGTAAATGAAAGCCATATAATTTAGCGAGCCACGGTTTCATCTGCCGTTCCAGCGATTCGCGGTAGTATTCGCCCCACGGCATGCTGGACCAGTGCTCTGGCGCTGTAACTGTATGAGGTATCCTTGCCGGCTTCATCGCAACCTTCCGCTACGCATTAGAGGTAATTTATGAATCTTATCAGTATTCCCGCATTTCAGGACAACTACATCTGGGTTCTTAGTGAAGATAGCGGGCGCTGCCTGATAGTCGATCCCGGAGAAGCCGCGCCCGTGCTCGCCGCCATCGAACAAAACCGCTGGCAGCCGGAAGCTATCTTGTTGACGCATCACCACCGCGACCATGTTGGCGGCGTTAAACAACTGCGGGAAAAATTTCCGAACCTGGTGGTTTACGGACCGGCAGAAACCCAGGATAAGGGCGCAACCCACGTCGTGAAGGACGGAGATAGCCTCACTGTTTTGGGCCGCGAATTTTCTATTTTTGCCACGCCAGGTCACACTTTAGGACACATCTGTTTCTACAGCGCACCTTATCTATTTTGTGGCGATACAATGTTTTCCGGCGGCTGCGGCAGACTATTCGAAGGGACCGCAGAGCAGATGTATCAATCATTTAAGAAGATTAGCGCCCTTCCTGACGAAACATTAATATGTTGCGCACATGAGTACACTTTAGCAAACATGAAGTTTGCAATAAGCATCCTTCCCCATGATAGGGAGATAAACGATTACTACCACAAAGTTAATGAGTTACGTGCAAAAAACCAAAAAACACTCCCCGTAACTCTGAAAAATGAGCGTCTTATTAATTTATTTCTTCGAACGGATGATGATGATTTAATTAAAGAAATAGACAAAGAAACAAATTTGCAACACTCTATTCAGCGATTTGCCTGGTTAAGGTCAAAGAAAGACGACTTCTGATATTTAATTCTTGTCTTCAGACGACTTCACCGTTATCCTTGCTCGTCTTTTAAGCAACTATTGACACACACATGAAGGCACGAGCGATTTTACTCGCCTCTGTCCTGCTGGTGGGGTGCCAGGCGTCTAAGAACGATGGCACCGTACAACAGCACGCACAGAGCCTTTCTGCAGCGAGTCAAGGGGAAGCAAGCAAGTTCACAAGTCGAGCGCGCTGGTTAGATGATGGAACCTTCTACGCGCAAGACCAGGATCTGTGGACTTCAATAGGCGACGAGCTAAAGATGGGAATTCCGGAAAACGTCCGGATTCGCGAACAAAAACAGAAGTACTTAAGAAATAAGAGCTATCTCCACGATGTAACTTTACGGGCAGAGCCGTATATGTACTGGATAGCCGGGCAAGTTAAGAAACGTAACATGCCAATGGAACTGGTATTACTACCCATAGTGGAGAGCGCTTTTGACCCGCACGCAACGTCTGGCGCCAATGCCGCAGGCATTTGGCAGATCATTCCGAGCACCGGGCGCAATTATGGTTTGAAACAGACCCGCAGTTACGATGCGCGTCGTGACATCGTTGCCTCAACCACGGCAGCGTTAAACATGATGCAACGTCTGAACAAAATGTTCGACGGCGACTGGTTGTTAACCGTCGCTGCCTATAACAGCGGCGAAGGTCGGGTAATGAAGGCTATCAAAGCGAACAAATCACGGGGTAAACCCACCGATTTCTGGTCGCTGTCATTACCACAGGAAACCAAAATATACGTACCAAAAATGCTGGCCCTGAGCGATATTCTCAAGAACAGCAAGCGGTATGGCGTAAGGTTGCCGACAGCAGACGAAAGCCGTGCCCTGGCGCGTGTACGTCTCGACAGTCCGGTTGAGATTTCACAGCTAGCGGATATGGCAGGAATGCCCGTCAGCAAGCTGAAAACGTTCAATGCAGGCGTTAAGGGGTCGACTCTGGGCGCGAACGGGCCGAATTACGTACTGGTACCGCAGAAGCATGCGGCGCAGCTGCGTGAGTCTTTGGCCTCCGGTGATATTGCCGCCGTGCAGCCGACGCTGCTGGCTGACAACAAGCCGTTGACCAGCCGCAGCTACCAGGTGCGCTCCGGTGACACCATCTCCGGCATTGCATCGCGTCTCGGCGTATCAACGAAAGATCTGCAGCAGTGGAACGGTATTCGCGGTTCTAACCTGAAGGTCGGTCAGAATCTGGTGATTGGCGCAGGCAGCAGCGCTGAACGTCTGGCAAACAATAGCGATAGCATTACCTATCGCGTGCGTAAGGGCGACTCTTTGTCGAGCATTGCGAAACGCCATGGCGTGAACATTCGCGATGTGATGCGCTGGAACAGCGATACCGGCAACCTGAAACCTGGCGATCAGCTGACGCTGTTTGTGAAAAACAGCGACAGACCGGAATCCTGATGATTCAGCAGGCATTAAAAAAGGCACCCATGCGGTGCCTTTTGTTTTATCTCTGCGTTAGATGGCCTTATGGGCCTCAAACATAATCGTATCGCTGGTGAAAGAACCATCCTGCTGCAATGCAAAATAGGCTTTGACCTCCGCCGATGCGCTCTCCTGGTATAAACGAATCGCTTCCGTCAGCGCCGCTGGCGTCCGCATCCGCGCGACCCAAGAGCTGAACTCCAGAGGCAGGCGATCGGTCAACAGATGATTTATCACCAAACCGGCCTCACTCGCCATTGCCAGCCATTCGCCGCTGGAGTAGTTGCGAACATGGGAGGTATCGCGCAGCGCCTCAACCGTCTGCAGCCAGACGTCGCGAACAGGATGGCCGGGCGACATCACATCCATAATAATCATCACTCCGCCCGGTTTCAGCACCCGCTTCACTTCACGCAATGCCTGGCCGACATCATGCCAGTGATGCGCAGAATAACGGCTGATCGCGACATCAAAGCTGGCATCAGCGAAAGGCAAAGATTCGGCATAGCCCTGCTGCGTGGCAATGTTAGCAAAACCTTTATCCCTTGCGGCCTGAGCCACCACCTCCAGCATCTGGCTGGATAAATCATATGCCGTTACCTGGGCAACCTGCCCCGCCGCCGCAAAGCTGGCGTGTCCGGCACCGCATCCCATATCCAGCACGTGGGCCTGAGGGAAGTCCGCCAGCCGTTCGGCCAGGCGCTGCAGATCGCGCCCTGAAGCGTGTACGGCACTGCTCAGGTAGGCGCTGGCCTGTGAGCCAAACTGTTTTTCGACGTTGTCATGATGAGAGCGTGTTGTCATTGCATTGTCCTTCGGTTTTTTGAGTAATAAAGGCAGCACCATGCATACGCAGGCCTGCCCCATGGCAGGCCTGACATACCTTAATTAATCAGGCTTGCCGGGACTGAATTCAACTAGTAGCGGGTTGTGGTCGGACGCGCGGGTCACCAGCACGGAAGCATCGTGCACGCTTAACCCCCGGTAGAACACAAAATCAAGCGGGCGGCCAAAAGTACGGCGGCGCTGATCGTCAGAGAAGCGGACTTCGCGCAGCGACATTTCACGCGCAAAGCGATACAAAGCGTTCATTCGCGGACGACTCCAGGCGTTAAAGTCACCCGCCATTATCACCGGCCCGCTGTGATGGGCAATCTGGTCGCCAATCGGCAGCAGCTGCTTGCTGTAGACATCCACGCCAAGACTAAAGTTGACCGCGTGGATATTCACCACCATCAGCAGCCGGGTATCCGGTAACGGGTAAACGGTGACCAACGCTGACTTTGCCAGCCGCAGGATAGGCTCGCGCTCGCGCAGTGGGCAGCAGTAAATGGGGTGGGCGGAAGCTAACGTCATCACGCCGGAAGGATGCTGCGGAAGTACCAGTGCCGGAACCTGGTCAGCGGCCAGATAATTGGAGGTGGCGAATTTCACTAACTCAGGCGTGGTTTGCGCTTCCTGTAATAACACCAGGTGCGCATCTTTACCGAAATTATTAAGCACGGATTTCCACTCGGCGCGCTGCTGTTTGAAAATGTTCCACACCAGCACGCGGATTTTCTCATCCGAACTTAACGGTACCCCGGCCGGAAAAGCCGGAGTCATGCCAGCAAACGACCCCGGAGGTAAGATTCTCTCCGCGGGTTGTCCGGCGACGTAGCGCATGGCATAGGTATTCTTTCGCAATTTAGGCATCAAACCTCGATAACAGGAAACCAGCCCGAGACTGCAGCTGGTCCTTCTGTTATAGGGATTTTTGTATACACTTTCAATGCAATTTGCCAGAAACCTTTATCCTTCTACGGAAAGAACCGTAGCACAGCGCTGAGGCTTATCTAGCCGGCCGCTAAGAACCACCAGCAACAGCGCGACCAGAACTATCAGCGCGCCAATCCAGGGCGTCTGATCCAGACCATAATGTTCTACCGTCTGCCCGCCAATCACCGATCCTAAGGCAATCCCGATGTTAAAGGCGGCAATATTCAGGCCTGAGGCAACGTCAACCGCGCCTGGAGTATACTGCTCCGCTTTCTGCACAACGTATACCTGCAGACCCGGAACGTTACCGAATGCGAAGATGCCCATCACCAGTACCGTCGCCAGCGCCGCATACTGAATGCTGGCCGTAAACTGAAAGATCAGCAGTAAAGCAACCAGGGCGGCAAAAATCAGCTTCAGCGCGGGCACGGCGCCATGCTTATCCGCCAGCTTTCCGCCCCATACGTTGCCCACCGCTACAGAAACACCGTAGCCCAGGAGGATCCAGCTAACGGCCGCCGGGCTAAATCCGGCAAGATCCTGCATCATCGGCGCCAGGAAGGTAAAAGCGGTGAATACGCCGCCATATCCCAAAGCCGTAATGGCATAGATTATCAGTAAACGGGGATGAGTCAGAACCTGGAGCTGGGCGCGTAAACCGGCGCTGACACGACCGGGAATGTTATTCGGCACCAGGATAAGGCTGCTCATTAACGCGATTACGCCAAGGATCGACACGGCAAGGAACGTCTCGCGCCAGCCAAAGTGTTGGCCGATAAAGGTGCCCAATGGTACGCCGGTCACCAGCGCAACGGTCAGACCGCCAAACATAATCGCAATCGCCGAAGCCGCTTTCTCTTTCGGGACCAGGCTGGTCGCAATTGTCGATCCGATCGAAAAGAATACCCCGTGCGCCAGTCCCGTCAGCAGGCGTGCCAGAACCAGAGTTTCATAACCCGGCGCCTGCCAGGCCAGCAGGTTACCGGCGGTAAACAGCGCCATTAACGCCAGCAGCAGTTGCTTACGCGGCATACGCCCGGTCAGCGCGGTGAGCACCGGGGCGCCAATCGCCACGCCGAGCGCGTAGATAGAAACCAACAGCCCCGCTGAGGGTAGCGAAATAGCGAGTTGTTCTGCAATGGTGGGCACCAGGCCCACAATGACAAATTCGGTCGTGCCAATAGCAAAGGCACCGATAGTTAAGGCAAGTAGCGCCAGCGGCATAATGTACTCCGTATCAACATGATTAAGATGACACGTAGTATGAAGAGATGCTTTAATAACAAAAATAGCCAAAGTATCAATAGAATTTTGCCACAGGTGCAATAATGAGAGCTACCTCAGAAGAAATCGCCATTTTTGTCGCCGTGGTCGAGAGCGGCAGCTTTAGCCGCGCAGCGGAACAGCTAGGTCAGGCCAATTCCGCCGTCAGCCGGGCGGTGAAAAAGCTGGAATCAAAGCTCGGCGTGAGCCTGCTTAACCGTACGACCCGTCAGCTAAGCCTGACCGAAGAAGGAGAGCGTTATTTCCGTCGCATGCAGGTTGTGCTTCAGGAGATGGCCGCTGCCGAAAATGAACTTCTGGAGAGTCGTACGACGCCAAGAGGACTATTACGGGTTGATGCCGCGACGCCGGTGATACTGCATTTTCTGATGCCGTTGATAAAACCCTTCCGCGAGCGTTATCCAGAGATGAGCCTTACGCTGGTCTCGTCCGAAACCTTTATCAATCTGATTGAGCGGAAAGTTGACGTCGCGATCCGCGCCGGCACGCTGACCGATTCCAGCCTGCGCGCCAGGCCATTGTTTAATAGCTACCGCAAAATAATCGCTTCACCGGACTATCTCGCTCGCCATGGAACGCCGCAAAGCGTCGCTGAGCTAAAAAATCATCAATGCCTCGGTTTTAGCGAACCTGCTTCATTGAATACCTGGCCAGTCTCCTGCTGCGATGGCCAGCTGCTGGAAATCGAAAGCGAGATATCTTCCAATAGCGGAGAAACGCTCAAGCAGCTGTGCCTGGCCGGTAACGGAATCGCCTGTCTGTCGGACTATATGGTGGATAAGGAAATTGCTGAAGGGGCGTTTGTCGAGCTGCTGGCTGATAAACGGCTGCCGGTTGAAATGCCGTTTAGCGCGGTTTACTACAGCGACAGAGCCGTAAGCACGCGGATCAGAGCCTTTATCGACTTTCTTAGCGAACATGTAAAACAGCTCCCGAAGGAGCTGTAAGAGGGTTGTAGAGTACAGAGGGGGATTAGATTAGTCCCATTCAGGCGCCAGACCGTCCGGGCTAACCAGACGATCGTTGCAGTCCAGGGCGGCGATCGCCTGGCGATCGTCTTCATCAAGCTGCAGATCCTGAGCTTTAAGGTTGCTTGCCAGGTTTTCGCGCCGCGTCGAAGACGGAATTACCGCATAACCTTCGCCCATTGCCCAGGCCAGGATAACCTGTGCCGGCGTGGCATTATGTTTCGTTGCAATACGTGCAATCACTTCATCTTTCAGCGCCTTACCGTAGGCCAGCGTCATGTAAGAGGTGATATGAATATCGTGTTCACGCGCCCAATCAACCACTTTGCGGTTCTGCAGGTACGGAGAGAGTTCAACCTGGTTGGTCGCGATATTCTCTGCGCCAACGGCGGCAATTGCCCGCTCCATCAGCGGAATGGTGAAGTTAGAAATACCAATCTGACGGGTCAACCCCTGCTTTTTCGCTTCCAGCAGCGCGGCCATAAACTCTTCGACGGCAACGGCATCGTTTGGCGACGGCCAGTGGATTAACGTCAGGTCGACATAGTCAGTCCGCAGCTTCAGCAGGCTCTCTTTCAGGCTGGCGATCAGCTTGTCTTTGCTGAGATTTTCAATCCAGATCTTGGTGGTGATGAACAGTTCATCGCGCGCAACGCCGCTTTCAGCAATAGCCTGACCCACAGCAGCTTCATTATCATAGATTTGCGCGGTATCAATGGTGCGATAGCCCAGCTCAAGCGCCGTTTTTACAGATGCAATAACCACGTCATCTTTCAGACGGAAGGTCCCAAGGCCAAATGCAGGGATTGTCATGATTTTCCTCTTTATTCATTCATATCGGTTAACGAGGGTAATTATGACCAACGAGAGGATTGAGAAAAAGAGCGCTAAACGCAGAGGATTTTTGCTAAAAAAGCAATAATAAAGCGACAGGCAAAGAAAAAGCCCTGAGCAAATGCTCAGGGCTTTTAATAAGTGGCGGAACGGACGGGACTCGAACCCGCGACCCCCTGCGTGACAGGCAGGTATTCTAACCGACTGAACTACCGCTCCACCGAATACTTCTGTAACCACCGGATTTATGCACCGGCTTACTACTTAATTTGATGCCTGGCAGTTCCCTACTCTCACATGGGGAGACCCCACACTACCATCGGCGCTACGGCGTTTCACTTCTGA